>Ga0126381_100010282_pt1 | contig 10533 bp, 7 predicted proteins | sample PanSoiMetPlot_28_FD_96465 | JGI IMG/M metagenome (GOLD analysis project Ga0126381, IMG submission 96465) | Tropical forest soil microbial communities from Panama - MetaG Plot_28 | ecosystem: Environmental > Terrestrial > Soil > Tropical forest > Bulk soil | place: Panama | collected 2016-02-17 | reverse complement strand
TCGAGGGTATCGCTTTCAAGAATGCCAACTGTAGGTCTCCTTAGCGCAACATCCGGCCCAGACCGACCAGCTGAGAAAAGATAGCCGACATATGATTTGCCTTTCTCTAGCTTATTCACGTCCTTCTTCCAGACCCCATCTCTGTCCACTTCGTGTGTAGCTACGAAGAGCTGGCCGGTTTCCCTGACCTTTGCTTGAAAAGACATATGGCACCCCCTTCGCTGATGCGACGAGCCATGCTATCACACGACTCCAACGGTCAAGGGCCGTCTCTTGGTCCATTCCTTTTCGTGCCCTCCTAACGACACGCCGCTTAGCCAAGTGTTGGTCCACCAGCACAAAGCGGTCAGTCCCGATTAACCGGCATGCAAAATAGCCCCATGCCATTTGGCAAGCAACTGGTTCTTCCAGACACTAAAATCAAGGCCGAGGCGCGCTGGGGCGAATTTCGAACAATATTGCTGCACAAACCAGACAACTCAAGTTACTTCAAAGATTTTCTCCAGACGGCCAACACCATGGCGATGGTCAGCACATCCGAATCGGGGAGCCACAGACTGCCCAACTGAGATTGCCTTGAGGCAATGTCGAGATTGCTCTGGAGCAACGACGGCGTGTGCATTGAGAAATTAGAATTTCATGTAGAAGGAAGTCGAACGGGGAAGGCACTCGGCGCGACATAATCTCGTTCGATTTGGGAAGTCCCGGAAGGCGAGTGGTCCCGGGCCTCTTGATTGCTTTGAAGAGTGATTTGAATCACCGAAAGAATTTCGAATAGTGGCGTTACCTAGCACGGAAGCAGGACAGCAAAGGGTCGGGACCGAAGCCGCAGCAGGCGAGTCAACTATTTCGGTCAAACCCAAAAAGAAGTTAGCAACATGCGCGCTCTGCTGGCATGAATGCCCGGTCTGTCAAAGAACCTGGTTCCATCGCACTCATACCTCCAAAACCGCCGACCGATACCTAGCGAAATGTCCGGCGTGCCTGAACCCTCCTCAACCCGTTGACCTCAACTCCTAATTAACGCGGGTACTATTCGGGCGCCATGAAGGAATCTCGCGTGAAAACCGTAGACTGCCGATTAGGGCATATTCTTCGGAGCCTCTGTTCCATCCGACCACTTATCCGCTAGGACGAACAGAACAGTCACACGTTCCTGTGGGTCATTCGCCGCCATGACTGGTGAGTTGTGGTCGTCAGCTCCCCAGTTCTTCGTCATGTCGCCGGGGGAATAAAACATCAGATGTGGGTGCCAGCTCTTATCCCGGTCATTCAGGTACTGCCGCTTTGACATCATGTAAGCCATCGCGCCCGGCTCCAGCGCGGGCAGTTCATTCTTATCCAGTGCCGCCGCGATTGCCTGCGCGATTTCAGCCCGCGATTTTCCTGCCAGCACAAGCCTGGTTTTCATCAGATAGATCGACGCAAAACTCCTCGCGGCTTGCGGGTTGAAGCAATGGGGCGCCCGCGTCTTTGGATTCCAGAACTCTGCGTCATCTGTGCCCTGCGCCCATGACCTTTCCACGATGCAGAGAAAACCGTTCGTGCCCTTCACCACGGTCTTGTATCCCTCCCGCCCCAGCACCATGCCTTCGGCGCCATCGGAGATCGAACTGGGTGCAGCACTGCGAGCCAGCGCAATCTCGGCACTTCGGTCCATCAGATGCTGCTCGATCGGGGTGATGTTCGGATAAGGTGTCGCAGCATCCTGTGCCATCGCTGCGTACGCCGTAACGAGCACAACAAGCAGCGCGAATCTTTTGATTGCGATTGCGTCAACCTTCTGTTTCGGCATTGTTTTCCTCCTGGAGAATGGGCCTCTTTCTGCCAGGCCGTCGGGGTTGCCCCGCACTCACTATGTAGACGAACGGCGGGACCGGGATTCGACAAAGCGTCCAAGAAATTTTCCGGCCCCTACTTCGCAGCTTCCTCCGAATGGGTCCCGATGAACGAGGTTCGCGGCCGAATGGGTTTTAGTACGCACTTTCCGGTTTCCCGCGCCGGCTGACGTATCAGAATCAGCTCCGCGTCCGCCGATCATGTTTCTGCTTGCGGTTCAAATCCGAAACCTAGGTACTGGAACGATTTATCGGGCGTTGACCGTCTCTCGGCCCCGGTTTGAACTATACTCTGCTGGCCGTCCCGGGGCAGAAAGCGAAAAGTGCTGACCAAAAGATGTGTGCGAAGATGCGTTCTCCGAAACAATTTCCCTCTCCGCATCGAAGTCTTGAGCGGATCAATCCTGGTGGCTTGTATCACGTCATCGGCTTGGTCGTGCTGATAGCGACCCTTTTTCTTCCTGTGCTCAAAGGAGATGCCAGTCAAGGTCATGTCCAAAATGGAGGTTTCGAAGCCTCGGCTCCTGGCGAATTCTGGCTCATCGATCCAGAGGAAGCGAAGCAGACGTTTTCGATTGGTGCGGATCGCACGGCTGCAAAAGAAGGGCTGCAGTCGCTCCTGATAACCGCCACTCAGCCTGTGAACTTGACTCTTCGCCAGGAGGTGTTTCTCCCGATCGGAACGCTTTGGCGACTCACAGGATGGGAAAAGTCCGAGGCATCCTCGGCGAGCGCAGGAAAAGACCACTCTGAGATTCCCAGCGTGGGGCCGCGAATCGGGATCGAAGCGCAGGTGGGCGATCAAGGGTTCAGCCAGTCAGTGGCGAACACAGGAGAGTGGCAACAGGCGAGCCTCCTGTTCCGCGTGCCCTCGCCCGGCAGAATGACCATTGCGCTGAATGTGTTTAACAATCAAAGTGGCAAAGTCTGGCTTGACGGAATAAAGCTTGAACCTGTGGTGGAACCGTTAGAAACGGAAGCGGTTGTCATCTTGGACCAGCATCTCAACGAACGTCCGATCGACTTGAAGCAGGGTGGGCAATTCATCGAGGCACTCTGTGATGTCATGTCTTCCATGACCGCGCAACAGGTTCGGTCAACGAGTTTTGAAGAAGAAGCTCCGTGGAATTATTCCTATAAGGCCGAAATCGACAAGCCCTATCGGCCTTGGTATCCCGACGGATCGGTCCACGCAGCTACGTACTCGTTCGACACAAATAAGCCATTCAACGGCAGGCGATCGCAAAAGATCGAATTGCCTCTTGCGAATACTTGGGCCGGCATCTCTCAAGACGGTTTCTACCTGGATGCGAATCACAGCTATCGGTTGCGGCTCCACCTGCGTGGTGCGGGAAACGTTCCAGTGCGCGTGTCACTTCACGGCGACGGCGAGGCGATCGCGGGTCCTGTTTCGCTTGGGAGAGCAGCGGCCGAGTGGACAAGTGCCGAGGCCCTGCTGACGGCGAAACGCACCGCAAGGAACGCCACACTCACCCTAGAATTCGAGGGACCAGGAACACTATGGCTGGACCGCGTGTATTTGATCGATAGCAATGCAGTATTGGGTTTATGGCGTCCAGATGTCGTACAAGCCTTGAAAGCCATGAATCCCGGCATCGTGCGGCTGGGAGGTAGCAACATAGAAGAATTCGAATGGTCGGACACGATCGGCGATTGGGATACACGGGCGCCCTTTCCGGATGACCCTTGGGGAGGCTTGCAGGAAAACTTCGTTGGCGTCGAAGAGTTCGTGCAGTTAGTCCAATACCTGGATGCCGAGCCTCTGATCTGCCTGCGTTGGACGAAGAGAACGCCGCAGGATGCGGCCAACGAGGTCGAGTATTTCAATGGCGGTGCGGACACAAAATGGGGCAGCTTACGAGCGAGAAATGGCCACCGTGAGCCTTATCGCGTTAAATATTGGCAGATCGGAAATGAAGTGGGTGGGCCTGGCTACGATGCCTCATTGATTGCATTTGCCGAGGCCATGCGGGCGACCGACCCAACCATCAAGATTTCCTCGTCGTTTCCTAGCCCTGACACTGTGCGGGTCGCAGGAAGAGTCCTGGATTTTCTCTCCCCACACCAATACTCGGTCGGGGATCTCCACGGAACCGAAAACGAGCTGAAACAACTGCAGGAAGAGATAAGGCGCGACGGCAAGGCCAAGCGCATCCGTTTATCCGTAACAGAATGGAATGCTACCGCCGGAGATTGGGGGCTGAAGCGTGGAATGTTGCACACCCTAGGAAATGCGCTGGTCTGTTCCCGCTATCAGAACATGATGCACCGCTATAGCGACCTAATCGAGATTGCGAATATATCGAACATGTCCCACAGTTTTGCGGGCGGCCAACTTCAGCCCGGCCCCGGATGGCTATATATGATCCCGGATTACTACGCGCAGTTGCTTTATCAGCGGGCCGCGGAGTCTTATTCGCTTCGTATTGACTGAAGCAGCGCGCTTTCTTTCTACTTGAGGGAGCCGGACCTCGACGCGACCATCAGTGGAGACGGCAAAACGCTTCGAGTTTATGCCGTTAACTCGACTCCGGAGCCGCGCAATGTAAAGTTCACCCTGCCGGTCAGCTTCGGCCCCATCCAAGCGGCTCAGATTTTCGTGCTTGGCGACGGCAATCCCGTTCCCGATTCGGAGGCCATGAACCTGCCCGACCAGCGGAGTCGCGTCTCCGTGCGAAACAGAACAGCATACTTACGCGGGCGCGAATTCACCTACCGCTTCGATCCATTTTCCCTCACGCTGCTGGAGATGCAGCTCACGGGCAAGAACTGACCCCAGGTGAGATACCACGCGGGCCCATCCGGTGCGTCGCTCCGCGGAGCAAGAAGCGAGGCGAATGGGGTTAGGCAGCGCCGGGCAGCCTCTTAAAGTGTAGTAATGAAGACCGAGAAGGCTGTATTTGCGTCACATCCGCACGGCTCTTGGTTAACGCGGGAACTGGCGAAGCAGGGCTGGCCTCCACGCGATTGCGTAACCATGTCGGCTGCTCGACCCAGGTCGAATGTGGTTGTTTCATAACTGCGGCTATCGGAGGAAGGAGTTGGGCATGTTGATTCCCCTGTTCCGAAACTGATCATTGGACCAGTGGCATCCCCTTGCGCGGAATCTCATCATTGGCCTTCCAACCAATCAGTTGTTTCTTCATTTTCGTCCAGCGTAAAGCGGGCGACGAAGGATGTGCCAAGATGGCTCGTTGCTTACCCAGGCATTTTGAAGATATTAGGAAGGAAGCGAGGGAACTTTTACATGACTTGCGGCGATGCGACGCCGCCGCACTCAGACGGCATTACTTGGTGGATTGCGAAGCTGGGAAGTCTCCTGCAAGGCTTGCCGACGCGCAGTACATAGTCGCAAGAGAATACGGCTATAGGAGTTGGCAGAAACTGAAACAACGTTTGGAAACCAACTGCCAAGACATATCGTCAGGTGTCCCTACTATTCTTGACCGTAAGTTCTGATTAACCGTAAATCCTTATTAAGCGCGATTACCTAGCCAAATGGGTATTATGAGCTACATTTCCGGTAATCCGACGCGATGTAAAAAAGGGCGCGCACTTTTGGAGTAGGGTTTTGAATGTTTGGCTCAACCCTTCCCGAAAGGACATTCGACGCCAGTCATTTGGAACCGCAAACAGTTGTCTCAATGATGCGAAACCGATGATGATAATTCCCCAAATCGCCCACAATCCGACTTCGGGTAGTCTGATCACGCCTAATAGCGCGTGCTTAAAACAAAGAACGAGCGATAGCGCAGTATCGTCCTTCTCATCTGCGAAAGCGGTTGTGCTCCGGCGACGGCTCGAGCGACGGCTACTGCGCTTCAGTAGACGATACTTTGGTACTGGTAGCCACCTGTCCGGTTTTCCGTGCCGGTTCAAACGGTCGCAATTCTGGAACAGGCATTTTCCGGCTGGGTCGTGTCATGTACACTTCAGCCAAACCTAATCCCGGAGGAGCCGGATGGCCACACCGAAAAGTAACTCTAGCTTCCAGAGTGCGATGTCCATTCTGTCGCACATATATTTCGCACCTATTTTGGGCACACTCATCCGTGCGAAAGTGCCGGATCTCCTCGACGACGGAGCCATCGAATCGACGGAACTGTCGAACCGAGCGGGCCTTCATCCACTTTCCACTCTAAGAGCCTTGCGAGCACTGACAGCGTTCGGAATTTTCCGCGAGGTGGCACCGGGTACGTTCGCGAACAGCGAAGCCTCGGCATTGTTTCGGGATGCGCCGGGTGGCCTGCGGAATTATGCACTTTTTGCGACCTCGGAACAGTTTTTGAAATCATCGGCGGCCCTCGGGCACAGCGTGAAAACGGGAGAAGCAGCACACGACTATGCCCTGGGACAGAGCGTTTGGGAGTACATGCGCGACCGCCCCGAGGATAACGCGGCCTTCAACCGAGGGCTGGCGGAGATCCGCAAGGACGAGCAGGCGGCGATTGCTGCGGCCTACGACTGGAGCGGAGTGAAGTCCGTTGTGGACATTGGAGCGGGAGCGGGTGCCCTACTCGCTTCCATCGTGGCCGGGAAACCCGGCGTTCGGGGCGTTCTGTTCGATCGGCCCGACGTACTGCCCGATGCCGACCACCTCCTTAAGGCTCGCGGCGTCCGAGAACACTGCGAGTTGGTCGGAGGGACCTTCTTTGAACCGATCGAAGTCAAGGCAGACGTCTGGATTCTCAGCCAAGTTCTCCACGACTGGCCCGATGGGGATTGCCGAAAGATCTTGAAGCGGTGTCGGGAGCGGATGTACCAGGGGAATCGGCTGCTGGTCATCGAAATGGTTCCTGTGCCTGGGCAACCGGATGTCGGAATAGCTCTGCTTGACATGGCAATGATGATGTTCGGCGGCGAAGCTCGACAACGCACTGAGGACGAGTACAACGAGTTATTTGCGGCAACCGAATTTGGACCCGGACGTGTCCTAGCGACGGGGACAGCTTTTAGTATCTTGGAGGCGAAGCCGAAATAGCTTGCGAGACGATTGATCGGTGATTCGCGGTCACAGCGTAAGCCTCGCTAGGATCCCGATAACGCGCCTACCGTCAATCTAGGGATGAGGCACCTTTTCAGTTTGCCGACCTATCAGGCTCTATCGTAAATTCTTACTTCCATTTTTTGGCTTTACGCAAAAAACCATCCACCTTAGGATTCAGTCTCCTTGTCATGATCTCACTGACTTGATGAAGGGAGGTTCCGTTGAACTGGAACAAATGGTTTCGCCAGACCCACCGCTGGCTGTCCGTTGCTTTCACAGTGGTCGTCATCGTTAACGGAGTCGCCGTAGCCCAGAAGAGATATACGACCAGGCTGGGCCTCGTGGCAGTGTTCGTGCTCGCTTTGCAATTTTTCACCGGCCTGTATTTGTTCGTCCTGCCGTATGCCGCGAAGTGGCTCAGCGGCTCTCGCGGTTCAACGGGCGGTCCGCCGCGCGGCGAAACACCGCTCTGAACTGCGCGTTCCCGGCGACACAGAACAACGCCAGCTCAGCAGGCCCTGATTGACGGGCACACCGTTGCCCGTAAAGAAGAACTGAAAATTTTCGGGGTAACCAACCAACACAGCCTCTAACGAGTAAGCCTGCTTACGTTAACTGACCAGGAACGTCTTTAAGGGGGGTGGCTTGTTGACGTGAAAGAAGGGATTCCGTATCGCTTTCGTCTGTCGCGGGCTGCCTTCGCTCTTTCCATAGCATTTGGATTGTTTTCCGCATCTTTCGCGCGAGAACGTGGACCACGGGTCGAGGTGATATGCCCGTGGCCACCCATTCCGGTCACGATCGGCAAGAACAAGGTCCTGGTCTACGAACTTCATGTTACGAACTTCGACGTTGTGCCTTTGACACTGAAACGCCTTTCCATTTTCAAGTCTGCCGAATATCCGGAGCTGCTCGCCATTCTCGAAGAAGAAAAGTTGTCGACGGCTATGGCCATCGTTGGAAGCCCGATGGTGATGTCCAGCGGTTTGAAGGCGGGAGACCAAGACACCCGAACAATCAATCCGGGCGGACGGAACGTTGTATTCTTGTGGGTCGAATTACCGATCCACCTACCGACGCCTTCGAATCTGAGACATCAACTAGTCTTTTCTTCAACTCCGGCAGGAACTGATAAACCAAGTGATACAACACTGGAGGACTTCTCCGTTCCCGTAATCCAGGATCCGGTTCCAATCCTGGGCGCTCCCTTTAGCGGAGGCACCTGGGTTGCCGGCGATGGTCCGGCCAATGATTCAAACCATCGCCGCAGTATTTTTGCTATTGATGGCCACATCTACTCGCCGGAACGTTTCGCCATTGACTGGGTCAAGATCGGCTCGAACGGAGATACTCGCCACAATGGGAACACTAAGAACGAGAATTGGTGGGGTTGGGGTGAACCAATTCTTGCAGTAGCGGACGGCGAGATCACGGAAGTTGTGGATGCATTTCCCGACAACACTCCGCGCGTTCTTCCTCCCGTCACGCTGGACAACATCGCAGGAAACCACATAGTCCTTCAGATTGCACAAAACCGTTTTGTCACTTATGCACATCTGCAAAGAGGAAGCATCAAGGTGCGAACGCGCGACCACGTTCGACGGGGAGATGTACTGGCGTTCCTAGGCAACAGCGGCAACACGAGCGGGCCGCACCTGCATTTGCAATTGACCGATCACAGCTCCGTTCTGCAGTCCCAGGGAATTCCTTTCGTATTTGCGGCCTTCACCTATCTTTGTCCCGGATCTGATTATCCCGAAAAGCAGGTGTCGACGCCTTGGGAGAACTCACTCCCTACCGGCAATGGAGTGTTTAGCTTCGAAGCAGTGAAGCACTGATGCGCGAGCCGCAACGTTATCCGCTCTCTAGTTGCGACCCCGCAGGCCATCACGGGTAGCCTGCCAACTCCCGGATTGTCGTGCCCGACAATCCGGAAGCGGGAGGGAAAAACTGCAAAAAGCATACAGCCACGATGCGGTATCCGCGAGGGTGAAGCGTTCCTCCGCAAATTCTAAGGGCCTTTTTTCCCATTTGTTTATAGGCCACCTTAGTTTCGAACTCTTCTCGTCTACTGCAACGCGAACGCAAACAACGCTGATCCCGCCGGGATCGTGACATATTGTTTGCCATCCACTTCAAACGTGATTGCCGCGGAGTAAATCGCCGCGCCGAGTTGTACGTGCCACAAGTCGCGTCCGGTCCTAGCGTCGAGCACGATGAAGTTTCCGTCTGAATCTCCCGCGAATACCACGCTGCCCGCTGTCGACAACGCGCCCCCGTTCGGATTGCTGAAGTAAGGGAATGACCACTTCTCTGTACCGCTCAAGGCATCGAGGGCCTTCAGTGCGCCTGTCGGCCTCTCTACCGGATCCGGCACGTACACACTTCCCAGAAAATCGTGCCCGGCGCGGTAAGGCTGTGGTGCGCTTGTGAAAATGTCGCACTCGTCCGAAGTTGCCACATAGAGGAGTCCGGTCTCGGGGTTGTAGGAAGGCGAATACCAGTTCGTCAGGCCGAGAGCGCCGGGACAAACGCGCGTTCCCTCGGGACTCGAAGCGAGGTTCTTGTTGATGATTGGCCTGCCGTCCCTGGCAATGCCCTTAGCCCACGTGACTGTGCCAAAGGCCTTCGCCGAGAGGAACTTACCGTCGGCGCGATCCAGAACGTAGAAGAAACCGTTGCGATTCGCTTGCACCAACAGTTTGCGCGGATGCCCTTCCCAATTCGCATCAATCAATATTGGGACCTGAGTCGCATCGTAGTCGTACAAGTCGTGCGGCGTGAACTGAAAGTACCACTTCAGTTTCCCTGTATCAGCGTCGAGAGCAACTAGGCTGTTGCTGTACAGATTGTCGCCGCGGCGTTCCCGGCCGTAATTGCTCGGCGCTGGATTTCCCGTTGGCCAGTAAACCAGGTTGAGTTCCGGATCGTACGTGCCCGTGATCCACGCCGGCGCTCCCCCGGTTCTCCACGACTCGCCTGACCACGTTTCGTCTCCTGGCTCACCTGGACTTGGAACGGTATTGAAGCGCCACAAACGGCGGCCGGTAGCAGCATCATAGGCGTCAATAAATCCCTGCACGCCGTACTCGCCTCCGGAAACCCCTACGATGACCTCGTTCTTCACGGCCAGGGGTGCCACCGTGAAGGTGTACGCTTTGTGATAGTCAGCCGCGGTCACATCCCAAAGAATGTTCCCCGTCTTGGTGTCGAGCGCAATCAAGTGAGCGTCCAACGTCGCGATAAATAGACGATTTCCGAGTATTGCCATGCCCCGATTCACCATGCCGCAGCAGGGCTGTAGTTTGTCAGGCAGGTTTCTCTGGTACCGCCAGATGGGGCGTCCCGTCCGTGCGTCAATGGCGAAGGCGCGGTCGTTCTGGCCTGTGCCGTACAGCACCCCGTCCACCACGATCGGAGTGGTCTCGAATTGCCCCAGGTCGCCGACCTGAAACGCCCACTGCATCGCCAAATGCGAGGCGTTCACCACAGTGATCTGACTCAGCGTGCTGTAACGCCACCCGGAATAACGTCCGGAATAGGTAAGCCAATTCTTCGGATCTCGGTCGGCGTCAAGAAGCCGCCCATAGGTCACTTGTGCGTGGGTCTCGACGGCCGCCAGCAACAGGATGACCGCAAAGAGAGCCTGTTTCATTTTGCCTCCTTTGCGTCGCCACTTTCTGTTCC
>Ga0126381_100010281_pt1 | contig 10534 bp, 4 predicted proteins | sample PanSoiMetPlot_28_FD_96465 | JGI IMG/M metagenome (GOLD analysis project Ga0126381, IMG submission 96465) | Tropical forest soil microbial communities from Panama - MetaG Plot_28 | ecosystem: Environmental > Terrestrial > Soil > Tropical forest > Bulk soil | place: Panama | collected 2016-02-17 | reverse complement strand
GCAGCGCAACGATGCCCGCGTGCGTGCCATTTCATCGGAAGTTTTTGGCGCCGGCAAACCCGGCGCATTCCTTCCCGATTACAAGATCGACGACACCGAATTAAGTCCCGGCGAAAAGCCGTGGTCGGCGACGCCGCCATTCACCGACGGGCAGCAGAAGCTCATCGCGGCATTGCGGGCGAAGCTGGCTCCCGATTTCGCACTCGAAGCAAATCGTGTCAGCGACGGACTGACGTTCATACATCGCCGACACGGCGAGCGCGATATCTACTTTGTGACGAACCTCCAACCGGCGGCAAGCGAGATGCCGGTCACTTTCCGCGTGTCAGGAAAATTCCCCGAGTTCTGGGATGCGCGTACGGGAGCGGTTTCGCCTTGCCACGTCTGGAATCCAGAGGCGAACGGTATCCGGATCCCGCTGCGGTTGGCGGCGTGGGAGTCGATTTTCGTTGTGTTCCATCCCGGCGACGCACCACACGTGACGCAGACGAATTGCGACCGTCTCGTAGAAGCCAGCGCATCCCGAGTACGCGCGGCCGTGACGAAGGCTGGTGGATACAGCGTCGAGCTGAAGAGCGCAACAACGACCCGAATCGCCGCTGCACGAAACATCGCTGCTGCGCCTGCCGCGTTGACTGTTCCCGGTCCCTGGAGCGCGTGGACCACCGATACCGAAACGAAATTTTTCTCCGGCACGCGGGAATACAAGACCACATTCGATCTTCCGGCGGAGTATGCCGAACCCGATATTCAACTCATGCTCGACCTGGGCCAGGTCGGCAGCGTCGCGGAAGTTTTTTGCAACGACAAGCGCGTGGGCGTTGCCTGGATGCAGCCTTATCGCCTGGATGTGACGGGTCATCTCCACGCCGGATCGAACAATCTGCGGGTGCTGGTAACCAATACGCCGCAAAACTATATCGCCGGGCTGAAGGATCCGGGCGAAGTCCCGGAGAAATACACGCAGGGGGCAACCCTCTGGCGCAACCGCGATCGCAAAATCGCGCTGCCGATGTCGGGAATACCCGGACCGGTTCGGATTTCCGCATCGCGCATCATTACAATGGAGTTCGCATAGAGCTATGAATCGCCGTGAATTGCTGAAAAATACTCTCTTCGCAGCCGCGACACAAGCTTCCGCACAACAGACGCCGGTGCCCCAGCCGGCGGCGCACAGCTACCCCGATGCACCGCACAAAACTGCCGGGGACGCGATGCCGAACATTCTTTGGATCTGCGCCGACCAGCAGCGATTCGATACCATCGGCGGATTCAATAACCCGCACATCAATACGCCGAATCTCCGGAAGCTGATGGATGAATCGGTGACGTTTAGCCACGCGTTCGTTCAGAACCCGGTCTGTTCGCCTTCGCGCGCCAGCTTTTTGAGCGGCCGCTATCCGCACACCACCGGCTTGCGCGCCAATGGCCAGCGAATCCGCACAGACGAGCGGCTGGTAACCCGAATCCTCGCCGATAACGGGTACACCTGCGGCCTTTCGGGAAAGCTGCATCTTTCGCCGTGCGCGGGCGGCAGGAACGAAGATCGGATCGACGATGGGTACCAGGTGTTCTGGTGGAGTCACGATCTGAGCGATACCTGGCCGGGAAAGAACATGTGGCACGTCTGGCTGAAGGACAAGGGAGTCAAATGGCCGCAGCCGCCGCGGGGAGGCGAATTGTGGGGCGTTCCGGTCGACCCGCAGTACACCCAAACCGCATGGTGCTCGGAGATGGCGATTCAGTTCATCCGCCAGCAGCGCAAATTCAATCCGTGGCTGATGTCGGTCAACATTTTTCAGCCGCATCACCCCTTCTGGCCCACGCAGGATTATCTCTCCCGCTACGATGCCGAAAAGCTGCCCGCGCCGCAATATCGCGATGGCGAACTCGATTCGAAGCCGGTGTTTCAACGTGTCGATCACCAGGCGGCTTACGGCGGCACCGGAATTTCTTTCGCGAAGACCGACGACCGGACGCACCGTCAAATCACGGCCGCTTACTACGCGATGATCGAGCAGGTAGATACCGAAGTCGGACGCATGATGAAGGTGCTGGAGCAGACTGGCCAGGCAGATAACACGATCGTGATCTTCATGAGCGATCACGGCGAGATGCTCGGCGATCACGGCATATATCTCAAGGGTCCGTATTTCTACGACTGTGCGATACGCGTACCGCTGATCATCCGCTGGCCGGGCAAATACAAGGCAGGCCTGAAGAGCGACGCGCTGGTCGAGATGGTGGACCTTGCTCCCACGTTGCTGGAGGCAGCGGGCGTACCGGTGCCATCGGGCGTCCAAGGGCGTTCGTTGACACCCGTGCTGACGGGAAAATCCGCCAGGCATCGCGATTCGATTTATTCGGAGCACTTTGATTCTTCGTTCCTCTACGATCCGCCGCCGATGGCCGCGTGTGTCCGGACCGAGAGTCACAAGCTTTCTTACTACCACGGGCTCTCGACCGGAGAACTCTACGATCTACGCAAGGATCCGGGCGAGTTCGAGAATCTGTGGGCATCGGCTGCGGCGAAAGACATTCGCCAGGAAATGATGGAGAAGCTGATGGGCCGCATGGTCGAAACAGTCGATCCGTTGCCGGAGCGCAAATCGACGTGGTGAGTTAGCCCCACTCCGGCAAACTACCCTTTTGTTCGGGGTGATAATAAGTCGAAGAGTTATGGAATCGGCAAAGAGTATTCACCTCCTGAACACCGCCGTAGCCGACGAGCTGCAAGCGGTGCACCAGTACATGTACTTCCATTTCCATCTGGACGATCAGGGATTTAAACCGCTGGCGCAATTGTTCAAGCGGATCGCGATTCAGGAAATGGGTCACGTGGGAGCACTGGCGGATCGCGTGCTTTTCCTCAAGGGCGACGTGGAGATGGCGCCCGCCGGACCGGTGGAAAAGATCGTAGATCCGGAAGCGATCCTGATCAAAGCCATGAGCATGGAAAACGAGAGCGCGGCATTCTACAACCGCGCGGCCATCGAGTGCGGCGCAAATGCCGACTCGGCGACCAAGTTTCTGTTTGAGCAACTGGTCAGGGACGAGGAAGGCCACTTCGATCAGTTCGATAAACAGCACGATAACGTCAAGCGTTTTGGACTGAGTTATCTTGCGCTGCAATCCTTTGGCGGCACGGAAGCGAAATCCGCAGCCGTTGCAGTAGAATAGAGCGCGAGTCTACTCTCGATGCGATCCCAGGCACTGGCGTCTGCGAAGGCGCCAGCAGCATGGCCCAACACATGTCAGTCAATCCTTAAGCCATCCTAAACCTTATGTCCATTCGGAAATTCATGTTCTGCGCAGTTCTTCTGGCCGCCGCTGCCATATTCGCGAACCAGTCGGGACTATTCATCGTTCTGAAATCAAACGCCGCGCTCGGCCATCACGAAGAGGGCTTCTATCTCGTGCCGACGAACCAGGTTATCCGTCCGTCCGGCGATCAGTCGATGATCACAGGCCGTCCGGTGGACATGACGTTTGACTCCCGGAAACAACGACTTGCCATTCTGAACACGCGCAGCGTTATGCTCCTCGATTCAGCCGGCAAGACGATCGCCGAGATCCCCGCGCATCCGACGTCGTACCTCGGCGTTGCGTTTCGCCCCGGAGATCGGGAGCTCTGGGCTAGCGAGACTATGCGCAACGGACCGGACAGCATCCTGATCGCGAAGCTGTCGGAGACCGGCGGCGCTCCCGAAACCTCCCGTATCGAGCTGAAGGGCCATCCGCTGCCCGCGGGTATGGCTTTCGCGGCGGACGGCAAGAGCGCGTATGTAGTCTTCAGCCGCAACAATTCCCTGGCGGTGGTTGACACTACTACGCACGAAATCGTGCGGGAAGTGCCCGTTGGCGTGGCTCCGTTCGGTGTCGCCTTATCTTCCGCGCACCAGAAAATCTTCGTCAGCAACCGCGGTGGACGCCGCCCGCGCCCTGGCGATACAACCGCTCCCTCAAGCGGCACAGCCGTCGTAACCGATCCCGTCACCGGCTCTTCCACCACCGGGACGATCAGCGTGATCGATGCCAGGACGTTTGCCGTTCGCGAAATCGCCGTGGGCCTCGCGCCGTCGCAGCTCGCCATCAGCAAAGATGAAAAGCTTCTTGCCGTGACGAACAGTCACTCGGATTCCGTGAGCATCATCGACACCGACAACCTTGCCACTTCCGAGTTGAAGATCCCGACCTTCCCGGAAGCACCGCTGGGAAGCCAGCCGATCGCGGTCGCATTTACTCCCGACGGAAATACTTTGTACGTGGCTTGCGGAGGCAACAATGCGATCGCGGTTGCACGCCGTTCCGGTGCCCGGTGGAGCGTCGCGGGAGCCATGCCCACCGCATGGTTCCCATCGGCCATTGCCACCGACTCCGACGGCGCCCTGCGGATCCTGAACCTCAAGGGCGTCGGCAATACGTCCAATAAGAAAGGCAACTTCAACTCGCGCCAGTACGAGGGCTCGCTTGAACGCATTCCTGCGCCGACATCCGAGCAACTCGCCGAGGGCACGCGAGCGGTCAAGGCCGCAAACACTCCGCAATACGAGCCGGCGGGAGGGATCCGCAACCTGCCCTCGCTTGGCATCCAGCACGTGTTCCTGATCATCAAGGAGAACCGCACGTTCGATGGCGTCTTCGGCGACCTTGCCAAAGGCAATGCAGATCCGAAACTCTGCATGTACGGCCGCGACATCACCCCCAATCACCACGCCCTCGCCGAACGTTACGCTGTCCTGGATAACTTCTACACCGCTGGCGCGATTAGTTTCGACGGGCATCAATGGCTCGAACAGGCGTTCGTGAGCGATTACGTGGAGCGTGCCTTCGCATCCTCGCCCCGCGGTTACGCGTGGAATATGGCGGACTCGCTCGTCGTCGCGCCGACCGGATTCTTCTGGCAATCCGCGACGAAACCGCTCGACATCCGCATCTTCGGTGAGTTTCAACTGCCGGCGCGTTGGGATCCCAATACGCAAAACGCGGTGGATATGGATGAAAAGGACTTGCTTACGTGGCAGGAGTATTTGAAGCTGTGGCGCGAGGGCAAGTGGCAGTCGGCGGTCGGGGCTCGCAGCGGCGTTCCCGCGCTACAGCCCTATTGCAGCAGGCGATATCCGCAGAATTCACTCAGCCTGCCGGACCAGATCCGCGCCGAAGAATTCCTCCGCGAGTTTGCCGAACACGAACAGTCGGGAAAGCTCGCCAACCTTACGATCCTCACGCTCAACAGCGATCACACGAACGGAACCAAGCCCGGCACACCCACGCCACGCGCCATGGTGGCCGATAACGACCTCGCGCTCGGAAGGATCGTCGAAGGAATCACGAAAAGCAGGTTTTGGCCGCACAGCCTGATTCTGGTCACCGAAGACGACGCGCAGGATGGGCTCGACCATGTCGACGGCCACCGCACACTGGCGCTCGCAATCAGCCCTTACGTGCGCCGCAACGTGGTGGACTCGAATAACTACAACCACATCAGCCTCGTTCGCACCATCCAGGAGATCTTCCGCATCCCGCAGCGCACGCGGTATCTTGCGGCGGCGCGCGCCATGACAAGCTTGTTTACGGCGGAAAAAGACCTCACGCCGTACGAACGCCTAACGCCGAAGGTATCGATCGACGAAGTCAACCCGCCGCTCAAGGCGCTTTCCGGCCGTCGGCTTTGGGCCGCGCGCGAATCGCAGAAAATGAACTTCAAAGATCTCGACGATGCGCCCGAGGACCTGCTGAATCGCATCCTCTGGTGGGATGCCAAGGGGTACGATACGCCTTATCCCGAGCTGCGCAGCCGCCGCTAATCGCACGACTCAGAAATCAAGCCGGGCTGAAATCAATCCCTGGCGCGGCGAGTTAGCCTGACTCGACACACGACCGAAGTTAGCCGCCGACAGATTGGAGGCCGGAGCGCCAAATACTACGCGATTGAACGTATTGAAGAATTCACCGCGCAGCGTCAGGGTCAGGCGTTCTTTGATTGCGATTCTCCGCATCAGGCCCAGAGATTCGTTGTACGAGTTCGGAGCGCGAAGTTCGTTATAGGATCGCGCCGCATTCCCCAACTGGTAGGTACCAGGGATGGAGAATGCGTTTTTGTTGAACCAGGGGTTCGCCAGCGGATCCGGGTGGTCCAGCGTCATGGGCGTGCCGCCAACAAGGTTTGGCCGCAGAGTACCGTTGAAAATCGGCAGCGTGTTGTTGACCGTCAACTGCACGGGAGTACCAGTTTGGTAGCTCTGGATGCCGTTCAGTTGCCAGCCACCCAGGATGTGTGCAGCAACGCTGCCATTGTTCAAGTACTTCTTACCCTTGCCAAACGGGAGTTCGTACGTGTACGCGAACGTGAGTAGTTGGGGCACATCGTAGTCGGCAATCGCTTTCTCCAGTCGCCGGTTGTAATAGTCCTGTCCCGCTGGGCCTCCGCCGGCAGAAATGTCTCCATCACTTATGGTCTTGGACCATGTGTAAGCCACCAGAGCCGTCATTCCATGGGACATCCGCTTGGTGTACTTCACCTGCAGGGCGCTATAGGTTGAGTTTCCGTTCGGATTGGAATTATTGGTGATGGCCTGATACACGGGATACGGACGCAGCGCCTGCGCGACCGATCCCGTGAAACCAGGATAGGGAACCTTGATACCGGCAGCAACAGCCGCGGCGGACGTCACGCTTTGCGTCAATAATGCGCCGAGCGAAAGATAACGGGGATCCACCTGGTTCAGGTTGATCAGGCTGTTCCCAAGCCTTGTGCCCTTCACGCCGACATATGCCGCTTCGATCGACGATTGCCCCGACAATTCCCTCTGTACGTTGATCTGGTAGTTCGAGAAATACGGCGTGCGTCCATCGCCTTTGCCGATCATCCTGACGCTGCTTCCGTTCTGTACCGTTGGGTCGATGAACGGTGGAAGAGGCCAGTTTGTCGGGAAGCCCGAATCCAGGTTGAAAGCCGGAGTGACGCCCGAATCGGTAGACGCATAACTCGGGGCGGCATTGAATCCGTAGATGAAGTTCTGGGAATCCCGCAATCCGGCCGTGCCGTTGCCCATTCCATAGGATAGTCCGTAGCCGCCGCGAATCACGGTCTTCTGAGTCATCATGTAAGCGAAGCCGAAGCGCGGACCGAAATCCTTGTAATCCGGGTCAGCAAAACTCGAACGCGAGTTGTCGCGCCCCTGGCCATTTCCGAGGAACCGTATGGCTCCCGGAAGATTGCCGGCTCCGGGATTTGCGAGCGAAGGATCGAAGCCGGAGATATTGGTATTGTGTTCCTCGCGTGGGCTGAAATAATCCCACCGCAGACCGAGATTCAGTGTCAGCCGGCGGCTGACCTTCCAATCGTCCTGCACAAACAGCCCTTTGTAGCGATACCGGTTCCCCGGCACGACAAATAGTTCGTTATAGGTTGAGCTATCGACCGCTCCAAGCAGGAAACTGGCGAACGGGTTACCCGTGTTGGCCCGCCCCGCGGCGGTCGGCAGCGCCGTTTCGTTGGAATTGAATTTGAAAAGTCCTTGCTGGTTGGCATGATCGGCGCCGTTGGTCTGCTGCCAGCGCATGTCGGCGCCGAACTTCCAGGTGTGATTGCCGCGAACCATCGTAACGGTATCCGCGAAATGCAGGGTATTGTTCACCTGTTCGCCGGTGTTTTTGATCTGATCGCCCCAGTTCTGGTACGTATCGGAGAACTGTATCTGCGGGAGAACATCGTCCGGAGGATTTACGCCTTTCAGACCCGTTTTGGGGAGCAGGCCCTGATTACTGGTCAGCCGCTGCCAAACTTGCGGCGCGTGAGTGTAGCCCGCCCGGAAACTATTCATAGTCGTGCTGTTGAACGAGTAATCATGATTGAATCGCAGCCACCGATCGGGGCGTTTTTGGTCGAGCCCCGGACTCCACGGTCCCGCAATGAATGCCGCATCCAGCGAGTCTTCTTTATTGAAGTAACCGAACAGGTTGAACCGGTTGCGATCGGAAATCAGATGGTCGATTTTGAACGTGTAGACATCGCGGTTAAATGTGGCATTGCCGGTCGACGTATAGTTGTTCACCGCGGCGGAGCCTGCCGCGGGTAGCATAGAGAGCATCGAAACAGCGACCTTACTAAAGCGCGACGTCGGAATCTGAGCATTCGGGAAGAGATCACGCGTGAATCCGCCCGAACCATCCTGGCGGGTTGAGCCTGGATCGTAGATTTGCAGCGCGCCGCCGCCTTTGGTCAGACCCGAGAAATCTCCATTCCGCTGGGCGGCTGTGGGAAGAGTGATCAACTGATTGGTCGCTCCCGCCGCATAACGGAAGCCATCGTAAACGAAGTAGAAGAACGTGCGATTCCGGCCGTCATAGTGCGGCAGCCGGACTGGCCCTCCAATCGTTGCGCCGAACTCGTTTTGGCGGTTGATCGGAGTAGTTGGCGAAATGAATCCGCGTGCGTCGAGATCGTTGTTCCGAAAATACTCGAACAATGAGCCGTGGAATGTGTTGGTGCCGCTCTTGGTGCTGAAGACTTCGAATCCGCCGCCGCTGTGTCCGTATTCCGCACTGTAGTTGGCGGACAGCAGCTTGAATTCGCCGACCGATTCCACCGGTGGAACCGTGAACATCACACCACCGCTCTCGGGACCGGTCGACATGACGCCATCGAACAGGACCTCCTTCGATCGCTGTTGCGACCCGTTGATATTTGGCGTGGCGGCGGCGCCCGTAACGCCGGGCGTTAGCAGGATAAATGATTCCGGGCTTCGCATGTTGCCGGCCACCGCAACAGGCAGTTCCTGGACCTGCTTTGCATCGACAACAGTTCCGAGATCCGAAGTGCTGCTTTCCACGATCGGCGCCGCGGCTATCACTTCCACCGTTTGATCGACCGAACCAAGTTCCAACGCCAGATCGAGCGTCGTCGTTTGTCCGACGTAGATTCGGATTCCTTGCTGGACCAACTTCCGAAAGCCCTTCGCCTGCACCTCGAGTTCGTACGAACCGAACGGCAGACTGGCAAAACCGTAGTTCCCGGTTTGGTTCGTTGTAGTATTTCGCTTAACGCCGGTTTCCTGGTTTGCCAACGTAATGGCCGCGCCCGCGATCACCCCACTGCTCGGGTCTGTTATTCGGCCGGTAATCGCGCCCTGGTTCTGCTGACCCCATGCGGGCGTCGTCCACATCGAAGCGATCAAGCAAAGGACGGTCGCCGTGGACCGAAGCATGATCGAAAAACATTTGCGCATACGATTGTCACCTCGCTCCCCGTGTAACTAAATTCACCAATATATCTATCAGATGTACACAGCGGAGGCTAGGGTAAATCGACGACTTGGTTCAAACTGATTCGAACTGGATTGTGTGCGTGAACGGCGTGTAGCCAGTGATGTAGACGCTCGTTCCGGGAAGCTTTGGTTCCGCGCCGCGCAGTTGAGTCTCGAAGTGCGGAGCCGCACCAGGGCCGAACCGGATCGTTCCACCATTCGTGCGATAAACCGCGGAGCCTTTCTCCAGGATCCAACCATCCGGCTGTGCCGGTGCCGGCCGGCACCCTTCCAGAGATCCGCCTTCCCGCAAACTGATCTCCACTGCCAGCGGCACGCCAGGAGTCCCGCTCGATTCGATGTGCAGTGCGAAGCCCTGGCGCGTCTCCTCCACGAACGCCGTCTGTTCCAGGTGGCAAACCTGCGACGTCTTACGGCGGCCGCGCATTGCTTCCCAATTGGCTGGAGTCACACGTTCCGGCGGATCGAGCGGTTGATAATACGGCGCCTGAAGAGACTGCCGCAGCCGGTAGCCCGAACCATCCTTGATTCCGGAATGCGGAACGAACTGCCCTTTACCGAAAAACGAAGTCGCGAAACGTACCGCCTGAATCACCGCACTGCCGTTGCGAAGGCTCAGAAAACGGCTGTTACCGGAAAGAACCACGGTGGCATCGCGGTTGCCGCGACGGATGCGAGCCAGGCCAATTGTCGAGAAGAGCTTTTCGTAGTCCTCCGGCAGTGTCCCCGATCCGGTCAGGCTCCCCGCTAGCTCCGGATATTCCAGAAATGCAGATAAAGAGACCCGCTCCTGACCGATCTTGCGTGCAAGCGCCGAGATCAGAGGGTCGTGATCGTGCGCCGCCATGTAGAGCACCGAAAACCCGTAACCCGCCATGGTGCCGCGGACAAACTGATCCTGCCGTCGCGAAACTTCGGTCACCACCTCGCCATCCGGGTGTAGCAGATACACCATAGCGTTCAGGTTCTTGCGCACCGGATCAAGCAGCTCCGGCCGGCTCAGTTTCGCCGACAGCACCACAAATGCGCGATCCACGACCGTGTTGTAGGTGACCGTGCTGCGCTCCGTGTACTGTCCGTCGTCATCGATATCGATCCCTTCCGCCAGCCACTGGCCGATGCGCCTCGTATAACGAGGGTCGGGAAACAACGCATTCACCTGGGCCAGAGCTGAAGATACAACCCAACGATGATTCGGCGTGTGGATTCCGCCGACACTTAGTCCATTCGCCGCCTTTACCAAAAACGGACGCAGCAAACCGGTC
>Ga0126381_100010280_pt1 | contig 10534 bp, 5 predicted proteins | sample PanSoiMetPlot_28_FD_96465 | JGI IMG/M metagenome (GOLD analysis project Ga0126381, IMG submission 96465) | Tropical forest soil microbial communities from Panama - MetaG Plot_28 | ecosystem: Environmental > Terrestrial > Soil > Tropical forest > Bulk soil | place: Panama | collected 2016-02-17 | reverse complement strand
TCGGCGACCGCCCCGTCCGGGTCCACCAGATGCTCGATCAGCTCGCTCATGATCACCACGTCGACGCTGCTGTCCGCGACCGGCAGCCCCGGCCCGTCGACGGCGCCCCGCAGCACCACCAGGCCCATCCCGCGGGCGCGCGATGCGGCGTCGGCGGACCAGTCGATGCCGGCGTAGCGGTGGGCCGGGTTCCGCCGCGCGGCGACGGCCAGCGCCGAGCCGTCACCGCAGCCCACGTCCAGTACCACCGCCGGGGCCTTGACGTCGCGCAGCACCTCGGCCAGCATCCGCGCCTGACGGCGGGCCCGGTCCGGACCCGAGCTCAGCGGGACGTCCGCGCCTTCGTAGAAGTCCTGGAGGGGGTTAGCCGTCTTCGGCGTCGTCGCCGCCATGCCGGCCCCTCCCCCTCCGCTCTCCCCTGGTCATCGCTTCGTCGGCCACCTTGGCGAAGCCTTCCACCGCGGCCGGCCAGTGCAGCCGCAGCGCGCGGGCCCGCGCCGCGTGTCCGAGCGCCTCGCGCCGCCGGTGGTCGATGGCCAGCGACGCCCAGGCCGAGGCGAACTCCCCTTCGCTGTGCACCAGCGTTCCTGTCTCGCCGTGCACCACCGAGTCGCGCAACCACGAGACGTCGAACGCCACCGCCGGGGTACCGCGGATCGCCGCCTCGGCGACCACGATGCCCCAGCCCTCGATGAGCGCGGGATGCATCAGCAGCCACGCCGAGCACAGCAGCCGGTGCTTCTCCGCTTCCGAGACCCGGCCGGTGAACACCACGCCCGGCCCGGCCAGCGCCTCGAGCCGGGTGCGCTCGGGCCCGTCGCCCGCGATGATCAGCTCTCCGCCGGTCACGTGCCGCACCCGGTCCCACAGCCGCAGCAGCAGGTCCACGCGCTTGTAGTCGGTGAGCCTGCCCAGCGCGAGGAACATCGGCTTGCGTGCCCGCGGCGTGATCAGGCTGGGCTGCTCCACGCCGTTGCAGATCTGCCGGATCCTGTCCCGCCCGACGCCCATCCCCGCCAGCGCGTCCGCCGAGGACGCGGACACGGTGAGGAACAGGTTGCGCCGGTGCACCCACGGCATGACCGCGCTCTCCACGGCCCGTCCGATGGTGGACACCGGCGGGCGGAACCGGATTCCCCACAGCTCGGTGTGCACGTGGTTGACCAGGCAGATCACCGGCCGACGGCACCACAGCGGCGCCAGGTACGGCATGCCGTTGCACACCTCGACGACCAGGTCGCAGTCCCGGAAGTTCCGCAGGTACGCCAGCGGCGCGCGCAGGAACTGGGAATACGTGCCGCCGTTGCGGACCACCCGGTAGGGCCGTTCGGCCGTCTGCCCCCCGCACAGCAGCGACACCTCGTGACCGCGGGCCAGCATGCCGGACGCCAGCCGGTCGACCAGCACTTCCGAGCCGCCCGCGCGCCGGTTGGCCAGGTCCCGCCAGGCGACGAACAGGATCTTCCTGGCGGAAGCGGCCGGACTGGGCGGACTGGGCGGCTGATGCTGACTGGGCTGCTGATACAGCAGGGGGAGGCGGTCGAGGTCGGGCATGCCGTCGAGCTCGGCCAGGCCGTGCCAGGCGGCACGGGACCCAGCCGAGGCACCCTGGTTCGCACGCGAAAAGCTCAGGTCATCGTTCACAGCGGCTCCAGGCCAGCCATCGAAGTCCGCGGGTCCGTAACACCAGTAGCCACGATCTGATCCCTTTTGGGCAGGATTGCAGCATTATTCGGTAGCTACTGGCCAGTAGTCAAGAGCTCCGACGCCCGCGAGGCACCGCGAGGCACCCGAGGCACCCGCCAGGCGCGCGCCGGCCACCCGCTAGTTAAGGGCTCTGGCGCCCGCCAGGCACCGCGAGGCACCCGAGGCACCCGCCAGGCGCACGCCGGGCACCCGCCGGGCACCGCGAGGCACCCGCTAGACACAGGCGGCGATGGCAGGCCCCGTTGACGGGCCGATGGCCGCCGTGCATGCGTCCCGCTGCCGGAAAAAAGCCATCTGGATACCTAGAATCCCGATGCATAGGACCACGTTGCCGCCCAAGTGGTTGCACGTACCCGGGTAACCCGGACATTTTCGAACCACTTCGGAGGCAAAGTGGCGGACGGGAGGCAAAGTCCCGGCCCGCCGCGAGCTGCCGGGCGATCTCCCTGGCCGCGGCGGGCCCCGGACGCGGCGGGCCCCGGACGCGGCGGGCGGCGGGCGGCGGACGCGGCGGGCGGCGGGCGGCGGACGCGGCGGGCGGCGGGCGGCGGACGCGGCGGGCGGCGGACGCGGCGGGCGGCGGACCCGGGACGCGGCGAGGCAGCGGACGCGGCGGGGCAGCGGGCAGTGGGGGCTCACCTTGGGCGGGGACGGGGGGCGGACGCTAGCGCGCCGAGGCTGGGACGAAGGCGGAGAATCAGCCACCAGCGTCATAAAGCTTTGGCAAAGCGTGACAGACCCCTGCAAAATTCCGCTACTCGGCAGTAGCATGTCGTTCACCCGACCCCGTAGGACGTGCATGCGCCTGCTGTCACCACGCCATGATCGTGAGCCTGATCATGCGAGCCGCTCGGGGCTACTCAGGTCCGTGCGCTTGTTCCGGCTGTTCCGTTCCGAGCAGACCGACGCCGAGCGGTTTTACGCCAGCCTGGCGATCGATGCCGTGCAGCAAGTGGCCGAGTACTGCGACCTGGCCGGCCGGACGGTGGTGGACGTCGGCGGCGGGGGCGGGTGGTTCACCGCGGCCTTCCGCGCCCGCGGCGCCCGGTGTTACCTGTTCGAACCCGACCTGACCGAACTGCACAGCCGCGGCACCGTGCAGCCCGGCGCGGTCGTGGCCGACGGCTACTGGCTCCCGGTCCGCGACGGCGGCGCGGATGTGGTGTTCTCCTCCAACGTGCTCGAGCACGTGCGCGACCCGATGGGGCTGATCGAGGAGATGATCCGGGCCACCCGGCCGGGCGGCCTGGTGTACCTGTCTTACACAAACTGGTATTCACCGTGGGGCGGGCACGAGATGTCGCCCTGGCACTACCTGGGCCACGGGTACGCCGAGCGCCGTTACGTCAGCCGCAACCACAAAAAGCCCAAGAACCGCTACGGCTCCACGCTGTTCCCGCTGCACATCGGGCCGGTGCTGCGCGAGCTGCGCGGCCGGCCCGGCATCGAGATCGTGACCGCCCGGCCCCGCTACTACCCGCACTGGTGCCGCGTACTGCTGCGGATTCCCGTGCTGCGCGAGGTCGCCACCTGGAATCTGCTGGTGATACTGAGGCGCACCCCATGACCGCGCACCGCGACCTGGAGGTCGCGGCCCCCGGCTCGCCGCTGGCCAGCCCGCGGGGGAAGGCGGCGCACGTGGCCGAGCAGCGGCATCCGCCGCCGGTGGCCCGGGTCCGGGTGTTTCGCTGGTCGGTCCTGGTGGGGCTGGTGGCGTTCGCCGTGCTGGTCGCCAACCACCCCGGCCAGATGGTGTTCGACACCAAGCTGAGCGTTGACCTGGACCCGGCCGGATATTACGCGAGCCTGTGGCACCTGTGGGATCCGCTCAGCACGCTCGGCACGCTGAACAACCAGGCCATCGGCTACGCCATGCCGATGGCACCGTTTTACCTGGCCGGGCACCTCGCGCACGTGCCGGTCTGGCTCACCGAGCGGCTGTGGATGTCGCTGATCATCGCGGTGGGGTTCGCCGGGCTGGTCAAGCTCGCGGGCGCGCTCGGCATCGGATCGCCAGGCTCGCGCTTCTTCGGCGGCGTGGTGTTCGCGCTGTGGCCGACGTTCACCATCTTGATCGGATCCACCTCGGCCGCGGTGCTGCCAGGGATGCTGGCCCCGTGGGCGGTGCTGCCGCTGGTGCCCGCGGTGCTGGGGCCGGACGGGCCCGGATCATCCCGGGGCGGCTGGCGCGGATACCTCTGGCCCGCGGCACGCTCCGGTGCCGTGGTGCTGTGCATGGGCGGCGTGAACGCGACCTCCACCATCGACGGCCTGCTGCTGCCCGCCCTGTTCATCCTCACCTACGCTCGCGGGCGGCGGCTGGTCTGGACGGCGCTGACCTGGGGGGCGGCGGTGACGGCGGCCGCCGCGTGGTGGGCGGTGCCGCTGCTGCTCCAGGGCAAGTACGCGTTCAACTTCCTGCCGTACGTGGAGCAGGCGGCCACCACCACGGCCACCACGTCGGCCGCCGCGACGCTGCGCGGCACGGGCAACTGGGTGGCCTACTTCAACCTCGGCACGCCGTGGCTGCCGGCCGGCTGGACCATGGTCACCAACCCGGTAGCGATCCTGGCCAGCGCGGCCGCGGCGGCGGGCGGCCTGTACGGGCTGGCCCGGCGCCGCATGCCCGGCGGGACCTGGCTGCGGCTGTCGGCCGGCCTGGCCGCGGCGGCGCTGCTGGCCGGCTACGGGGGTCCGCTCGGCGGCCCCGCGCACGGTCCGGTCCAGCGCCTGCTGGACGGGACCCTGGCGCCGTTCCGCAACGTGTACAAGCTGGAGCCGGTCATCGCGGTCGCGCTCGCGCTGGGGCTGGCGTACGCCGCGGCGGACTGGCTGCGCGGCGCCGCCGGGCCACCGCACACACGGCCGACCGCGCTGGCGGCCCGGGTGCTGCTCGCGCTCGCGGTGACCGGGCTCGCGGTGCCGTACCTGTCCGGCCAGATCCTCAACCCCGGCCCGTTCACCGCGGTGCCGCGCTACTGGCATCAGGTGGCCGCCTTCCTGGCCGCGAACTCGCCGAGGAACACGGCTATGGTGGTGCCCGCCGACGTGCACGGTGACTACGTGTGGGGTGATCCGATCGACGACCCGCTTGAGGCGCTGGCCACCTCGCCGTGGGCCGCGGCCGGGCTCGTGCCCTACGGCGGCGCCGGGTCGCAGTCGCTGCTGCAGACCGCGGAGCAGGCCGTCGAGTCCGGCCAGCAGGTAACCGGCCTGGCCGCGTACCTGAACCGGGCCGGCATCCGGTACCTGGTGGTACGGAACGACCTGGACCCGCGGCAGATCGGCTACACCGCCCCGGCCATCGTGCACAGGACGCTGGCCCAGTCCGGGTTCGGCCGGGTCGCGTCGTTCGGGCCGCCGGTGGCCGGCTACCCGGCGGTCGAGGTCTATGCCGCGGCCGGTCCGCCGCCCAGCCCGGTCGCCACCTTGCCGGTGAGCCAGACCATGCTGGTCAACGGCGGCCCCGATTCGCTGCTGCAGCTGGCCGGCCAGCATCTGCTCGGCCCCGGCCAGGCCGCGGTCATCGCCGGTGACCAGCTGCCTGCCCCGCCCTCCCAGTGGGCGGTCACCGACGGGCAGCGCCGGGCCGACACCGCGTTCGGCCTGGTCAACTCCAACGTCTCGTACACCTACACGGCGAATGAGACCAACCCGTCCGACGACCAGCTCGGCGGCGCGGGCGGCCCGCCCCGCCAGCTGCTGCCGGTGCCCGCGGCCGGGCACCAGACCGTGGCCGTACTGTCGGGCGCGGCCCAGGTCAGCGTCTCGTCCTACGGCTCGTGGCTGGCCGACACGCAGCAGGAAGACCCGGTCAGCGCGTTCGACGGGAATCCAGCCACCGCGTGGGCGGAAGGCAGCGCGACCACGCCGGCGGGCCAGTGGATCCAGATCACCTTCGATCACCAGGTTGACCTGCCGGCCAGCGTGGGAATCCGGCTGCTGAACGACAGCGCCGCACGGGAGATCACCGACCAGCTGCGGGTGTCCACCGCGGCCGGCAGCACTACCACCCCGGTCGCGCCGGTCAGCGACACCCAGCCGCTGAGCGTGGTGCCCGGTCCGACCAGGTGGCTGCGCATCACCATCACCGGCGCGAGCAACGTGGTGCCGGGCGCGCCGGGCGCCGGGATCTCGGACGTGCTCATCCCCGGGGTCAGGGTGACCCGGCTGCTTCAGCCCGCCCAGGACCCGGCCGGCCAGCAGGCGCCGGCGGTCACCTTCTCCTTCCACCAGCAGGTGCCGTCGCCGCTCACCCTCGTCAGCCCCGCCGCCGCCCCGGCGCTGGCCCGCACGTTCAGCACCGCCCAGCCCGCCGAGGAACAGCTCGGCGCCTCCGCGCTGGCCGTCCCGGGCCAGAAGCTGGACGCGATACTCGACCAGATCCCCCCGCCGGCCAAGGGCGTGCTCCAGGTCACCGTCACCTCCACACCGGGCTCACTGCCCAGCCGGTTCCCGGCCAGCCTGCTCGCCGGGTCAGGCAGCCAGGCCTGGTCCGCCGATACCGCGCAGCCGGTCATCCACCTGAGCTGGCGGGGCAAGCGGCGCATCAGCTCGGTGCTGGTGCAGGCCGCCACCGGCCTGACGGCGCCGGTCACCGTCAAGATCACCAGCCCGCAGGGCAACCGCGAGGGAATCATCGGGTACGGCGGCCTGGTGCGGTTCAAGCGGCCGCTGACCACCGACAGGATCGACGTGTCGTTCCCCAACGTGCAGCAGGTCAGCACCGTCAGCTCGACCGGCCAGGTGGGTACCGTCCCGGTCGGGCTTTCCCGGCTGTTCGTGCCCGCCCTGGCCGGCCTGCGGGCGGCCACGCCCGACCCGGCGACGAGGTTCACGCTGGCCTGCGGCAAGGGTCCCGCCCTCACGATCGACGGGCAGGTCTACCAGACCTCGGTCAGCGGCACGATCGGCCAGCTCACCCAGTTCCTCCCGGTGCGGGTCGACGCGTGCACCCTAGACAGCACGGTGCCGCTCGGCGCCGGGCAGCACACGCTGACCGCCGCCGCACCAGGCGCGTTCGCGGTCACCGACCTCAGCCTCAGCAGCACCGAGGCCGCGACACAAGCGGCGGCCCAGGGGCGGTCAGTGACGATCCAGAGCTGGCACTCCGACCAGCGCCAGGTCCGCGTCGGCCCGGGGCCGGCCGCCTACCTGGAGATCCACGAGAACTACAACCAGGGCTGGTCGGCCACGCTGAACGGCCGGACCCTGCGGCCGGTGCGGCTGGACGGCTGGCAGCAGGGCTTCGTGGTCCCGGCGGGGGCGGCCGGGCTGGTCGCGCTCAGCTTCCGGCCCGCGCCTTCCTACCATCTGGCCCTGGCCGGCTCGGTGCTCGCCCTCCTCATCCTGCTGGCCCTGGTGGCGTGGTCGTTCGCGGAGCGCAGGAACCGCGCAGGACACCCAGGGCCCGGGCAGCAGGGCAGCCGCCGCCCGGTCCGCCCGGCCACCCGCCCGGCGCCCGCGGCCGGCGCGGGGATCGCCGCCCGCTGGCTGGGCTCGCTGGGCGTGATCGCCCTGGTGGCCGTCGCGGGCGGGCCGGTCGTGCTGGCCACCGGCGCGCTCGGCTTGCTGGCCTGGCGGTGGCCACGCTGGCTGCCGGCGGTGGCGTTCTCCGGCATGGCGCTGGCCGGGCTCATAGCCGCCGCCCCGGCTCAGCCCACCGCCCCCGGCCAGGGTGTCTTCGGCGGTCCCGCCCAGGCCGCCGCGCTGATCGCGCTGGCCGCCGCGTTGCTGCCCGCGACGATCAGGTTCCGGCCGCCGCCCGCCGAAGTGCCCGAGCTGCTCCCGGCCCCGCGGCGCGCCTTCGGCATCGTGGACGAGCTGAGCTGCTACTTCGATTCCGCGGCCGAGCCGAACAACGTCCACCTGGAGGTCTGGCTGCCGGGCAACCTCGACGCCGGCCGGCTGCGCGAGGCGGTGACCGCGGTGCTGGCCGCCGAACCCCGGGCGCGGGGCCGCCGGGTCCCCGGCGCCCCCTGGCAGCTCGGTTACCAGTGGGAGTACCCGGCGCGGGAGGACCGCGACCCGGTGACGGTCACCACCTTCCAGACCGACGCCGAGCTGGACCTGGCCCGGGCTCGTTTCCTGGCCCTCGCGCCGCCGCTGGACAAGTCCCCGCCGTTCCACCTGCTGCTCGCCAGCGGGCCGGACCGGGAAAGCCTGATACTGAACGCCCACCACGCGGCGTTCGACGGACACTCCTGCCTGTGGCTGCTGAGCAAGATCGCGGACCAGTACGGCGACGGAGCCGCCCGCCCAGCGCAGGCCGAGGAAGCCGACGAGACGACCCAGCCGACCGCGGCCGTCGCCCGCGGGTCCGGGCGGCGGCCACGGCGCGCCGCCCGGATCGCGCCGCGAGGCGGGCGGAGCAACGCGCCAGGCTACGGGTTCGCGCTGCTCGGCTGGCCGGACGTGCCGGTCCCGCCACGGCACGAGGGGACGGTCAACGACCTGCTGGTCGCCGCGCTGATCGAGGCGATCAGGCGGTGGAACGCCAGCCACGGCCCGGCGCGTAACGCCCGCCGGCGCATCCGGATCAGCATGCCCGCCGATGCCCGCCCGCCCGGCGCCGGCCAGGAGCTCGGCAACCTGTCCCGGCTCTGCACGGTCACCGCGGCGCCCGGTCGCGGCACCGGCGCCGACCTGGTCGCGATGGTGGCCGCGCAGACCCGCGCGGCCAAGAGCAACCCCGGGCCGCAGGTCGATCCGATCCTGACCGCGGCGGCGACCGCCCGGCTCCCCGTGGCCGTGAAGCGGCGGCTGCTCCGGCTGGCCGTGCGCCGCGCCGCCTGGCTCACCGCTGACACGTCGCTGATCTCCAACCTGGGCAAGGTCACCGGGCAGCTGAGCTTCGGCGAGCTCTCCCCGACCCGGACCTGGTTCTCCACCTCGGCGCACATGCCGCGCGGGCTCGCGGTGGGCGCGATCACCGTCGACGGCCGGCTGCAGCTGTGCTTCAGGTACCGGCTCGCGCTGCTCGACGAGGCGGCCGCGGCCGAGTTCGCCGCCGGCTACGCCGCGGCGCTGTCCGGGCTGGCCGCCCGATGAGCGCCGGACCTTACGCCGGAGTCGGCCTGGCGCTGCTGGCCACCACCTCCTACAACGTCGGGCTGGTCCTGGAGAAGCGGGCGCTGGAACGGATGCCTGCCCTCCAGGTGCGGCGGGTGGTCCAGATGTTCGTCAGCCTGGCGACCGAGCCGGCCTGGCTGGCCGGGTTCGGGCTGATGCTCACCGGGCTCGCCTGCCAGATCGTGGTGCTGACGTTCGAGCCGGTCAGCGTCGTGCAGCCGGTCCTGGCCTCGGGCATAGCGCTGGTGCTGCTGCTGTCCCGGCTGGTCTTGCGGGAACGGCTCGGCCGGGTCGAGCTCTCCTGCGCGGCGGCGATGGCGGTCTCGGTCATCCTGCTGGCGCTGTCCAGCGGCGGCACCGGCGCGGGCGCCGGGCACTCGGCCAGCTCGGCCTGGCTGGCGGTGGTGATCGTCCCGTCATTCGCGCTGGGGCTGCTGATCGCGGCCTTTCCGCTGCGGGCCCGGGCCCGCAAGCACCGGGCCCCGGTGATGGGGATCTGCTACGGCCTCGGCACCGGCATGCTTTACGGCGTGGCCGCGCTCGCGATCAAGGCGCTGTCCAGCGTCCTGGTCCGCGACCACACCGCGGCCGGCATCGCGACCGGCCTGCTGTCCTCCCCCTACCTGTACGTGCTGGCCGTCTGCTCGGTGGCCGCCATGGCGCTGTTCCAGGTCGCGCTGCAATCGTGCCGCGCGTCCATCGTCGTCCCGGCCTCCAGCGTCGCGAGCAGCGCTTACTTCCTGATCGCGGGTACCTGGCTGTTCCACGAGCACCTCCCGGCCACCCCGGGCAAGCTCGGCCTGCGGCTGGCCGGGATCGCGGTCGCCGGATTCGTGCTCATCGCCCTGGCCCGGCAGGCGCCAGCCGGGCGCGCGGCCGGGCCGGCCCGCGGCGGTATCATCACCGAGCCCCGCTACCTGGCAGAACTGAGGAAACAGTCATGGCCCTAGAGACCGAGCTGCTCGACATCCTGGTGTGCCCGATCGACAAGCTGGGGCTGTTCTACTTCGCCGAGGACGCCATGCTGTACAACCCGCGGCTGCGCCGGCTGTACCGGATCGAGGACGACGTCCCGCTGATGCTGGCCGGGCAGGCCGTCGCGGTGCCGGACGAGGAGCACAAGCGGCTGATGAAGTGCGTGCAGCGAGGTGAGGTGACCGCGATCACCGCGGGCCAGGACGACATCCTGGCCGGATGTCAGCCAGGCAGCTGGTAGACGGTCAGCCCGGGCTGGCGGACCAGGACCACCGCACCGGGCAGCCGGGCGCCGGCCGGCCCGCCCGGCCCGGATGGGTCGTCGATCACGAACCGGATCCCGGCCGCCCGCAGCGCGCTGGTCAACGGGCCGCCGCCGCTGATCACCGGGTCCAGACCGCGGGCCCGCGGCTCGTCAGGCGCGAGCTTCATGGGCCCGACCTGCGTCCCGTCGTTCCATATGACCTGCCGTGAGATCAGCCTCGGCCACGGATCGAGCAGCTTGGTGCCATGGTTCCAGGCCGGCACCCGGTCGGACGCCCACGGCAGCAGCAGGACCGCGCCCGCCGCCGGGCTGCCGTCGATCGTCCGAGCGGCGGCCAGCCAGCTGGCCGGATACCAGGCCGGCCGCAGCCGGCCGGCCGCGCCCCAGGCCAGGCCGGGCAGCAGCAGCACCGGCGCCAGCACCGCGAAAATCCCCAGGACCGCTCCGGCTCGCCGGTCATTGGCAGAGAACGGCGTGGGTTTCATCGCACAGGCCACGGCAACCCCCAGTCCAGCG
>Ga0126381_100010279_pt1 | contig 10534 bp, 3 predicted proteins | sample PanSoiMetPlot_28_FD_96465 | JGI IMG/M metagenome (GOLD analysis project Ga0126381, IMG submission 96465) | Tropical forest soil microbial communities from Panama - MetaG Plot_28 | ecosystem: Environmental > Terrestrial > Soil > Tropical forest > Bulk soil | place: Panama | collected 2016-02-17 | reverse complement strand
TTCCCCGCATCCGTCCTGCGATCCGGAACCTTCTGACCCAATAACTCCTTCCCCCACGTATCCCGCACCCCAAGAAAATCCAGTGCATCCGCATTGATCGTCCGCAACGACCCCGTCGGATCATCGCCAAACGGCACCAGATACTTCTTGTCCCCCGTCCACCGATACGCCGCCCACAAAATAAACCAAGGCTCCTGCCCACCCGGCAGGTCTTCATTCGTATGAAAGTTCACCGCATAATGCATCGCGTACTTCCCATTCGCGTCCTCATGGCGATGCGCCAGAAATCCATCCGCCACATCCAGCACCATCTTCCGCGTCTCCGGAGTGCCGTTGTACAGCACCAGCATAAGCGCCGGATGAAACACCATGTACGAGCGAGACTTCGCCCACCCCCACACTCCGTTCTCCGCCATCTTCGTTCCGCTGTAATACGAAGACCGGATCTGCCGCTGCCCCGCTATATTCACCCCCGTCAACCACTCCAACCGCTTCGCCGTCCCCATCGCCCGCTCAAGCTGCTTCGGGCTCCCATAGTCGATCAGCATCGACTGCCCAAGCACATTGATCCCGTCCTCATACGAGTGCAGTTCGTCGTACTGGGCCGTCGCCAACCCATTCGTAAACAGCTTCTGGTCGTACATCGCATCCAGCGCCTTCTCGAGCGAAGCCTTGAGCTTGTCCGGATCAGCCCCCATCAACGCCAGCCCCGGCCACCAATTCAAAAAGTCGCTGTCGTCCGAAAGCCCACCGCCAAACTCTCCATTTGAGATCTGCCGGTTGTCGATGTACCAGTTGATCAGCCGCTTCAACTCACCGAGATCCTTCGTCTGCAGAAACGCCCACTCCGGAACCCCCGCCGGCGCAACCGGAGCCACAAACGGCGGCTTCAACTGCTCATGATTCACCTCGTTCCAATACTTCCGCCCCAGGTCATTCTCCGGATCAACCCACAACAAATCCGTAATGTCCGCATCGAAGCGATTAAAGATATTCAGCTTCCGCGAATTCACCGACTCCTCAACCAGGTTCGCGTAGTTGTCCCTCACCTGCGTCAACCGGTCGCTCACATGCTCCGCCAGCGCATCCTTCCACGGCTTGAACACCAGCCGCACCCGCGCCCCCTCCAGAGCCACCGGCCCAAACTCGTCGCTCGCCGAAGCAATCGTGATCCACAGACTCTTCCCATTCGGCAGAATCCGATCCCGCGTATCCAGCCAAAGCGTATGCGCCTCTCCCGGCTTCACCGAGAAACTGAAATCCAGCATGTCCCGCATCGGCCAAATCGGATCCTTGATCTGGATATTCATCGGCACATACTCCCCGTGCGTCGGCTTCACCTTCAGCGCAGGCAGATCAATCGCAATCCCGTCCAGCCCCGCGTGCAGGTTCTCCCACCCATACGAAGTCCCGTGCCCCACATCCGCCTGAACCCCACGAAAATCCGTCGGAACCAGAACATGCACAATCGGCAAGGAACGCGCTTCCGAAGACCGCTGTATCGCCCTCCCCTCGCCAATCGCCGTCCGTCCACCGCCCAGTACCACGCCTGGCATCGCGACCATCGTCGAGCGCTCATCCGCCGGGAACCGCCCATGAATGTAATTCACCAGCTCCACCAGCGAGGGATTATCCGGCGCAATCCTTCCATTCAGGCTGTAGCGCAACACCACGGCACCCTCAGGCTCCTTGCCCGGATGCACGTAGTAAGCCGAGAACTCCTCAATCGGCCACTCCTGCTCCACATTCGTGAACCGAACCTTTTTCCCCACCACGGGAGCAGCCAGATCATGCACCGTCCGCTCCTGCCCTTTCGGCCTCGCAAACAGCATCTTCGCAAGCATCGGCGAAGTATCATGCTGGTCCGGATCAGCCACCGCCCCCGGCTTCCCGTCCCCCGGAGTTAGCAGCGCAACGTCCCCCCAAGCCCCACCCTGAATCTCCAGATGGTTCCAGGGCTCATCCGGCATATAAAACGTCACCGACTTCCCCGACAACGAGTAGCAATCCCAGTCCGGCAGCTGAAAATAATCAAACCGCCCCAGCAGCCGCGACTGGTTATATACGCCAGGCCACGTCGTCTCCCGAATCCCGTCTGTCCCCTTCCACCACCACCGCTTCAGATCGTATGCATCATGAATCTCAATCTTGCGAACGGTAGTCGCACCCGCCAGCAGGGGCGTAGGCACATCTCCCGGTCGGTTCCACCCATACCGATACCACCACTCATCCTTCCAGCTCTTCTCCGCAACCGACCGCTCCACCGCCGGAATCTGCGCAAGCGGAACCTCATTCTTCGCCAGTGCCGCAATATTCTCATCCGACAGCATGCGGTCATAGATCCGCAGTTCATCAATGTCCCCGCCGCGGTCGTAGTTGTAAGTGCTCTCCACTCCCGTCGGTGCAATAATTCGCGAGTGCGGCCCAAACTGATCCAGCGCCGCGTCGAACATTCCCGTCGCCGCCTTTTCTCCCGCCAGCTTCCCGTTCACATAAAATCGAATCCCCCGCGTCTCATCCCACGCCAGCGCCAGGTGCACCCACTCATCTGGCTTGGGAAAATTCGGCATGGTAAACGACACACGCGTCCGCCCCAGATTCACATCCGTAACAAACGCATCGAACCCATGCCCGTTGTAATCAATCCGCAGCCAAACCATGTCCCAGCTCGAGTGGTCCCCATACCCCACCCGAAACACCGGAAACTCCGTCGCATCCACCGCATCCCGCGACCGCCAGTAGAACGACAGCGTCCCTCGCTGCGAATAAATATTCCCCGGAGCCCAGTAAGACAGCAGCTGATCATTCCCGCACTGCAGATACGACCCCTGCCTCCCGCCCAGCAGAATCTTCACATCCTTCAAAAAGTTCGGAGCCCGCTGCCCACCCGCAGCATAGTCCGCCTCAAACCCATGATCCCCTGATAGGTAGAACAACAAACCCGGTTCCTTCTGCGGCTGCCCATTCGAGTCCGGGGCCGCCCCCGTCGCGGCCAGCATCGACCCAGTCAATACAGACAACAGAATCGAACACCCAACAGCTTTCATCATCCCCATCCATTCCGCCAAGAGGACTGACCACTTCTCAGGCCACAAATTCCAACCGAAAAAGTGGTCCAACAAACCCGCGCGAAATTCTCCAACATTGCGCAAGCAAGTGACAAGTAAATACCGCAAATAGTCGCGGATTAGCGCAGGGCTTTAGCCCTGCCAAAGAACCACCGTTTGCAAGGGGGCTTTAGCCCGGGTCTTGCTAAATCTCTCGTTCATAAACAACTGCTATAAAGGTCACGATCGGAACCCCATGAATCGTCGCCGTTTCCTCCTCCAGAGTGTAAGCTTCAGCGCCTTGGGACTATGGGCCTCGCGCAGTAGCCTCGCAAAAACCACTCCTTCGATTCCCGGCGCAGCCGAGCTTCTGATGCTCGGCGACTGGGGGTATCTCAACCCGGCTGCACAGCAGGTCGTCGCCAGGGGCATGGCCTCACACACCCAGCAGCACAATCTGAAGCCGCAGGCGCTGCTCATGCTGGGCGACAACTGGTACGAGGCGCTCGAAGGCGGTGCCGACTCCGAGCGCTGGAAGACCGGCTTCGAAGAGATGTACCCGAAATCCATCTTCGACTGCCCTGCCTACGCGGTTCTCGGCAATCACGACTACCAGATCTTCCCCACCAGCAAGGTCGATGCCGAACTCGAATACGCCCGCCGCGGCCACAGCCGCTGGACGATGCCGGCCAAGTGGTACGCCTTCAAGTTCCCCGAGCAGAAGCCGCTCATCACCTTCATCGCGCTCGACAGCAACATGCCGCATCCCCTCGCTCCGGGCAAAAATGGCAAGCCCTCCGTCAACTTCACTCTCACCGAAGAAGAGCGCGTCACACAGCTCTCATGGCTCGAAGCTGAGTTGAAAAAGCCACGCACCACCCCGTTCACAGTGGCGATCGGGCATCATCCGGTCTTCTCCGACGGGCCGCACGGCGATCACCGGATGCTCATCCGCGACTGGGACCCGCTCTTCCGCCAATATGGCGTGCATGCCTACTTCGCCGGACACGATCACGACCTCCAGCACCTGGAATTCGAAGGCCACCCGACAACTTACTTCCTCTCCGGCGGCGGTGGCGCAGACCTCTACGACCTGAAGGTTGATCCATCGAAGCGCGGTCCCTATGGCCAAAAGGTCTACGGCTTCAGCCGCCTCTCCGTAACCCCGAACAAGATGACCCTCCAGCACCTCGACGGCGAAGGACGACTCGTCCACGCGCTCGAGAAGACCCCTGAAGGCAAAGTAACGATCCTCACCTAAGCCCGGCGTAGCGCCTTCTACCCAAACTAGTGTCAAGCGCAAACGGCAACGCACCTATCAACCAGAATCCGGCAACCAGCACAAATCCAAGCTCTTCCGCAGTAAAAATATCTTTCCGGAAACGGGCGGAACGGTTCCTCCAGTTCACTTCGATAGAAATCGAATAGCACCAAAAGCCCGGCTCAGAGCCGGGCTTTCACTTTAACCGGAAAGAAGAGGGGTGCCCCAGTCTGCTATGGATTCTGCGGCAACTGCGAAGTATCCCAACCGCCACCGAGCGCCTTCACCAGAAGCACGCTGGCCTGAAGTCGCCGCCGTGTCAGGTCGATATCATTCCGCTCGTTTTGTAACAACGCCGTCTGCGAAATAATGACCTGCAGATACGTATCCACTCCACCCTCATACCGGATGTTGAACAGATCAAGCGATTGCTGTGCCGAGGCAGTAGCCGCATGCTGCTGATCGGCCTCAATCTCCAGCCGATGCAGAGCATTCAGGTTGTCCTCAACCTGCTGAAACGCCGTGAGAGTCGTCTGCCGGTAGCTCGCAACTGTCGAGTCGTATTGAGCCACCGCAATATCTGAGTTCGCCTGACGCCGCCCATGATCGTAAAGCGTCTGCGAAATCGTCGTGCCAACAGCAAAGAACCGGCTCGGCCACGTCAACCAGTTCACCATCGATGTTCCCGTGAAGCCGGCAATTGCCGACAGGGAAACAGTCGGATAAAACGCCGTCTGAGCAATCCCAATCCGTTCGTTGGCCGCAGCCATCTGCCGCTCCTCCGAAGCAATGTCCGGACGCCGCTCCAGCAACTGCGAAGGCAAAGCCCCGGGAATCGACGGAATCAAAGGAGCAGCCACAGTGACCGGTGTCCGCGGCAAGCTGAACGAAGCCGGAGGCTTACCAACCAGAACAGCAATCGCATGCTCAAAATCGGCTCGCTGAATGTCCACATCGGTCGCCTGCACCTGCGCCGTCTGCAACTGCGTTTGCGCCTGGGTCACGTCCGACAGCGGAGCCGCGCCCCCGTTGTACCGGTCCTGGGTCAGTTGCAAAGCATCCTGGAAGGCCTTCACCGTATCATCCAGCAGCTTTCTTTGAGCATCAGCCGAGCGCAGATTGAAATAATCAACCGCCAGTTCCGCATGCAGCGAGAGCCGTACGTTTTCAAGATCCGCAGCCGAAGCCTGCGCCTGCTCGCGAGCCTGTGCCACCGTCCTGCGAATCCGGCCCCACAAATCGATCTCATAGTTCAGATCGAATGGAAGCGTGAAATCTCCTGTGCCGTCGTTCGCCGAAGATTTATTGAAATAAGGCTGATTCTCGGAAGTGCGCACTCCGCCAAAGCTCGGCGCAACGCTAACCGTAGGAGCCTGCGAAGCCCTGAAAAACCGAATCGCCGCACGCGCCTCCTGGAAGTTCGCCTCCGCCTGCTTCAGCGTCTGGTTCGCCGGTTCAATCTGCGTCTCCAACTCATTGAGCTGCGGATCGTTGAAGATCGTCCACCAGTCGCCCTTCAACTTTGTATCGCTCGGCTGAGCCGCCCTCCACCCATCGCTGGACTTGAAATTCTGCGTCAGCTCCTCTTTGAACTCCGGAGCAATCGGGGCCGCCGGACGCACATACTGAGGACCAACACGGCAGCCCGCAAGCACAACCATCAATCCAGCAGTTGGAGTCAGCAATACGAAACGGAGAGCCCTTTGCTTCATCACTGCCCCTGCACCGAAATACGCTGTACCCGAACCTTCATCCCGCTCGTGATCGAATCAGGCGGATCAAGAACGACCTGGTCCGATTGCGTCAGGCCCGACGTGATCTCCACAGAGTTGCCATAATCGTGACCGATCGTGACCGCAGTCAGTTCTACGCGCTCCCCTCGTACCACCGCCACCCGAAGTCCCTCAGATCGAAACAGCAGCGTATTCGAAGGAAGCGTAACCGTATGCGACCCCGCCGGCAGATGGAAATGAACAAAAACATAAGCACCGGGCAGCATATCTCCCTTCGAGTTGTCCACATCCACTTCAACATTCAACGTGCGCGTCGCGTGATCGATCGCATTGGCATTGCGCACAATCTTGCCTGGGATCTTCATTCCCGGGTTGGAATCCTGCGTCAGCGTTGCCTCATCGCCATCATGAATAAACTCGGCGTACACCTCAGGCACCGCAACATAAACGCGCAGCTTCTCAATCGCGGCAAGGTGGAACAACTCACGCGGATTGCTTGATCCCGACCCCGCATTGATCAGGTCACCAATATCTGTATTGCGAGCTGTAATCACTCCATCGAACGGAGCGACAATTCGTTCGTAATTCTGCAACTGCTCCAGTCTGCGTACATTCGCCTTGCCCGCATCCACCGCGGCCTGCGCGGCAATATAGTTACTGCGGGCCTGATCCGCCTCCTGCTGCGAAACAGCATGCCTGGCCAGAAGGCTCTGCCAGCGATTGCTCGTCACGCCGGCCAACTCCATGTTGGCCTGCATCCGCTCCAGTTCAGCCCGCGACTGCTGAAGCTGCTGATCCACCTCCGGAGCCTCAATCTCCGCGAGCAATTGCCCTTTGCGGACGCGAGCACCAATATCGAAGTACCACTTCTTCAGATAACCATTCGTACGCGAATAAATCGGAGTCTCAATAAATGCCTGCACATTGCCGGGCAACACAAGATCCTGAGCCGCTGCGCTGACCGAAGGGTGAACAACATGGACCGACAGGATCGACGCCTCAGCAGTCGTGCGCGCGAGTTGCTTTTCATGCGACGCCCGAACGTGCAGACCATAACCAATCGCAACAAGCAAGGCGAGTGCAAACAGGATGCCGACAACTTTGCCGCCTCCTGGACTTTCAATGGGCGGCTTCGCATGTCCAACATCGGCGTGCGCCGGTACGACGTCCATCCGAGTCGCTTCAACCTGCTGTGTCGTCATCACCTTCTCCGAATCCCGGATTTCACTGCCGGAGCTCATGCATGCTCCTCCATCAGATGCTTCCTAGCCCGCGCTTCCTCAGCCTTCCTTCGACCATGAATCAGCGCAAACACACAGGGCACAAACACCAGCGTGGCAACCGTCGCGCAGAGCAGTCCACCAATGACGGCGCGGCCCAGCGGAGCATTCTGCTCACCGCCCTCGCCCAATCCGAGTGCCATCGGCGCCATGCCGATAATCATCGCCAACGCCGTCATAAGGACTGGACGGAAGCGCGTCGTCCCCGCCTCAATCGCCGCCCGAAGCGCAACACCATGCTCGTCAAGCCGAATTTTGGCGAAGGAGACAACCAAAATGCTGTTCGCCGTAGCAACGCCCATGCACATAATCGCTCCCATCAGTGCCGGTACGCTCAACGTGGTATGCGTCAGGAAGAGGAAAAGAACAATGCCCGCAAGCGCCGCCGGCAGGGCCGTGATGATAATGAAAGGATCGACCCAGCTTTGAAAGTTAATGACGATCAGCAGGTAAATCAGCACAATGGAGAAGAACAGGCCTCCCAGCAGACCTGCATACGAGGTCCGCATCGTATCCACTTGCCCCTTCAGCGTGATGTATGTTCCGCGCGGCAGCGAACTGCGATCCCGACCGAGAATCTTCTCGATCTGGCGGCTCACCGCCCCCAGATCGCGGTCCTGTACATTGCCGTAAATATCTACCACGCGACGGATGTTGTAGTGATTGACGACCGCCATCTCGCGACCGCGTTCTACTTTCGCCAGATCGCTCAGAATCTCAGGCGACGCGGCGTTCGTTGCCTGCGCGCCGCTGGTCGCCCGGTTGATCGGTATGTTTTCCAGGTCCTGCATCGAGTTCATCTTGTACTGTGGCGTCTGCGCCACCATTTGATAGTTCACAAGGTTCTTCCAGTTCAGGAAGAACATCGGCGTCACCTGAAAACTACCGCTCAGGGTGTTCAGCACGCTGGTGGCGACATCGCGTTCCGTATAGCCGCCCTGCACAGCCTTGGTCCTGTCAACTCCTAGTTGCAGCGTTGGGTAGTCAAACGGCTGCTGGATACGAATATCTACAACACCCGGCACCTGACGCAACTGCGCGATTATCTTGTCGGCCTGCGCCTTGCTCGCCTCGATATCATTGCCTTCGATCTGCACGTCAATGGGCGATGGCAGGCCGAAATTGAGAATCTGGGTGGTGATATCGGCGGGCAAGGTGTAGAACGTGGCGTTCGGAAAGAGCCGCGGCAGGTTGGCTCTCAGGGAGCGAACATAGTTTGCGGTCGGATGATGGTCTTCCTTGAGCGTCACAAAGATATCCCCATCCGCGGCGCCAATCGTGCCACTGGTCAGGCGCTGCGTATTCGAAGTGCTGTACGGCATGCCGATATTGTCAAGGAGGTTGTCAACCTCATTCGCAGGTATCTCCCTGCGAATCTCGTCTTCGACTAGGTCGAAGAGACGCGCTGTCTCTTCGATGCGCATCCCGGTCGCCCCGCGTACATGCAGAATGAACTGGCCGCTGTCGGAACTCGGGAAAAAATTCTCCCCCAAAAACGGTATGAGCAGGAACGTGAGCACGCAGATTCCCACAAATGCCGGCACAAAGATGCGACGCACTCCCATGAGCCTTTGCAGCAGGCCATGATAACTGCTGCGCAGTCGTTCAAACCACCGTTCAAATCCTTGCTGGAACCGGGCGAAGAATCCCGTGCCAGGCTCCTCGTGCTCGCGCAACAGGTACATCGCCAGCGTCGGGACCAGCGTATAGCTGAGGACATAGCTCGCCAGCATGGCGAAGACAACTGCTTCCGCCAGGGGAACGAAGAGGTATCGGGCGACGCCGCCGAGGAAGAACATCGGGATGAAAACAATGCAGATACACAGCGTCGAAACAAATACTGGAACTGCGATCTGAGCCACTCCTTGAAGAATGGCTTCTCGCAGCGGATAGCCATCCTCCCGGAACCGCTCGATGTTCTCGATCGTCACCGTGGCGTTATCGACGAGTATGCCCACGGCAAGCGCCAGACCGCCCAACGTCATGATGTTGATCGTCTCGCCAAGCAGCCCCAGCAGAATGATGGAGCTCAGAATCGAAAGGGGAATGGAGATCGCAATAATCACCGTCGACCGCCAGCTACCCAGAAAAACCAGAATCATCAGCGCTGTGAGTGCTGCCGCAATGATTGCCTCGCGGATCACACCCTTTACCGCGCCGCGAACGAACACGCTCTGGTCCGAGAGCGGCGTCATTCTTAGCTCCGGCGGCACGATATTGGCGACACGCGGAAGAAGAGACCTCACTCCCTGGACCACATCCAGCGTGGAGGCATTTCCGTTCTTCAGAATGGAGATAAGCACGCCGCGTCGGCCATCCTGCCGTACCACGTTTGTCTGCACTTGAAATCCGTCACTGACGCTGGCGATATCACGCAGGTAGATCGTCGTTCCGTTCACCTGCTTCACCGGGATATTTGCCAGTTCCTCGATCGTGCGCGGCGTTCCGTTTGTGCGCACGTCATATTCCGACTGGCCAATCTTGATCGTGCCTGACGGCATCACTACGTTCTGCTGAGCGACCGCGCTCAGCAGATCGCCAGGTGCAACGCCCTTGGATTGCATCGCCGCCTGGTCCATGCTGATCATGATCTCCCGCTGCTTACCTCCGTAAGGAAGTGGAAGAACGGCGCCCGGAACTGTAATGAGCTGGGGTCGTATGAAGTTGCTGGCGTAATCGTTCAGCTGCGCTTCAGATAACCCCTGCCCCGAAATGCCCAATTGCAGAATCGGCACACTGGAGGCCGAAAAGTTAATGATCTGCGGGGGCAGGATTCCCGGAGGCAACTGACGCAGAAGGTACTGCGACGCAGCCGTAATCTGCGCGTTCGCTGTATCCAGCGATGCCCCGGGCTGCAGAAACACCTTCACGTTGACGGAGCCGTTGTAGGTCGTCGATTCAATATGCTGGATGTTGTCGACCAGCGTCGTAAGCGCCTTTTCATACGGCGTGGTGAGGCGACCTTCAAGTTCCTCAGGATTCAATCCCGTGTACGTCCACCCAATCGAAACCACAGGGATATTGATATTCGGAAAGATATCCGTCGGCGTGCGCAAAATCACCACCGGCGCTGCAATCAAAATGAGCAGAGCAAGAACGATGAATGTGTAAGGCCGGTTTAACGCTACTTTGACGATCCACATACGTCCTGTTGCCTCATCTTCGCTGAAAAAGTGGGGGGTGTCCCTATTTTTATAGACTAGCGCCCAAACC
>Ga0126381_100010278_pt1 | contig 10535 bp, 10 predicted proteins | sample PanSoiMetPlot_28_FD_96465 | JGI IMG/M metagenome (GOLD analysis project Ga0126381, IMG submission 96465) | Tropical forest soil microbial communities from Panama - MetaG Plot_28 | ecosystem: Environmental > Terrestrial > Soil > Tropical forest > Bulk soil | place: Panama | collected 2016-02-17 | reverse complement strand
GCCTGGTGAAGTCGTATACACCGGCGAAGTCGCGATTGAAATCGAAGCCGTGCTGCTGGGCCAGACGCTCAAGCCGTCGGCCGCCGAGCGACGCTATGAGAGCAGCCTTCGGACCCCGTGCCACTCGCGGTACCGTGGAGCGGAGCACGACGCGCATGTCGTAACGTCGCGACAGCTCATCGAGTAAGGGCTCGCGAATGGTGGGCAGCTGATGCACGTGTTTGTGGCCATCGACGAAGTCGGGAGGGCAGCCCATAGTTTGCTCGAAGAGATCGCATTGTCGCGCAATCTCCTGTTCCAGAACCTGGCGCGAGGCTACCCCGGTCGTGAACGCTTTCAGCACCAGGGGCGCAAGCGGCGAGTGGCGCGGTGCCGGCGGCGACGTGAAGTTCAGGTGCAGGCCGAGCGCGAGGTTCGTGCCAACGCTTCTTAACTCGGCTGCGTACTGCGCGAACCAGCGCCCATCAACCAGGCAGCTGGTCGATGAGATCGCCTGGCGTGCGGCCAATGCGATGATCGAGAGGCTGGCGCCCTCGGAATAGCCAAAGTCGTCAGCACAGACTGCCAGCCGCCGAAATTTTGCCTGATCTCCCATTTCATTGAGGCACGGCAAGCACATCTTAAACTGCTTGCGCACCGTCATCTGATTCAAGTGCGCATGGATGCGATCCTGGCGGGCTCATAGAGGCGCCAGATCAAACACTCAGTAGAAGTCTGCAATCGCGCGGACGACCGCTTGCAGCTGCTCGTCTCTCAGCTCGGGATAAATCGGGAGTGAGAGCACCTCGCCGGCGACAGCTTCCGTAACCGGCAACGAACCGGGAAGATATCCCAGCCCGGCAAAGGCCGGCTGCAGATGTAGCGGAAACGGATAATAGATTTCAGTGGGAATTCCACGCTCGCTCAGATATTGGCGCAACTGGTCACGTCGCGGCGCCAGAACCGTGTACTGATTGAAGATGTGAGAGTACCCGGCGGGCTCGATCGGCGTCTTTACAACCTCGTCCAGCCCAGCCGAGCCGAAGAGCTGGTTATAACGGGCTGCATTACGCCGGCGGCCCTCTGCCCAGCGATCCAGATACTTCAGCTTTACATCGAGGATCGCCGCTTGAATGGAATCCAGGCGGCTGTTGGTCCCGACAACGTCATACTCGTATCGGCGCGGACTGCCGTGGTTACGCAGCAGCTTGATTCGCTTCGCCAGCTCCGGATCCTTGGTCGTGATCAGCCCGCCATCGCCTCCAGCACCAAGGTTCTTCGTCGGATAAAAGCTGAAGCTTCCAATCTCAGCCAGGGTACCGGCCGATCGGCCATGGTACTTCGCACCAATTGCCTGCGCGGCATCCTCGACCACCGCAATGCCGCGCTCGCGGCCAAGCGCCAGGAGCGGGTCCATATCTGCCGTCAGGCCGAACAGATGTACGGGCACGATTGCTTTGGTTCGGGGGGTGGTGCACCGGGTGACGCTCCGAACATCCAGGTTGAAGGTTGCGATGTCAATGTCCGCGAACACCGGCTTGGCCCCGAGCCACGCGACCATGCCGGCCGTTGCCACAAAGGTGAACGACGGCACAATCACTTCATCGCCGGCAGTGACGCCCACTGCACGAAGGGCCAAAAGCACGGCGTCAGTTCCAGAAGCGCAGCCCAGCGCGAAGTGGCAGCCGATGTATTCGGCCATGTGCTGCTCGAAGCGCACAGCTGCTGGCCCCATGATGTACTGCTTGGAATCGAGAACTTCCGCCACGGCGTGCAACAACTCTTCGCGCAGCGGTTCTTCCTGCGCCTTCAGATCAAGAAATGGAAACAGCGGCTTGGTAGCGGTTTTGGCAAGCGGCGCCGCGGGAGCTAGATTGCTGGGCATCTTGGATCATCCTAGCAAACCAACGCCTTCTGAAACGATTCCGTGGCTACATCCGTTGCCATGTCCGGCACTCATCAGGGGAGAGGTTGGGAAGCGCCGATGATGCTGAGGGATCGAACGTGCCGGTGTGGATCATCGAATCGGAGGTTGAGCAGTACGCAGTCGTCATCGCGGAATTGGCATTGGCCGGGATCGCGACAATCACGTAGTCATTGCATGGCGTGCTGGCGCTTCCACAGGAGAGGCGAAAGCTGTAGCCATCCTTGTCGCACCAATGGTCGCCGCTGCAGCTGTCCGTTGCGATCTCCGGATCTGGCATGAGGCATGCGTGCTCCGCCGAGGCAGGCGGGTCGGCGTTCTTGCAATCGGCAGCGCCGCCCGCGCCGAGCGCCGCCAGGCTCGGGGCATACCCTTGCTCGGGATAGCGGCTGTTATAGGTGGCCTGTGCCGTGTTGATCGATTGCACGATTGCAGTGATCGACACCTGGTTCACTCGCGACGCCACCGCACCGGTTTTGGGATTGGCTTGGGAGAACGTCTGGCGGCCGATATAAGTCACGAAGGCAAGAACTATTCCAAGCGTAATAATTGCGAGTACAACTGACTTTCCCATATCGAAGTTATGTCACAAGTCAGGATAGGTCGCAATCCATTCCCACGGTTCGCTAGCCGCCCGTAACGTGTAACCTAACTAGTCGGACAGAAGCCTGCCAGAATCAAGCGCGCCCTGCCGAAGCTGATCACCATGAACATCGTCACGGCAGCCGAGATGCGTGAGATCGACCGCCGAACCACAGAAGAGTTCGGCGTGCCATCGCTCACCTTGATGGAAAACGCTGGCGCTGCAGTGGCGGAATTCTGCCTGCGCGAATATCCCAAGGCGCAGACCGTTGGCGTGATCTGCGGGAAGGGTAACAACGGCGGCGATGGCTTCGTGGCCGCGCGCAAGCTGCACGAGGCCGGCAAGACCGTTCGGGTCCTGCTGCTCGCCGATGCTGCGGAGGTAAAAGGCGACGCCGGCGAGATGCTGAAACGCCTGCCTATAGAACCGGTGATCGCGCGGAATGAAGCCGAATTTGGAAGCGAACCTGTCGGTCAAATCCTCCAGAGCGACCTGGTCCTCGACGCCATCCTCGGAACCGGCTTCAAGCCGCCGGTCAGCGGCCTCTACGAGCAAGCGATCGAGATCCTGCACGACGTACGGGGAATTGTCGTGTCGGTGGATATCCCGTCGGGGCTGGATGCCGATCGAATGGATCTACATGGTGAGTTTGGGCCGGTCGTTACTCCAGATGCCGTAGTGACGTTCACGGCCCCCAAGCCATTCGTGGTATTTCCGGTGCCCATTGTGGTTGCGCAGATCGGTTCGCCCGCTGAATTGGCCGGGAAGGTTGCCCGATCTACCAAGCTGAACCTTGCCGTTCCCGGGCGAGTTGATCACTCCTGTCGATCATTCGTAAGGACCGATGAGCCGGTCATGTTGATGGGCCGCAGGGCCGACGCGAACAAAGGTGATTTCGGTCACGTGCTGGTCATCGGAGGATCTCGGGGTAAGGCGGGAGCCGCAGCGATGGCCGGCATCGCCGCACTTCGGGCGGGCGCCGGCCTGTGCACGGTGGCGACCGCGCATTCCGTTCTGTCGCTCGTGTCAAACTTCGCCCCGGAGCTGATGACCGAAGCCCTGGTTGAAACAGAGGCCGGCACCATTTCGAAACGCGCACTTCAGTCTGATTTGTCAGGAAAAATCCTCAAGGGTAAGGCAGTGTTGGCAATTGGTCCGGGCGTGTCACGCCATTCAGAAACCGCAGAGTTCGTGCGCGATCTGGTCAGATCCACAACCACTCCGATCGTCCTCGACGCGGATGGTCTGAATGCCTTCGAGGGCTGCACTGGTCTACTGGATGGGAGTGATCGAACCCTTGTGCTTACGCCGCATCCCGGCGAAATGGCGCGGCTCGCCGGCACCTCGACCGACAAGGTTCAAAGGGAGCGGCTCGGGATCGCGCGCGATTTTGCACGGGAACATCATTGTGTAGTGGTGCTCAAGGGCAATCGCACCGTGATAGCGGAGCAGAATGGCGAAGCCTGGATTAATCCGACGGGCAACGCCGGAATGGCGAAAGGCGGCAGCGGTGATGTACTGACCGGGATGGTCGCCGGGCTGCTGGCTCAGGTAAACACGGCCGATCCGCACCAGCTCGATGCCAGCGAAGAAGAGCGAAGGCAGATTGCGGCGGTGGGCGACCATTTTCGTTTATACGCGGTGATCACTGCTGTTTATCTCCACGGCTTGGCTGGAGATATCGCCGCGGGTGAGCAGGGGATGCGGTCGATGCTCGCCGGCGACATCATTGCTCACATCGGCACCGCTATGCGCGAATTGAATTCGATACGACAAGATCAATTTACCTGGATCGGTCGCCTTGATCGCGTCTTGCCTTCGATTGAATGAACTCAGGCTATACAACCCAGTCGCCCGAAGAAACCATTGCTCTCGGCCGCTCGTTAGCAGCGCAGTTTGCCTCTCCCCAGCTCGTCTTGTTGCGCGGGGAGCTTGGCGCGGGCAAGACCACACTGGTGAAGGGAATTGCCGAAGCTTTTGACGCCGCCAAACAGGAAGAGGTCACCAGCCCGACATTTACTTTGATCCACGAATATCGCGGGCATGAGATCACGATCTACCACATCGATCTTTATCGCATCGATACCGAGCGAGAGCTGGCGACCCTGGGCATCGACGATCTACTACGCGACCAGCACAATCTCGTGCTGATTGAGTGGGGCGAAAAATTTCCGCGCTTCGTCGCAGAACGCGATGTGGAGATCGCATTCGAACGAACCGGGGACAGCGAGCGGAGAATTACCCTTAGTAGGTAATTGCATTGATTAATTGCGAGATAAGAGAGGACACTTTACCTTGTCGTATCCGTAGGTCGAAGGCTCGAGTCCTTCCAGTGTCACAATCAGTTGCAAGCCGCTCTCCTGGTCACTTGAGCAGCTAATACGCATGTGGCCTTCGCCAAAACTCCGACATGTTTCAGCTGCTACTCGGTGGACGCACACGCATTCACAACCTGTAAGCCACGCCGGCCGGATGTCGAGCAAAGCACTTGGCGCACCCATGACCCGCCCGCCTTCTTACGGACCGGTCATGGGACGAACTTGTAGCCAGCCCGGTACAGCGTCTTGAAGTGCCGCGGATTGGCTGGATCTTTTTCCAGTTTCTGACGAAGTTTGCAGATGTGAGTGTCGACTGTGCGCGTATGCGAACGTCCCAATCGTCGCCAGGCTGCATTCAGCAGTTCATCACGAGGAATAACTCTCTCTGCATTCTGCACCAGGTATTTCAATGCCTTGAATTCCTGCGCCGTTATACGAATGTGGCGGCTGTTGCACTTCACTTCCATTCTTTGAAAATCTACCGTCACGTCACCGAAGGTAAACGCTTGTTCCGGGCCGTTGCGCGCCTGACGCCGCACAGCGGCCCGAATTCGAGCCAGGAGTTCGATCGGGCTATATGGCTTCGTGATGTAATCGTCGGCCCCCAGTTCCAAGAAACGAACCTTCTCCTCTGTTCTCGATACGCTGCTCAATATCATGATCGGAACAGTTCCGTGAGCTCGTCGTAACTCACGGCACAGATCAAGCCCAAGCGTCTCAGGACCCCTGGAATCCAAGAGGATGGCGGAAGGTGTTGCGCGGCGCAACGTCAGAAGGGCTGTTTTCCCAGTTCTCGCGATTTTAGCCTGCAGCCCCTCGGACGCGAAAAGCCTCTGTAAATCGCGCTTGAGTCTTGGATCTTTCCCGACAATGAGAATCCTGTCCATCGTCTTTCAGCGATGCAAATGGCTGCATCGAACACCCTAGAAGCGGGCCACAGAGCTCAAGGCAGGGCGCAGCACGAAATTGGCCGCCGGAACTTGACTCGGCGCTCATTGCAAGTCTCGTGTGAACTAGGCAGAGGAAAGTGAGGGCCAAGTCAGCTTCGCTTGGAGAAGAATCAGCCGTCGTGGCGGTCGTTTTTGTCAGAGCATTGTCAAGACTGTGTTTCTTTTTACACCGAACGGCTAAGTTGTTGGCTCGCCACGAAGCGCTCGAATGTGTCCACCTAGAAACAGCCAGGCTTCTGTTGCCCAGGCGCGGTGAAAACAGGATGTGCTGATCTGGTCCCAGCAAGTTTTACCAAGGCCCGAGCGCTTCAAAGGAAAGCAACTCGCCACCGATTTTGTGATGAGGGGAATGACCGTGCGGCGAACAGGGATTCTTGCACTCTACGTTGAGCGGCCGCAAATAGCTGCCGCGTGGCCGCCAGTCTGCCGCCTGCGGCAATGAGGTCGTAGCGATCATTCCAGAGAATCGCCCCTACACGAGGTGTTTATGCGGTTCCCGCGCCCAATCGTTCGATTGTCTAAGAACTTTTGATGGTCTGAGAGACACGGATCCGTATGGGACCGCTTTGCCGGCCTGCATCGACGATTTGACAGACTTTTGACATCTCTTTCTTGCGAGCGTCAGGCAACAGGCCGAAGCGAGAGCATCCAATTTTGGTATGGTCTCCACAATTTGCGGTGATTGAAAGGCAGCTAGCCTCGCTGGAAGCCGGGACTTCTTTCGTTCGCACCGTTGTTCACCAACTCTGCGTCAAGTCTGGGCAAAGCTGATAGGCAAGACGGATGGCTGAAAACGACACCATGGCGAGAGCGACCTCCCAGCCCGGCGAACGGGCATGGACTGAGAGCCTTGTAGAGCACTATGCCCGCACGCCGCTGGATCTATTCAAGCTCTGGCCCGAGAAATCCTATTTCTTTTCGCCTTCCGGGCACTCTGTGATTGCGTATCGCTTGGCTGCAGACGTCGCTGTTGCGCTCGGAGACCCGATTGGGCTGGGAAGAGAGATCGAGCTCACAGTATGCAACTTTTTGCAAATGTGTGATGTGAGGGGATGGAGATTCGCTTTCTATCAAACTCTGCCCGACTTTCTGCCGCTTTACCGTCGCTTGGGCCTGAAAAGACTGAAGATCGGGGATGAAGCGATGGTGGATCTTCAGGAATTCTCGCTCGAGGGCAAAGCAAAGCGCGACGTGCGTTCTAAGCTTCACCATTTTGATGACGTGGGTATCCACGTGGTCGAATATCAACCGCCCGTGCCCGACGAGGTTATCGCCCAGATGAGAGTTGTATCAGACCAGTGGCTTGAGATTCCTGGCCGTCGTGAGCGCAGCTTCACGGTTGGGCGCTTTGACCCGGGCTACCTGCGTTCCAACCCGATACTTACGGTCGTGGACTCCATGGGAACGGTACTGGCGTTTATCAACCTCGTTTCGGTCAACGGCAGCGAAATCACCGGTGACCTGATGCGCCATCGCACAGACGTTCCCAATGGAGTCATGGATTTCCTGTTTGCGAAGCTGTTCGAGTACGCGAAGCAAAGAGGTTACGCCCGGGTCAGCCTGGGCATGGCGCCAATGACAGGGTTCCAGGAATATGAAGAAGCCACATTGGAAGAACGCATGATCCACGGCTTGTTTCAAAAGCTGAATTTCATCTTCAGCTTTCGCGGATTGCGCCACTACAAGGCCAAATTCGCCACCTCGTGGGAACCGCGCTACCTGATCTACAGGAGCAGCCTTGAATTACCGCGCATCGCTCTGGCACTGCGCCGGATATCGGAGATTTGACGGGGGAGTAATGCGGGTCGACGGGCGGCGATTGCGGAGATAGGAAACGTAGATGGCGGCGTTTACCAGACTTGTGACGATAGGCGCTCTCCTGTTACTCGATGGAGCCGTTTATGCCGAGCTACCCAAAGCTGGCAAGAATGAGCTGACGGTCCGCGCGCATAGCCAAGAAATTGACTTCTATCCAGCCGCCAGCCCCGGGGAGCATCGTACGGTCCTGTTTGTGCCGGGCGACGGTGGTTGTCGCGGTTTTGCCATCACAATCACGGAGGAACTGGCGAAGGCCGGATACGATGCTTTCTGCCTTGATACTCGCCGTTATCTGGGGAGCTTCACTGGGAAGCAAGTGCTGAGCCCGAAAGAGATTGCTTCTGACTTCGGCGCAATTGCACGCTGGGTGCAACAAGGCAAGCGGGAGAGCACTTTGCTGGTCGGATGGTCGGAAGGCGCAGGTCTGGGTCTGGCGGCAATGGCCGAACCGCCAAACCAGGCGATCTTTGATGGCTTGGTGGCCATCAGCACGCCCGAAGTCAACATTCTGGCATGGCACTGGACCGATATCGGAGCGTCGATCACGCACAGACCGCCCCACGAGCCGTCATTCAGCAGCGCTGAGTTTGTGGCCAGGGTGTCGCCCCGTCCGTTGTTCTTGATCGCGTCCACATCAGACGACTACGTCTCAACCGAGGCCACGCGCGCACTATTCTCGCGGGCTCGCGCGCCCAAGCGGCTGTCCATAATCAACGCCCGAGATCACAAATATAGCGGGAACACCAATGCTTTCTTCGGAGCGCTCCGAGAGGCTTTGAATTGGATCGAACAGCAACACCCTTGAACGCGTGGCACCCAGCTCAGCGACCGCCCGCGAGCTATCTTCGCATGAAATGCGTCCTGGCCTATGCCTTTGCGCTGGCTTGTTTGGTCTGGGTTTTTCATGACATCGATGCTCATCGGTTGTTGGCCGCAATGTCGATCGCCAACTGGCACTTCGCAATGTTCGCAGTTGCGGTCGACGTCCTGACGTATGTCTTGCAGGGCTTACGTTGGAAGTTGCTGTTAGCTCCTATTGGGAGACTAGGTTGGTTGCGAGCAACAGAAGCTATCTACGCGGGGCTGTTTACCAACGAGCTGGTACCGCTTCGTTTCGGCGAACTGGTTCGCGGTTTCCTGGTCTCACGTTGGTTGTCTGCCCGGTTCGCGCTGGTGCTGCCATCCATTCTTGTCGAGCGTTTTCTTGACGCATTTTGGCTTGCTGCGGCTGTAGGGCTGGCTGCAATCGTTGTGCCGATACCGAAACGATTCATGGAGACCGGATACGCACTCAGCGGTATCGTTCTCCTCGGGATTGCGTTATTCCTTTGGCTGGTATATCGAAGCCCCAGACAACTGCAGAGCCAGGCACAGAGTTCCCGGTCTCGCTTGTTCAAAGCAATCTCACGGTTTGCCTCGCAGTTTGCCTCTGGCCTCCGTAGCATTGACGAGGCGCATCGTATTGTTCTTGCTGCTCTAGTCTCTGCCAGCATGCTCGCCTGCCAGGTTCTCGCGCTCTGGTTTATCTTGTTGGCCTGCCGCATTAATTTGCCGCTTTGGGTTGGCGCGGTGGTATTGCTGGTCGTTCGGCTCGGGACTGCCATACCCAATGCTCCAGGCAACGTGGGCAGCACTCAATTCTTCAGCGTACTGGCCTTGCAGCTCTTTGGGGTGGAAAAGACAGTTGCGGCGGGCTTCTCGATTACTTACTTCCTAGTGTTAACTATCCCATTATGGATCATTGGTCTGTTCGCGTTCAGTACTGCCGGCATCCATATCTCAGCTCTCCGATCGGAAGCTGCGGCTGTCCCTCGCACAAATCTCGATGTGCTTTAGCTGCCCGGTTTGCTGATGGTATTGTCCTGCGTCTGCTAAAGATCAAGCCCATGTTGCGCCCGCTGAGACTTCTGGGGGATGGTCTTCCGTCGTTTTGATCACAGCGAAAGTTCAACCAGCGCTTCCGCCGCTGCTTTACACATTGCCCGGCTCGCCAGATTTTCCTAGAACCCCATGATGTTGTAGCCGCAATCGACGTAAATGGTTTCGCCGGTGATGCCGCTCGCTAGATCGCTTGCCAGGAACACAGCCGCATTACCGACCTCTCCCACGTCGATATTGCGCTGCAGCGGCGAGCGCTCAGCCTGGTTTTTCATCATCTCGCCAAGTCCTGAGACGCCGCGCGCAGCAAGGGTTTTGATGGGACCAGCGGAAATGGCGTTCACCCGAATCTTGTGTTTTCCCAAGTCGTAAGACAAGTAACGCACCGTGGCTTCGAGTGCGGCTTTGGCGACGCCCATCACGTTGTAGTGCGGCACAACCTTTTCGGCGCCGTAATAGGTCATCGTGATGATGCTGCCGCCGTTGGTCATGAGCGGCGCGGCCGCCCGCGACAGGGCAATTAGCGAATACACGCTGACGTCGTGCGCAATGCGAAATCCCTCGCGGCTGGTTTGAAGGAACTCATTCTTCATGTCTTCGGCCGGCGCGAAGGCAACACTGTGCACCATCGCGTTCAGCGTTCCGTAGCGCTCGCGCAGCATGGCGAAGAGCTGCGCAATTTCGAGATCCTGAGAAACGTCGCAGCGAAAGCCTTCGGCACCCGGCAACTCAGAAATTAATTCACGGGCTTCGAGTTCCAGCCGCTCGTTTTGATAGGTAATCGCTAATTGCACGCCAGCGGCGGCGAGCTTCTGCGCAATGGCCCAGGCGATACTGCGTTTGTTGGCAACTCCGAACACCACGGCGGTACTGCCTTGCATGCTGATCATGGCATTCCATCCTCAACAGTGAAGAGCAACTCGTCAATACCGGGCGCTAATTTCGGAATATCTGATAAAGCATCAGGTAGATCACCACGCCGGTAATCGAGACGTACATCCAGATGGGGTAGGTCCATTGAGCAATCGCACGATGGCGGTCGAAGCGGGCTCTAAGCCCGCGCGAGAGTGTGATCAGAACCAGGG
>Ga0126381_100010277_pt1 | contig 10535 bp, 9 predicted proteins | sample PanSoiMetPlot_28_FD_96465 | JGI IMG/M metagenome (GOLD analysis project Ga0126381, IMG submission 96465) | Tropical forest soil microbial communities from Panama - MetaG Plot_28 | ecosystem: Environmental > Terrestrial > Soil > Tropical forest > Bulk soil | place: Panama | collected 2016-02-17 | reverse complement strand
CGCGCCATTCGCGTCGCAGATTAACCAAAAGATCAGCGGGTCACCCAGATATTTCGCGGCAATCAGGTCCAGCCGGTCGCCTTGACGTACGGTATGCTGCGCCACAGTCGAGAAATTCGGAGTGCCCGGTTGCGGTACGATGCGTCGAGCCAGATAAGCAACGGTCTCCCCTAGCGGCGTAACGTAGGTGAGCGTGCTCGAACCGTAATAGCGGCTGTCAGTGGGGAAAGTGACCGTCGGCACCACTCCCATCTGAACAAGTTTCTGTAGTGGAGAAATCATGGTAACCCTCCCAAACCGAGCACAGAAATCGCCGCCGAGCGTGCCTTGGTAGCGAGTTGCTCCTTGTTGGTGAGATAGCTCATGAAGAGGTGACCTCCCGGATGACTGAAGCCGAGATCATCGACGCTGAGCACGCGCATGCCCAAGCTGACCTTGGCGCGAATGGGATTCAGGTTCGGGTCGAAGGCCTCTTCGGTAACGGAGAAGTCGGTCAGGCGTATGGGCACCACGCGGCTTTTGCTCCAAACGAACAAGGTCAGCGGTTGTTCCAAGGGTATGATCTCCAGGGTGCCAACGCTGGCCATAGCATCATCGGCGAGCAGAGTTTCGACTGTCGGGTTGATCAGCATTTCCAGCTGCGCCAGCTGGGGATGCAGGCCGAATTGCACAGCATTCGGGTGCTTGTCTGGAAATTCCAATTGGTCGGACGCATCCAGTTCAGCCTCGAGCTTGATAGTCTCGACCGCTGGGCCCCGCAAACGGAGCGCGTCGACACGCGTGCCATCCTGGCCGCCCTGCACGGCCTGAATCTGCAGTGTGCGGCTCAGCGAGTCTGGGTTGTACTGAAGGGCAATGACGCTCTGCACCGCGGACGTGTCGGGGTCCATTGTGATGATGCCACCTTTGATGACGCTCGGGGAGCTGGTGAAACCGGTCATGGATGCGCGCTTAGTATGCCTTATGCGAAATTGCCCCAAGCTTATGGGCGGGGAGGTGCCGTTGTTTGGCGGCAAATGCTGGTCTGGACGCCATTTGCCGCGTTGGAGACATCGATAGTTCTGCCGAAACAATCAGTTTGTTCCCGGCTGAAACGCTTCATGTCCTGGCGAAATTGATCTCGCGCGCTCTTGCTGAATGCTGCTGCTCAGTGGGAGGGTGTCAGGTGGTGGAAGAGGGTTTTCCCCCGACACCTGAATCGGGCCGAATGAAAGCCCGCCGAAGACGTATTACGCGCGACCCGCGGCGAGGTTCGCTTGGATTCTTCACAAGTGAGCGACTAGCATCACACGGTTATTTCCTCAAAATGGCAGAAGTTTTGGAATTTGCTCCAAACGGCGCTCACCTTCCTGGATGACGCGTCCCGCGCTTTCCGCGGCTTCCAGGGCGCGAATCGCTAGGTTGCAGGCCGTTGGCGCGCTTGAACCCACCCCGGTTGGAGCTGGTCCCGCTCCAGTTGCTTCGAGCCGACTGCCCGGGGTTGACTGGCATCGGACCAGTGCGTCGACGAAAATTTGAGCTACTTCACGCGACACACCCTCGATGTGCAGGCTCGCACTCCGCAAAACGCCGACACTTAGATGATTGTCCTGGCGCAAGCGGTTGACGATGTACCAACAGGCGAAACCTTGAATTTGTCCTGCAAACCGATCAACGAGCGCCACGGCATTGGTGAGGACGCCGCTTGCATCGAAACTGCCGCCGGTCATTTGCAAAAAAATCTTGCAGCGATTGTTCCAATCACCCCCGGCAGCTGGCGTTCCACCGCTTGGCACAAGATACGCCTGCAACGCATCCGCGATGGTCCCGCCACTGGGAATGAGAAGAGGAGCGGGTTCGCTTGGAGCCTTGGAGGTATCGCGGGCGACGACATACCCGGCAACATCGCCCTCGAGATTGATCGAGCCCCCAAAATCGGTGCCCATAAACACAGTCATCGCACGAGCGGCCGGATTCGTAACACGATGGTAAGCCAACATTCCCGCGCCGCCGCCCAAATCCCCGAGCCAGGTGGAAATTTCCAAACCGGTGCCGCCTTGCGTCGGTATAGGAAGGTTTCGCGCCGTCCAGCTTCTGCGCGCATCGAGGCCAATCATCAGATGCCCCGCATCCACGTGCTTTCGACCATCGGTTAAGTCCTGGCTGTCCCGCAGCGCTTCGAAGAGTCCGCAGTTCAAAATCGCGCGTGGATCATCGGGTGTCATGCTGGCCGTGTAAGTCTGGAATCCAAGGTTGCGGACCGGGCTGTGCTCCACCGCGAAGTCCGCGCTCCACTCCGTGCCGTAATAGATACCGCGCAGGACGTGCACCCGGTCTTCCGCCGTCGAATAGCCGGCGGCACTCAAACGAGTCTCGGCCTCTCTTACTAGGGAGATATAGTCCGAGAAGCTCCTCGCGCGAGTGAAGCGGCGGGGACAGGTTTGATCCTGGCGTTGTAGAAAGCCGGAGGTTTGCTGCAGCGTATGGGTAAGTTCGTGGGCAAGCAGTCTCCGACCTTGGGGCGATGCCGGCGAATACCGATCGCGCCCAAAAACGATATCTCGCCCTATGGTATAGGCCGAGGCGTTAATTGAGCACGCGGACTCCGCCGCCTTTGTATCGGTGTGCACGCGTATTTGGCCGAAGTCGCAGCGGAACCGCGGCTCCATGAAGGCGCGCGTGGCGGAGTCGAGCGGCTGGCCGGGAGATCGCAGCGCCTCGTGGACGATGGGGGGTGCCTCCGGGGAATGATCACTGGAGGATGGGGAGTGTATCGGCTTCCGCTGTAGTTTGGCTTTCTCTTCGCATTCCTCGCACTGGCCCGATCCCCCGCAAGAGCACTTGCGTTGCAAGGGCGGCGCGATGCTCGCGTGGGAGATTGACCAGTTCTTTGCCCTTGCACCGGACGTCACTTGATCCGCCACCCGGTCGGCTTCGTGTTCCAAAGCATCGTCAGCCCTCCCGATGCGCAGACCGACGGAGGCTGCGCCAGCCTTGATTGCGGTGGCGGCTTCGCTTTTTTTTGCTAGCACCGCGTGGCTCATTGCTTGATCTCCCTTCCAATTGCGCGCGCCAAGTTTCCGCCCATCTTTCCGCCACCGGCGGTGCCGGCTTCGAGCGGCATCTGACCCAGCCGCAGGACCGGCGTCCGGTGCGAACGCGCCCACTCTGCCCGCGCCGCCGGGGTAGCAAAGACGCGCGTCAACTCCCGCTGAAGCGCGGCGGCAAGCGCTTGCGCGGCGGCGGATTCTAGGCCATTCACAGCCAACCGATCGATGGTAATCCGGATGCGGCTCATACCCATCCTCGGATCTCGGAATCGGATAACGGACGCTCCATCTTTTGCGCCTCCAGCCTTGAGGCTTGCAGCAGGTTCGCCATCTCAACGGGCCTACCCGACTCTGCTGCCAGAAAAGCTGCGTTGAGCGCGATGTTGCGAATGTTGCCTCCCGCCAGATTGAGCTGCGCCAATTTATTGTAATCAAGCCCGCTGGTCGGAGTCGCTTCGGGAAACACCTTTTTCCAAATGGTTTCGCGATGTGCCAAATTGGGAAAAGGGAAGTTCACCGTAAAGCGCAGCCTGCGCTGGAAGGACGTGTCCAACGCTGACTTCAAATTGGTCGTCAAGATAGCGAGACCCTGGTATTCCTCCATGCGCTGCAGCAGGTATCCGACTTCGATGTTGGCATAGCGGTCGTGACTGTCCCGCACTTCGCTGCGCTTGCCGAACAATGCGTCGGCCTCATCGAAGAGCAGGAGTATGCCGCCTTCCTCCGCTGCGTCGAACACCTGTTTCAGGTTCTTTTCCGTTTCACCGATGTACTTGCTGACCACCGCCGAGAGATCGATACGGTAGAGGTCCAGCCTAAGATCTCGCGCGAGCACTTCGGCGGCCATCGTTTTGCCGGTTCCACTCCCGCCGGTAAAGAGCGCGCTCACTCCCAGCCCACGGCGGCTCTTCGGTGCGAACCCCCACGTCTCGTAGACCTTCAATCGATGCCGGACTTGCGCGGCCAATTGACGCAGCGTTTGCATCTGCAGTTCGGGAAGCACCAGATCATCCCAACTCGCGCAGGGCGCGATGCGCTGCGCTAAGTCCTCGAGCTTTGGTCGCGCCAAAGCGCGGCACGCGGTCCACAACTCGTCGGCCAGGAGTGGGCCTTGCTCCGAGCTAAGAAGAGCGCTTGTCGAAAAGATTGTCCGGGCGCTGAGGCGGAAGTGTTCGGACAGATCGTCTACGGCCCCGTTCAGATTGTGGGCCGCGGCGCCGAGAGCCTTCTGCCAAAGCTGCTTCTGTGCGACGGGTCCAGGCTTGTTGGCATCAAGACGAATAAAAGTGCGGGTCAGACGGACCGGCTCACGGCTGGCAAGAAAGAGGAGGCCTTGCAACCGCTCCAGTAAATGGCTACCTGACGGAGAGAGCCCGGAATCTGCGCACTGAAACAGCAGCGCACCCGAGACCAGTGTAGATTCCCGTTCCCACAATACGGAGAATTGGTCCAGGTCCGGGCCGACTGCCGGAAGATCTTCCGCTCTCACGACGAACAACTGGCGCCCGGTGTCGCGAGCCACGGATGCGGCGATGTCCTCTTGCCCAAGTGGATCGTCTCCAGACAGGTGGACCGGAGGGCAGTACGACGCATATCTTGCAACGAGGCGGGTTGCGTGAGCGGCAATCGACTGATGCTCTTTGGCAATCCATTCCGGCATAGGGCTCATATGGAGCAGCGATTCCAGGCGCGGATCGAGCATGTTGAGTCCAGCCAGATAGTGCAGGATGCGCTCGTCGATGCGCAAAGGCGCCGAAGTCAGGTTGCCTCCCGATTGCACTTCGAGCATACGAAGGCGGCGCAAGTTGCGCGACGGAGTAAGCGCACTCCAATGAGGGTCCGGTAGGCACGCCATCGCGAGCCCAAACGTGGCGTTCGTTCTGCCCGGATGACCCTGAGCTTCGGCACAGCGCTCCGCAAGACGAGAATCCATCTCTACTCCTGCGCATAGCAGCAGGAGTTGTCGCTCGAACCGAGTCAGCGCAAACAGCTCACAAAGCAAGTCGATCGCCGGTGGCGAGTCCATGCGGGCGCGCAGCTCGACCAAGTGCATCTCCAGCTCAGCCGTCTTATCAGCGTCCTTTTGCTCGCTCGCCGAAAACCGAGATTGCAGCCAGGCTAATTCCGCGACCAGGTAGGCCTGATTTTGCTCCACCCACGTGAGCGAAGAATACGAATTGGATTCGGCCATGACATTTCGATTCTCGTATCGATCATTAAGGCACGGTCACGATGGGCGCCGTGAATTGCGGCGGTGAGGTTGACCAACTTACCGCGCTCTCCACTCCATCCACTTGCAGCCGGATTACGTAGGGCCCCGGCGGCAAACCGGGCGCTCCAAATACAAAAGTAAGCGATGAGGCATTGGAATCAAACGGTTGCGGCGGCACTGCAGTTCCGCCCATCGACAGCGCGATCAGCTGCGGAGGCCGAACTTCAGGCGTGCAATTGAGTGTGACGGATGTTCCCGCCGCCGTGTTTATTACTGCAGGTGGCGGACCCATGATGATTGTGGGCGCAATACCCAGCGTTAAACCGTTGGTCTTCCGCACGACATTTCCGGCTGTGTCCGCAAACAAGGCAGTTACGGTATACAGCCCTGCCGGCAGACTCGGCGGATCGTTTGGCACCCCAAAAGAAACTGCTGTCGCATCAACGTTAGAAGGGACAATGTCCGGCTGATAGACGAAGCCGAACCGCTGGTTCGTCAGCCGAACTTTCGTGACTCCGCTCAGCGATTCGCCGGCGAGCGTGACGGTGTCACCCAAAGCCGCAGCCGCTTGAGTCGATGGCAACTGTACCCGGAAGAGCGCCGGCGATGGTCCCGGATCTACCTTTATGTTCCGGCTCAGCACCGGCAGAGGCGATGAGAACGGGGCCACGAGCTGCAGCAGAACAACAGATACTTGAAACGCATAGGTTGGCCGATAGTCGGCCTTCAGCGCCGTCCAGATCCAGGCCATCTCTTCCCGGCCCAGAGTATCGGGCGAGATCTTCAACAGCTCGATTTGATCCGCAAGGCCGGCCGTCTGGAGCGTTGCATGGAGAGGATGGGTGCCTGAAAGGGCGGCAAGTGCCCCGGTGATCTGGTTTCGCGCAAGCGTAGGGTACTGGTGCAGCATGAGGAGCGCGAATCCAAGCAATGCTTCAGCGAAGCCATCTTCGGGCGTGTAGGCCGTCAGCAGGTAGTGCAGATCGAGTGCGAGCGGCGGGTTCGTCAGCGCGCTTTTCCCATCTGGTCCTAGTGACGGCATACCTACATTCCGCCACGCTGCATTGGGGGTGACTTGATGCAAGAAAAGATTCAGCTGGTTTGGCGCCGTGCCGGCATCGAGGCTTGTTTGCACGATGTCCGGTGCGAGTGCTGAAATAGTTACGCTACCTAAGCCCGCGCCAGGGTTGAACACCGAATTAAACATCGATTCCAGCGTTGCGGTTACAGCCGCGATGCCGAGAGCGGTGCTCATGATCTTCGTCCACTGCTCCGTTTGAGGTAGTCTTCCAGGCTGAGCGATTTGCGGACCGGTTTTGGCGAATTGGAAACTGGTGGTGGGGGCACTGCCACTACTTCAATTCGGCCAATGTGGATCTGGATATCCTCCATTGGCTTCGTTTCATCCTGTCTGAAGGCAGAGCGCTGTGCGCGGTGGTCCGTTCTCGGGTATACCCAAGCTCCATGTGCCGCCGGTTGGTGATTTCGCGGTTCCTCTTTGGTTGCGTCTGGCTTCGGCATCTCTGTCATTAAACGCGGTCGCAACACGATTGGCGCCGCTTTTGGCAGCGCTGGGCTGTTCGTCACGTCGCCTCCAGTGTGTTCGTGGCTGACGCTCGCTGGATGATCGAGTTGCGAGCTCTTTACCTCATCGCGCCGGTACTCGTGCAACTGTCCCTGACGGACTACCGGTGTTTTAGTTTCATCTTCTTTTTGTGGAACTGACGGCGCGATTCTTTCGGATACTACCGCTTTGGTGAGCCCGATCCGGGACTGCTCTTGGACTAATGCCGAGCCGGGGTCCACCGCCGGGATTGTTTTCGAAAGGCGAGACGGAACCTCGGTTATGCTGCTCTGCTCGCTTGGATTAGTCTCGATCATCTCCCCCCATGCCACACTCTGGAACATGCTGCCTACCAATGGATGCACGGTCTGTTCCAAACCGGCGCCGTTTGCGACGAGATGCTGTAGATAGCCTCTCATGCCCGCAAGATCTTCAGGTAAAATTGCCTGCGTGCGGTGCTCATCGAAAGAATCTCTGACTGGCTCCAGCCGTACGCTAAAGCCAGGGTATGCACCTCGAACAGTAACCGGCTGACGCGTGCGTCTATCTCTGCCCAGACAAACGATGGAAAGTCCAGAATCTCCTCAAAGTACGCGCCACAGCTCGGACAATCGAAGCTTAGCAGAATCTCGGCTAGCGGATCAGCTGCGGCCATACTCTGGCCGACTGTGTCCACGTCTTCCTCGGTCCACGAATTCGTCGGCAGCTTGTCAACGGTGCTGCATTGATCCATCAGTCGCCGCGCTCCAGTCATTGGATCGGGCTCGTGAATAACTGCGGCCAGGTCGCGACTTGTTGGCAACCGGTACCGCTGGCCGTGAACCACTACAAATTGCTCGTGGGTTGCCGGAACCCTCTCTAACAGAGCTTGACCGTCGATCTCGAACTCCAGCTTCTCCGCACACTCTCTGCAAGCAGTCCATCCGCGCAAACGTTGACCGAAGCTCGCACAGTGAAGCTGTACCAGCGCTCGGTTACGCTGACCGATTGGCCAATCGGCGACATTCTTTCGCTCATCGGGAAATGCAGTTTCAAGCGCCAAAATCCCCTGCTCAAGTGGGAGCAGTAAGCGGCCTATCTCCCATAGTACAAGAAGATCCGCTTGCGTGAGGATATGCATCCTTAGGCCGCCACGGTGCTCAAGGTTGGTTCAACCGGCTCAGTTACACTGGTGTCGCGCTCCCAACCCTCGTTCTCCAGCTTGAGATGCTCGATGGCGATAGCGTTCGCATTTGCATCCAGGTCCGGCATCGCCTGATACTCAGATACCCAACAGCGATAGATTTTGTAGGCGATTACTAACTGCCCCGCCTCGTTGTAGAACTCGAGGTAAATGTCCTTCCGAAAATTCTTTAGCGAGACTTCCGATCCTACCGCAGCCCCGAAATTCCAAACCAAACCGGCCCAGTCGTGGAAATTCAAGTCTTGCGTTAAGCCTCGCTCCAGCGTGATAGCTTCAAATTTATTGCGACCGGGAGATTTGTGGGAGGTAGAAGGATCGCCGCCTTCACGGTGTTCAACTACCTCGGTCGTGCGTTTCAAACTACTAACTTTGCTAATTCCCGCGACGTACTTCCCATCCCATTTCAATCGAAATTTAAAGTTTTTGTAGGGATCTAATCGCTGCGGATTTGCTGGAAATATTGCCATTGAATTGTCTCCTTAGGATTGAAGTTGTCCGGCCAGTTGTTGAATCTGGATGACAACGAACTCTGCCGGAACCAGGGGGGCGAAGCCGACCAGGATGTTGACGACACCCATGTTGATGCTCAGCTGCGGATTGTTCTCCGCGTCGCACTTTACGAAGTAAGCCTGCTGCGGAGTCGTTCCCTGGAACGCACCCTGCAAGAACAGCCCCTGCATGAATGCGCCGACGTTCAGGCGGATCTGGCCCCACAGTCGCTCGTCGTTGGGCTCAAATACGACCCATTGCGTGCCCTCATACAGGCTGGATTCAAGGAACAGCGCCATGCGCCTGATCGGGACGTATTTCCATTCTGAACCAACTTGATCGTTGCCCCGCAGCGTACGCGCACCCCAAACGACATCTCCATATACCGGAAAGTGCCTTAAGCAATTGATCGCTTGGACGTTTAAAGTGCCGTTTTGAAGATCGGTAAGGACCACTGTCAGGCCCGATTCTCCGCTCAGGCCCGCATCGATACCCGCGGGGGCTTTCCAGACACCCCGCGCGGCGTCGGTAGCGGCGTAAATACCGGCGACAAATCCGCACGGCGGATATGAATTAAGGCGGCCTTGCTGCAGAGGGTCAGGAGCGTTAACCCATGGGAAATAGAAAGCTGAATTGATTGCGTCATCGCCTGTAATGCCAACCGGGCCCCCCTGCAACGAACTGAAAGTGTCCGATTGTTTGCAATCCACGATGTAGAATGCTCGCTGGCTATGACAGTACGTCTGTAGATTCCCGATGACGGTTGGATCTGTCTCGCCAGGTACGCAGAGCAGGTTGAATATCGGAACGGTGTCGAGCAAATGCACTCCGCCGGTCCCTATCCCGTCGGAGTTAAGAGCGGTATGAAAATCGGCCGTACCAGGGTTAAGAACCGTCCCGTCAAGCCCCGATACCGCGCTCCCGAGGACATAAGGAGATGCACCGGCCGGAACGGTCAATGGATTGGGGGTCGGCAAAAAGGTGCTTATACCAGTAACCCGAATAAATTGAGACCCTGTCTCAGGATCATTGATTACACTCGCGACGCTTCGCAACTGGGGATCAGCAGGATCTAGAGAAAGGTTGGTGAAAGTCTCCACCGTTGTCTCTTGAGCTCCGGTTGGCGTATTCACAACCAGTACGGAGAATCGATTCGCGAGGGCGGGATTCGCAACGATTCGAATGCCATAGACCGTGTTTGCCCACTGGCCCTCGTCGATCGCCGTGACAGTGAACGCGTCACCGCCCGCGCCGGGTATTACAACGCTAGCCGGAACAGCCTCTTGGTCCGCGGGATTAGCTGCCACCACCGCAGCATTGGCCACCAATCTCACAATGTAGGCCTCGTTTCCGCCGTTGTTGAAGAACTGAGAAACACAGTTGCCCAAAAGGCTGCGGGAATCCAATCCTCCAAACTCGCGCTGGTAATCCGAAAAACTCTGCACCAGTGTCGCCTCATCGGTTCGCCCTTTCGGCGCCCAGCCAACGAAGGCTGCAATCGAGGTGGCTACGCCGGTAATCGTGTGAACCGCGCTCGGGATTTCTTCTATGTAAACACCGGGATAGGTTAGCGTGGCAGGCATGATGGTCCTTTCTTGCTGGATGCTTTACAGTGTGTCGTGAGGAACAGGGTTGCTTGATGACCGTTGCGGATGTTGTCAGGCCGGTACCTACGTTAAGTGTTGATTGGCAGATGGGACTCAAACCCTCGCAATCGGCCTAGGCTTAGTTAGTCTATCCAAGATCGGCAGTCGCCGAACATTCCAGTTGTGGTTCTCTTGTATTTGGGCAGGCTCCGCACGACGGCTTCAAGAGCCGTCTGTCTCAAGAACTCGCGTGGTTGACCTGCTAGGCGGCAACCCAGTCGAGCCACCGCTTTTCAATCGACACCCGTGCGTTCAAAAGTGTTTCAAGAAGGATCGCCACCCTGTTACCGTCATCTAATTCTCGCTCAACCCTACCCATCATCCCCTCAAACGGACCGCTCTGAATCGAAACCCTGTCGCCGGATTTGAAGCGCTGCGAGCGAATCCGAATCAGGCCGTCTTCTCCCGTTCG
>Ga0126381_100010276_pt1 | contig 10535 bp, 11 predicted proteins | sample PanSoiMetPlot_28_FD_96465 | JGI IMG/M metagenome (GOLD analysis project Ga0126381, IMG submission 96465) | Tropical forest soil microbial communities from Panama - MetaG Plot_28 | ecosystem: Environmental > Terrestrial > Soil > Tropical forest > Bulk soil | place: Panama | collected 2016-02-17 | reverse complement strand
TTTCTCCGCAACTACATTCTCCCGCAGTGGCACGATGCAGAGATTACGGAGCTGCAGGCACGTCCTGTAGAGCTGTGGCTTCAATCGCTGGAACTGGCCCCCAAGAGCAAGGTCCACATCCGGGGCTTGCTGCACGTTCTATGGGACTACGCGATGTGGCGTGGAGACGTACCCACAGCGCGGAATCCGATGGAATTGGTGCAAGTGAGGAATGCGTCCAAACGGGTACGAAAACCGCGAACCATTACCATTGAGGAATTTCACCGGCTTGCTGCCATCCTCACGGAGCCATACCGAACGATGGCGACGCTCGGTGTAGTCTTGGCCTCAGATGGTCAGAGCTTGTTGGCCTGAAGTGGCAAGACATTGATTGGCTGAATGGAGAATTGAGACTGCAACGCGCTGTGGTCAAGCAAATTGAGGACGAGGTGAAAACAGTTCATTCCAGCAAGCCGCTCGCGCTTGACCCGCGAATCCTCGACCTGCTCAAGCAGCATAAGCAGAACAGCTTATTTACGGCGTCGGAAGATTGGGTGTTTGCATCACCGGAGAAGCATGGAAAGCTGCCCCGGAGCTATACGTCATTCTGGGAGAAGTTGGGGCGAGCTTGTCAGGATGCAGGCATCCGACACATTTCGCCCCACAGCTTTCGGCACAGCTATCGTGCGTGGCTCGATGAGTTGGGAACGCCAATCACTGTGCAGCAACGCGCCATGCGACACGGAGACATCCGAGTCACGATGAACTACGGAGACACTGTTGGCGAAGCGTTGCGGGAAGCCACATCGAAGGTTGCAGCGAAGGCCATTCCTCAGTGAATGGCAGGTAAAATGGCAGGTAACGCGTCCAAGTAGTTGAAAAGCTGGGGTGGGAGACGGGAATCGAACCCGCAACGTCCGGAGCCACAGTCCGGTGCTCTGCCAGTTGAGCTACTCCCACCGGATTTCTCGATTATAACAAGTTGAAATGCCGCATCTCTCGTCCACGAAGTGAGACTTTCGAGACTCGCTTTCAATCCCGGTAATCGTTTTACCGTGCTCGATGGCAGCGCAAAGATTTTTTACAAGCGTGCCGTAGCAGCCGTCAACACAACATGCGGAACACGATCCACGAGCCTCTTGCCTTGGGACTCTTCGCACCAACAACAAGGAACATAGTTAACTTGAGCTATTCCCCCAAGGTATTTCTGCTTGCAATCACTCCAGAGTTCAGTAAGTCTGGCCTGGAACCGCATCTGTGCTAACGTTTCCGGACCCCCAGGACAATCATGCCCTCCCCACAGGCGTCGGTCTTGAACACGCCCGAGCGTCGTGCGCTGCGCCGCTTCTCACTGAAGCTGGCAGCGCTGGTCAGGGTTTGCGGAGTCCCGTACGAATTCCCAGTGCACACGGAAAACATCAGCGCTCGGGGTATGTTTTTTTACATCGACCGATTCATGAGCGAAGGAGCGCAGATCGAAGTCATGATCAACTTCTCTTCTAAGGTCACGATGACTTTGCCGATCAAAGTCCGTTTCCTGGGGCGGGTTCTGCGAGTCGAGGGCAGGCAGCGCACGGAACGTGCCGGGGTTGCAGCCCTCATCGAAGAATATGACTACCTCCCGATAAAGGAAGAACCTGAGCCGCCAGTGCAAACAGAATCGCTTTCATTTGGCCCTTTAACTTCTTCGGTGGTCCGAGCAGCCGAAGACCAGAACTCACACTTGCGACAGCCGGCATGATTGGTAATTCCGATCCCCTGGACGAGCTTCGTGCCCTCATTTCCTATTTTTCAGACGCTCCATGTCGCGCCGGATGCGCGAATAACGTCGCGCGAGGATAACTAGGTAGGCGCCATGTATGGCCCAGGTGGCAATATAGGCGGCGTAGAGATAGTGGATCGAGTTCACCGCGACCCCTCGTAAAGAGATTCGAGTGCCTCTGCTTCTTCCACTTCGCGTTTGGCGACTTCTAAGAGATAGCGCGTCCAACTAGCCAATCCCGCGAGGCAAAGAAAAGCCGCCCAATTGATCAAAAGCACCACCCACATGCGGGGATCAAGCGATCCGCCGTCGCCAATGACCGGAGAAGGGTGCTGGGTACGAAAAAACCAGATGGAAAAATAGACCAAAGGTACGTCGAGCGCCCCAAAAGTGGCCACGACCGCTGCCACAACTGCCGTCTGGCCACTGGTTGAAAACCGCCGCAGCACGAGGTAGCTGACATAAATGAGCCAGAGAACAAGCGTAGTAGTCAGGCGAATGTCCCCGGGGGCCCACCAAATTCCCCACACCGGCCGAGCCCAGATCGGACCGGTAACCAGCACCACGGTGCAGAACACCACGCCGACTTCGGCAGCCACCAGGGCGAGAATGTCTGCCTTCGTGTTACGTCGAATGAGGAAGATCACGGAGCAGACAAAATTGATCAGAAACAGGAGAAACGCCGTCCAGGCAGAGGGGACGTGATAATAGAAGATACGTTGCACATCCCCCATGGTGCGTTCTGTCGGGGCAACGACAAGAGCCTCGTATAGAGCAAAGCTCAACATTAAGCCAGTGATAACCGCGAGGGCTGTGATACCGCGTTTCATTCTGCCTCAAGAATGGTTTCAAAAAATAGAAGACAAGCTACGGTGAAAATGACATCATACGCGATCAGCAGAGCTACCCAAAAGCGGGCCGACTCCTCTCCCGACAAGACAGCCGTCGTCGCATTTACCATGCCCAGGAGCGCGGGAATTGAAAGCGGAAATAGGAGCAGCGGCAGCATGATTTCTCGGCTCCTAGTACGCAGGGAAACCGCCGCAAAGAAGGTCCCATTCACGACCAGCGCCCAAGTGCCAAGCAGGGCGATAGGAAGCAGCTCCCAAGCAGGTCCGAGAGCCCGCAGTTTGTAGAAAGCAACAAACAACGGCGTCATTACCGCTTCGATGGCAATAACAAAGAGGAAATTCCCAAGCGCCTTTGCCATGAACAAAGGAGCTGCTGGAGCGGGCGAGACGCGATAGCCGTCCAGTACTTGGTTTCGCAGCTCGCGAGCCCAAGTTTGATTTAGTGCGACCACGGCGGCAAACAGAACTGCCACCCAGATCAGCCCCCCGGCGATCCTGCGCGATTCCTCGGCCGTGGGATCGAAGGCAAAGCTGAAGATCACCACCACCAAGAGGCTGAAAAAAAGCATGGCGTTGATGGCATCTTTGGAGCGCCATTCAAGACGAATATCCTTTGAGAGGGTCGACCGCGTGACGGCCAAGAAGCTCATCGCCGGCTCGCCTCAGAGGGCAACGTCCGATTCACAATCCTTCCCGCCTCCATCCAGACGAATTCATCGGCTACAGATTCGACGAGAGCTGGCTGATGCGTCACCACGAATAGCGTTCGACCGGACCTTCGTAAATCCGAAAGTCGCTCGACCATTTCCTTGGCTGAATGCGAATCTACGTTTGAGAAAGGCTCATCCAGCAACAATAACTTCGGGTCGTTGAGCAGAGCCCGGGCTAAAGACAAGCGCTGCCGCATACCTTGTGAATACTGCCCCACGGGACGCTCCAAATCAGGATCGAGCTTCACTCTGGCGATTACTTGCCGGCATTTTTCCGCTTCGATACCGTACAGCCCGGCAAAGTAGCCGAGGTTTTCCATCGCCGTCATCTCGTCGTAAAGCAGCGACGCATGGGCCATGTACCCGATATCCCGGCAGACCTCTTTTATGCTTCTTTGACCGAGAACCAAGATCGTGCCGCGGGTAGGATGTGCCAGACCGGCCACGACCCGCAAAAAGCTAGTTTTGCCGGCCCCATTGTCTCCAACAATGACGTAGAGCTTTCCCGCGGCGAAGTGTTCGCTAATCCCCCTCAGCGCAGTGAAGCGGCCAAATTGTTTGATCAGACCATCGGCGACCACAGCGCAGTTGGTTGGCTTATCTGCCATAGGCGAAACACTTCTTTATAGCATTTGCCATAGCCATTTCAGCTAGGACAGAGAGACTTCTTCACTCGAGGCGTGTTTAGGTATACATAGACAGCAACATGGGACGGCTTTTGGGCAACCTGAGGGTCATGGTTTCCGATAACTAGGTCGCAAGGAGCCTGCTCGAAAGTAGGCACTCAAAGAGTGCAGGAAACGAAGTATTTACGAGCACCAGCGCGGACCGGTAGGCCACGGGGTGAAAGCTTTAGCGTTTATGATCTTGCACTCTCCAACCCCAAAGCCGCCCGTACCGCAAGTCATTTGGGTCCCGGCGGCAGATTCGTGGTCCGCAGGTTGGGCAATCAGGGGAGGCAGATATGGCAAAGATTATTGAATTTCCTTCTCGAACTCCGGTGGCGAAACAGACGAAATGGCTGCCGGCGAGCGAGCGCGGAAAAGTGATCGAGTTTCCAAGGAAACTGGAAAATTCGGCCTGAGTGAGCTTCACCCGAAAGCCGGGCCACCAGATCTCGCCTAGGTCTCGATGTGCAATAGAGCTCATGCTCAAGGTTCTGACTGGCGGAGTTGGAAGAGGCTTTATGGTTGTAATCGTCGGGCTCAGCAAACCACGTAAGGGAACCATCCGGGTAAGCGTTGCCAGACCACGATGTGGTTCAAAGTTGACGCGGAACTACCCTAGTGAGCGGGAGGCGGCCTGCGTACTCAGCCACATCGGGGTTGGAGCGGAAGCCGCCGAGTACTACCTTTTTAAACTCCTGCCTCTACTGTCCAGGGATGAAGAACTGAGTTTCCCGCCGATGAACATCCCGCAGCACGAATTGCTGCTCCTGGGATTTAGAGTGACTACCATTCTCCGGCCGTCGTCTTCCCGTCAGCGATAGTGCCTAGCATCCCGGTCGCCCCCTGACCCACAGCGTGGCAACAGTTTTCGTGCTTAGCAAGTTTAGCTGACGGCGTGGAGTACTTAGCGATCAAGCGGGGCTAAAACCGCCACATCGAATTTCGAGTAATACTTCTTCACGTCCTGCGAGCCGTATTTCTTCCGGAATTTCTCGATAACAGCTTGGACCTCGCTCGCTTCGGTAATGGGCGTTCCCTCAAGCTTCGTCTCAGCACCTCTGACATCGATCCGAATCTGTCGGTTCTTGAGCATGTTCCGATACCACTGGGTGTCGGAACCGTGAACCGGGAGGAGGTAGAGCTTGTGACCTTCCAGAACTTGCCACACGGGAACCGTGATGGTCTTGCCGGATTTTCTGCCGACTACGCTCAACTTGACTTCCCGGTAGCGCGACAGGCGTTCTCTGAGTTCGTTGTTTCCGGGCATGGTAGCTCCTCAGCAGCTGCTTACAAAGCTAATGGTTCAACAGCACTCATAGAACATTATGCGCCGATCGGAACTAGAAATCTGATGTCCAGGAACAGACGAATCTGGACAAGAGAAGAAATTCCAATCTCCTACACACCTGATCGGCGTCTGCACTCCGACTGACGGGCACCTCTATCCTGACATTGGGGGATCGTATTTTAGGATAGAGGGATGCCCGTACAAGAATGGAATTCCGCTCGCTATGCCGAGAACGCCCGCTTCGTCTCTGATTTGGGCGAGCCTGTGCTTAACCTGCTCGCCCCACGGCCGGGAGAACGCATCCTGGACCTCGGCTGTGGCGATGGCCATCTCACGGAAAGAATTGTGCTTCGCGGAGCCCAGGTAGTGGGAATCGATTCATCGCCGGATATGGTCGAAGCGGCGCAACGGCGGGGCATCGACGCCCGCATGCTCGACGCCTATAGGCTCGAGTTCGATTCCGAGTTCGACGCCGTATTCTCTAACGCCGCCCTGCACTGGATGAAGCGCGATCCCGACACGGTGATTCGCGGAATTCGGCGGGCACTCAGGCGGGACGGTCGTTTCGTGGGAGAGATGGGCGGGCACGGATGCGTTGCCGCCATCACCGTGGCTCTGTGCGCGAGCCTCGAGCACCATGAAATCAAAAATGTACCCGCCGTAATCCCCTGGTACTTTCCCACTTGCGATGAGTACAGCAAGCGTCTCCAAGCGGCTGGCTTTGAAGTCGAATCCATTGAGCTGATACCTCGGCCAACTCCGTTGCCTACCGGAATGCGCGGTTGGCTCGAGACCTTCGCTATTCCCTTCATGGGAATGCTCGCGGAGGAGAAACGCTCTCAATTCCTCGATGAAGTTACGGAAAGACTGCGTCCGATGTTATGTGATTCCAGCCAGCGGTGGACTGCCGACTACATGCGATTGCGATTCTTGGCACGGTTACGCGCATAAGGCGGGCGGACACTAGGCGAGCTTGTTGCTCTCGAAAGGAACGGTTCACAAGCAGGAGTCATTTCAGATTTCAGTTCGATGCAGGCGAGGAGGGCGGACGAAGGCTGGTAACATCCTTAGCAGGGGCTGCCTCATTTTGCTGGGGCGCATACTTCGAGGCGCACTTGGCCTGGATCTGCTTGGCGTAAAAAGTCCCGTCCCTTGAGAAGTTGCCCTCGGCCAAGGCTTGGGCGTTATCTTTAAAGGTGTCGGGCGGTGGTTCGGTGCCGTTATAGATGACGTTGAGCAGTTGGTCGTTCTCAACCAGGACAAAGTTCAAGTGCGTTCCGTTGCGCCGAATCGAGCCCGGTTGCACATTGCCGGCAACCCGTAGGCGCTTGGCATAGGCGCTGTCACCCATGTTACGCAGCTCTTTAATGGTCACGTAATAACTCTTACTCTCCTGAACACCCGTGTATGCGAGATAGCCAAGAGCACCCAGAATCACCGCAATGGCGATGCCGAATTTGAAGAACTTCCCGGTTTGAGACGACATCAGAGGAATCCTAATTAAAAATCTACTCGCAGCCGAAAACAGGGTCAAGGCAAGTCTTGTTCCATCTATTCAAGCAATCGAGCTCATCCCGATGCCGGGCGGAGAGTCGGGCCTGAGGTATGTTCCTTTAGAATGAAGCTATGATTCATCCCTGGCACGATGTGACTCCTGGCGCCAAGCTGCCACAAGAGTTCAACGCCATTATCGAGATTCCCTTTGGCTCTAGCGTTAAGTACGAGCTGGACAAAACCAGCGGACTGATTAAGCTGGACCGGGTGCTTTATTCGGCGGTGTACTACCCTGCGAACTACGGCTTCATTCCCCAAACCCTGGCGGAAGACGATGATCCGCTCGACGTTTTGGTCTTCTGTCAGGAAACCGTCGTACCGCTCACGATCATACCTGCTCGCGCCATAGGAATCATGACCATGATCGACACCGGCAAGAAGGACCACAAAATCGTTGCCGTGGCCATCAATGATCCAGAATTTGACTCCTACCGCGAGGCCCAGGAAATGCCCCAGCACCGTCTACTCATGTTGCGCCGCTTCTTTCAGGATTACAAACAACTTGAAGGCAAAGCGGTCGAAGTCGACCAAATTCGCCCGGCGGCGGAATCATATCCCATTATCGGCGACGCGCTCCACCGCTATAGCGAACAACGTCGAAGAGGCTTCGGAAGCCACGACTGAGTTGGCGGTTTCTGCTATCTTGGTGCTCCGACAGCAGCTGCTCAGGCTTCAGTCCACGGAAAGAGGTAAGTGGAATAGCGAACCGAGCCTTGACGCGCTCGCGCGCCTAGAAATGGTCGTCAATCACTCTCGGTCGATGCTGCCCTATGTGCCCCAGCGCTTGCGCCTGAATGATACGATCCCACGGACCTCCGCGCCAGTTGTCCTTTATTGGCTCATGTCGGATCCAAGGCGGAAGAATGATGACGAGGTTTTTGGCCAGGGCGTGCGCGTAGGGCTCATAAAAATATCGCAAGTCGTGCAATTTCTGGTCGGCCTCGCTGTCGGCGCGCAAATGTAGTCCTTTTTCGGCCAGTTGCTTACGAATTTCTGCCAGCTCGTTATCTGAGAGACGGTCAGGCGCGTTGGGTTCATAATGCGCGTCAACCACTTGCGCCAAGTCTACAACCGCGTGGCGCGCCATTTTGAATGTGCGGCGCGCCTGTTCACTGTTAATACCATCAATTCCAGTCACTACCAGCGACGTGGCATCCAGGATGACGATGAGCGCTCCCAGCCAGGATTGATTGCTGTGCTGCGAGCGATAGTAGCTAAGCACGGGATACGACAAATGGCTCTCGAGGACTTCGGCCGCCCAGTGCTCCCAATCGGCAAACAATCGGTCGAGTGTGGCTTGGTCCAAACTGTCGGCGGCTCGACTTAGCAATTCGGCCGCGCTGGGCGGAGAGCCGGCCCGCGCGTCCAGAAGCGAGATTTCAATTTCTCGGCGCGAGAATGCGGAGTATATGGTTGGTAGATATCCGATGACCACGCCCAGGAAAGCGAATCCCATTCCCGCCTCGGTGACCGAAAGCGCCCGAGAAAAGCCGGAGTTGGGCGTGATGTCGCCATAGCCCAGAGTGAAGAAGGTCTCGCCACTGTGGTATATAAGCACCGGAAATGTAACCGGTGCGTTGCCAAACGACAGATGTTCGCCGCCCCCGTATTGCATCAGCGCGAAGCCAAAAATCAAACTGAAAGCCCAGAGAATTAACAGGCCAAGGATGGACAGGGGTCCGAAGTAGCCTAGCACCGTCTCGCGACGAGTTTGCGATTCAATCAGCGCGGCCAGCCGGGCAAAAGGCGCCCAGGTTAGGTTGTAAAACCAGCTCGTCAGGCGAAAATGCCGCCGCCGCACACGGCGAGGCAGTACCACCGTTTCAAAAGCATCCAGCAGGACGCCCCAGATAAGCATTGCTCCTACGACGATGGTGAAAGCGTGCATTGAACTGAGAGCAAGTGGCGCCGGAATCGTAACAGATTTTTGGCTCAAGGCGTGCTCGACCGACCTCTGGTTTCGAGCCCACCGACTGAGCTGGTGGAGGCAAAAGATCACACCAATCGAGAATTAGCTCTTCCTGATCGCGATTCCCAATTCCTTCAACTGGGAATCGCTGACCGGGGTGGGAGCGTCAACCATCAAATCGACGGCGCGAGCTGTCTTGGGAAAAGGAATGACTTCGCGCAGACTCTCGGCATTGGCCAAAATCATGACAATTCGATCGAGGCCGAGCGCGATCCCCCCATGAGGAGGGGTCCCATACTCTAGCGCTTCTAAAAAGAAACCAAAGCGGGCTCGGGCTTCCTCGTCACTCATGCCTAGAGCCTGAAATATTTTCCGCTGAATATCTTGGCGATGAATTCGGATCGACCCGGAACCCAACTCGGTCCCGTTCAGCACCACATCGTAGGCCAGAGCGCGGATCTCACCGAGCGGCGATGCCGGGTCATGCACCGAATTGATATTCGCCTCGAGCTTCGCCATGTCTTCTTCGTGCAGGGTGGTGAAGGGGTGATGCGCCGGATTCCAGCGCTTCTCGTCCTTGTCCCACTCAAACATGGGGAAGTCAGAAACCCACAAGAAGCGGAAATCTCGTTGTGCATCGCCGGTCTTGTCAAAGGCTTTGTGCTTCGACGCATATTTCTGTGCCAAGTCCAGGCGCAAGAAGCCGCATTTTTCGCAGAAGTGCTGCACGCTCTGCTCGATGACCGTGGGATTTTCCGCGCGTTCGGCGGCGCCGGCAAGCAGCCATAGGTCCTCGGCCTCGACCTTCGCAAAGGCAAGAATTTTGTCCGCTAGCTGGGGGAAATCCTTGGCAAACCGCTTGGGATCGGTCATCAGCTGGACGAACGACGGCCCTTGCACATGCTGGTAGGCGCCATAGGTTCCAATCGTACGGCGTTCGGTACCCGAAATATTTCCCGCTTGAGGAATGCGAATCAGTTGCAGGGGAAATTCTTTGCGCATTTTGAATTTCACCGCCAGCTCCTCGAACTCCTCGGGGGTAAGCGCCTGGCGAAGGTCGACCATGGCCGGCAAGCGCATATCGGGTTTGTCATTGCCGTAAAGACGAATGGCTTGGTCGTAGCTCATGCGTGGAAACGGAGTTTGAATCTTGTGACCGGCCGCTTCAAAAGCGGAGGTCAAAAATTGCTCGACCACGCCCCAGACAGTCTCCACTTGCGGATAGGATATTTCGAGATCGATCTGCGTGAATTCCGCCTGGCGATCGGCACGGAAATCTTCGTCGCGAAAGCAGCGCACGATTTGGAAATACTTGTCGAATCCGGAGATCATCAGGATCTGTTTGAACATCTGCGGCGATTGCGGCAGGGCGTAGAAGCAACCCGGTTGCACCCGGCTGGGCACAAGGTAATCGCGCGCCCCTTCGGGTGTGGAGCGGGTCATAAATGGGGTCTCAATTTCAAAGAATCCCTGCCCGGCCAGGCAGTCGCGAATGGCTTTCGTGACCTTGTGCCGCATTTCGATATTGAACTGCATGGCGTCGCGACGCAGATCAATATAGCGGTACTTGAGGCGCATCTCTTCATTGGGCAGCACGGTTTCGCTGGGTAGAAACGGGGGATGCTTCGATTCATTCAGAATGCGCAGCTCATCGACTGCGAGCTCCACCTGCCCGGTAGGAATATTGGCATTGACCGTATCCCGATCACGCTCTTTTACCCTGCCAATGACGGCGATCACGTACTCGTTGCGCAGTTGTTCGGCTTTGTCGTGCGCGGCGGAATTCAGTTCGCGATTGAAGACCACTTGCGTGA
>Ga0126381_100010275_pt1 | contig 10537 bp, 10 predicted proteins | sample PanSoiMetPlot_28_FD_96465 | JGI IMG/M metagenome (GOLD analysis project Ga0126381, IMG submission 96465) | Tropical forest soil microbial communities from Panama - MetaG Plot_28 | ecosystem: Environmental > Terrestrial > Soil > Tropical forest > Bulk soil | place: Panama | collected 2016-02-17 | reverse complement strand
TTGTGCATTGGCCAGGTTGGCCTCAGCCGCTTGCTGCTGCGCTGCTGCGCTCAACACGCGGTAGTATGCCTGTTCGACCTGGTAAATGATTCGGCGATGCGTGTCGTTAAAGCCGAAGTCGGAAGCAAGCAGTTGGGCGCTCGCCTCCTGAATGCGTGGCGAGCGCCCGAAGTCCAGCAGCGTGTAGTTCAATTGGACAGCAAGCTCGGAGGTTGAAACCGTTTGCCGCAGGAAATCTGCGTCGATAAGGAGCGCGAAGCGGCTGACGTCGCCCGCTGCAATTGCCCCCACCACTGGATACCACTCGCTGCGTGCGATGCCGAGCGCCGCTGCCTGTGCTTTGGCACGCTCCCACGCCAAACGTGTCTCGGGATTATGCTGTTCGGCAAGGTCAACCAGTTCCGGCAGCGAATACGCTTTGTTCGGGTCAACAGTGAACTGCAGTGTGGGCAGGCTCTGGTTCTGGCTTTGGATCTGCTGCTGGGCATCGGACGTCCACGGACGGTCGGGCGTGGACGGCGCGCTTTGTGCAGTGCCGGTTGATGCGCAGACAGCGATCACGAGACACGAAGCAATGCAGTACTGCAGATACGCTCTGTTGACCGGCATGAGCAACTCGTGATCTCGTTTTTGCCTTGCCACTCCGACTTGCCGGCGACGTCGCGCAAGTTTGGGTTGTTACTCCTGGTTAACAGACGTTCGCAGGTCGCTGCTAAGTGCGGATTGCGCAGTATTCTACCTTGCCTGCCCGTGAACCGGTAAAGGGCGTCGAGCAGGGGCCAGATATACTCCCGAGCCGGCAATGGTGCTCCTAGCTGGCGGTAGTGGTGGATGCCAAGGACGAGAATGCGGTAAGGTTCTTCTCAAAATACGGATTTATTCCCTTGCCTGAGTATCCCAACCGTTTGTTTCTGCCAATGGAGACCATCAAGGAGATGTTTTCTTAGGGCTGCTAGTCAATAGGTTGGCCGCGCAGACAGTAGCCTTTCGCACAGTCCGGACGGGTAACAAGACACGGTTTAGTTGGACTTGGGTTCCGGGTTATTGTCTACCGGCTTTTCGGGAGCGTGAGCGTAAGCCCTGCTGGCGGGCAGCGCGCTCATCAGCTTGTCATCGAGGGCATATTCCACCCGATCGTTAAAGATGCTCAAGTACCTGCCCAATAGTTCGTATCCCCCCAAATCGCCTGGTTCTGCCATGCGCCTTGTCCGGCGCTTTTGGCATCATCGATCGCTTTGACAATGCGGCGACGACCATTTCCACATCGATTTCCGGCGGGTTTTTCGCGGCGTCTTTGAACAGAGTTGCGAATGTCCCGCCAGAGCCAACGCGTGCATAGTGCGAGTACGAATAAACCCGGTGAGAGGAAGATGAGTTCGACGACTTCGACGGTATAACGAATTTCGCCTACTGTTTGCAGATTTGCTTATGCTATTTAGTTGCATCTTGTCGCTGCATCATCATTGCTCGCGGGCAATGATTACGGCCCTCGTGGTATTCACCGGGAACCGCAATCACGGTCGGACGATACGACAGTGAAAATCGCCGATCTCGGCTTCAGCAGCAATCTGCCGATTTGCCGGAAACCGGTCCTGGGGGGTCTTTCGCGGTATCCTAGAAAAAGGGGCAGAGTGCCGCCGTAAACCGCCCGGCACGTGTTAACCTGCGCGGTGCTGCGGCGGGGTAAAGCGTCGTCTCCCCCTGGCCAATCGCCAAAATAACAGGAAAGTCGAATTACAATGCTCAACCGCTACGCTATGGGGTTTGACATGGATGCCATTCTTGTGCTCGTGGGCGTGGTCGCGGTAATCGCGGCTGTCACTCGCTTGTATTTCATCGATCGAAGTTTGAAGCTGGTGCGACTCGGTGATGAGGTGCGCTACCCTCAGCTTGGCGCAACAGCCACAGGAACTATGAGTAGAGAGGTCCCGAGCGCATTCGCTGGAAATGCCGGGAATTTTTTGTACTCGCTGAGTTGACTCGGCGTGGTTGGACTGCGGGATTGACCGCGAGAACAATCGCGCCTTCGATATTGTGGCGACACGGGACAAATGGTTCGCTTCCATTCGCGTTAAGACGAAAAGCTCGAAATCATTCCAGTGGAGCGCGAAACCAGATGGCACGATCTTCCTCGACATAAAGCGCAAACGTGATTTCTGCATCCTCGTAGATATGCCGACAAGATTAGAAGAAGCTCCCACTTACTACATCGTGTCCACAGCTGTGCTTGACAAGTGGTTGCGTGACGACTTCCAGATGTGGGTAAACACTCTCGGTACTCGCGGACAGGCACACGCTACGGAGAACAGACGGAGAATCATCTGCGTTGATGATGATCTTGAAAGAATCGGGCACGGTAACCGTCTGAGGTTGGAGCCGTATCGAGGCGTGTGGCAGTCGCTAGAGTAGCTTTCCCGTTTCAACAGCAAAGCCCCTTAGCGTTCGCAGTCCCCCCTGAAAAAACCGCAAGGCCGTCAAGCTGATACAACACGAGAGTATGGAGACGGGTGCTCGCTGTTCTGGGGACACCTGAAGGGAGTGAAAGTCGGCCAAGTCGATCAAATGGAAGGAAGTGACGCCACCTTTGGAGTTCGAATTGTCAAGTCGGATTCAGGATCTGGAGGCCTCGGGGCCGTGAAAGCCCTCCGAACTTCGAACCGCACTGCAAAAGCCTCGGAATTGTCCAGGATCGGCCCGGATGCGCCGTTTCGGGGGCCCTCAAACCTGCCCCGAAACTTCGCGCGGCGAATAGTTGTCCGGGAATCGCAGAGATGGACGCTTCAAGCGTAGCCGTCACTGGTGGTTTGACAACATCCAAGTCTACAATTCGACTATTCTGCCTACCAAGGCGTAGACCTTGCCTAAAGTTTTCATCAGCTATCGCCGCGAAGACAGCGCAGCCTATGCAGGCCGCTTGTTCGACATCATCAGCACCGAGTTCGGCTCAGAAAATACGTTCATGGATGTCGACGACATTAAGGGTGGCGACAACTTCGTCGCTGTCATCGACCGGAATCTTGACATTTCGGATGCCCTTATTGCCGTGATCGGCAGCCATTGGCTATCGGTCACTGAGCAAGGTGGAGGACACCGCCTCGATAACCCACATGATTTTGTGCGTGCGGAGATCGCGAAGGCTTTCGAGCGCGGCATTCGCGTGATTCCCGTGTTGGTGGGCGGAGCGACCTTACCGCGCCCGGTCGACCTGCCTGCCAACCTGCAACCGTTGTGCCAGAGGCAGGCTGTGGAAATCCGCGATGCGAATTTCCATGCCGATGCAAAAGGCCTGACCGATGTCCTGCGCGGCACGCTGCACGGTACCGGCTTTGTGCCCCCAGGGGCAAAGCTGATTCGACTCTTACCTGCGCTGCTAATTGGCCTTGTAGCCATAGCGAGTGTTCTTTGGCTGCTAGTTCAGCGGCACAAGGCTGGTATATCGGCGCCCGCAGCAAACGTCGCTGGTGAATGGGAGGCTACCGTGAAATACGATTGGGGAGATACCTACCACGACTGGTTTGATTTCCAAGTTGACGGTCAGGAACTATCCGGAACCGCCGGATTTCTCGGAACTCGTAAGGGGCACGGTCTGGCTATATGGGACGGTAAGATCGCAGGCGACCGAATCAGTTTCGTGACGAAGAGCGTGACGAGCACATCTAGCGACGACAGAACGTACGAAGACAAGCACTACTACAAAGGCACCGTGAAAGGCGATGCCATCGACTTCACTATGGTGACCGACAGCAGCATTCAGACCCATTCGCCAATTCACTTCACCGCCAACCGGGTCAAGCAATAAGTAAGTTTAATGAGCTTTCCGATAGTCTTGCCGCTGCAAAGTCAGCAGTCGGAAGAGAACTGGGTATCAACGATGCCGAATAAAATGGCCTTGGTCGATGCCGCGCTTTTCAACAAGCGGCTGTGTGAGCTATGCGCTGGCCGGCTGCGCCACCGTGTGGGATAGGTTCGTCACAGTGCCACTTCAATCCCGAGGTTCTGTGATGCGCCGACGAGTTTCCTGCGTTTTGGCCCGTGCTCTGTTACTCGTTCATCTCGCTCTTCTGGCCAAAAGTTCCAGCTCCAGCCACCACACCAGCACGAAGAACTGTGCTGGCAAGACGGAATACGTCCACGGTTATTACAAGAAGAACGGCAGCTATCTTGGGCAGGAACCGCGCCCATGAGGCAGTTGGCGGGGCGGCTGCTACTACAGCAGCCACCTAGCCTGAGCCTAGCAGGAACGTCCTCCTCCACGGGCTCGTTCCTTCACGCCCTACACGAAAGATCCTGGCATCTGGCTACACAGCTCATCGCTCGGTGCACTACGACAAGAACGGCTGGATCAAACGCAGCGAGACGGCGAAGAACGAATTCAAGCAGGAGCATCCTTGTCCTGCGAATGGTCACACCTCTGGCAGCTGCCCCGGCTACGTGATCTACCATGTGAATCCGCTCGGAATTTCGCAAGCAATCCGCCGTTGTCCGACGTGTGGGCGACCTGTCATCTTGCGGGTAAGCATCCTAGAAGCGGCCGGGCATCGACCCGCCTCTCGACTTTCCTCCCGAGGTCAGCCGCGACTGCTTCAACGACAATCACACTGATTATCTGCACTGGGCTGCCGGGGTGCGCGATGGGCATGGCTGTATGCCATGCACTTTCCACTCAGTGCGCAATGGTTTGCACTTCCGCCCTTGGTAGACAATTTGTAAGCTATTTCGATGCAACACTTTAGTGCCATTTACGCTTGGCACAATACGTGCTCACACTAATGGCACGGAGTAGACTGTACCTTGCGCCTGCTCTCGGGGTCCTCAAGAACAAGTGGGCGTTAATGTTGGGGTTCTGCCTCTCACTTTTGCTTCAACCATTGCAGCTCGAATCACTGCGGTTTCAGGAGGAACAGGTGAAGAAAAAGCTTTTGCTTTTGACCATTGCGGTGCTGTGCCTGGGTACATTCGCCAGTGCCGACAGCTTCGTAGTTTTCCCAGACCGAGCCAGCCAGAATCCAACCGACATCATCGATTGGGGCCAACTTGGACCCGACTCCACGGCCGTTAACAGTCCGGCTTCAGTGGCCTCATTCGCTGGGTTGGCTGCAACGGTCTCTATCCCCGGCCACTTTATGATCACTGCCCAGGATTTTTTCGGTTCCTGGAATGGCAATTTCGAGCCCGGTGAGAACCTGTTGTATACGGGCAACGGGGCGGGCGGCGGCCCTGGCCCTATAACCATAGCTTTTGCTTCGGGGATGGCCAGCGTAGGCTTCCAGATTCAAGATACATTCTTTGGCCGGTTTACCGCTCTTTTGGAGGCTTTTAACGGTGCTAACTTATTGTTCAGCCTTAACTTGCCTGGTGTGTCCAACTCCAACAACGATGGCTCGGCGCTTTTCATGGGTATTGGAGACCTGACTGGGCCTAACATCACGAGCATCGTCATTAGTGACGTTGGTTCTGCCGATACCAACGACTTCGCCATCAACGCCGTTAGCCTCACGACCACCACAGTACCCGAACCCAGCTCGTTGCTCCTGATGGGCACTGGATTAGCTGGGATTGCCGCCTTCGTTCGTCGCAAGCTGGGTGGTTAGAGTGCGGGGTTCGTCGCATCGTGATGCCGAAGCCGAGCTTCAGGCACGCTAGGAACTGGGCGGGGACCTTCGTTCCAACCCGAACGCGCGTTCTCACGTGACCGCGCCATTGCACTGCTGAGAAGGGATTTCCAAACTATGCGAAAAATTGCAGGCTTCTGTTGCGTGTTTGCATTGACATTCGGCGCGCTAGCTAGTTTCGCCGCCAACCAACCGAAGGTCTTACTCCATTCCACAACTAAAGGTAGTCCGATCAAGGCGGGATCCATCAAGTACTTCGGACCGGATCACTTTAACCTCAATAAACTCAAGGCGCAGAACCACTTGTCCAAGGCGATGAATCAGAAGATCCTGGCGATGCAGAAGGGCGCAACCTACAGGAATTGCTCCGGCATCATCACGATCCCTTGCTTCAGCAGCTGGCTCATTACCGGCTATCGCAACAGCGTCTATACCTACACCATGGTCGGCCACAGCCCGACCGCAGGCGGAACTACCACCATTCCGACGCATATAATTCCGCTGGAAACCTTGCTGGTCGGTCCGGACAACACGACCATTCTGTACGATTTCAATCCCCAGGCGGCAAATAACAACCAGCCGTTCTCTCCATTGAATGACGTACAGCTGTTGACGCAAGGACCTATTTTTGCCAACGATCCTTATCCCGGCGGCGGCGGTCTCGCTGCAGACAATGGTCAGTTCAACGACACCGGCTTTCGTGCATCGTTTACTGGTATTAAAAAGGCTAATTGGCACACGTTGCTTGGTGCTCCAACATTTCCGAGTGTAAATTACGCCGAGGTGCTGTTCTTCAACAATGGTGACTGGACGTGCGTGTTCGGAAGCGGTCCGCCGTGCGCTGCCGGTGACTTTCCGGTCGTAAACATCAATTCGATCAGCAACATCTTTGCTCAGATTCTCGGTCCGGCTAATGAGAACGTTTCCAGTACCGAGATTCCCATCATTGAGACCGACTTTGTCACCGCGTTCGACCCCTCCGGCGGCTGCTGCGCCCTCGGATTTCACAGCTCCAACCAAGGCAACGAAGGATCCAATTCAATTTCGGTTTGGACTTGGGGCACGTTCATTCCCAAGGCCAATAACCCGTTCGGCCCATTCGGGAACGACGTCATGGTCCTGACCCACGAAACCAGCGAGCTCTACCATGATCCGTTTGTTGGAGAGGGCGGCTTAATCGGTGTTGTTTTAGTCTCACCGTGGGTGGATGGGAGTGCCTCGTTTGGCCAGGCGAACCTTGAAACAGGAGACGCAATTGAAGCGATGAACGCCTCTGACGTGATCTTCCCCCTCACCCAGAACACCACTGGCGGATCGTACACCTACTCCGAACAAAACGTGGCAATTCTACCGTGGTTCACACGTAACCCGAAGGGGCCTCAAACCGGTCCCGGCCCTGGAGTCTACAGTTGGCCAAATACGAATGTGCTCAACAATGGGCATCCATGCGCATCGCAAGGCTTCGTGTATGGCGAGGGTCCGGCAGGCTTCTTCTTTGACGATGGAAGCTCAACCGGCCAGTGCCATTAACTCGAAGCTGGCATTCGTCATTGGACGATTGCAGCACACAACCCTCGTACGCCGGGCGCTTCGGCGCCCGGCTTTTTCTGTGCCCCGCTCCTGCGGATGAAATAGATCGTAACGGTATGTGAACGCACGCAGCGCGATTGTTAGTTCATCGGCAAAAAAGTAGATGGAAGGGTCGAAGGCCAGCTCGCGATTAAATAAACCATCGGCAAACAGGAAATGCAACGACGCGAAATTGGCTGGCACTGGCGAAGTGAGCTGGCGCCAGTTCCGAATCTCATGTCCTATCAGGCGAAACAACATCCGCTTGTATCTTTCACGCAGGTGAATCCTGAAGACTACCTGCGTGCGCCCTCCCGGGTCGGCGTGCGGATCGTAAGGTGCCGGATCCCCGGTAACGATCGGCTTCGAGATACCTGCATGTCGAAGGTCCTCAAAAACAGTAATCACTTGTTGGTCCCATCCATGGATGAAGCGATGGTGTGAATCGAGAAAAAAGAGTGTACTCCTCGCCCCGCCAACCACTCTGAAGAAGACTTCGCGCCCGCCCAATTGCATCCTTGACTTTCGGGGGTGGAATCTTGATCAGCTCGATGTCTGCACAAGATCGAAGTTGCGATTCGAGGTGGACTTCGTTCTGTCCATACTGTCAAGCGATGGAGATCGGCGATCCGAAGACGGCGCGCATTGGTTGCTGGCCTCGTGAGGTCTTGTACGGTGCGCAGCAGTTCGCGGTCGCGATATGCCAGAATTTGTATGTAGATACGCCTTGCGCTTCTGGCGACGCCAAAGAGTCAGAGCGACAAGCCGCTCTGGTATTCGTGCGCTCGTTTCTCCCCTCGCTCATTTCTCAAGAACCTCACGGAACAGGCCAGCTCTTCTGATGGGCGGTAACTTTACCCCCGATTTTCGAAAGTAGCTACTTCACCTGCGTCCGAATTTGAGCGAAAGCCGTGAGGCCGCCCCGCGGGCGTGTCCCCAAGCCTACTCGACGGGGAGGGGTCTAACCTGCTCCTGCTTGGCAGCGGCTTGGTGGGTATGATCGGCGTCGCACGCCGCCAGCTTTGCCAGAAGTGTGCCCGTGCTCGCATCATCGACTGGCGAATTTTCAAATTCTGCTCCGCGGAAATGATTAGAAACAGACAATCAGCGGTCAGGTTTGCTCCAAGGGCCACCGAAGCCGGGAGCTGTTGATCAAGCAACACGCGCCGGCAACGACCATCAGTAAGCCGAGAATTGCGGGAAGAAACTAGTGAGTTGCTCCATGTGTGGCCGCCGATGCCGGCACAATTTCGAATTCGATGGTGATCTCGTCCTTCACCCGGACAGTGCCCCCGGCAATTTTGACGGGCGTGATGCCATAGTCGGTCTGCTTCAGGGTCAGCGATCCGCTGTACTTCCCATCGTGAAACGTTACGGGTGCAGCAATTTGACGGGAAACGCCGTGGATCTTGAGCGTGCCGGTGACTTCGTTGCGATCGGTTCCCAAGGCTTTGACAGAATTGGATGTAAAGCTGACCGCGGGGAATTGGGCGCCGTCAAGCACTTTCGGCCCTTTCATGGTCTCGTCGATGTCTTTTCGTTCGGAGTCGCTGGTACCGGGATCAAGCACTTTCATATCGGCGACATTGAAGGTGAGGGTTACGGATTTTTCTTGCGTGTCGATGCCACCTGATGCGACAGGCGCCTGGATGACATGATCGTGTGCGAAGCCAGAGAAAAGCCCGGACTTGAAGACGTGCACGGTAATGACTGACTTGGTGGAGTCAATTTCGGCACGTTGGGCGGAGCTCGGGACCGCGGCGAGGGTTATCGCAACCGACACGGCGCATGCCATTACACTCTTAGAGATACATGTCGAAGTCATCCGAAGAAAGAACATGCTTTGAACTCCCGGTGTGCTGACTTGCGGCGTCGTCCGCGGCTAACTGTGGCTGTCACGCACTTCGCGACGCAGGCTTGTACGAACAGTACTTTAATCCGAATGCAGACTTCAACGCATCGAATTGTGGCAAACCGTTTACAATTTGGCTAGGCATTTCCCTTCGGCTAGGCGACATGATCGACGACCGTTGTTCACGTTGCAAGAAGACTACGGACCACGCCATGTAGCAATTACGCGCGGCGACGCAGTAAAGGTGATATGCGGCACTTGCAATTCGGAACACAAGTACCGCCACAACAAGGCCGGCAAAAAAGGAAATGAGGGCAGAACAGGCCTGTCAAAAGGTGCTGGCTAGTGTGGAAGATAGCGGTTTTACCCGATTTGGAGGTGCTCCCAGCTGTTTCGTACAAACCGCGTACAGCCCTGCACTGCGCGCGAGTGTCAGCCTTGTTTCAGTCTACGCCCCGCAAGCCAATGCAACGGTAAACACGAACGACTTCAGGAGTGTCGTATAGATCTGCGGCGCGTCCCGAACCAATCGCCCAAGTGTAAATCCTGGGCCGTGAGCATGAGCTTGGCAAGGGCCAATGTGTTGATCAGCTCGATTCCATGGAGCGTGTAGTCAATGTAAGTACACTCTCGTCTGATGGGCAAATTTCTGTTTCAGGGTTCGTGGGTACTACTCACAGCAGAACAGCAGACTCTCCTCGAATTTATGAATCTCGCATTGAACAGCGGATTCGTGACGGTGGGTTTATGTTACGGCAACGATTCTAAAGCTGTTCAGTTTGGTGTAGTGGATTGGGTTTTGTACCGCTCGAACTACTGAAGTCGTGCCCCAACAATAGGCCATAAGCCGACCTGAACTGGCACTCTACTGTCAAACTGACAGTGATCAGAAAAACCCTGTTGGCGCATCAGGGAATCAGGGATTGAGATTCGAATTAGTTTCCCCTCGAGTGGGAGTGCACAAAGTCAGGCCAACACACATCAACCTCAAGCAGAAAACCGAAAGCTTTGCGCTCGCGCGGCTAACGGCACTGCGGCCAGCACGAATCCTCAACAGCAATACATTGGGTCTCCGTTGGAAGATCAATCGTCTTGCCGATGGTTTTAATTGTGTAAGTTTTCTGGCCCGAGTGCCAGTTTATAGGCAATGTAGTATTTGTAGACGCTCCCTACGTAAGTGACGGTGACCTGACCGATGCTCGGCGCCACCATCAGCTCCATATTCCCGAACCATTGGTTCGGATCGAGACCTTCTTTGCGAGCCTGTTCGCGCAGCTGCGCAATCCGGTTTGGTCCCGCGTTATAGCCGGCTAAGACCAGCAGAGTCTTGTCGAACGGATCGAGTTTCGGATCGTTGAAATACTTGTCTTCGATCATGCGCAGAATTTTGATGCCGGCATGAATGTTTCCTTCCGCCGTCCAGACATCCGGAACATTGATTGGTGAGGCCGCCGCATCTCTTGGCATTACCTGCATAATCCCGACTGCGCCGCCGGGACTGCGC
>Ga0126381_100010274_pt1 | contig 10537 bp, 9 predicted proteins | sample PanSoiMetPlot_28_FD_96465 | JGI IMG/M metagenome (GOLD analysis project Ga0126381, IMG submission 96465) | Tropical forest soil microbial communities from Panama - MetaG Plot_28 | ecosystem: Environmental > Terrestrial > Soil > Tropical forest > Bulk soil | place: Panama | collected 2016-02-17 | reverse complement strand
TTCTCCGTCGGGCGCGGGCAGTGGCGGGTCACGGTGCGGACCACGAGCACGATGTCCGCTACCGCGAGCACCTTCCAGGTGACGAACGCGCTGCACGCGTACGAGGGCGATGACCGGGTGTTCGCGAAGACGTGGGCCGCCGAGGTGCCGCGAGACCACGTATGAGCAGCGCGGCGTCCCCCGCAGGGGTAACTACCGGCGCTGGAGCCGGACGTCCAGCGAGTCGCGCAGGCCGTCGCCGATGAAATTGAAGGCCACCACCGTGATCACGATCATCAGGCCGGCCGGGTAGACCTCCCACCAGTAGCCGTCGTAGAGGAAGTTGACGCCGTCCTGCAGCATCCCGCCCCACGTCGCGGCGGGCGGCGGCAGGCTGAAGCCGAGGTAGCTCAGCACGGCCAGGGTCAGGATCGCGTCGGCGACCTGGAATGTCGCGTTGACCGTGATCGTCCCCATGGTGTTCGGCACCAGATGGCGAAAGATGATCCGGCCTGACCGGCCGCCCATGATCTTGACCGCCTGGACGTACTCCCTGACCCGCAGGCTGAGCGTCTCACCCCGCACCAGCCGGGCCGGGCCCAGCCAGGACAGGAGGGACAGGACCACGATGAGCAGCAGGAGCGTGGGCTTGAACACCGAGGCCAGGTCGATGAAGAGATAGACGACGGGGACGGCGAGGACGATGTCCACGATCCGCATCAGCACCGAGTCCACCGGCCCGCCGAAATAGCCGGCGATGACGCCGTAGAACACGCCGAACCCGGTGGCCATCACCGCGACGGCGATGCCCACCAGCAGCGAGCTCTGGCCGCCGACCATGAGCCGTCCGAGCACATCGTAACCGAGGCTGGTGGTGCCCAGGGGGTGCTGGGCGCTCGGCGGCTTGTTGACCTGCAAGGGGTTGGTATGGACCTGGTCGGTGGGCCACAGCAGCGGGCCGGCGAAGCAGAACAGCGCCACCGCCACGACCATGATGAGCCCGGTCAGCGCGAGCCTGTTCTCGGTGAACGCGCGCAGGATCATCCGCCAGGCCGCGTCCTGGCGGACCGCGTTCCCGCCCCCGGGAGCGGCGGCCGCGGCCTGGTCCGCCACGCCGGCCCCGGCCATGGTGAGCGCGCCGGCCGGCTTCCTGCTGTCAGTCATAGCGCACCCGCGGGTCCAGGATCGCGTACGCGATGTCGGCGAACAGGTTGCCCGCCACGGTGGCCAGGGCCACGAGCACGGTGACGCCGAACACCACGGGGTAGTCGCCGTTCACGGCGGCGTTGAAGTAGGCCAGCCCGACCCCAGGGAAGTTGAACAGTTCCTCGACGATCAGCCCGAACGTCAGGATGCCGGGGAGCGAGATTCCCACCAGCGTGACCACGGGTATGAGCGAGTTGCGCAGCAGGTGCCGCGTCAGGATGGCGACCTGTCCCAGCCCCTTGGCGCGCGCGGTGCGGATGTAGTCCTGCGCCAGGCTCTCGATGGCGGACGACCGCATGTACCGGCTGAACAGCGCGCACGTGACCAGGGTCAGGGTGGCGACCGGGAGGACCAGGCCGGCCGGGTCGGACAGCACCCCGGCGATCGTGGGCTCCTGCGGCGCCTCGGCCGGGAGGATCCTCAGATTCACCGCGAAGACGGCGATCAGCAACAGCCCGAGCAGGTAGGACGGCATCGAGTAGAGGAGGAACGAGACGCCTGTCGCGGCGTAATCGGTCAGCTTGTCGCGCCGGACCGCCTGCATGATGCCGACCGGGATCGCGATGAGCAGCGCGAGCACAAGCGACGTGCCGACCAGGATGACGTCGTTGGGCAGGTCATGGATCACGATGGCGCCGACGCTCGTGTTCTGCTTGAACGAGTACCCGAGGTTGCCGTGGACGACCTGGCCGAGGAAGGAGAAGTACTGCACCGGCAGGGAGCGGTCCAGGCCGTACTCGCGGTTGAACGCGGCGATCTGGGATGCGCTGGCCCGTGGCCCGATGATCGCGCGGGCGATGCTACCGGGCAGGAGGTGCTGGAGGATGAACACCAGGATGGTGACCCCGAGCAGGACGATGACCGCCTGGCCTATCCGCCGCAGGATATAGCCGGTCACCTAGCCAGGCACCTCGCCGACGTACATCACGGGCCCGAGTTTAGACCGCGCCTTCGGCTCAAAGCCCGCGCAGGAACGCGTTGGCGATCGGGCCCGCGCTGTCGGCGCCGGTGCCCCCGCCCTCCACCAGCACCGCGAAGGCCAGGTCACCGCGGTAGCCGATGAACCAGCCGTGCGATGGCGGGTTGGGGCCCCCGCCGTACTGCGCCGTCCCGGTCTTCCCGTAGACCCCGGGGGGGAAGCCGACCCCGGCCGCGGTGCCGCTGGTGACCACCGCGCGCATCATCGGGCGCAGGGTGTCCAGGATGGCCGGGCCGAGCGCGCGCGCCCCGCCGGCCTGCGGGGGCGCTGGGCTGACCACCAGCTGCGGGGGGCGCCAGGAACCATCCTCGATGGCGGCCGCCACGGTGGCCTGGCTGAGCGGGTTGACCAGGTCGGTGCCCTGACCGAAAGCATCGGCAGCCAGGTCAACCGGCTGGCTCGGGGTGGTGAACCGCCCGAGCGCGGCGGGGATGCCCAGGGCGGGCTGGACGTTGAAGCCGAACGAGGCGGCCATCGACGCGAGCGCGGGCCCGCCCAGGCGCTGCGCCGCCAGCATGGCGAAGGTGGAGTTGCACGACACCGCGAAGGCCGACTGCAGGCTGGTGGCGCCGAGGTGCTCGTCGTTGTCGTTGTGGAAGATCCGGCCGCCGATGTCCACCTGGCTCGGGCACTGGACCGCGCTGGACGGCCGCATTCCGCCGCGCGCGAGGGCCGAGGCGGTCACGACCTTGAACGTCGAGCCCGGCGGGAACTCGCCCTGCAGCGCCCGGTCGAATCCGCCGGGGCGCTCGACCACGGCGAGGACCCGCCCGGTGGACGGCTGGACGGCCACCACGTCAACCGGCTTGGACGTGGCCGCGGACTCGACCGCCCGCGAGGCAGCTATCTGGTCGCGCATGTCGATGCTGGTCCGGACGGCCACGCCGGGCGCGGCCGCGAACCGGGCGGCGGCATGGTCGACGCCCGGGCCCTCGATCCTGATGGTCAGGGACGGCCGCCCGGCCAGCTGGGACTGGTAGGCCTGCTCGATCCCGCCCTGGCCGATCACGTCGCCGGCCCGGTACGCGGGGCCGAGCGCCCTGGCCTGCGCGGCGGTGGCCGTCACGACGTTCCCGGTCAGCAGCGAGAGGGAACCGGACTCCGCGGTGACCTGCGGCGAGCTCAGCTCGGTGCCGTCGGCCGCGAGCACGGGAGCGCGCGACGGCCACGCGGCGGCGAGCGCGAACCGCTCGCCCGGGCGCAGGGCAGGGTAGATCGCGGCCGGGCTCCAGTTCACCCACCAGCGCCGGTCCTGCCGGACCAGCCGCAGCCGTCCGGTATAGGTCCAGACGTGACCGCTGGCCAGGTCGGCGGTGACGGTGAACCGGGCCTGCGCCGACCCGCCGCTCGCCGTGACCGGGCCGGGCGCCAGGCGGATGCGGCGCAGGCCCAGCTCGGCCGCGGCCTGGCGCAGCGGGCCGGCCAGCCCGGACCGCGGAGCGTTCACGCTGACCCGGTCCATGGCGGCGTAGTCGCCCCGCTGCCAGCCGAGCAGGTAGCTGGCCTCGGTCTGCTGAGGGCTGCCCTTCGTGCGCAGCAGCAGGTATCCGCCGCCCGCGGCGGCGACCGCCAGGACCAGCGCCACCACCGTCACCACCACGGTGACGGACCGGCGCCTGCGTCCGAGATGCCTGCCCATAATCCCGCCTTTCGGGCCATAAGGGTATCCGGCCCGCGGCCCCGGCGCCCGCCGATCAGCTGGCCAGGGCGGCCCGGGGCACGGGCTGGCCCGCCGGCCGGCTCATGCTGGCCACGGCAGCGCCTCCGCCGGGATGACGGTCGGCGCGCTCATCTTCCACCGCTGCGACAGGCCCAGCCAGACCAGGGCTACCGCCGCGAGCAGCAGGAGCGCGGGCGCCACCCAGTACAGGGAGGCGGAGGTGACCGCGGCGAGCAGGTGCTGCGGCGGCAACCCCGTGTTTCCCGGCATCAGCGCGAACGTGGCGGCGGTCAGCCGGAGCAGTACCAGCCAGTCCAGCCGGGAGGCCGGGTACAGCGCGAGCAGGCACAACGCCATCGAGTCGTACCACGGCAGCTCATAGGGCCAGATGAACAGCCAGGCCAGGCTGATGGCCAGGGCCGGCCGGATGGCGGGCAGGGCCGGGACCCCGTCGGGCAGGCGCCACAGCAGCAGCAGCGCGACCGCGCCGAACAGCAGGCCGGCCAGCAGCAGCTGATGCGGGAAGACGCTGCCGTGGGACCCGACGAACATCTGGTAGTAGTTGTCCACCGAGGCGTCGGCGTCGCGGGAGCGCAGCGCCCGGACCGCCGGGGCACCGAACCACGCGTAGGTGGGCAGCAGCACGAGCGCGGCGCCCGCGGCGGCGGACAGCCACGCGGCCGGGGACTTGCGGGCCGCCCAGGCGATCCCGATGCCGAACGCGACATAACTGGCCTTGATGTCCACCGCCGCCCCGACCAGCAGCCCGGCCACCAGGCCGCGCAGCGCCCCGGGCTCGTCGCCCGGCCCGCGCCGGTACAGCACGACCATGCCGAGGAAGCCGGCGGCCGCGCCCATCACGTCGAGGTGCCCGGCGGCGACCAGCACCCACAGCAGCAGCGGGTTCGCCGACCACAGCAGGTGCGCCCGGGCTCGCCGGGCGGGATCGGAGCGCAGCATGCGGTCGAGGGCGAGGGCCACCACGCTGAACGCGATCGCGGCCCAGAGCTTCAGCCAGAAGCCGATCCGCGCCGCCGATGTGCCGCCCAGCTCGGCCGCGGCCCACTGCTCGGCCGTGGCCAGCGGCCCGTACACGGCCACGTGCTTGCGCCACTGGCGCGGTATGGCCTCGCCGACGGGGTCGCCCAGGCGGCGCAGCTGGTTGGGGGTCATCACGTAGGGGCTACGGCCGATCACGACCATCCGGCCGTACGCCGCGTAGTCGAGGGCGTCGGTGGACCCGCTCGGCGGGAGCACGGTGAACAGCGCGACGGCGGCGAGCCCGGCCGCGAGCAGCACCCGGACCGGGAGCATCCCGCCGCGGGTCAACGCGGCCAGGCCCGCGGCCACGCCGCCGGCGCCCAGGAGGACCGCCGCCCACATGGCCACGCTCACCGCAGGCAGCAGCGACACGTTCACCGAGAGCGCCCAGGGCGGCAGCCCGTCCGAGGGCAGCCGGATATAGGGATGCTCCCAGCTGTTGCGGACCGCCGAGGCGGCGATCATGAGCACGAGGGCGCTGATGATCCCGGCCACCGCCGACCAGGCCAGCCACCGGGTCAGGCGATCGGGGGCCGCGGGCGGTGCCATGGGCTGCGTGGCCAGCTTGTCGCCCAGACCCTGGCTGCTGCCAGACGTGCCGCTCATCGTGATCTCATGCCCGCCTTCACGTCATCCGCTGCCGGCCAGCAGGCGCTGCTCAGGTCGCCGGCGCGGGCCGTCCTGCCACCCGCGCCCTGCCGAACGATAGCCGATGACCGGCCTGACCTGGGTCCGAAGCTGGCTTTCCCGCCGCTGCCGCGAACCGGTTGCGGGCCTTGCTTAGACTGGTTACGGTTTTCATTTGTATTAGCCGTGGATCCCGCCGGCCAGAAGGGAGCCTGACCATGCCGTCTCGCCGCGGGAGCCTGACCGCCGCGCTGGTGGTCATCGCGGGGCTGCTCGCCACGGCGTGCTCGGCCAGTTCGGCCTCTACCGACGCGCCCGGCGGCCAGGTGATCGCGGCCGTGGGCGCCGAGAACGAGTATGCCAACGTTATCGGCCAGATCGGCGGCAAGTACGTCCGGGTGACCGCGATCGAGAGCAACCCCAACACCGACCCGCACTCGTTCGAGGCCAGCCCGAGCGTGGCCCAGCAGGTTTCCTCGGCCCAGCTCGTGGTGCAGAACGGGCTCGGCTACGACGCCTACATGAACAAGATCGAGGCCGCGGCGCCGAGCTCGGCCCGCAAGGTGATCGCGGTGCAGCAGTTGCTGCACCGGCCGGACAGCACGCCGAACCCGCACCTGTGGTACTCGCCGGGCACGATGCCGGCCGTGGCCAGGGCCGTCGCCCGGGACCTGAGCGCGATGCAGCCGGCCCACGCCGCGTACTTCGCGGCCAACGTGCGCCGGTTCGACGCCTCGCTGCAGCCCTGGCTCCAGGCGATGGCCCGGCTGGCGGCCGCCTATCCCGGCACCCCGGTCGCGGTCACCGAGCCGGTCGGCGACTACCTGCTGCAAGCCGCCGGGGCGAGGATCCTCACCCCGTACACCTTCCAGGCCGACGTCATGAACGGGGTGGACCCGTCGCCGCAGGACGTGTCGCTGGAGGACGCCCTGTTCTCCGGCCACCGGGTGAAGGTCTTCCTGTACAACCAGCAGGTGACCGACTCGCTCACCGAGTCGTTCCTCAGCCAGGCCCGCAAGGACGGCATCCCGGTGGTCGGCGTGTACGAGACCATGCCCACGCCCGGATACGACTACCAGTCGTGGATGCTCGCCGAGACCCGGGCCCTGCAGCGGGCCGTGACCGACAAGATCTCGACGCAGAAACTGTGATGACCATGCCGCGAACCGCCCTCAGCCCGGACGGGCCGGACAGCCAGGACAGCCGGGAAGACGTGCTCACCGTCGACGGCGTCAGCGCCCGGCTGGGCGGGCGCGAGGTGCTGCACGACGTGCGGTTCACGATCAGGCCCGGCGAGTTCGTCGGCCTGATCGGCTCCAACGGTGCGGGCAAGACCACCCTGCTGCGGGTGATACTCGGCCTGCTGCCGCCCGCCGCCGGGAAGGTCCGGGTCAGCGAGGGCGGGGTTGGCTATGTGCCGCAGAAGATACAGCTCGATCCCGACATGCCGCTGCGGGCCAGGGACCTGGTCGGGCTGGGCCTCGACGGGCAGCGCCTCGGGATCCCGCTGCCGTCGCGGTCCCGCCGGAAGCTGGTGGACGAGATGCTGCGGGCGGTCGACGCCGAGCACATCGGCGACGCGCGCGTCGGGAACCTGTCCGGCGGGGAGCAGCAGCGGATCCTGATCGCGCACGCGCTGATCAGCCGGCCCGGGCTGCTGCTGCTGGACGAGCCGCTGGCCAACCTCGACATCGCCAGCGAGCAGGAGGTCGTGGCGCTGCTCGCCCGCATCGCCCGGGAGCAGCGGATCGCCGTGCTGATCTCCGCGCACGAGATGAACCCGCTGCTCCCGGTCATGGACCGGATCGTCTACCTGGCGGCCGGGCGGGCGGCCAGCGGGCCGACCGACGAGGTCGTGCGAGGTGAGGTGCTCAGCGAGCTGTACGGGCACCACGTCGACGTGATCCACGTGCACGGCCGGGTCCTGGTCGTGGCCGGGCGCGGAGACGGGCTGGACATCCCGCTCGTGCCGGCCGCCCCCGCCGCGTCGTGAATCGCGTCCTGACGGCCATCGTCGAGCCGGGTTTCTTCAGCAGCGCGCCGGTCCACGTGGCGCTGCTGGTCGGCGGCATGGTCGCCGTGGTGTCCGGCATCATCGGCACGTTCACGGTGATGCGGGGGCAGTCGTACGCCGGGCACGCGCTCGCCGACATCAGCGTCACCGGCGGCTCGGGATCCTTCCTGATCGGGATCAGCCCGCTGTGGGGCTTCGCGGGCACCAGCGTGGCGGCGGCGGGAATCATGGACTTGATCGGGGTCCGCCGCCCGCGCGGGCGGGACCTGGCCACCGGCATCGTGCGCGGGGCCGGGCTGGGCCTGGGGGCCCTGTTCCTCTACTGGGACACCACGCACACCTCCACGACCGGCGCGACGGTCACGATCCTGTTCGGGTCCATGTTCACCATCGACAGCTCGGTCATCCCGGTCGTCGCCGCGTTCGGCCTGGCGGCCGTCGGCATCGTGGCCGCGCTCTACCGGCCGCTGCTGCTGAGCTCGGCCAGCTCGGACCTGGCCGTCGTGCGCGGCGTCCGGGTGCGCACCACCGGCGCGCTGTGCCTGGTCGCGATCGCGCTCGCGGTCTCGCTGTCGGCCCTGACCATCGGCGCCATCCTCAGCACCGCGCTGCTGGTCGGGCCCGCGGCCACCGCGCTGCGGCTGACCGCCAGGCCCGCCCTGGTCATGATCTGGTCCGCACTGATCGGCCTGGCCGCCACCTGGCTGGGCATCCTGCTCGCCTTTGACAGCTACTACTGGCCGCCGGCCCGGCAAGGCTGGCCGGTCAGCTTCTTCGTTGTGGCCCTTATCTTGATCTTTTATCTGCTGGCGCAGGCGCGCCCGGCGGGCCGGGGCGGGAAGCCGGGGCGGGGGTAGGCCGATGTTCTCCGCATTCATGACCGAAACCTGGGTGGTGGCGACCATCGTGGCCGTGGTCGCCGGCGTCGTGGGGTTCTTCGTCGTGCTCCGGGGCTCGGCCTTCGTCGCCGACGCGCTGCCGACCGGCGCGTTCGCCGGAGCGGCCGGGGCCAGCCTGATCGGGGTCAACACCCTGATCGGGCTGGGCGCTTTCTCGCTGGTCGGCGCGCTCGGCATCGGCTGGCTCGGCCGCCGCAGCCGTCACGACGTGGCCGTGGCCCTGGCCCTGGTGGCCATGCTCGGGCTCGGCGCGCTGTTCCTCAGCTTCAGCGTGGGGTACGCGCCGGAGATCTACTCGCTGCTGTTCGGCGAGGTCCTCGGCATCAGCGTGAACGAGATAGCCCCGGTGGCCGTGCTGGGCGCGGTGTGCATCGCCGCGATCCTGGTCATGTACCGCCCGCTGATGCTCTCCTCGGTGATGCCCGAACTGGGCGAGGTGCGCGGCGTGCGCGCCCACTGGATCGAGATGGGCTTCCTGGTGGTCCTGGCCCTGGCCACGAGCATGGCGTTGCCCGTGGTGGGCGCCCTGTTGATCTTCAGCCTGATGATCGGCCCGCCTGCCGCCGCCAGGTCGGTCACCAGCCGGCCGCTGCTCGCCATGGGCCTGTCGGTGGTGCTCGCCGTGGTCACGGTGTGGGCCGCGATAGCCGCGTCGTACCAGACCAACTGGCCGGTGGGATTCTTCGTCGGGGCGATCGGCGCGGCGTGCTACGCGGCCGGACGCGGCTGGGCGGCGCTGCAGCAGACCAGGATGGCCCGGTCCCGGTCAGGAGGGCTGGCCCGCGCCTGCCGGGTCCCCGCCTAGCTCCCGGCGGCGCCGGCGCCGCCGGTGCTGCCGCCTGCGCTGCCAGACCAGGAGACCGCCGCCGCCGGCCCCGACGATCATCGCGGTGAGATGGCCCACCGCCGCGATGTCGAGGCTGCTCAGCCCGCCGAAGATGTCGCCCACGAAGACCAGCAGCGCGAGGTCGAGCGCGGCCGCGGCCCGCGCCAGCCACGAGCCGTAGAGCAGGGCCACTATGATCGCGGACACGACCACGTACGAGGGGCCGACGTCGACGAGGTACCGGTCCGCCGCGGGCAGCAGCCCCCGGGCTACCCGGTAACCGACGATCCCCTCGCTGACTAGCGTGCCGAACACCTGGCCCGCCGCGCACACCACGGCCGTCCGCCAGTTGCCGAGCACCCCGTTGGCGCCGAACATGGCCAGCGCGATCAGCACCGTCCAGGCCCATGCGGACCCCTGGGTCAGGAACGCGGAGACCACGAGCGAGCCCAGCGGATCGTGGCTCAGGTTATGCACGTTCGTGCTGGCCCAGCCGGTCAAGGCCGCCTGGCGGCCGGGGGACAGCAGGGCGTAGATCACCTGGGCGATGATGAAGCCCCCGAGGTAGATCCAGGCCACCGCGTAGGACGTGAAGATCCTCTTCAGGTCCGGCCGGCGCATGGATCAAGACTAGGTGGCTGGTCCGGGCGGAAATTAAGGTGACGGCCGTCCGCGGCGGCCTGGACAATTATCAAGGTGGAAACGATCCACTGGCCGTTGTACGGGCTGCGGCTGCGCACGCCCCGGCTGGAGTTGCGGCTTCCCGCGCTGGCCGAGCTGGACGAGCTCGCCCAGCTGTCCGTCGAGGGAGTCCACGAGCCGGACTCGATGCCTTTCGTCGTGCCGTGGACCGACCTGCCGCCCGCCGAGCGGGCCCGCAGCGTCATGCAGTTCCACTGGCGGATGCTGGCCAGCTGGACCCCTCAGGACTGGGAGCTTCAGCTGGTGGTTTTCCTCGGCGGCGTCGTGGCCGGGACGCAGAGCATAGGGGCGCGGGACTTCGCGATCGTGCGCGAGGTCTCGACCGGATCCTGGCTGGGTCAGCGCTACCAGGGCCAGGGCGTCGGCACCGAGATGCGGGCGGCCGTCCTGGACCTGGCCTTCGCCGGCTTGAACGCCGAATCCGCTGTCTCCGAGGCGATGACCGACAATGCGGCGTCCAACGCGGTATCGCGCAAGCTCCGTTACCACCCGAACGGGCTGGCTCGCATGCGGGTGCGCGATGCCCTCGGTTACGAGCAGCGGTTCGTCCTCGACCGCACGCGCTGGGAGCAGTGCCGTACCGTGCCGGTTGAGATCGACGGTT
>Ga0126381_100010273_pt1 | contig 10538 bp, 5 predicted proteins | sample PanSoiMetPlot_28_FD_96465 | JGI IMG/M metagenome (GOLD analysis project Ga0126381, IMG submission 96465) | Tropical forest soil microbial communities from Panama - MetaG Plot_28 | ecosystem: Environmental > Terrestrial > Soil > Tropical forest > Bulk soil | place: Panama | collected 2016-02-17 | reverse complement strand
CGCTGACCGCCGCTCGCCAACTGTCGAGCAGACCTGCCAGCGTGTCATCCAAGGGGCGGGTCGGCTTCCAACCAGTAGCTGCCTCGAGCTTTGCGGCGTTCCCGACCGACACATCGGTGGGACGGAAGCGTCCTTTGTCGACGCGGATCTCGGGTCTGAGCTTCGCCCGCGCAAGGAGGAGTTCCAATACTTCGCGCATGGTGCGGCCTCGACCGCTGGCGACGTTGTAGAGGCCGCTCGGGATCGCGTCCTGCAGCAGGGTGGCATAGGCGTCCACCACATCCTGGACGTCGAGGAAGTCGCGCACGCTCTCCAGGTTGCCCACCTCGAGGACGGGTGGGGATTTGCCAGCTTCCATCTCGGCGATCTGACGCGCCATGGCCGAGGCGAAGAAACCCGGGCCTTGGCCGGCCCCCGTGTGATTGAAGGGGCGGACGCGAACCACCTGCAGACCGCGCTCGGCGTAGCGGGCGCCGAGAAGATCCCCGGCGGCCTTCGTCCAATCGTAGGCCGAGCGCGGTCGCAAGGGCGCGCCCTCATCGAAGGGCGGCGCACCGGGTGGCGCCGAGCCGTACACCTGGGCCGAGCTCACGAGGAGGACCCGAGCGGCCGGGGCGTGGAGCCGCACCGCCTCCAGCACCGCACGGGTCCCGAGGTAGTTCACCCGGTACGCCTCCCGGGGGTTCGCCGCCGCGGCGGTGACCGAACTCTGCGCAGCCAGGTGAACGACGGCATCGGGGCTTGCTCGGGCGACCGCCTCGGCCATGCCGGGTGCCTGCGAGATCTCGAGTTCGCGGTCGACCGCCAGCACCGTGTCTCCTCGGCGCTCAAGGCGGGGCACCAGCCAGCGGCCCACAAACCCCCGTCCCCCGGTCATGAACACCCGCACCCCGCCCAGGCTGCCAAAGCCTTCCCGGGGCTGCTACGGGAGGCGGGCGCTCGCGCTTGACCGCGGGCAAACTGAAGGGGTAGGAGGGAGCAATGATCCTTGGCATCTCCGGTCCCAACGGGGCGGGGAAGGGTGAGGTGGTGGCCTACCTCGCGGACCGCAGCTTCTATCCCCTTTCCCTCTCCGACGTGATCCGAGAGGAGCTGCGCGCGCGGGGGCTCGAAGAGACGCGCGAGCGGATGATCGAAGCCGGCCGTGCCCTGCGCGCTGCTGGGGGTCCAGGCGTGCTGGCGGAACGCCTGGCTGCCGCCCTCTTGCCGGACCGCAACTACGTCATCGACTCGATCCGTCATCCCGGGGAAGTGGAAGTGTTCCGTCGCGCCGCCCCCACCTTCAGGCTCCTCTGGGTCGATGCGGGTCCCGAGACACGACTCGCCCGCATGCGCACCCGCGGCCGCTCCGGGGATCCCAGGACCCCGGACGAGCTCGAGGCGCTCGAGGCCCGTGAACTGGGGAGCGAGGACCGTGCGGCGCAGCAGCTGCTCTCGGTGCGCGAGCTGGCGGACTTTGTGCTGCACAACGACGGGAGCCTCGCCGAGCTCCACGACGCCACCCAGCGCGTGCTCGAGCGCAGCCTCCACTTTGAGCGTCCGGGATGGGACGAGTACTTCATGAGCATCGCCCGCGTCGTGGCGAGCCGGAGCAACTGCGTGAAGCGCAAGGTCGGGGCCGTGATTGCCCGTGATCGCCGCATCGTCTCCACGGGGTACAACGGAACCCCCCGTGGTGTGCGCAACTGCAACGAAGGCGGGTGCCCGCGCTGCAACGCATTTGCGCATGGCGGAACCCGTCTTGACGAGTGCCTCTGCTCGCACGGGGAGGAGAACGCCATCACCCAGGCCGCATACCACGGGGTTTCAGTCCGTGGTGGAGCCATCTACACGACCTTCTGCCCTTGCCTGATGTGCACCAAGATGATCATCAACGCCGGACTCGAAGAGGTCGTCTACAACGCGGAATACCCGCTCGCGGAGGCTTCCCTCGCCCTGCTCCGGGAGGCCGGTGTGAAGGTCAGGAGGGTTGTTCTGCCGTAGGACTGCGACTGACCAGCGCGCCAGGTCGTTGGAGGGGTCCACTGGGGATCCCGGACCACCAGGGCGACCACTTATTCCCTGCGCCACCCCTGCTGCGATTTCGCCCCGGGTCGGCGCCTCGGTGCATCGCAGGCTCGGACCCCCGAGCATTCTCCACAAGGATTCGTGTTAAGGGTTTTGCCCGGTTGATCTCTGCCGCACTGCGCGAATAGAATGGTCTATTGGCAAAGTGGATCTCGCTTGCTGGGTGTCATGCTGTTGGGCGAGGACTCCATGGAGGCGGCAACACGATGCAGCCGACGCTTCGGCAGGCTGATCGATCAGCCGTATTGGATCCGATTCTGCATCCTCTCCTACGCAGCCTTCACTCGAAGAGTCCTCGAATTGGTCCGTGAGCTCGGTCAACACAGGGGACGCCGCGATTGAGGGGTCGTCGGTCTCTTGGAGGGTGTGAGTGACCGGTGCGATGCTGTCCACGACTGCGCCGGTGGTAGACGGGGTTAGCGGGGTGGCAACCGCACTCGACCCGGTCACCCCCGCGACGCTCGCTCGGCTTCATCGCCTCGCGATCGAGGGCACCGCGGGCGTTACGTCCTTCTTGCTCCGTCTTCAGCGATTTGGCGTGTCTTTGTCGAGCGGGATCAATCGGCGGAACGGTTCCCGGGCAGCTCGCATACTGGAGGTGACTGACCGACAAGTGCGGCTCCGCTTCGAGAACCTTCTCGAAAAGCATCTCCCCCAGCTCTTTCTCAACTGCGAGCTCGAAGGAAGACCGTACTTCTTCGCCGTGTCTCCCGTCGATCGCGAAGAGGGGGGAATCGTTCGCGCCCAGCTGCCCCACGCCATCTACGAACTGGAGCGGCGTGATCTGGAACGCCACCGATGGACCAACGAGGTAGATTCGGCGGTGCGTGTCGAATTGTCGTCGAGCGACGGTCGCGCCCTCGTGGCGGTGGTTGCCGACAGCTCCTACCACGGCCTGGGTGTTTTGGTGAAGGAGGGGGCCGGGAAGACGGCGCAAGGGTCCTGGGCGGTCCGGTTTGTCGACGGTGAGAGAGCCGGCGAGCAAGCACACGCGGAGATTCGGCACTCGAGTCCCGCGCAGGAACGAAGCGGCTGGATCAAGCTGGGCCTCGCGATCAGCAGCATCGCTCCCGGTCCTGCTGTGGCGTTCGAACCCCGCGAGAGGATCTTGGGTTTCGACTCGCTTACCCGGCTGGGACACAGTGCGTCGTTTGTGGGGGGTCTGGTTCGGGCAGCGTCGGTTCGGGCCGCACGGCGCTTGGGTCTTCCCCGGTCGTCGACCGAGGGACCCACGGTCGTCGAATACGAAAGCGCTCCGGGTGAATCCCTTTGTGCCATCGTCGATACCTGGGGTGACCCGCGGAACGCGACCGCCGTCGTCATTCCTCCGGCGTGGGGCAGGACGAAGGAGACGCTCCTCCCGCTCGCGGCCACAATCGTCGATACCTTTCGCAGCGCCGGCCAGCCTGTCACGGTGATTCGTTTCGACGGCAGCTATCGACGAGGTGAATCGTTTGTCCCCAAAGAGCTCCGGCATCCCGGAGCCGAATACTTGCGTTTCACCTTCTCGCGGGCTGTCCGGGACATCCACGCAACCGTTGATTTCCTTCGGAACTCACCCGCACTGAGCCCCGCCCGAATTGTTCTTGTGAGCTTCAGCCTGGCCTCCGTCGAGAGTCGACGAGCGGTGGCGACAGATCCCTCTGGCCTGATTCGTGGATGGATCAGTGTCGTTGGAATGGCGGACCTTCAATCGGCTCTAAAGACGATTTCGGCTGGGATCGACTATGCCTACGGACTGAGCTGCGGCATTCGTTTTGGGCACCACGAGCTGGTGGGAGTGATTGCGGATATGGACCACACCGGCCTCGACGCCCTGCAGCACAAACTCGTGTTCCTTGAAGACGCGCGAAGAGACATGGCGAAAATGCAGGTACCTGTCACGTGGATTCACGGACGTCACGACGCCTGGATGGATTTGGCCCGCGTGCGCCACCTCATGTCGTGCGGGGACGCTTCGAACCGACGGGTCATCGAGGTCCCCACTGGCCATCAGCTCCGCACCAGCCGGGAGGCGTTTGACGTGTTCGGGCTCGTTGCCGCAGAAGTGATGCGGATGGGCCTGGGTCTGAGGGTCAAGCCTTCGATCCCGGACATCGCCGCCGTCGACACGCGGGCTGAACAGGAGAGGGCTCGACTCCCGGTGCCAGAAGTGCGACTGCGAGATTTCTGGCAGCGCTATCTGGTCGGAAGAGATTCACGATTCGGGTTCCAGCTGCTCACGGCCACTTGGGCATATCGGCATTTCATGGAGTCCCAGATCGCGGCTCTGGCTTTGCGCGATGGGGATCGGGTCCTCGACCTTGGAGCCGGGACTGGAGATCTGGCGGTGCAACTGGCTGATGCTCGCGAGGCACTCCGGGATGTCACGATCGATGCCTTGGACTTCGTCGGCGACGCGCTCCGGCGTGCTGAAACGCGCCTCGACGCCCTGGCTAGCAACCCAGGCATTAAGATCAGCCCCATTCTCGCGGACCTTGATTTGAAGAAGGCGCGGTCGCTACCGGTCCGCTCCCAAGCGTATGACGCCGTGTTGGCATCGCTTGTCTTGAGTTACTTGCCCGACCCAAAGGCGTTTCTCCGGAATGCATACGCCGCGCTTCGGCCGGGGGGACGCCTGGTGCTATCGACACTACGGAAAGACGCAGACATCTCCGCACTGCACGTAGAAGGCCTGGCGGAGCTTCGCGCGGGACGTGCACGCGAGGCACTCGGGGAGGACGCCGCGAAGTGTATCGACGACTTGGCGAGAAGCTTCTTGAATGATGCGGCAAAGATTCTGGATCTCGAGGAGCAGGGCGTCTTTCACTTCTGGGACGCCCCTGAGCTGGCGAGGATGGCGACGGATGCTGGGTTTCGAGTGGTTAAGACCTGTTCCGCCCTCGGCGACCCCGCACAGGCGATCGTGCTCGTCGGCTATCGCGCGTAGGGAGGCGATACGCATGGCGGGGTCGCGAGCGGTGAAGCGAGATCCAACGAGGCAGCAAAAGGGTTCAGCCGAAAAAGGAGGAAGGTAGAGGCGTCAGCCGAAAAGGGGTGGAGTCGGACGACCGATGCCCCCGGGGGTCCGTGGCTACCGTTCAGTACGAGTGCGACATGGTCGATGAACTTGCAATACGGATCTTCGAGAGGTCTCCCGGATCTCGACCGTGGCACGGGAGCCTCGTGAAGCAGGTTGATGTTTTCAGAGGCAGTGCAACGGCGAAGCAATGTCAGAGGGGTTCTGTATCCCTGTATTGACTATTCACTGTACCTGCTGAGCATTCTGGCGGTCCTCTACTTTCGGTCCTACTGGATCAAAGGCTTCTTTTCCGTTTTGGTTCTCCCCATCCTGCTCAGCCGTCTCTTTGTATTGGGCCACGATCTTGCTCACCGCAGCTTGGCTGAGAGCAAAGCCGTCAATTCTATATTCGGCAGACTGGTATTCATTCCCACGTGGCATTCGTTTAGCCTCTGGCAGCTCTTGCACAACGTTCACCACCACGGATATACCAACATTCGAAGCGCAGACTACAGCTGGGCACCTCTTTCACCAGGTGAATTTCGGATGCTCTCGACACCAAGAAGGCTTCTCTATCGGATAGAAAGGACGGTTTATGGTCACGGAGTCTGGGTGCTGATCGAGCATTTCTTTTCGAGAATGCTGTTTCCCCGAGAGCGAGACATTGGCAAAAGAAGAGCGATCTACACCTTGGATTCGCTGCTGGTTGTTTCCTTCAATGCTCTCCAGGCGCTTCTGTTGATCCTCACATCTCGATGGATGGCACAGAAGGGTCTCGCCAATCCCATGGATTCCGTGACTCTGTTGCTCATGACCCTGGTCATTCCTTGGTCGGTGTTCGCTTGGCTCTATGGATGGCTCATCTTCATCCAGCATACTGCTCCGGAGATTCCTTGGTACGCAACGGAAAGTCCTCTGGATTTCGTGGATCACCAGAAGAGCGTTACGCCTCAATGGGTATTCCCACCTTGGTTCGGTTGGCTATTCCATTTCATACATGTTCATACTGCGCACCATGTGAAGCCGAGGATCCCAGCGTACAACCTGAGCTCAGCACAGAGGGAGCTGCTGGATGAGTCCCCGGAGCTCGTTACGACGATTCCGTTCACGTTCCACCGCTATTTGGACACGATGAAGAAGTGCAAATTGTACGACTTCGGAAGGCGGCAATGGTGCGATTACGACGGAATCCCGACGGGCCCCGTCCTGGATTTCAGCCGCCCTAAGCTCGACCCTCCGATCGACGGGAAGTGAACGTCTGAGGGAATCACCACTCTCGGCATCCGGCGGTGCCCACTCGCGATACGGCAACGACCTAAAGAAGAACGTCGAGTGGGTCGATCCGTCCTCAGATGCCTGCTCCTTCCATGCGCAACTCCGAGCAATACCGCCGGTATCGCCAAGAGATCGAGCGAGAACTCATGGCGCCGTCCCTTTGGGTCGCCGTTCGAGTGACGGTTGCGCTGAATATCGCGTTCATTCTGTCTGACCTTCTCGCCTTCCCCGAGCATTTTCAATCGTTCCTCGTAGTGCGCCTCGCCTCCAGCGGCCTGCTCTGGGCACTCGGGTACTGGGGCGGGAGGCGCTGGCCGCTGGCCGCAGCGTTCGTCGCCTGCTGGGTCACGGGAGGGATGCTGCTCTCGGTGATCTATGGCACTGGTGGCGCGGCGAGCGAGTATTCACCGGGCCTGATGCTTCTGTTCGTCGGAATTCCCGTGCTGTTGCCATTCTCTGCGACACAGGCGACCGCGATCGTCTCCGTGCTGTTCGCGATCTACGCGGCTTCGCCTTGGCTTACCGCGGGCCCGCTGGACTGGCGTGAATATTTGCTGCATGCGTGCTTCCCGCTGGCGGCCGCCGTGGAATGCATCGCCAGTACCGCGGTCGTGGATGGGATTCGGTTCCGAGACTTTTTCCAACGAAGCGAGCTCGAGAGAGCACGAGACGAGCTCCAAGAGCTTGATAAGGCCAAATCACGTTTTACGGCGAATATTCACCACGAGCTGCGGACACCGCTCACACTGGTCCTTGCGCCACTCGAAGCCATGCTTGGCGGGGAGTTTGGTGAGATCGCGGAGGGACCCCGCCGGTACCTTCACACCATGCAAGTCAATGCGCTCCGGCTCCTAAAGCTGATCAACAACCTCCTCGACCTTGCGAAGGCGGAGAGCAAAGAACTTCGGCTCCGTCGACGTCTGCTGGAGCCTGGCAATCTGTTGGCGGAAGTGGTGGCGGCGGCCCGCCCGATGGCGGAGCGAAAGGGCGTATCCCTCGAAACGAGAAATCTCGAGAGCCTGCCGAGGATCTGCGCGGATCCCGAAGCGATCGAGAAGATCGTGATGAACTTGTTGGGCAATGCCCTGAAATTCACAGATCCCGGCGGACAGATCACGGTGAGTGGCAAAGAGGAAAACGGCAGTGGTGTTCGGATCACTGTGGAGGACACTGGAGTTGGTATCCCCACCGAGCAGCTGGAGCAAATCTTCGATCGATTCGCTCAGGTCGACACCTCTGCGACGAGAAAGTACGAGGGTACGGGGATTGGACTCTCGCTCGTGAAGGAATTGGCCGAGCTGCACGGTGGCCGCGCTTGGGCGGAGAGCGAAGGCTTAGGCCGCGGCGCGTGTTTTCAGGTCACCCTGCCCCAAGGACAGGAGGACGGGGTGCTGGAGGAGGAGGTCCTTCAAACGGAAGCGGGTCGATCGCTGCCGCTCGGTCGGTCGTTGGGGGCCCTCGAGGCCGAGCTGAACCTTTCCGCCGACGATGACACCCCGGAGGGGACAGACTATCGCCACACGGACCTCGAGCATACGGTGGCCCGCTGGGAAGGAGCTCGCGCCGAGCGACTCGAAATCGCCCCGACCCAGCTTCGTGCGGCCGAGATCGTCATCGCCGAAGACAACGGGGAGATGCGAAGGCTGCTTGCGCACATTCTTTCCCGAGAGTTCTATGTTCGGGAGGCGCGCAACGGACGTGAGGCGCTGAACTGCGTGCGGGAGCACGCGCCCGATCTTGTTCTCACGGATGTGATGATGCCTGAGATGTCCGGCACCGAACTGTGCCGTCTTCTTAAGGCGTCCCCCGAGACATCCGGTATCCCGGTCGTGCTCGTGACTTCCAAGGCCGAGCGCGAGATGAAGGTGAAAGGGCTCGAGCTCGGCGCCGACGACTATGTCACGAAGCCCTTCCACCCGCGGGAGCTGCTGGCCCGTGTGCGATCGCTTGTCCGCCTGCATCGCCTCCAGGCGCAACTGGAAGAGCGCAACCGCGCGCTGGAACAGGCGAACCAGGAGCTCGAGCGGACGCTTCAAGAGCTGAAGGCCGCAGAGGTACAGCTGGTGCAGGCCGAGCGTCTCGCTGCAGTCGGCGAGCTTGCTGCCGGTGTGGCGCACGAAGTCAACAACCCGGTGAACTTTGCCCTGAACGCTGTTCGTATGCTGAAGGGGCACGTCGAGGGGCTGCTTCGGGCCGCGGAGAAGCTCGCCGCGCTCGACCTGCAGAACCCCGAGAATTTGGGGCACCTGGGCCAAGAGCTCGAGCGGGTACAGCAGGAACTCGGCGATGAAGAGGCGGTCCACGAGGTGGGGGAGCTCGTGGCCATCGCGACCGAAGGGCTCGAGCGCACCCAGCGCCTGGTGGGGGACCTCAAGGATTTGGCGGGCCCACAGCAAGTTGCCCATGGCTCTGTCGACCTCGAGCGTTGCCTGCGCTCGACGGTGCAGCTCCTCGGGCATTCACTCCAGCGTGCAGGCGTTCGGGTCGATGTGCAGATCGACGGCAACTTGCCGCGAGTGCGTGGTGACGCAGGCGCCTTAAGTCAGGTGTTTCTGAACCTTCTCAAGAACGCAGGCGAAGCGCTCGAAACGAGAGGGGGAAGAATCGGCCTGGAGGTGCGCCGCGAGGGTGGGAGTGTCCTCGTGGAAATCCGGGACGACGGACCGGGGGTCGCGCTGGAGGTGCGAAGCCGGCTTTTCGAACCCTTCGTCTCGACGAAAGATGCCGGCCGGGGCACCGGCCTCGGATTGTCGATCAGCCACCGCATCGTGACCGAGCATGGCGGAACGCTTGAGCTTCGGTCGGGGCCGGGGGAGGGCGCGGTGTTTACGATCCGATTGCCCGCAGAGGAGAGTGATGCGGCCTAGACCCCAGCGGCTGCTCGACTACCGCGAGTACCCCATCCTGTACGTGGATGACGAACCCGAGAACCTTCGGGTGTTTGAGCTCGCGTTCAAGCGGGACTTCCTGGTCGTTACCGCCCAGAGCGGAGAGCAGGGTCTGCGCCTGCTCCACGAGCGTCCCATCGCCATCGTGCTCTCCGACCACCGCATGCCGGGTATGACGGGCGTCCAGTTCCTGTCCCAGGTGCGCGAGGTGGATGCGAAGACCATCCGGATGCTCGTGACCGCGTACGGCGATGCCGAAACGCTGGGCGGCGCCATCAACGACGGCTCCATCTATCGCTACCTCGCGAAACCCTGGCGCCCGGACGAGATGCGGCTCGCCCTGAAACGCGGCATCGAGGTCTACGCGTTGGACCGCGAGCGTGAGGACCTGCTCCGAGAACTCACCATTCTGAATCGCGTCTCCCAATCCATCACACAACAGCTCGACCTGTCGCCCCTGCTCGAACTGCTTCTCAAGACGGTGACACGTGACTTGGGCTTTGACAGTGCGACCCTCTTGTTCTTTCAGGCGAAGTTCGAGCGCCTTGTCCAAGAGAAGAGCGATACCGGCGGACGCCGCAACGGGGTCGAGCTACAGCCCCTCGCCATCCCGCGGAGCGAGGCACCGCGCTTCTTCGCCAGGCTTCGTGCGGGCGAATCCCAGATGCTCCGGATCGACGCGGCCGACGATCTGGAACCGCCGATCCGGCGTTGGGTCCTGGACGTCGCGGCCGACCAAATCCTCGTCCTGCCGCTGATCGGGAAGCAGGAGGTGATCGGTGCCCTGGCGGTAGACAACCGGCGGGGCGGCGAGCCCCTTGGCGTGCCGGAACACACCCTGCTCGAAGGCTTCTCCAACCAGGCGGTGATCGCGCTTGAGAACGCGCGCCTGGTGGAGGAGTTGCGCCGCTCCCGTGCGGAGGTGTTGCGGGCCGATCGGCTCGGTCGCCTCGGCACCCTCGCCGCCGGTCTCGCCCACGAGATCAACAACCCCCTCGTGGCCATCCGGACATTTCTGTCACTGGCGCCCTCCAAACGCACGGAGCGGGATCCGGAGTTTTGGGACGGCTACCACGCGCTGGCCTGCCGGGAGGTGGAGCGGATCGGCACGCTGGTCTCGACCATGGTGCATCTCGCACGCGGGCAAGGAAGTGACGCGCCGCGTGAGGCATGCGACCTGAGCGAACTCGTGCGGGAAGGAGCGCTGCTCCTGCAGCGTGAAGCCGACCGGGCCGAGGTGATGCTTTCCGTGCAATGCGCCCCGGATACGCCCAAACTCTTCGCGGTGAGGGATCAGCTCCATCAGG
>Ga0126381_100010272_pt1 | contig 10538 bp, 6 predicted proteins | sample PanSoiMetPlot_28_FD_96465 | JGI IMG/M metagenome (GOLD analysis project Ga0126381, IMG submission 96465) | Tropical forest soil microbial communities from Panama - MetaG Plot_28 | ecosystem: Environmental > Terrestrial > Soil > Tropical forest > Bulk soil | place: Panama | collected 2016-02-17 | reverse complement strand
CGGAGGCTTGCGAGTAGAAGTTTCTTGCGTGGTGGAGATAATCCCAGGACTGGTTATCCTCCGGCGTGCCGATCCATATATTGAAGTTCGCGTTGATCCAGGATCCGGGTACGAGGGAGCTGAGCACGTTGAAACTCTTGTGACGCGCAATGGCTTCCGAAACGGTTACTGCCTCGATCCCACGATCCCTCTGAAGTGCATCGTAGAAGCGCCGCAAGAACTCTCGACCCGACTGCGGAAAGTATTCCCAAGCATTCTCGCCATCCAGAATGATCGCAACGACGGCATCGGAGCCGCTGCGCAAGACGGGTTGGGCGGAATCCTTAATATTTTCGATCAAGTGCCGGGCCGCCTCTTCCGCCGTCATTCCGGAGTAAACGAAGCCGATCAGGTCGGAGATGGCATGATCTCGAAAGACCAGGTGCAGGCGCGTCTGCGCATTTTCATAACGATGAATCGTGTAGAGTTTGGCCGCCGCGGCATCGGGCAGTCGCCCTCGTCCGTCGCGCAGGAACGACATGCCCAAGGTACGGGATAGCACCCCTTCATCGGTGGCCATCCAGTCGACTCCGAGATCGGCGGTGATCGCGAAAACCTCCTCGGAAACGCTACCTTCTGACGGCCACACACCTTTCGGGCGCAATCCGAAAATTTCTTGGTGCAGATCCAGTCCTCGTTTCAGCTGCTCGCGCGCATCTTCCGGATGTCGGAAGCGATTGTGCGGAAGCGGCAAGGCCGGGGTTGAGACGGCGCCGATATTGGTGTCGCAGACCAGCGGCAGGATGGGATGGTAGAACGGCGAAGTGGAAATCTCGATTCTCCCCTGTTTGGCCGCCTCGGCGTGGGCCGGCAGAACCTTGCGGATCAGATCGCGCTGATGTTCGGTCACAAATTTCTGATCCGGCATGGAAAATCCGCGCCCTTTGCGAACCAATTCCGCAATTTCGGGTTCCTCGAGAAAGAATTCGTCGTACCAGGCAAGCTGCGAGAGCACCTGCAGATCGGTGAAGTCGTGCGATTGGAAATGGGGTTCGGCGCGTAAAGGATCTTTCCCCAGACCCTGAAAGCGGTCCCACAGCTCGGCATACCGCGGATAGCGCCCGATCAGCCGCTCGGGGTTGGCCTGGAAAAGGTACTGCAGGGCGAACCGGCGCTCGTCGGAGGTCAGCTCGCTTGCCGGCCGTGCCGCTACGCGAAAAAACGGATCTTGAGCGGTCCCATCCGCATATTCCTGAATCTGCCGAATGAGCGAAGGCACCAGATTGAAAGTTTGGTGAACCTGGGGAAACTCCTCCAGCAGTTTGACCATCCCGTAGTAATCTTTCAGCGCGTGCAGGCGCACCCAGGGGAGTCGGTATTCCCCGGTAACCAGATCTTTATAGAAAGGCTGATGCTGGTGCCAAAGGATGACAACGCGCAAAACGGGCATCGGCAGCCGGATTCCTGATTACAATGAGATGGTATCGAGTCTAGCATGGAAGACTGAGCATTCCGCAGTCCGCATTCTGTTCTGCGCGCAGCGCGGAACAGGCAAGGAAGCCTAAATGCAGGATGCTCGCGTTGAAACATAATGAAAACCACGAACTCGGTCATTTCCGCTGCCGTACGTTACGACCACAGTCTCTTTTCACGCGACGATCTCTATCTCTTCAACGAGGGTCGCAACTACCGCGCCTACCGCCAGCTGGGCGCGCATCCGGCGATCTTTGATGGAGACGAGGGCACCAGCTTCAGCGTCTGGGCTCCCAACGCCCGCAAGGTCTCGGTCATCGGCAACTTCAATGAATGGAACCTCAATGCCCACCCGCTTGAGCCGCGCGGCAGCTCCGGCATTTGGGAAGGATTCGTTCCCGGCGTAGACAAGGGCGCGTTATACAAGTTTCATATTGTTTCGCACCATCACGGGCACGTCTCCGATAAAGCCGATCCGTTCGGGATCCTGCATGAAAAGCCGCCGCGCACGGCATCGGTGGTTTGGGACCTGGAATACTCCTGGAATGACCGGGATTGGATGACCGCGCGCCCCGGCCGTCAAAATCTGCACGCGCCCATTTCGATTTACGAAGTCCACCTCGGCTCGTGGATGCGAGTGCCCGAAGAACACAACCGCCCTCTGAGCTATCGCGAAATCGCCGTCAAGCTGGCCGACTACGTCCAGCGCATGAAGTTCACGCACGTCGAGTTCCTGCCGGTTATGGAGCACCCGTTTTACGCTTCCTGGGGATATCAGACCACGGGTTATTTCGCGCCGACCGCTCGATACGGCACGCCGCAGGATTTCATGTTTCTCATCGACTACCTGCATCAGCGCGGCATCGGAGTCATTCTCGATTGGGTTCCATCGCACTTCCCCGCCGATGCCCACGGCCTTGCCTATTTCGACGGCACGCATCTTTTCGAGCACGCAGATTGGCGACTCGGCTTCCATCCTGACTGGAACACCTACATCTACAACTACGGCCGCAACGAGGTGCGCAGCTTCCTGATGTCCAGCGCCATGTTTTGGCTGGACAAATATCATGTCGATGGGCTGAGGGTAGATGCTGTGGCCTCGATGCTGTATCTCGACTATTCCCGCCGCGAGCATGAGTGGATTCCCAACAAGTACGGCGGGCGCGAGAACCTGGACGCCATTGAATTTCTGCGGCAGCTCAATTTTGAGGTTTACAAGGAATACCCCGGCATTCAGACCTATGCGGAAGAATCGACCGCCTGGCCCATGGTTTCGCGGCCGGTTTACGTCGGCGGACTCGGCTTCGGCATGAAGTGGGATATGGGCTGGATGCACGACACCCTGGAGTATTTCCGGCTCAATCCCATCCACCGGAAGTTCCATCACAGCCTGCTGACCTTCCGAATGCTGTACGGGTTCACAGAAAACTTCGTCTTGCCGCTTTCGCACGATGAAGTCGTCCACGGCAAGGGCTCATTGATCGGCAAAATGCCGGGTGACGAATGGCAAAAATTCTCGAACCTGCGCCTGCTCTACGGCTACATGTTCGCGCAGCCCGGGAAAAAGCTGCTCTTCATGGGAGACGAGTTCGGGCAAGTACGAGAATGGGGTCATGACATGAGCCTGGAGTGGCACGTTCTCGACTACCCGGTGCATTCCGGCGTGCAGAAGTGGGTAGAGCAACTGAACCAGCTTTATCGCGAAGAACCTGCCATGCACCAAATCGAAACCGAACCCGATGGCTTCGAGTGGGTGGATTGCAACGACACCTCGGCCAGCGTGATCTCGTTGCTGCGTAAGAGCAAACACCCGGAGGAGACGATTCTGATCGTCTGCAACTTCACTCCCGTACCCCGAGAGTCCTATCGCGTTGGAGTACCCGCAGGAGGCTTTTGGCGCGAGCTACTCAATAGCGACGCCACTGATTACGCCGGCAGTGGGGTGGGAAACAAAGGGGGTGTCGAGGCGGAAGAGATTGCCGCCCATGGGAGACCGCATTCGTTGTCGCTGACCCTGCCCCCGCTGGGAGCACTGTTCCTGAAGCGTGCGTAGTTCATTCCTTACTTCGTGTCTTCGTGGTAAATGCCTTACCGGATGGTTCCGGGAATGATCACGAAGGCCACGAAGGGGGCGGGGGAAAAACCAGCTGAATTCCGCGCGGAGTTGGTACCCTAGACCCATGGCCAATACCGGTGAACGATTCGAACGTGCGGTTCAGATCATGGCGCGGCTGAGGGGACCTGGCGGTTGCCCCTGGGATCGCGAGCAAAACTTTGATTCCATCAAGCCCTACACCCTAGAAGAAACCTACGAAGTCCTAGAAGCCATCGACAACCGGGATTGGGATGAGCTCGAGGGGGAACTGGGCGACCTCCTTCTGCAAGTGCTCTTCTACTCGCAAATGGCGCGGGAGGAGGGCCGTTTCTCGATCGGCGACGTCCTTGATCGCCTCTCGGACAAGCTGGTACGCCGGCATCCTCATGTCTTCGGCGACGTAACTGCCGAAACTTCTGCCGACGTTCTTCGCAACTGGGAAGCTTTAAAAGCCGAAGAAAAGAGAAAGCGTTTGGAAGCGGGTGGCGGAAAGTCCGCTCCGCCGGACAAAACCGAATCCGTCCTTGCCGGTGTATCGGCGGCAATGCCAGCCCTGCTCGAAGCCCATAAGCTCAGCTCCCGCGCCGCACATGTGGGGTTCGACTGGTCCGGCATCGAAGGATTGTTTGAAAAGCTAGAAGAAGAAACCAACGAGCTCAAACAGGAACTGAACGAGCTACCCGAACCCCCGCGCCCGCCGGGCCGAGCCATAGCCGGATCTGGCAAGGCACAGGTTCCGGAACCGCTTCGCCACAGGCTGGAAGAAGAAGTCGGCGACTTATTCTTCGTCCTGGTCAACATTGCCCGGTATCTCTCGCTTGACCCCGAATCCGCCCTGAAAAAAACGAACCGCAAGTTCAAGCGGCGCTTCCAGTGGATGGAGGAAAAGCTGAGCGCTTCGGGCCGGACGCCCCGACAAGCCAGCATGGAAGAACTCGAGTCCCTCTGGCAGCAGTCCAAAAAACAGGAGAATAATCCCGTTCCTCAGAAGTCATGAAAACCTAAGGCCATCCGTAAAAGCTACTCGGAATCCGCCCCCTCCTGCGATCGAAAAAAAGCAAACAGACTCCGTGCCGCATCAAGCGTTTTCCAATGCCCGTTAACTCTAACTCCGAGCCCGTTTCTTCCACAGTGCTGCATGTACAATGGTTGCCACTGTTTCGTTCCCGAGGGGTGGGTCCCGATTGCAATTTGAGGCCTTTGATCGCGCATACGTAGAACGGCTACGTTCGGGCGACTTCCCGACGCAAGAGCATTTTGTGGCGTATTTCAGCCGCCTGATCCATCTCAAGTTGCGCTCTCGCTTGCGTTCCCAACAAGACATAGAAGATGTTCGGCAGGAGACGTTCGTGCGGGTGTTTGCGGCATTACGCAAAGACCAGGGCATTCGTGAACCGGAACGAATTGGGGCCTTTGTCAATGCGGTCTGCGCGAACGTATTACGGGAACGTTATCGCCAGCCTGCAGGGGAGCCGCTCGAAGATGGTCATACCGAGATTCCGGACAAGGGGGTGGACATGATTGACGTCATCGCCTTCAAGCAGACCCAGGAGAAAGTACGGGAGATTCTCGAAGAATTGGACGAGCGCGATCGCCGGATTATCAAAGAGATTTTCCTCGAAGAGCGCGATAAGGATGACGTGTGCCGGGAGTACGGGGTGAATCGCGATTATTTGCGGGTTCTATTACATCGCGCCAAGAAGGCCTTTAAGTCCCATTATTTAAGCAAGTTATCGGCCAATGTAGCTGCCAGTCCGGGGCCGGTGGGATGAAACGATTAACCGAGTTCCATCACTACACTGGAGGAGGGCAATAGCGGCGGATGGATCATATGGAAGCAGAACGGCAAATGCTGAGCGAGCGCTACTTGCTCAACGAACTCACACCCGAGCTGCGGGAAGAGTTCGAAGAGCATTTCTTCAGCTGCCAGCAATGCGCGCTGGATCTCGAGGCCTGCGCAGCGTTCCTCGATCACAGCAAAGCGGTACTGTCTCCGCCAGTCGCACACAGCAGAATTGCCCTCGCCACCCAATCTGTCGATGCTTCGGCCGCGACGTCTCCGGCAAAACAAACACGGTCGATTTTCCGCTTTTGGCCAGCTCTCGCCAGTGTCAGCGCCATGATTCTTTTAGGGGTTGTTGCGTACCAGAACTGGATTGAATACCCGAATGCCAAGCAAATCGTGGCCGTCGCGCAAACACCGAAATTGTTGTCTGCCGCGACCATTGTGAACACCCGCGACGGCGGTGTGGCCGAAGTTAGAGCGCAAGCAGATACCCCTGCTTTGGTTTCCTTCGACATTCCAGAGGGCGCGCCATATGCGTCCTACATCGCAGACCTGTATAGTCCAAGCGGGACACACAAATGGTCTCTTCCAATCCCTGCGGATGCGGCCAGAAACACGATTAACATTCAGGCGCCGGGTCTCGATACCTCAGGCGACTACGTACTCGTTTTACGGGGTGCAAGCGCAGACGGCAAAAGCAGCACGGAAATTCGCCGCTACACGTTGCGATCAGTTGGAAAGTGATCTTAAGAAAAACGAGGTGAGCGATGGGACACGATCCTCAAGTCAAGAGAGTTCACTACTATCACGCGGATGCCAGCGCGCTGGGCGGACGGCTTCAGCGGCCCTTTGAGCAGATTGTTCCCTTGCAAGCTTCGTTGTCCCTGGCTCCCGCCGGCGGCTATGCGTCGGCTGATATAGGAGCGTTTCGTTTGGGCACGATCGTGTCCTTTGAGGCAGCCCACACGCAGGTTTCCGGAAGCGAGACCGAAACCGGATCGTACTCGACCATGGTCACTTCCGTGGTCGAAGGCCTGAATGTGTTGAACACATTGACTGCGGATCGGATAGTCGCACAGATCTCGATCGATCATCCTCGCGAAGGATACATTCCGCGGGTAAACTTTATTGGCACCCAGTTTGAAAATGTCAGGATCGGGGGCCAGTCAGTCGAAATCTGCCTGGATCTGGACCTGTGTAACCAAGGGGATGGATTCCCTGGCCAGCCGCTTACGCGCGATGAGGCGTTTTTGTCTCGAGTTGCAGATCAGCGTAAGGGTATGTTGGATGGTAAGGGTATTCCTGACTGGGTAAGGGAAAGATATCAATGGACCAAGGCCGATGCCCAAGGCGCGAAGCAGAGCGTACTCTGCTCCTTGGTCGACGAAATCCGCTCCAAGTCGGAATGCGGCCCATTTCCCGGACAGAAATTTGGCAACGTGTTCGAAGTGCCCGAATTTGGCAAAGGCTTCCTCGGAGAGCTGATCGTAGACGGAACCGCCTTCCGGTTGATCATGGTACGACTCGAGTTGGGCTGCGGAACCAAGGGGTCTATGTCGGTCGGCAGCGGCGGTGGAGACGGCAGCACCTCACCTTAGTCGCGCTCGTCATTCTTTTCGCATCTTGTGCCTGCAAAACGCAGCGTCCTACTCCCGCTGAACGCTACCAGCAGGCTCGACAAACCTTCTTGCATGGCGGCTTGGTTCCCGCCCAAGACGAGGCGGAACGCGCGCGCAAGGATCTGGCTGGGCGCGATGACCGGTGGGCGATTCAGTTCCAATTGCTTGAAGCCGAAATTCTGATCTGGCGCGGGTTAAACCGCGAGGCAATATCGCTGCTCAATTTCCGCTCTCTTCCCACCGAAGACACGGTTCGACAAGATCTACTTCTTGGAATTGCTTACGCGCGGCTTGGCCGCTGGGCGGAATCAGACCAGTCTCTCGACGAAGCCCAAGGACTCTGCCACTCGGCGTGTGCGCTAAGCGGCGAACTGTTGCGCGCCCGGGGAGTGGTGGCGGTTCAGCGTGGCGATTTAGGTTTGGCGCGGGAATGCTTTCTCGGAACTTTGCAGTTTGCGCGACGCGCCCGCGACCGGTTCTTGGAGACGACCGCTCTCTCGAACTTGGGAGTTGTGGCCATGCGCCAAGAACACTATGACGAGTCCATTGACTGGACTCTTGATGTACAGGTGTTGGCGCACGCAATTGACGCAAAGCTGCAGGAAGAAAAAGCCTTCGGCAACCTGGGTTGGGACTATTACAAAATGGGGGACTTGGAGAAGGCCCTCGCATCATACGGAGCGGCAGACAAGCTCGCTTTGGAGCTCGGCGCCGACGCTGATCGGGTCCTCTGGCTATCGACCGCCGGCAACCTCTACATGGATATGGGTCGCACCTCCGAAGCGGAAGACTACTACAAAATAGCGCTACGGGCTGTACAGGGAACTGACAATGTGGAACGAAAGAGCGTTCTCGCGTTTTCCCTCGCGATGATTTCCCTGCAGAAAGGAGAATTGGAGCAAACGGCGAAATATATTGACCAGGCAATTCAGTCCAGTCGCGCGGCTCACGTTCGCGTCGATGAGTTGTACGCCATTCTGGCCAGCGGTGAGTTTGACGTGGCCTCGTCCAGAATTCCTGCCGCGGAGGCGAAATTTCAGGAGGTATCGCGCGCCAAGGACAGCGACGGATACCTGAGGTGGGAATCTGAAAATCAAATTGCGCAGCTGTGCGAACGCAAACGCCTGTTCGGGGACGCGGAGACACACTATCGCAAAGCACTGCGTAGATTCGAGGGGGCGCGTTCGGAACTCCAGGGAGCTGAACATCGCCTGCCGTTTCTCACCAATGGCAGTCAGCTTTATGGTCACTATATTGATTTCTTGTTAGCCCGCGGCCGCATCGCCTCGGCTTTACAACTAGCCGACTACGGCAGAGCTCAAACTCTGGCGGAAGGCCTGGGGATCTCGCAAAAGGACCAGCGCGCATTTCGCGACGCAAGCACCCCTGAGGAGACGGCCCGTGAAATCGGTGGCATCATCCTGTTCTACCGGCTTGGCAGCAATCACTCCTATCTCTGGGCAGTTCGGCCGAACGGAATTGACCTATTTACCCTTCCGTCCGCCATGGTGATCGAAGACACGGTCCGCCGGTACCGTAACTCAATACTCAAACTGCGCGATGTCCTTGAAACCGAAAGTTCTGGCGGCTCCCAGTTGTACCAGATGCTCATTGCTCCGGCTCGGCACCTCATCCCGCGTGGCGCGAAAGTTGTTATCGTTCCTGATGCAAGCTTGCATGATCTCAATTTCGAAACGCTGCTCGTACCGGAGCCGAAACCGCACTTCTGGATCGACGATGTGTCGGTGGTCGACACATATTCGCTCCGATTGTTAGGCGCAAAGCGCGCAGCGGCCGGAGCTTCTCCAGGTTCAATGCTGTTGCTGGGCGACCCGGTCGTTGCCGATCCGGCGTACCCCGAACTCCGCAATGCGTCGGCGGAAATATCGGATATCGGCAAACACTTTTCCGGTTCTAAACTACGCGTCTTATCGCGTGATCAGGCAACGCCGGGGGCCTATTTCCAGAATGAACCGCAGCGCTTTGACTACATTCATTTTGCGGCCCACGGCACCGCAAGTCGTGTAGACCCGTTGGATTCCGCGATTGTGCTGTCTGAAACTGTGGGCCAAGACCAGGCGTTCAAGCTATATGCCCGCGAGATCATTAGCCGCCCGCTGAACGCAAGCCTGGTCACCATCTCGACGTGTTATGGTGCGGGAACACGCACCTACAGCGGTGAAGGATTAGTGGGACTGGCATGGGCTTTTCTCGGAGCCGGTGCCCACAACGTAATCGGAGCCCTTTGGCCGGTGAGCGACGACTCTACGCCGTCCCTAATGGATGGATTTTATGGGGCATTGAACCAAGGCGAACCGCCGCTGGCAGCACTTCGCAAAGCGAAACTCGCCATGCTCCACTCGCAAGGACCATATCGCAAGCCCTTCTATTGGGCGCCCTTTCAGCTTTATGTCGGACCGCAGCCTGGCGGACATTTGACGAAGAACGTTAACTCAGTGATTCTTACGAGACGCGGCGCAGTCAGGTCTAACTAGACAATCCATGTCGGCGCATGGATGCGAAGTTGTAGCTCGCAACTCTCGTTCGTGTCGCGATTCGGAAACGCACAGAGCTCACACCTCACTTTGCTGCTACCAAGATTCGCACTTCAGGTTTCATCTGCGGTGACAAGGCTCCGCACCAGGTCGCGGTAGGAGAAGACGCCGGCGCGGCCGGCGAGCCCTTCCTCCCAGTTCTGGCTCCACGTCCGTCCCAATTGCAACAGGACTGCGGAGACGATAACGAACGCGCTCGCAAAGATGAGGAATCCGATTCCGTAGGCCCCGGTCCGATCTTTGATTGCGCCCAGAACGGAGGGAAGCAAAAATCCGCCCAGGCCGCCGGCTGCGCCCACTACACCGGTAATCACTCCTACGTGCTTCGAGAAACGTTGCGGCACAAGCTGAAATACGGCGCCGTTCCCCATGCCGAGCATGCCCATCGACAGGAACAGCAGCGGCACTACGACGGAGAGTTCCGGTAGAGAGCTGATTACGAATAGCAGTCCGCCCACGCCAGCCAAGAGAGCGAGCAGCAGTCTGTATCCGCCAATCCGGTCAGCGAGCCATCCGCCGACAGGGCGAAGGAAGCTTCCCGCGATCACGACCAGAGTTGTGAAATCACCCGCGCGGACTTTTGCCAGATGGTATTGATCATGGAAGAACATCGTAAGAAAGCTTGCCAGGCCAACAAATCCACCAAACGTAAAACTGTAGAACAGGCAGAACCACGCGGCATCTGCCTGACGAAATACGCTGACATAGTCCCGCCACGCCGGACGTGGTGGGCGCGTCGGGCTATCTTTGGCCAGGATGGAATAGAGGAGTAATACCAACGCGACCGGCGCCAAGGCCATGGCGAAGGCCTTCGGCCATCCCCAGGCTTGCGCCAAACGTGGAGCGAATAGCGTTGCCATCAGGGTGCCAGAATTCCCCGCGCCGGCGATTCCCATTGCCAGTCCCTGATATTCAGGCGGATACCACGTGCCTGCAAGCGGCAGTGCCACCGCGAAGCTTGCTCCCGCAATGCCGAGCAGAAATCCAATGAAATAGAAGCTGTCGAGGCTGGACACAAACTTCCAGCCGAT
>Ga0126381_100010271_pt1 | contig 10539 bp, 10 predicted proteins | sample PanSoiMetPlot_28_FD_96465 | JGI IMG/M metagenome (GOLD analysis project Ga0126381, IMG submission 96465) | Tropical forest soil microbial communities from Panama - MetaG Plot_28 | ecosystem: Environmental > Terrestrial > Soil > Tropical forest > Bulk soil | place: Panama | collected 2016-02-17 | reverse complement strand
TGAAGTTCCATCCGCTGTTCGCCGGTCACTACGCCATGGGCCTCGACGGCCTCGGGCCGGACGACCCCGGCATCGTCGCCACCCAGTCCACGCACAAGCAGCTCGCCGGGTTCTCGCAGGCCTCGCAGATCCACCTGAAGGCCCGGCATATCACGGGCCAGACCCGGCACGTGAGCGAGCGCCGGTTCAACGAGGCCTTCCTGCTGCACGCCTCCACCTCGCCCTTCTACCCGCTGTTCTCGTCGCTGGACGTGGGGGCCCAGATGATGAAGGGGCGCAACGGCTTCCACCTGTGGAACGACGCCACCCGGCTGGCGGTGGACATGCGCAAGGCCATCCGCAACCTGCGGCACCGGTATGAGTCGGAGGCGGGCGGCCCCGGCGCGCCGCAGGCCTGGTTCTTCGACCCGTTCGTCCCGGACGTGGTCACCGTGACCGGCTCCCCGCACACAGCCGACCTGCACGACGAGCCCTGGGAAAACGTGCCCAGCGCGGTCCTGCTGGCCGAGCAGCAGTGCTGGCTGCTGCGGCCCGGCGCGCGCTGGCACGGGTTCACCCACCTGGCCGACGGCTACGTGATGACCGACCCCAACAAGCTCACGCTGGTCACGCCCGGCTTCGACCGCGAGACCGGGGGGTACCTCGACTGGGGCGTCCCCGCGCCGGTGCTCGCCCAGTTCCTGCGCGAACGCGGCATCATCCCGGAGAAGAACGACCTCAACACGATCCTGTTCCTGGTCACGCCCGGCATCGAGGTCAGCAAGGCGGGGACGCTCATCGCCGCGCTCGACGACTTCAAGCGCCTGTTCGACAGCAACGCCCGGCTCCGGGACGCGATGCCCGCCTTTGTCGCGGCCCGGCCGCGGGCCTACGGCGAGGAGCGGCTGCGCGACCTGTGCCTGCGCATGCACGACTTCTACCGGAAGGGGCACACGTCGGACCTGCAGCGCCAGCAGTTCCGGGCCGAGCACTTCCCGGAGATCGTGCTGTCACCGCAGGAGGCCACCCGGCTGTTCACCGCCAATCAGGTCGACTACGTGCCTCTCGACGAGGTGAGCGGCCGGGTGGCGGCGACGATGGCGCTGGTGTACCCGCCGGGCATCGGCATCGTGGTGCCCGGCGAGCGCTGGGACGAGCGCGCCGCGCCGATGATCGCCTATCTCAGGCTGTTCGAGGAGAGCTACGCTCACTTCCCCGGGTTCGCGAACGAGATCCAGGGCGTGTACCCGGAAGAAGGCGAGGACGGCCGCGTGCGCCTGTTCACCTACGTCATCAAGGAATAGGGCGGCCGGCGCGGTGCGCGCGGCCCGGGCGCGCGAGCTGATCACCCGGGCTGCGAGACTGAAGCGGGCGGGCAGACCGGGAGGCTGATCATGACTGGCTCGGGCAGCGCGGCGGCGGCGGGCACCATCGAGATCGGCGGCGACCTTGTGGTACGCCGCATGGGCTTCGGCGCGATGCGGATCACCGGCCACGGCATCTGGGGCGGCCCGCCCGACCCCGGCCGGGCCAAGGCCACGCTGCGGCGGGTGGTGGAACTCGGCGTCACGTTCATCGACACCGCCGATTCCTACGGCCCGGAGGTCAGCGAGCGGCTGATCGCCGAGGCCCTGCATCCGTACCCGGACGACCTGGTCATCGCGACCAAGGGCGGCCTGGTGCGGCCGGGCCCGGGCCGCTGGGAGGCCGACGGCAGGCCCGAGCACCTGCGCGAGGCCTGCGAGGGCAGCCTGCGGCGGCTCCGGCTGGACCAGATCCCGCTCTACCAGTTCCACCGGCCCGACCCTCGCGTGCCGCTGGCCGAGTCGCTGGGCGCGCTCGTGCAGCTCAAGGACGAGGGCAAGATCCGGCACATCGGCATCTCCAACGTGTCCGAGGCCCAGCTGCGCACGGCGCAGCAGGTCACCCCGGTCGTGTCGGTGCAGAACCGGTACAACGCGGCCGACCGCAATTCGGAGTCGATGGTGGACACGTGCGAGCAGGAGCAGATCGCGTTCCTGCCCTGGGCGCCGATCCAGCAGGCCGACGGGAACCCGGCGGTGGCGCAGGCGGCCAAGCGGCACGACGCCACCCCCCGGCAGATCGTGCTGGCCTGGCTGCTGGCCAGGTCACCGCAGATGCTGCCGATCCCCGGCAGCGGATCGCCCCAGCACGTCGAGGCCAACGTGGCCGCCGCGTCCATCGAGCTGAGCGCCGACGAGGCCGCGGCCATCACCCGCGGCGGCTAGCCCGCAGGACGGCAGGGCCCCGGAGCACACGGCCCCGGGGCTCCACCTCGGACAGCACCCTCCCCATGGCGGCCCGCGCACAGCGGGCCTGAGATCGGCCGGTGAAAGGTTCAATGACCAGGACGGGCAGGCCGGTCAGGCCCTGGCCGCCTCGGGCGCCCGGCTGGGCCCGGCGTCGGTGGCCGCCCCGGACCAGCAGCGCACGATGTCGCGCATCGAGAGCAGCCCGATGACCTCGTGATCCTCGATGACCACGAGGTGGCGGAAGTTACCGCGGACCATGGCGGCCGCGGCCTGCTCGAGCGTCCACCCGGGCGATGCGAACACCACGTCGTCGGTCCGGTGATCCGCGACGAGCTCGGTGTCGGGATCCTGGCCTGCGCCGACGGAGTCCAGGATGTCACGCTCGGTGAGGATGCCGATCCCGGCATGCTCGGGATCGGTCACGACGGCCGCGCCGACACGGCGCGCTGACATCTGGCGGGAAGCCTCGCGTAACGTGTGCGCGGGGCCGACGGTCAGGACCACACTGGTCATCCCGTCGCGTACGTTCATGAGCGCCGCTCCCTCCATGCTTGTGCGTTTGTGACATCCATGGAGTCCAGCATCTGCGAAGTCATCCCGCGGGGCAATACCCGCAGGGGCTGTCCGTGCCCCGAGCGGCCCGTTCTTCGCTAACGCGCCGCGAGCAGGCCGAGCACCTCCTCGTGCAGGCGGCCGTTGGTGCACACCGCGCTGCCCCCGTCCGGCGTGGCCTTTCCCGACAGGTCGGTGAACGTGCCGCCCGCCTCCTCCACGATGACCTGCAGGGCGGCGAGGTCCCACAGATTGACCTCCGGCTCGGCGGACACGTCGACCGCGCCCTCGGCGACCAGCATGTGCGACCAGAAATCGCCGTACGCGCGGGCCCGCCAGACCGTGCGGGTCAGGCTGAGAAAGCCGTCCAGCCGGCCGTGACGCTCCCAGCCGGACAGGCTGGAGAACGACAGCGAGGCATCCTGCAGGCTGGCCACCTCGGAGACCCGGCAGGCTGAGGCCCTGGTCAGGCTCCGGCCGGTCCAGGCGCCGTCGTCCCGGGCCGCCCACCACCGGCGGCCCAGAGCGGGCGCGGAGACCACCCCGACCTTGACCTCGCCGCCGGCCATCAGCCCGATCAGCGTGGCCCAGACCGGCACGCCCCGGACGAAGTTCGCGGTCCCGTCGATCGGGTCCAGGACCCAGCACCGGTTCCCCCAGCCCGACCGGCCGGACTCCTCGCCGAGCACCGCGTCGCGGGGCCTGGACCGGCTCAGCACGTGCCGCAGCTGCTCCTCGGCGGCCAGGTCGGCATCGGTGACCGGGGTCAGGTCGGGCTTGGCTTCGACCCGCAGGTCCAGCGCCCGGAACCGGCGCATGGTGATGTCGTCCGCCGCGTCAGCCAGGACGAGGGCGAAGCGCAGGTCGTCGTGGTATTCCGCCATCGCGCGCAACGGTACCGCCTGCTGGCCTGCCAGGCCACGACCAGGCTGCGGACCGGCGAGCGGCCGGCCGTACCGTGTGCGGATGGACTACACGCATCTTGGCCGCAGCGGGGTCTCGGTCAGCCGGCTCTGCCTGGGGACGATGAACTTCGGCTCGTTCACCGGCGCCGCCGACGCCGGCCAGATCATGGACCGCGCGCTCGAGCACGGGGTCAATCTCTTCGACACCGCTAACACCTACGGCCGCCCGCGCGCCGAGGGCGTCACCGAGCAGATCATCGGGGACTGGCTCGGCGGCGGCCAGGGGCGGCGGGACAAGATCGTCCTGGCCACGAAGCTGTACGGCGGCAAGGGGGAGTGGCCGAACGACAGCCTCCTGTCCGCCGTGAACATCAGGCGGTCCTGCGAGGCGTCCCTGCGCCGTCTGGGCACCGATCGCATCGACCTGTACCAGATGCACCACGTGGACCGGGCCACGCCGTGGGAGGAGATCTGGGAGGCGCTGGCGGTGCTGCGGGCCCAGGGGAAGATCATCTACGCCGGGTCGTCGAACTTCGCCGGCTGGCACATCGCTCAGGCTCAGGAGGCGGCCCGCCGTCACGGGGCGTTCGGCCTGGTTAGTGAGCAGTCCCTGTACAACCTGGCGGTGCGCACCGTCGAGCTTGAGGTGCTGCCCGCCTGCCAGGGTTACGGCCTGGGCGTGCTGCCCTGGAGCCCGCTGCACGGTGGCCTGCTCGGCGGGATCCTGCGCAAGCAGCCCGGGGCGGGGCGCAGCGGCGGCGGGCGGGCGGCCGACGCCCTGGCCAGCCTGCGGCCGCAGGTCGAGGCGTACGAGGCGTTCTGCGCGGAGCTTGGCTCTGATCCCGCTGAGGTGGGCCTGGCCTGGCTGCTGCACCAGCCCGCGGTCACCGCGCCGATCATGGGGCCGAGCACCCTCGGGCAGCTCGACGGGGCACTGCGCGCGCTGGAGATCAAGCTGGACAGCGGCGCGCTGGGCCGGCTGGACGAGATCTTCCCCGGTCCCGGCGGCGCCGCGCCCGAGGCCTACGCGTGGTGAGCCGCCGCCCGCCCGCGGGTCAGGTGTCGTCGTCGCCTTCGCGGCTGCGCAGCAGCCGCCGCAGCGAGTCCAGCCGGGCGGCCAGCGCCCCCGTCTGGTCATGCTCGGCCACCCAGTCGTCCAGCGCGCACTCGCCCGTGAGGTGGTGGCAGCCGGGCGGGCAGCCGGCCACCCCCTCGGCCAGGTCGGGGAACGCCTGCACCACGCGGTCCGCCGCGATGTGCCCGAGGCCGAAGCTGCGCAGCCCGGGCGTGTCGATGATCCACCCCCCGCCGGGAAGGCGCAGCGCGACCACGGACGACGAGGTGTGCCGGCCTCGCCCGGTCACCGGGCTGACCGTGCCCACCGCCCGGCTGGCCTCCGGGATCAGGGCGTTGACCAGCGTCGACTTGCCCACGCCCGAGTGGCCGACGAGGACGCTGACCCGGCCGGCCAGCAAGGCGCGCAGCTCGCCCAGGACGGCCTCGGTCAGCGGCCGCCCGCTGACCAGGTAGCGCAGGCCGAGCGGGGCATAGGCCGCGAGGATCTCCCCGGGGTCCGCCAGGTCCGCCTTGGTCAGCAGCAGCAGCGGGTCAAGCCCGGCGTCGTAAGCGGCGACCAGGAAGCGGTCGATCAGCCGCGGCCGGGGCGGCGGGTTGGCCAGCGCGGTGACGATCCCGAGCTGGTCGGCGTTGGCCACGATGACCCGCTCGACCGGGTCGGTGTCGTCCGCCGAGCGGCGCAGCACCGACGTGCGCGGCCCCACCCGGACGATCCGGGCCAGCGTTCCCTGGCTGCCGGAGATGTCCCCGGCCAGGCTGACCGTGTCCCCGACGACGACGCCCTTGCGGCCGAGCTCACGGGCCTTCATCGCCGTGACCTCGCGGCCGGCGGCCTCCGGGCCGGTGATCACGCAGCTGTACCGGCCGCGGTCGACGGCCGTCACGAACGCCTCGGCCGCGTCCTCGTGAGCGGGCCTGCGCCGGGTGCGGGGCCGCGAGCCGCGGCCCGGGCGCACCCGCACGTCGTCTTCATCGAGATGACTGAGCGGCCGGTTCAGGGCGACCGCTCCAGCATCTGCGACCACATCCCGGTGAAGGCCGGGAAGGTCTTGCCGACGGTCGCGGCGTTGCCGACCGGCAGGCCGCCGGGCAGGGCGAGGCCGAGGACCGCGGCGGCCATTACCAGCCGGTGGTCGTCGTGGCTGGCGAAGACCGCGCCGCCGGCGCGCAGCGGCCGCGGCCGGATCTCCAGCCCGCCGGGCTGCTCGGTGACATCGCCGCCGAGCCTGCCGATCTCGGCGGCCAGCGCGGCCAGCCGGTCGCTCTCGTGAGTGCGCATGTGCCCGATGCCGGTGAACACCGAGGGCGAGCCGGCCAGCGCGGCCAGCGCGGCCAGCACGGGGACCACCTCGCTGATATCGCGCAGGTCCGCGGTGATGCCGCGGATCGCTCCGGTGCCGGTGACCCGCATCCCGTCGGCGGCCGGCGAACATCGGGCGCCCATCCGCGTCAGGACCTCCAGGATCGGGCCGGCCGGCTGCACGGTCCGTCCCGGCCAGCCCTCGATCGTGACCGAACCGCCGGTCACCAGGGCCGCTGCGAGAAACGGCGCGGCATTGGACAGATCGGGCTCCACCGCCACGGCCGACGGCCGCAGCTCACCCGGCCGCACCCGCCAGAAATCCGGAACGGAACGCTCGTGCCCGCTCCCGGCCCGCCCCCGGATCCCGGATTCCACCTCAGCGCCCGCGTCCCTGAGCATCTGCACGGTCATCGCGATGTGCGGCGCGGAGGGAACCGGCGGTCCCTGGTGGCACACCTCGGCGCCCTTGTCGTAGCGCGGGGCCGCCAGCAGCAGGCCCGACACCAGCTGCGAGGATCCGGAGGCGTCCAGGGTCACGGTGCCGCCGCTGATCCCTCCGCGGCCGCGGACGATGAACGGGACGCTGTCCCGGCCCGCGTCGTCGATCACCGCGCCCAGCTCGCGCAGCGCGGTCAGCAGCGCGCCCACCGGTCGCGACGCCGCCCGCTCGTCGCCGCGGAACTCCACGTCGGCCCGGCCCAGCGTGGCCGCCGGCGGGACGAACCGCAGTACCGTGCCCGCGTTGCCGACGTCGATCACCGCCCCGCCCTCGGGGCGGCCCGGCACCACCCGCCAGGCCGCGGGCTCGCCGCCGTTACCGCCGGTCTCGTCGACCGCCGCCCCCAGCGAGCGCAGGGCCGCGGCCATCAGCAGCGTGTCCCTGGCCCGCAGCGGATTGGTGATCACGGTGGGGCCGCTGGCCAGCGCGGCCAGGACGAGCGCGCGGTTGGTCATGGATTTCGAGCCCGGCGGCCGCAGCCGGGCGCGCACCGGCCCGGCCGCGGCGGGCGCCGTCCAGTCCGGTTGCATGTTGCGAGCGTACTGGCCATCCCCGGCCCGGCGTAGCCGCATGTCACCGCGCCACCGCCGCGAGCGCGGAAGGCGCCGCGCGGCGGCACCCGGACGGCCCGGCGACCACGGAAGTCTGAACCAGTTGGCCCATCGAGGTTTGGCAGGCCCCGATGTGGGCTATTAACTGCCACAATCTCTGCTCCCGCCGTCGCGGGTGTGCAAGCACGACTGGGACGCCGGACCTCGGCGACTCCCGATGTGGTCAAGGTGAGGACATGTGTGGCCGGTATGCGTCCGCGCGTAGGCGCATAGAACTCCTCGAGGAGTTCCGCATCGAGCGCGACCGCGTCCCCGAGCCGCTGCAGCCCGACTACAACGTCGCGCCGACCAAGCGCGTCTACGCGGTAATCACCCGCGAGCCCCGCCCCTCCGAGGAGGCCGAGGAGGCCGCGGAGGCCGCCGAGAGTGGCCAGGACGGCGCGGCAGCGACCGGCGTGGCGCGCGAGCTGCGCGTGGTCCGCTGGGGGCTGGTGCCGTTCTGGGCCAAGGACCCCAAGATCGGCAGCCGGATGATCAACGCCCGGGCCGAGACGGTGGCGTCCAAGCCCGCCTACCGGCACGCCTTCAAGCGCCGCCGGTGCCTCCTGCCCGCGGACGGCTACTACGAGTGGCAGCGGCCGGACGGCAGCAACGACGATGCGCCGGGCGGCAAGGGCGGGGCCAAGCAACCGTACTTCATCACCCGCGGCGATGGCGGCCCGCTGGCCTTCGCTGGCCTGTACGAGCTCTGGCGGGATGCCGAGCTGCCGGACGACCACGAACGGGCCTGGCTCTGGACGGCCACGATCATCACCACGAGCGCGCCCGACGAGCTGGGCCGGATTCATGACCGGATGCCGATGGTGATCGGGCCGGACCGCTGGGCGGACTGGCTCGACCCGGCCGCCAACGATCCGGCCGACCTGGCGGCGCTGCTGGCCCCGGCGGCCTCGACCGGGCTGGTCTCGTACCCGGTCTCGACCGCCGTCAACTCGGTGCGAAACAACGGCCCGGAGCTCATCACGCGCATAGAGCTGCCCTCGCCAGGCGGGGACGCGGCCCCGGGCGCACCCACCGCCGGCTCCCGTAGATCCCGGAGCGCGGCATCCCATGGAATCTCTGGCGGCGCTCCCGACAAGCTGCGCTAGAGCCACAGCCGGACAGGCCAGGCAGCAAAAGGACACCGATCGGTGCTGCCGACCCTACGCGGATAGGAGGGTAGGTATCAGATGGATACCGCCATCGCTCGTAAGCGTCTGGAAGAGATCCGCTCCGAGCTCGACAGGTCCATCTCCGTGCTCAAGGGAGAGCAGTCGGAAGACGAGCGGATCCTGGAGTATCCGCAGGACCCAGCCGACGCGGGGGCGAACCTGTCCGAGTCGGAGCGCAGCGAGGCGATCCTCGCCGCGGCCAAGATGCAGCGCTCCCAGGTGCTCGAGGCCCTGCACCGAATCGATCTTGGCACCTACGGCACCTGCGTCGACTGCGGTGCCTTGGTTCCTGAAGGCCGGCTCGAGGCCCGGCCGGAGGCGGCACGGTGCGTGACATGCCAGGCCAAATGGGACCGGCTGCGACGCTGAGCGCGCCGCGGGCGGCGCGGCTGGAATTAAGCCACGTCGGAGCGTGTTGCAACGCCTGTGCCCATCGCAAGCTGCCCGCCGCGCGACCGCGTTCCGGTGGTGAACAACACCTCGATGCTGATGGCGCGCGAGCTCTCCGGGCCCGGCGTTGTATCCTCCGGCCGTGGACCTTGGCAAGGCGGCGAGTGGCCAGTCAGCCGCACGCCGCCCGCGACCGTGGAGGGGGTGAGTCCGGTCCCGGAGACACTCGAGGAGCGCAGCGAGCGCTTTGAGCACGACGTCTTGCCGTACCTGGATCAGCTGTACGCGGCGGGGATGCGGATGACCCGGAACCCGGCCGACGCCGAGGACCTGGTGCAGGAGACGTTCGCCAAGGCGTACGCGTCCTTCCACCAGTTCCAGGCCGGCACCAATCTCAAGGCATGGCTGTTCCGCATTCTCACCAACACGTTCATCAACACCTACCGCAAGCGGCAGCGTGAGCCGCAGCGCGCGGGCAACGAGGAGATCGAGGACTGGCAACTGGCCCGGGCCGCCTCGCACAGCTCGGCCGGGCTGAAGTCGGCCGAGGCCGAGGCGCTGGAGCGGCTCCCCGACTCCGATGTCAAGGAAGCGCTGCAGGCTCTGCCCGAGGAGTTCCGCATCGCGGTCTATCTGGCCGACGTCGAGGGCTTCGCCTACAAGGAGATCGCCGAGATCATGGGCACCCCCATCGGGACCGTGATGTCTCGCCTGCACCGCGGGCGCCGGCAGCTCCGCGAGATGCTCCAGGACTACGCGGCCAAGGAGGGCCTGGTCCGGGCGGTGTCCACCGCCCCCGCCGAGGCGTCGTCATCGGGCGACGAGCCCGGGAAGGACGCGGAATGAGCTGCGGCAAGCCACACGAGGTGCCGTGTAGCGAGGTACTGGCCCGCCTGTACTCCTACCTAGACGACGAGATCGAGGCCCAGGGATACGAGCAGATCCGCCAGCATCTTGACGAGTGCGGCCCGTGCCTGCGCGAGTATGGCCTGGAAGAGGTCGTGAAGCGGCTGGTGCACAAGTGCTGCGGTTCCGAGCCCGCTCCCAGCGGGCTGCGGACCAAGGTGCTGGTCCGTATCCAGGCCATCCGGGCCGAGCTCGAGGTCACCGAGTACCGCGTGGAGTGAACCCTTTTCATCCTCCTCTGGCTGCCCACATACTCTGAGCCCGAGGCCGGCGGATGAAAAAGGTTCACTAGCCGGCCGCCTGGAGTAGGCTGCCCGGGTGTTCGAGCAGGCAGCACCATGATCGAGTCGGTCCTGGTGGCCAACCGCGGCGAGATCGCGCGCCGGGTCATCCGGACAGCCAGGCGGATGGGGATCCGCGCCATCGCCGTCTACTCCGAGGCCGACAGCGGCCTGCCCTACGTGCACGAGGCCGACGAGGCGGTGCCGATCGGCCCTGCTCCGGCGGCGAGCAGCTACCTCGATGCCCGCGCCGTGCTTGGGGCGGCACGACGCACCGGGGCCGCCGCGATCCACCCCGGCTACGGGTTCCTGGCCGAGAACGCCGGGTTCGCGGCGGAGGTGATCGACGCGGGGCTGACCTGGGTCGGTCCTCCGCCGGCGGCGATCGAGCAGGTGGGCGACAAGATCAACGCCAGGAACTTCATGGAGCAGGCCGGCGTCCCGGTCGCCGCCGGCAGCCGGGAGCCGGTGACCGACGTGACCGCCGCGATCGCCGAGGCCGGGCGGATCGGCTATCCGGTGATGATCAAGGCGGCGGCGGGCGGCGGCGGCATCGGGATGAGCGCCGCGGCGAACGAGGCCGAGCTGCGCGCGGGCTTCGAGACCGCCCGC
>Ga0126381_100010270_pt1 | contig 10539 bp, 6 predicted proteins | sample PanSoiMetPlot_28_FD_96465 | JGI IMG/M metagenome (GOLD analysis project Ga0126381, IMG submission 96465) | Tropical forest soil microbial communities from Panama - MetaG Plot_28 | ecosystem: Environmental > Terrestrial > Soil > Tropical forest > Bulk soil | place: Panama | collected 2016-02-17 | reverse complement strand
GGCCTCGACACCAGCTGCGGCGGTTACTACAACATGCGTGGCTTCCCGACGTGGAACCTCGATCTCTCGGTAGTGAAGAATATCAATCTTCATTCCGAGCGTGTGGGCGCCACGATCTTCTGGCAAGTCACCAACGTACTGAATCACTTCCAGGCTTCGAATCCGTCGCTGAATATCGATAGTCCGCAGACGTGGGGCGTGATCACGGGGCAGTCGAATACGCCGCGGCAGATGGAGTTCGGTCTTCGGGTTCACTTCTGATGCGAAAACTGATCTGGTTGCTGCCGCTGGCGGCTACTGCCGCGGCGACGGATGGGCCGAGCGGCATGGTCAGTCGATACTGCGCGGGCTGCCACAGCGCGAAGGTGAAATCCGGCGGGCTTGCGATCACGGCGCTCGACCCGCTTCACCCGGAGCGCGACGCCGCTGAATGGGAAAGGGTGCTCGTGAAGTTGCGGTCGGGGATCATGCCGCCTGCCGGCGCGCCTCGACCGACGAAGGCCGCGGTCGAACAATTCGCGAGTTCCATCGAGGCGGGGCTTGACCGCGCAGCCGCGGCGCACCCGAATCCCGGACGGCCCGCTCTGCACCGCCTCAATCGCACCGAATACGGCAACAGCGTCAGGGAACTGCTGGGTCTCGATATCGATCCTGCGGCCTATCTGCCGCCGGACGACATGAGCCATGGGTTCGACAACATAGCCGAGACGCTGAACGTGTCACCCACTCTGATGGAAGGATGTGTTCGCGCGGCGGGAAAGATCAGCCGGTTGGCGATCGGCGATCCGGCAATGAGCCCGCTGGTCGAGACGTATCACGTCCCCGCGACGTTTTCGCAGACCTCTCATGTGGACGGCGCGCCGTACGGAACGCGCGGCGGCATCGTAGTGCGCCACAACTTCCCCGCGGACGGGGAATACCGGTTTCGAATCACTTTGTATTTCACGACCAACACGCTGCTCTTCGGCACGTACGCAAAGGGAGAGCAGATCGAGGTTGCGGTGAACGGCGAACGGGTTGCGCTGCTCGATGTAAATCCGCGAATGAAGGTGGACGACGATCTGCGCACGCCGCCGATCCGGATCAAAGCAGGGCCGCAGACGATTTCCGCTGCGTTTATTCAGAAAGCCTCCGGGCCGGTCGACGATTTCGTGATGCCCTATGAGCAGACACTCGAGGATCTCTTCGCCGGACAGATTCAGGGGCTCAGCGCGCTGCCGCATGTGCGCGACCTCGGCATCAACGGTCCCTACAACGCGACCGGCGTCAGCGACACGCCGAGCCGGCGCAAAGTGTTCGTGTGTCTCCCGACTGCCGCCGACGACGAATTGCCGTGCGCGCGACGAATACTGAGTTCGCTTGCGCGGCGTGCATGGCGCAGACCGATCACTGACTCCGAAACCGAAGATCTGCTGAGCGCTTATCAGACCGGACGGAACAAGGGTGATTTCGACGCAGGCGTGCGGCTCGGTTTGCAACTGATACTGGCGAGCCCGCAGTTCGTGTTTCGGTTCGAACATACTCCCGCGGGAGTGCCGCCTGGGAGCAACTATCGCATTTCGGATCTGGAACTCGCCTCGCGGCTTTCCTATTTTCTGTGGAGCGCTCCACCGGACGATGAGCTGCTGAAGCTCGCGGCGCAAGGGCGGCTGAGAGATCGAGTGACGCTGCGCAAGCAGGCGCTCCGGATGCTGGCCGATCCTCGCTCGGAGGCGCTGGCGCAGAATTTCGCCGGGCAGTGGCTCTATCTGCGGAACCTGCGCGATGCGCAGCCGGATGTGTTCACATATCCGAACTTCGACGACAATCTGCTCCAGTCGATGCGGCGAGAGACGGAACTGCTGTTCGACAGCATCGTACGCGGAGATCGCGACGTACTGGATCTGCTGCGCGCGAACTACACGTTCGTGGATGCGCGCCTGGCGCGTCACTATGGCATTCCGAATGTCGAGGGAAATCGCTTTCGGCGTGTGATGCTGACGGATCCGAATCGATTCGGGCTGCTGGGGCAGGGAAGCATCCTCACGGTTACTTCATATGCGACGCGCACGTCGCCTTTGGTGCGCGGGAAATGGATTCTGGAGAATATCCTCGGGGCGGCGCCGCCTCCTCCCCCGGCGAATGTTCCGCCACTCAAAGAGAACAGCGTGAACGCAAAGGTGCTGCCGGTTCGGGCGCGTCTGGAAGAGCATCGTAAGAGTCCGGCGTGCGCTGGCTGTCATGCGCTGATGGACCCGATCGGATTTGCGCTCGAGAACTTCGACGGCACGGGCGCGTGGCGCATTCACGACGGCGGCGCGGACGTCGACGCGCGCGGAAAGCTGATTGACGGGACGGCGGTGAATGGTCCCGTGCGCCTGCGCGACGCGCTGGTGGCCCACTCGGATCTGTTCTTTCGCGCGTTCACGGAGAAGCTGCTGACCTACGCGCTGGGGCGCGGTCTCGAATACTACGACATGCCGGTGGTGCGCTCGATTGATCGTGATGCGGCGAAAAGCGGCGACCGGTTCTCCGCGTTCGCGCTCGGGATTATCGAGAGCGCGCCCTTCCAATACCGGCGGGCGGAAGCGCCCGCGCTTGAAGTGTCGAAGCTGATTACATCCGGAGACGTTGCCAATGTTCGTCACTAAGAAGCATCTTTCGCGGCGCGCGGTTCTGAGAGGAATCGGCGCGAGTCTTTCCCTTCCGCTGCTTGACGCCATGCTCCCGGCCCAGACGCCGCTGCGGAAGACGGCGGCCACGCCGAAGACGCGTTTCTGCGCCATTGAGATGGTGCATGGCGCGGCGGGCAGCACGATCGACGGGGCGGCGAAGCATTACTGGTCGCCCGCGACGACCGGATCGGATTTCGAAATTACTCCAACGCTGAAGTCGCTCGAGCCTTTCCGCGAGTACCTCACAATCGTGAGCGATACGGATCTCAATAACGCGGCTGCGATCTCGCCGAATGAGGAAGGCGCGGATCACACGCGATCTTCCGCGGTGTTCCTCACGGCGGCGCACCCGAAGATGACGGAGGGCTCGGACATTTTCCTGGGCGCTTCGATTGATCAGATTTATGCGCGCAAGGCGGGGCAGGATAGTCCACTGCCTTCAATTCAGCTTTGTATCGAGGATGTGGGTTCGCTTTCTGGCGCCTGCGGCTACGGCTATAGCTGCGTGTACGCGAATACGATTAGCTGGTCCTCGCCGACGCAGCCGCTCCCGATGGAGATCGATCCGCGCGTCGCTTTCGAGCGGCTATTCGGGGATGGCGGCACTCCCGAAGAGCGGCGGGCGCGACGCGCGGAAGACCGCAGCATTCTCGACACAATCACCAACGAGGTGGCGCGGCTTCGGAAGAATCTCGATCCCAGCGACCGGCGGCGGCTTTCCGATTATCTGGAAGACGTGCGGGAGATCGAGCGCCGCATCCAGAAAATCGAGAAGTTCAATGCGAGCGGAGCCGAGCGCGCATTGCCGGCCGCGCCTGTGGGCGTGCCGGACTCATTCGAAGAGCACGTGCAGCTGATGTTCGATCTTCAGGCGCTCGCGTTCGTGACGGATACGACCCGCGTTTCCGCATTCAAGCTAAGCCGGGACGTGAGCTCACGCGTATATCCCGAAAGCGGCGTGAAGGCTCCCTTCCACGCGCTTTCGCATCACGGCGAGAACCCGGAGACCATCGCGCAGTTCGCGAAGCTGAATCAGTATCACGTCAGTAAGGCTGCGTATTTTATCGAAAAGCTGCGCAGTACGCCGGATGGCGATGGGAACCTGCTGGATCATTCGCTGGTTCTTTACGGCAGCCCGATGGGCGATTCGCATGTGCACAACCACAAGCGCGTGCCGATCTTCCTCGCGGGGAAGGCCAGTGGGCAACTCAAAGGCAACCAGCATTACCGCGCGCCCGAGGGGACGCCGATGGCGAATCTGCTGCTGACTTTGCTTCATAAGCTCGGGGTTGACGACGTCAGCAGCATCGGTGACAGCGCCGGGGAGTTGTCGATATGAAGTCGCGGTGGCTTTCCGGGATTCTGCTGGCAGTATCCGCGTGCGCGCAGATCCTCCCGCTGCATGACGCTGTTTCGCGTGGCGATGTCGCGGAGGTAAAGCGGCTCCTGCAAAAAGGGGCAAACCCGAACGAGGCGGCGCGGAACGAAGCCGTGGCGCCGCTTTCTCTGGCTTCGGTGGACGGTAACGCGGCTGTTATCCAGGCATTACTTGCCGCTGGCGCCGATCCGAACGCCGCACGGGCAGACGGCGCGACGCCCCTGATGACTGCGGCTGCTTCCGGTAGCGTGGATGCAGTTCGCCTGTTGCTTGACCGCGGCGCGAGCGTCAACGCGAAGGAATCTCACGGACAGACGGCGCTGATGTTTGCGGCGGGACGAAACCGGGCGGATACGATCCGGCTTCTGGTGGCGCACGGCGCGGACGCGGCGATCACAACCAACGTGACGACGTTGGGGCGTCCGCAATTCGACGAGGACGGCAACCCGATTCCGGCGCGTGCTGCCAACGCCAATACCGGCGGACGGGGCGGCGGGCTGGGCGGACAGGCGCGCGGAACAACCGCCACCGTAATGGGTGGCATGACGGCGCTGCTCATTGCTGCGCGCAACGGATATCAGGACTCGGTGCGCGCGCTCGTCGAAGCGGGAGTGAATGTCAATGAAGTGTCGGCCGGAGATCACTCTAGTTCGCTGGTAATCGCGATCTGCAACGGCCACTACGATCTCGCCGCTTACCTGCTCGACCACGGCGCGGATCCGAACCTCGCAACCATCGACGGGTTGGGCCCGCTATACGCGACCGAAGATACCGAGTACGCGCAGGTCGGCTGGGCGCCGAATCCGATTACCGCGCAGGAGAAGACCGGCTACCTCGAACTCCTGAAAATTCTTCTCACGCATCATGCGAATCCGAACCAGCAGCTCACGAGGGCGCTCTGGTTTCGGCCGACCTCGCATAACCAGGAGTGGGTCGACAAGAAAGGCGCGACGCCGTTCTGGCGCGCGGCGATGGCCACCGATGTGGAGGCTATGAAGATCTTTCTCAAAGGCGGGGCCGACCCGAAGATTGCGTCGGGCGAAGGCGTGACGCCGCTTATGGTCGCGGCAGGGCTGGGCTGGGGCGCCAATGCTTCACGCACTGTACCGGAAGGTTGGCTTCCTGCGGTGAGGTATCTGGTCGAGGAAACAGGGGCCGACGTGAATGCGCAGGACATCTACAACTACACCGCGCTTCACGGCGCCGCCTATCGCGGCGATAACGAGGTTGTGAGGTATCTGGCCTCGAATGGCGCGAAGCTCGATGTGCGCAGCAAAAAGGGCCAGACCCTGGCGGACATGGCGAATGGTCCGATGGTCAACGCGCATCTGCCTATGGAGCACCCCGACACGATCGCATTGCTCGAAAAGCTGGGCGCGCCGCCGCCCGAGGCGCCCGTCGCCGCGGCGCCGAGGAATTCTACGCGCAGAACGGAATCGAAATGAACAGGCTGAACGTGATCGTCGCAGTTTTGATGGCCGCTGGCGCACTAAACGCCGAAACGAAGCAGCCGCTCGTCGAGTTCGAGCTGATGACCTGGCCGGAGGTGAAGCAGGCCCTTCAGGATGGGCGCACAACAGCGCTCATCTTCAATGGAGGGACGGAGCAGCGCGGCCCGCAGGGAGTGAACGGCGCCCACACGTTCGTCGCGCATGAACTCGGGGTCGAGATCGCCCGGAAGCTCGGCAACGCGATCCTCGCGCCGGTGATCCCCTATTCGGTCAATCGTGCGAACGGCCAACTGCCGGGTACGATCGGTCTCTCGACGGAAATTTTTGCGCAGATCAATGAAGAAGTGGCCGAGCAGATGATCACGAACGGATTCCGCAATATCGTGCTCATGGGCGACCACGGCGGCGGGCAGCAGCAACTTGCGGAAGTCGCCAAAAAGCTGGACACGAAGTACGCGGGAAAAGGGATTCACGTGGTGTACTGCGGCGACGTCTATTCGAAAATGGGGACCGATTTCGACAAATGGCTCGCGGATAACGGATATCCCGCGGGAGCGCACGCTTCTGTCAAAGATACGTCTGAGCTGCTTTACCTCGAAGGCGATCGGCCCTGGATCCGGAAAGAACTGATTTCCACGGCGGTGGGAGATCCGGTGCGTAAGCCGGGGCAGCCGAGAGATCCGAATGCGAAGCGAGTGAACAACGGGATCGAAGGGGACGCGCGGCGCTCGACGCCCGAAATCGGGAAACGCGTTTCGGATATGAAAGTAGAATACGCGGTCCAGCAGATTCGCCAGTTGCTGGCGGAGCGGCCCTGAGATGGCTACTGTCGCGCCAACGACGTACGTCGCCGCTCCGCCGACATTGAGCCGGCGCGGGATCGTGGGGTTCGGCGCATCGATTGCGTGTCTGTCATTTGTCGATCGCGCCGCCATTAGCCAGGCGGCCCCTGCGATCGCGAAGGACCTTCATCTGAACTCGGTTCAGATGGGTCTGGTGTTCTCCGCGTTCAGCTTTACTTACGCGTTGGGGGAGATTCCGAGTGGATGGCTTTGCGATCGGTTTGGCGCCCGCAATGTGCTGACGCGAGTGATGGTTCTTTGGTCGCTACTTACGGCCGCAACGGGGCTGGCTTGGAATTTCGGCTCGCTTGCCTCGATCCGGCTGCTGTTCGGCGCGGGAGAGTCCGGATGTTTTCCGGGGCTGGCGCGGATGTTTCGCGCGTGGCTCACGCCTCCGGAACGAAATACGGCTGAAGGAATCAAGGCGGCGTGTGCCCGTTTCGGCGCCGCTCTCACGCCGCCCCTGATGGCGGCCCTCTTCGTCTATTTCAGTTGGCGTACCGTATTCGCGCTGTTCGGATTATTCGGCGTTCTGTGGGGGATGGTGTTTCATCGCTGGTATCGTGATCGTCCGGGGCCGGTGCGAATTGCGCCTCGGCGTGATGACTTCTGGCGGCGGCTTATCGCTTCGCGCAGCGCATGGGCGCTGGGCATTCAGTGGTTCTGTCATTACTACGGCTTTTATTTCTACATAACGTGGTTGCCGATCTATCTGCATCAGGGGCGAGGGCTGGACATCCGTCGCGGCGCCCCTGCCGCGGCGGCTCCGTTGCTCGCTGCCGGAATCGGATGTCTCGCGGCCGGCTGGGCGACCACGGCGCTCACTATGCGTTTGCAAAGCGCGGTCCGGGCACGCAAACTGCTGGGTTACTTCGCCTACTGTGGCGCCGCGGCAATGCTCGCGGTTTTCCTCTGGACTTCCAGTCCGGCCCTGGCGATGCTGGCGATGAGCCTCTCGAGTTTCGCCGCGGAATTCAGTTCCCCGATTTCCTGGACGACTGCAATGGATATCGGCGGCGAACGCGTGGGAACCGTTTCGGGCTTCATGAATATGCTGGGCCAACTGGGCGGCAGCGTCGCGCCGGCGGTTACGGGATTTCTATTGGCATGGACCGGCAACGGTTGGAACATCGCATTCTGGATATCGGCCCTGATTTACGCAACGGGAGCAGTCTGCTGGTTGTTTATCGATCCGGTTACGCCTATCGAGTAGCAGGGCGAATTTGGCGCGGTCAGCGCCAGAGTTCGCGTAACAATAATTCAGCCTTGCTGTCTCAGCAGCTTAGGCCAGCCATACCGTCGACGATCTCTCTCTAAGCTATATAAACCAGGAGGTCACGGTAGCCCGTCACGACGTATGGGCGAGTCGGGGCGAAAACGCCGCCCTGCCAACGCGGTCGGAATGACCTTGCAGCTTCGCAAGCGCCTGTGCGGTGGCGGCATCCCACACGCGCGCTGTCTTGTCATCGCTCGCGGTCACCACGCGCTGCCCGTCAGGCGAAAAGGCCGCATCGTTGACAAAGTTGGAATGGCCTTCCAGTATCGCGAGCGCCTGTGCCGTGGTGGCATTCCACACGCGTGCCGTCTTGTCCCGGCTGGCCGTCAGAACCAGTTGTCCGCTGGGCGAAAACACCACGCTCTCGACGCCGTCCGAATGGCCTTTCAGGTTCGCGATGACTTGGCCGCTCGCAGCATTCCACACCCACGCCGAACCGTCAGCGGCGGCCGTTGCTACCTGCTGCCCGTTGGGCGAAAACAGCGCGGCGTAAAGGTCCCAATTGCCTCCTTTCAGCGTCGCAAGTATCTCTCCTGTATCGGCATTCCACACGCGCGCCGTGCCGCCATCGGCGGCTGTCACCACGCGCTGCCCGTCAGGCGAAAACGCCACGTCTTCGACGTCGGAATTGCCTTTCAGCGTCGCGATTACGTCTCCAGTGGCGGCATTCCACACCCGCGCCGTACCGTCAGCGGCGGCCGTCGCCACCTGCTGCCCGTTGGGCGAAAATACCGCGGTATAGAGATAACTAAAATGGCCCTTCAGCGTCGCGATCACGTCTCCCGTGGCAGCATTCCACACCCGCGCCGTCTCATCGTGGCTGGCCGTCACGACGCGCTGCCCATCACAAGAAAACACTGCTGTGACAACGCTCGCGGAGTGACCCTCCAGCTTTGCGAGCGCCTCTCCGCTGGCGGCATTCCAGATCCGTGCCGTATGGTCAGCGCTGGCCGTCACCACACGTTCTCCATCAGGCGAAAACGTTGCATCATTGACGTGGTCGGAATGACCTTCCAGATTCGCGAGCATCTCTCCGCTGCCGGCATTCCACACCCGTGCCGTACGGTCGTCGCTGGCTGTCACCACACGCAGTAGGGATCGGCGTCGCACGCTTACTCGTTGCTGTTCCACTCGACCTTTTCATAAAGCCAAGCGGCCGTAGCCATTCAGCAAGCCTCGCAGCCGATTATAACCAGTCGGGGCCCTGCTGAATGTTGAGGCATTGCGGGAAGTCCCGGCGCGCCATTAACCGAACTACTCGATCAACCGGCATTCGCTGCCGCTGCGAGAAAATTTCCGGGCGTGAACGGAACCCTGCGTAGCCGAACGCCGGTGGCATCGAAAACGGCGTTTCCGAGCGCGGCTGCAACCGGAGCGCAGGCTGCCTCTCCCGCCCCGTAAGACGGCTGGTCCGGATGATCGATCAGCGCCACCTCAACTCGCGGCGCTTCGGAGAATCGCAGAATCGGATAGCCCGCCCAGTCGGTTGTCGTGACGCGTGAATCGCGGAACATGATCTCTTCATGCAGCGCCCGGCTGAGCGTGTGCAGGATATTGCCTTCGACCTGATTGCGCAGCCCGTCTGGATTTATGATGAGGCCGCAATCGTGGGCGCATGCGACACGGCGCACTGCTATTTTGCCGGTGGCGCGTTCGACCGCGACTTCCATCGCCATCGCGACGTAGTTTTCGGCCTGCTTGTACCGCATATAGGCGATGCCGCGCCCGGTTAGCAATCCATCCGCGGCCTTGCGTGACTCGGACGGCTTGCGCGGTTGCCAACCGATCATCTCCGCGGCGCGGTCCAGGACGGCAAGCGCGCGCGGATCCTTCAGCCCTTTGCGCCGGAACGCCACGGGGTCGGCGCCCGCCGCCGCGGCCAACTCGTCGACGAAGCTTTCAACAGCGAACACATTTCCGATCTTGTTTGGCGCACGCAGATTCGACAGGCGAATCGGCGTATTCGGCAGCGCTCGCGAAGTGACCCGCAAACGAGGCACAGCGTAGGGCGGGTCGAGGTTCTGGGTGGTGGGCACGCCCCCGGGCCGGGGCGGCGGAGCGCCCAGACCCGCGGCGAGCGGACCCAGCAGCCCTTCGGTCCATTGCGGACCCGGGGCTCCCGCCGCGCGGCTCTCCCAAAAGAGCAGGTTGCCATTCGCATCGAGTCCGGCGCGAAGATCGAGAAGCTGAGCCGGACCCTTCGGATCCCAGGCATGCTCGTCCGAGCGCATCCACTGGAGCCGAACGGGCCGGCCGGACGCGCGTGACAACAACACTGCGTCCGCCGCGCAGTCATATGCGCCGTTGCTGCCGTAGGAACCGGAGCCGTCCATGTACACAACGCGAACTTTCTCCTGCGGTATATGAAAAGTGTTCACGACCAGGTTACGGAGTCCCCACGTGTCCTGGGTGGAAGACCATACGGTCGTTCCGGAGTCCTTCACGTCCGCGATAGCGCAGGAAGGCGCCAGTGAAGCATGCGCGTGAAAGGGCCAATAGTATGAAGCCGACAACTCCTTTGTCCCGGACGGCAGACCGGAAGCGTCGCCGCGGTCGATATCCGTCTGCTCGCGAATGGTGGGCGCGGCGGCCATTTCGCGGTCCAGCCTGTCGGTGCGAAAACCGGACTGCCCTTCACTCCAGCTGGCCTTCAATTCCCGCGCCGCACGCACCGCTGCCCACTCGTCATCCGCCACCACGCCCAGAAAGTTCTCGACCCGAATAACACGGACGCCCGGGATGGCTCGGATCGGCGCTTCGTCCACCGATAGAAGACTCGCCCCAATCGCCGGCGGGCGTAGGACACGGCCATGCGCCATGCCCGCAACGCTGAAATCGTGAACGTACACGTGGCGTCCCGTCGCTTTGCCGGGAATGTCCGTTCGGGCGATCGGCTTGCCGATGACCTGAAACGCCGCGGCGGCTTTCATAGGCGGGT
>Ga0126381_100010269_pt1 | contig 10540 bp, 6 predicted proteins | sample PanSoiMetPlot_28_FD_96465 | JGI IMG/M metagenome (GOLD analysis project Ga0126381, IMG submission 96465) | Tropical forest soil microbial communities from Panama - MetaG Plot_28 | ecosystem: Environmental > Terrestrial > Soil > Tropical forest > Bulk soil | place: Panama | collected 2016-02-17 | reverse complement strand
TTGCTCCACCGTCACAAATTGCTTGGTCGGTTGGGCGGCGAGCAGGACGTCATTGATCACCTGCTCGCGGGTGAGATGCCGCGCCGCCATGGTGTCAGGGATCTGCCGCTCCACCAGGGGCGTCCAAACATAGCCCGGACTGATGCAATTGACCGTGATGCCGAAGGTCGCAAGCTCGAGCGCCACGGTTTTGGTCAACCCGGCAAGGCCGTGCTTGGCGGTCACATAAGCCGCCTTGAACGGGGAGGCGACGAGCGAATGCGCCGAGGCGGTGTTGATGATTCGTCCCCATTTGCGCGCCTTCATGCCGGGAACGACCGCCCGGGTCGTGTGGAACGCCGACGACAAGTTGATCGCCAAGATCGTGTCCCACATCTCGATCGGGAACTCCTCGATCGGCGCCACATGCTGGATGCCGGCGTTGTTGACCAGAATATCGACACTGCCGAAACTGCTCTCGGCCATTTTGATCATCGCGGCGATCTCCGCCGGTTTCGTCATATCGGCGGCCGCGTAGCGAACCTTGACGTCAAAGTCGGCCTCGATCGCCCGACGCGCCTTCTCGATCGCGTCCTGCGCGCCAAATCCGTTCATCACAATGTTGGCACCGCGCTCGGCCAAGGCGCGCGCGACCGCCAAGCCAATGCCCGAGGTCGAGCCGGTGACGACTGCGGTTTGTCCCTTCTGCATGTCACGACCTGTCGACGAAAAACCAAGGTGATCGCCGGGCGCTCCCTATGGTAGTCTGGCAGGTAGCCTGGCGCGGCCGGGCGCACTCTGCCGCCCACTTTGCTGCAGTGCAACGTCTATTTATGGTGGTCCGGCGTCACGTTTGCGCGACCGAAGGTGCGGACCGGATTGGGTTGACGCAATGGCACAGGTACGGCGCCGGCGCCCCGCGGATGGCAGCGGGACGGAACCGAACGGGCCGGCGATCTTCCCGGAACCGGACCACGATCACGCCTGCTGCGCGGTCGGGGCTCTCGCGCGCGCCGTCGCCGTGTGCGCAGAACGCGGCGAACGGCTCACCCCGATGCGCCGTCGGGTGTTGGAATCACTGGCGGCCAGCCACCGCCCCCTCGGCGCCTACGAGATCATCGACCGGTTGGCCGAATTAGGCCAGCGACCCGCTCCCATCACGATCTACCGGGCGCTGGACTTTCTGCTCGCCAACGGGCTCGTACACCGCATCGAGAGTCGCAACGCCTTCATCGCTTGCATCAACAATCACGCGTCCGGCAGTCTGGTCGTGTTCCTCATCTGCGAGCGCTGTGGCGCGGTCGGCGAGGCGCCTGCGACCGCCGTGGCCGACGCCTTGCTGGTCGCGGCGAACGCTGCCTCCTTCGTGCCCAAAACGCCGGTAATCGAGATCACCGGCGTCTGCGCACATTGCCGCACCCCCTGAGTAGGCCATGACGTCATCCGATTCGGTGGCTGCGGCGCGGCCGCTTGACCTCGCCGCCGCCGCGGTCGTGGTCGGGCTCTGCGTGAGCTGGGGCGGCAACCAGGTGGCCGTCAAGCTCGCGCTCCCCGACATCCCGCCACTGATCCAGGGTGTCGTGCGCTCCACGGCCGCGGCGTTGATCGTGCTCGCCTGGGCGCGGCTGCGCGGGGTGCGGCTTTCTGCCCGCGACGGCACGCTGCGCGCGGGGACGGCCGCGGGTCTGCTGTTCGCCCTCGAGTTCATTCTGCTGTATCGCGGCCTGCTGTTGACGACCGCGAGCCGCGCCGCGCTGTTGCTCTACACGGCCCCGTTGTTTGTGGCCCTCGGCGCCTTTTGGCTGTTGCCCGCCGAACGCTTCGGGACGGCCCAATGGTTGGGTCTGATGCTGGCTTTTGGCGGGGTTGCGACCGCGCTCGGGGTGCCGCAGTCGATCGGGGGAGCCTCGACGCTCTTCGGCGATCTGCTGATCGTTGCTGCCGCGGTCGCCTGGGGCGCGACCACGCTTGTCATCAAGGCGACGGCGCTGGCACGCGCGCCGTTCGAAAAAACACTCCTCTATCAGCTCGTGGTCTCCGCACCGCTCATGGGGATTGCGGCGGCGGTGTTCGGCGAACACCCCAGCCCCACGCCCTCGGCGGTGGCGCTCGGCGCATTGGTCTACCAGACCGTCTGGGTGGTCGGCATCACCTACCTGGTGTGGTTCGCGCTGATCACGCGCTATTCGGCAAGCCGCCTCGCCGCTTTCACCTTTCTCACCCCGGTGTTTGGCGTCGCGGCCGGGCACTTGATGCTCGGTGAGCCGCTCACACCGAGTCTGCTCCTGGCGTTGGCACTGGTTGCCGGTGGGTTGGTGCTGGTCAACAAGCCCGCAAGCGGTTGGCCGCGCCGCCAACCGCGATGGGGTTGAGCGGCGACGTCAATAGGGCAGCACGCAAGACGTCCGCTGCGCCCGCGTGCTCACCGTCCACTAAGCCGCTGATGATGCACGCACATCCCGCTCCAGAGACAAGTTTCGTGGACCCCAAAATTCCTTGTGGCAGGCCGTCAAGTAGTGGCGGAGCACCAAAGGCGATCGAGACCGTCGAGTCTGCGTTTTAGATTCTTCCAAACTTCCGGCCAACCAAAGGCATGAATGTGTCTTCGGTCACTGACGCAACGTCCTGTCGAAAGTATTGTCGATCGCACTGCGTTGGTTCGCGGTGGAGATCACCGTTGCGGGGACGAACGTAGGAGCGGATAGGATGCGTAACGTATTGAAGTATGCCGTCTTGGCGCTCGCGCTGGCTTGGGTGCTCGCCGCCGTGCTTCCAATAGGAACAATTATGATCGCCGTTCCCGCGGCAGCAGACCGCAATTGAGGAGTTGCAGTTCGCGGACTTAAGGCGGTTCGCGGACTTAAGTTAGTCGTGTTTTGGTTCGGCCAACCGCGGAGGAGATGGTCCGGGGCGCTCTCAAAGCGTCAAGCTGTTCAATTTGTTGGTCTGGTACGGCACGGACGAGTCCCAGAGCAGCATTTTGAAGGCTTTTCCCGCTAGTCCGGGCGCCGCTTAGTTGTTGATACACGAACAAGCTTTTCATTCGAAAATCCGCAAGCTTATGCTATTCGGCAGTTCCGAAATTAATGGTCGACTGTGTTAGCTCAGTGCCGGATGCTGTAAGATCGCCAGTCTTAATACTCGATCGTTGGAGGTAAGTAAGAGATGTGAATTCGCTCACATCTCTTACCAAACAAAAGGAGCAAAATGTCGCAACGTTGCCTCTGAAGGTGCGGAAAAATTGCTGTGAGATCGCTGACTTCCGAACTCGAGTCTTGCCCTAGGTTGGAGAGAGTTTGTCAGGAGGGATGCAGTGCCAAAAATTTTTTTAAGCTACTGCAAGAGCCAACGCGCGTGGTTGGAGGCGTTTCGCAGAACCGAGCTGCTTGAGAGTGAGCTCAACACTCAGGATATTTTCGACTACCAGGCGCGGCCTACCACTCAAGGCTTATATCATGGTGTGATCGGCGACTTCCTCGAGAAAAGCGACGTCTTCATCGCGGTCATAGACAAGGAATACCCCAAGCGGAAGGAGACCCTTCGGGAGTTCCATATCGGGTACGAGCAATTCTTCCGAAATGGCAGTCCTATATCGGGAAAGGCCTTTGGGCTCATTTTTATCGATCAGGACGGCCTCAACTGGTTCGAGCAGAACCGGAACAGCGGACGCCATCAATTTCCCGAAGATGTCGCCTATCGAAAGATGTTCGACTATCAAGGACCGCGGTATCCCTACACAGAAAGAGATCGTCCCAACGGGGCCGTCATCGAGGCATTGCGCAATTTTCTGGCCGACGTGAGCTTTGCCCTCACGACGGATCAAGGCAGACCAATCGTCAAAGACAGACGGGTGCCAGTCGTCGTTCTGGGACACATCGTCAATCCTGCGCCACCAGCCATCGCCACTGCTCGGGACACTCTCAAGCAGCTGATGGAAACGCGGAAAGATTTGCCGGTAGAGAGCTTGGTCCTCTCTGACGACTGGTTGGATGCTTCCGACCACAGTCTGCTCGATCTTTCCGCGCGCGGGGCCATATTTATCCTTCCGGTTGATGAAATGCTGGCCCAACTGGTCGCCACCCAACCAACGATGCTTTTGGAGCAATTGCAGAACGCCGTTGGACCGCGTGGGAGTGTAGCCCGATCATCGCAATTCGATCCGAGCATGCTTGTTTATTGGATGCCATCCGGCATCGAGAGTGTGCTATTTCGGCGAAAATCGCAAAACACATGCGAAGGGCCCGGACCATACTTTCGAACCGGCTCTGCAGAAGCAATCCTCGAGTGGCTGGCATGCAGGATATTGCCAGACTATCCACCCCCGCCAATCCACTACGAGTCGGCGCCGCTTGATGATGCGATGCAGCAGTTCACCATTCGGTTGAAAGAGGCGCTCAATGGTATCTTTCGTCCGCCCGAACCCAACGTCCTCTCGTTTATCCCGGATGAAAAGCCGCTTAACGACGAGCTCAGTGAAATGGTGAAGGCCCGTGGTGGCATTTTCATCACTCATGCTATCGGAACCGAAGCAACCTCTCTTGATGTTCCCAGCGATCTCAAAAATAAAGTTTTAAGATATGCAGAGAAGCTCGGCCAATTTTGTTCGACCAATGGGCTAGAGCCGGAAAAAATTTATCGCGTTGCCCTGGTAAGGCAGCGAAACGATTTTTGGCGAGGGCGATGGTCAACGGATCTTGGAAGGGGTGATGCCCGTCTGCGTGGATGGCGCTTTCTTGGTATCCGTAAAAACGAAACGGGCCGTTTCGAAATGGACCAGGGTCGGATCGCTCAGTGCGTCGCAGAGATAAGAACGTTGTTTGAACCCGCGTGATGGGACGCTCGGGCTTATGACTGAACTGGCGGAAGAAAGGTCACGCGTTCGATCGCGCTTTACGGATCTGGTTGATACGTGGCGTGCGCCGCATGCGGCCTCCGAGGCTGAATCTGATCAGAACCTGCCGGTGCGTCCGTATCCCGGACTTCGCAGTTTCCTGCCATGCGAGTCTCAGCTATTTTTTGGCCGCTGCAACCAGGTGCAGGAGCTCCGCCGTCGATTCGTGGAGAGCAACGTGGTGCTCGTCATGGGCGGCTCGGGATCTGGTAAATCGTCGCTGGTGAAAGCCGGCCTGTTGCCAAGCCTAAAGACCGTCGCGCCGGTACCGAACCGCCTCGGGCGTTGGTATGTAGCCGAGTGTCGACCGCGGACGAGTCCGAGCGCGGAAGTTGTCGAAGCGCTGTGGCACGATGTGTGTGAGCCGCTGTTGAGCAACGATGTGGGTAGACAGGCCCTTGTCGCCGGTTTTGGCGATCACGCCATGGAGGGCGACCAAGCGGCGGCGGCCCGAGAGGCCGGTAGGGAGAAGTTTGGCGCGCTCGTGGAGAAGGGTGCACTAAGCGGGCGCAGGTCAACCCTTGACCCATACGGCATCAGCGAATTTGCAAATGTCGTGCTCGATACCATTGATGACCACCTGCTTGAGCACCTTAGGGCGGGCAATGCGAATCTTTTGATCTTCATTGACCAATTCGAGGAAATATTTGACGACAATAAGATTGATCCCGAAAGTCGTGACGCCGTATTTGCCCTGATAGATCTCGCTCGTCGGAATCGAGGCCAGGCATTATTTGTCATACTAACCATGCGTAGCGAAGCGCTGCATCGCTGCGCCGAGGACCCTCGGTTGGTTGACCTCGTGAACCAATCGTCCTTCCTGCTCGAATTGATAGATCAGCAAGAAGTGCCCGACGCGATCGTCGGGCCGGCCCGGACGGTTCTGCAAGCTTGGGGTATCCTTCCGTTCGAGGGCCGACGTTCAACCAGCACGTCGCCCTTTACTCCTTCTCTGGTCACGACGTTGAGTGAGGAGCTTACGCGTCTTCGCTCCAACCTTGGTCACAAACCAGACAGTCTGCCGCTCCTGCAGCACACTCTGGAGGCCATCTGGAGTCACGCGCTTGAGCGCTGGGCTGATCCTATCAGGGACGGCGTGGATGTCGGCGACCTGCGGGTTGAGCAAGTGGATTTCGATGCCGTCTGCAATCCGACCAGTCAAGAGGCGAGCCACGATGCTCAATTCCTACCCGGGGGACCATTCCGCCACTGCTTGAATATCCGCGCCGATGGATGCCGCGGGGCGGCTGCGAAAATTCTTGAGGGGATCCCCGGTGTTTCCCCGGAAATGGCGCAGCGTATCTTAGCAGCGGCTTTTTCCACACTGGCGCGTCGTGATGATCGCGGCAATTGGGTTCGCGAGTTCGCCGGTTCCGCCGATATGCTGGCAACGAGTGGAGTCGCGCAGGCGCGCGAACTCAAGGACACACACCTTATCGAGGCCCTGGGACCCTTCGTCGAGGCAGGGTACCTGCAGATGCGGCCTAGCGACCAGGAAGATCGATCGAACGAAATCGCAAGTAGCGAGTCGCAAACTGACCGCGCAAGAAATGGCACCGCCGAATATTGTGTTGGACATGAAGCTCTGATCCGGGGTTGGTCGTGGTGCGACGAGCAGTTGCGCAGATCGGAAAATTTGAGAAAGCTTCTTGGAAGACTTGACGTCGATCTCGCGGCACGGCGCAACAACGTTGCGTCGCCGCCAGCAGGAAGTCGCCGGCGGAATTGGTCCGCTTTTGGTGCGGGACTTTGGCGATGGCTGCTAGCCGAGCCGGAGAAGGAAGCCGATGCTCTGGTGGATCCAAGGCAAAGGGAGCAACTTCGGGATGGTCTACTCGGTGCGCAACCAGTCTACTCCAGAACATGGGCTTTGAATTGTCTGACGGCGCACCGTCGGGAAGTGAGCCGACGGCAGGAAGGGTCAATCGAGGGCACTGGATCCGAGACGCCGAAGACGAGCGTGTGGGCCACTGAGCCAGACGCGCTCGATGAGATTGTCGGGGTTATAAAGGACGCAATCCGCTTGCCTCGAGCCCGGTGGCGACTTCCATCGTGCATGCTGGCGGCAGCGCTATGTGGTTTAGTTCTATGCTTGGCATGGCTTAAGGCCGAGGCAGAGAAGACGGCGAGGTTGTCGACCGATCTGTCGTCCGCCGCGATGACGGCGACGCTTCTTATGAAGGAAGATAGGGCCGGCGACATCACGGCCGATCTAAAGGGCAAGTTTCTCGAGCCTGACAGTGCGCTCTTTTGGGCCGCTTATAAGCCGCTCAAGGGTCATCTATCCCTCCGTTCTCCGGCGGAGATACAGCGTGGTCGCGACCTTTTACGTCTTTCCGAGGCTCTTGTTGAGACATATGTTGACCAGGGGCAAGTCGATAACCTCGCGGCTATGAGCGCAGCGCAGGAGGACCTGGCCAGTGCATTTGCGTCTTCCGATGCGAATAGAGTTTCGCAACACGATCTATACAAGAGCAAGAAGAGTGAGGGTTGGGCGCAACGACTTAAGGGAAATCCGAAGGAGGCTCTTGGACATTTTGAGGCCTTCTTGGACGGTATGACAAAGTTAGTCGGAAATGGCCCTATATTTCGAAAACTCCCAACGGTGCCCGCTGAATGGTATAGGGACCTGGCGGATGCTTTGGAAGTGGTTGGCGATATGCGTGCCGCGACGGGTTTGGATGCTGATGCCTTGTCAGCATATGAGAAACTATTGGACCTTGCCGAGCGGCGGCGCGGTCTTTCTGGACTTAGCGGTGCGCAGTACTGGAACTGGAAAGCCGCTGTCGCCCATGAAAACGTCGGTGACATTTACCGTCAACAGGGTGACGTGAGCAAGGCGCTGTATCACTATCTAAAGTTTGAGAGCATAATGGACGGGATAGTTGGCGTTGACCCTTATAACATCGTCTGGGAACGTAGTGACGCGTTAAGCCATGAGCGGGTCGGCGACATGCGCCGGGCCCTTGCTGAGCAAACGGGCGACCCTGCTCAGGCAAGCAAAACGGATGAGTTCATTCGAGCGGAAGAGGAGTATCAAAACTTTTTAAATACTATAGAATCGACTCAGTCTCGTGACAGAAGAAACGCAGACCTTCGTCGACTTAAAGCGCAGGCTTTTGAGAGGAAGGGGGATCTGCTGGCTTTTCAGGCTCTCGAGGGGAACGAAGACCCATCTCTATTTAAAAGGAAAATAGCGGAGGCGCGGCGACAATACGAGCAGGAAGAGGACATCGCCGCGCAGCTCGTCGCCGCGCAGCCGAATAGCGGCGACTTCGGTCGTGATCTTTTGATTGTGAGAGAGAAAGAAGGCGATTTGTTGATTATCGAAGGCAAGCCCGCGGACGCGCGCAAGATATATGAAGACGTCGAGAAGAAACTGACCACCCCCAATCAGCATGACCGCGACAGGGTGCGAGATGCTCAGCTTGTCCATGAGCGCATCGCCGACGCTTATTGGCTGGAGGGTAACCGGGCTGACGCGATGAGAGAGTTTGATATTTGCTCAAAAGTGAAGTCAGAGGTGGTGTTTGATCCGAGAAATGGGCTTCTTTACGAAGAAAAAAATGATTTACTGGTGAAGAAGAGATTTGGCGAGCCCTCGAACGTTCAAGCCTATTGCGAGAAAAGGTTTAATCAAATCGCTTCGCTGGCAACGTATGTGATGCCTGCCGATGCTTGTGCGGGGCGACCTGACGGTCGGCAACCTTGTCGTTGACAAATTGCTTGCCACCAAAGCAAGCTGCCAACCGCGAAAATCGATGGCGGCCTGCAGCGAACGTGAGGTCGATCTGGACACTGGGTGGGCGAACGCGAACCGAAGCCCAAACCGCGGCTAGATGGCATTGGCGGCGATGTTGACCGTTAGCGCCAGCAGCGCGGCATTGAAAACAAACGACACCACCCCGTGCGCCACCACCAGCCGTCGGATGCGGCCGTCAGCGACCATGACGTCGGAGACCTGCGAGGTCATCCCGATCACGAAGGAGAAATACACGAAGTCCCAATAGTCCGGCTCCCCGCCGCCGGGAAATCGCAGTCCCCCACCCCGACCCTGGCGCTCGGTGTAGAATTCGTGCGCATAGTGCAGCGCGAACATGGTGTGGATGAAAGCCCAGGACAGCGCGATGGTCGATGTCGCCAAGGCCAAATGCAGGGCTGTCCCTTCGCGGGAGCGATGCATGGCCCCCAACTCGGCAATGATCGCCGCAAGACTCGCCATGGCCGCTCCGACTGTGAGCATCAGCAGGATCAGCCGGCCCTCGTCCTCCCGGGCGGCCCGCAAGCGCAGGCCGGACAGGTTGGCCCGCGCCACCATCATGTAGACGGCCAAGAGGTAGAATAGGACGCCGACGTCCCAGCCCAGCAGCAGCCGTGCCGAGGTGCGGGCCCGGAGGGGGTCGAGGGCGATCACCAAAAGGCCGAGAACGGCGGCCATGAACAGCCGGGGGTGCGAGCGCACAATCCGGATCAGCACGGGCGCGCAACGGGAGAAAGCGTTTGGTCCGGTTTTCATCGCGGCTCTTCGACCCCCATCGCGGCGGTCCCGACCGCCCGCGCGGCGACCCGGATGGGCGGCGCGAGCCGAGTTTCGGGTCCGCAGCCCCGACGCCGGCTTCGGTCCCGTCGGCAGGGCGCGGCGCCGCCAAAGCAGCGGGTCCTGCCCTGGCAAGCGCTGAGCCAGCGGGCGTCGCGCCCACAAAGGCCAGAGGACTGCGCCGCGTGCCGGTTTGGCTGCGCTGGAGCGCCGCCCTGCTGCTTGCGGTGTTGCTCTTGCCCTATCTCTTGGCGCCGCTCTACCGTTATGGCGAGCCGGTGTCGACCTTGATGCTATGGCGGTGGGTGATCGGGGAGCGGGTCGAGCGCATCTGGGTTCCGCTTGAGGCCGTGGCGCCGGCGCTGCTGCGTGCTGTCCTGGCGGCCGAGGACGCCCGGTTCTGCGAGCACCACGGCATCGATTGGGGCGCGCTTCGCAGCGTGGTGCGGACCGCCGAGGTCGGCGGCGAATTGCGCGGCGCCTCGACCATTACCCAGCAGGTCGCCAAGAATTTGTTCTTGTGGCCGGGGCGCAGCTTCGTCCGCAAGGGCCTCGAGTTTCCCCTGGCCCTGTTTATCGATGCGGTGTTGCCCAAACGGCGTATTCTCGAAATCTACCTCAACGTTGCCGAATGGGGACCGGACGGGGAATTCGGCGCCGAGGCCGCAGCCCGGCGGGCTTTTGGCCGGTCGGCGGCGGACCTCACGCTGGCCCAGGCCGCCTTGCTCGCCGCCACATTGCCCAATCCCAGTGACCGCAACGCCGCCCACCCGTCCCGCCCGCTGTTGCGGCTCGCAAATCTCTACCAGGCCCGGGTGCGCCGATCCGTGCCGCCGGCGTCCTGTGTGCTCGCGCCTTGACGCGAAGTGACAACACCCCGTGTCCGGAACTCTGGCATTCCTCAGCACGATCCTCTATAAGCCCGACTTTCCGCAAGTCGAACGCCGCCCGGTGCAGTCACTGGGGCTAATCGAGGAGACCGGCGCCATGGCCGTGCCGAAAAGAAAAGTGTCACCGTCGCGGCGCGGCATGCGTCGCTCGGCCGACGGCTTGAAACGACCGACCTATGTGGAAGACAAGGATTCCGGCGAATTGCGCCGCCCCCACCACGTCGACCTCAAGAGTGGAATGTA
>Ga0126381_100010268_pt1 | contig 10541 bp, 6 predicted proteins | sample PanSoiMetPlot_28_FD_96465 | JGI IMG/M metagenome (GOLD analysis project Ga0126381, IMG submission 96465) | Tropical forest soil microbial communities from Panama - MetaG Plot_28 | ecosystem: Environmental > Terrestrial > Soil > Tropical forest > Bulk soil | place: Panama | collected 2016-02-17 | reverse complement strand
TCACCATGAGCTTAGAGATATGTGGAATGCGATTAAGAATGAAATCACGGTTTGCGCCAACCAGGCTGGCTATGTTCACGTTTTTGTCATATAGCCGCAAGTCGTATCCCTTACCGAGAAGCCGCTCAGTAACTTCAATCACAGGACTTTCCCTTAGATCGTCTGTACCTGCCTTAAAGCTGAAACCTAACACGCCCACACGCTTGTGCCCCTTGTCCATGATCAACCGGAGTCCCCGTGCTACCTGTCTTTCGTTGCTTTGTAGAATTGAATTGAGGATCGGAAGTTCTAGGTCGTGCATCTTCGCCCGATAGGCCAATGCTCTCAAATCCTTTGGTAGACAGGATCCACCAAACGCGAATCCAGGAAGAAGATAAGCCGGAGATATGTTGAGTTTTTGGTCTTGGCAGAAAATTTTCATGACTTCGTGGGCATCGATGTCGAAGGACTTGCAAAGATTGCCAACTTCGTTGGCAAACCCGATTTTCAGCGCGTGCCAACTGTTGTCGCTGTACTTAACCATTTCAGCTGTTTTCAAATCAGTGCGAATAACCGGGCCAGGGATTCCCGCATAGAGCTGAGCTAGTAGATCACCGCTGGTCCGATCCAATTCCCCAATTACAGTTTTTGGTGGACAGTGGAAATCCCTCACGGCTGTACCTTCGCGCAAGAATTCAGGATTGTGGCAGACGCCGAAATCAACACCCGCGGTCTTTCCTGAAGATTGCTCCAACGCTGGAATCACAACTTGACACATGGTCCCCGGCAGGATCGTGCTGCGGATGACTATTGTGTGCCAGTCGTCTTTTTCCTTGAGGGCCTGGCCGATCTGCTCACAAACACGCTTGATGTAGCGTAGATCCAGATTGCCATTCGGTTGACTGGGTGTCCCGACGCAGACGAAGGATAATTCTGTCTCTTGGATCGCCAGAGATACTTCGCTCGTGGCATGCAATCTACCATTAGCTACGCCTGCGGCGATCAGTTCGCCGATTTCTGCTTCAATAATCGGAGATTGGCCATTGTTGATCAGGTCGACCTTGGTTTGAACAGGATCGACACCTACCACATTATGGCCACCACTGGCGAGACATCCTGCCGAAACCGTGCCGACATATCCTAGCCCGAAAATAGAGACTTTCAAGTGAATTCCTTTCGCTTCTGTGTAAATGTGACTTCTGATTACAAGTTAAGAAGTGACTTGCTCGATCGACGAAGGTAGATCTGACAACATGTTTATAAGGACCGCTGCACTCATCGGTCTAAATGTCTGGAGATTTGACACCAGCTGGGGATGGACGCTTGCAATTACGCAAAGTGTTCGTGCTACAAGCAGGCAGGCGGAGAAGTTACTCGGTCATGAATAGAGCGTAGATTTCATTAATGTACAGTGAGATTTCGCCGCTCCTTATGAAGCACTTGATACATCGCAATTCGACGATTCGACGACGAAAGGTATGTTAAGCAAGTCAGCGTACACATTCATCGTGATCTGACTTACGTTATCCCAGGAATTGCGCTGCGTGGCGAGTTCTCGTATCTCAGTTCGCCGGTTATTCAAGTCCACGTATAGGTCGCTCGAGAAATATTGTTCGATGACCCTCGACAAGTCATCCGGATCTTCAGGCCTGAATACAAAACCTGTCTTGCCATCCACGATGTCGTCCTTCAGAGATCCTACGTCTGACGCTAGAGCCGGCAAACCGAAGCTATGACCTAAAAATAAAACGCCGCTCTGATAGATGTGCCTGTAGGGCAATACAAAAACATCGGCTGCTTTGAAATACGTCTCCGTCTCATCATCTGGAATGAAGTCGGCTTTTAGTAAAACTCGTCCCTGCCGGATATCTTCTTCGAGACTCGCTCTTATCGGCGTCCAGTAGCTCTCGCAGTTCTTTGGTCTGCCAGCGATGATCAACCGATAATCCTCTCGCCCCTTCTGTATTTTCCGGAATGCGGAGATGAGGTATTCAAGGCCTTTGTAGGGTGCAATGTTGCCGAAGAACAGAATCGCCCTTTCACTTTCTTGGATCCCAAGTCGGTGCCTGGCCTCGGCAGATGTGAGATGTGTTCTCGGTACGGCATTGTTTATTCCGAAAGGAATCACTGTAATGCGAGTCTTTCGTTCACCGAATTCCTCGATGAGTTCAAGCTTCATTTTTTCGGTGTGGACGAAGATACGGTCTGCAAGGCGGTACTGGATCCGGAGTGTGAGCCGATTGAGAAGTGTATCTTTTGAATCGCGCCTTGCTGCATTCACATTATGCAACGTGAGAGCGATCTTTTTTCCCAGGAGCTTGTAATAAAGCATCAATAATGTTCGATCAAAAAACTCGAACTTGTTGTTCCACAAGATATGGAAAATTTTTGGCTCGGCAGTCGCAGCATAGCGAATGAGGTTTGCATAGTAAATCAGAACTCGAGAGGCCTTTCGTACGAGACCTGCATCGGATTTCTGGTCGCCTCGCAGATTAAGAAAAGTCACTCCAGGCTTGTCATGAAAATCAGGGCAATCCAGATCATCATTACCAATGAGGTCCACGACAATCCCATTTGCGATGAGCGCCGTTGACAAACCGAACGCATAGGGCTGGTCGGCGCCGCCGGTAAGCAGAGCCACCGATGTCTCGCAAGCTAAGCCTGTGGTTGTCAAATTAGGCAAAACCTTTGCGTATTTACTTGCACGATGTACATTTTCCGGTCTCCAAACCAGTGCGGCCCGGTTTAGGCCAAGCTTAAGTTATTTGTCATCCGCAATTTGCAGACTGATTGTCAAAATTTACAGGCTTTGAAGGGTGGACCATGCTCGTGCTATTCTCACTAAAACCCGCTATCGCATGCAGCGAAAGGCCATGGGACCAACGAACTGGGCGCTCTCCTCCTCGCAACCTTGTCCGTTGGTATGGAATTGATTCCACTGAAAACTGATTTAGAGATGCCTTGGCAACGAAATCTGGAGTAAAACCTTGGCGCGCTTAATCATGCGACAAACCGACACCAAGTTGGGAGTACCCTTCGCTGACCCTTCATTGGTAATTTTGGAAATCTATTCGCAATTTCGCACTTTTGATCCCCGCCATCTCTCATAGGGTTTTCACAACCTCAGCGACGGCGCCACAGAAGTATTTCATGGCTAATACAAAGGAGTCCTCCCCCATCATGAAACACGCTCGCTCACTTACATTTTTGCTTTTACTGTTCTCGCCCATTGCGGCAACACTCGCACACGCTGGCACTTACACCGCTGCTTCATGTAGCCAGAGCGCTGTCAATGCGGTGATTAACGGGCCTACACATACTGCAGTTGATGGTGACACGATCAAGATTCCCGCCGGGTCGTGCACCTGGACAACCGGTATTACCGTGCCCAGCAACATTGGAATTTCGATTGTTGGCGCTGGCACGCCCAATTCCGCCGCTTCTACAACGGGAGCAAGCTCTTCGTGCAGCGGCACGACCATCACAATTTCTGGCGGAATCAAAGGGTTCACGATGCGTCCTGGCTACGGAAACTCCACATCGAGGATCTCGTGCATGAACATTGCTTCCGGTTCTTCCGGTATCGCCTTTTCCGTTCTGGGAACCTGCACATCGAGTGGCTGCCCCAACCTTCGAGTGGACAACGTTACCTTCACTAATTGGGCGGGACATGCGAACGCCGGCATCTCTTATGGAATTTCCGCAGTCGGGGATATGTTCGGGGTTCTGGATCACAATACAATCAACGGCTCATCCGGAAACTATCTGCAGTTAGTCGAGCAGTCCAATGCCAGTTACTTAGGCGTGGGTCAGTACGGCGACAACTCATGGGCACAGCCCGAGAATTACGGGTCTGCGAACTTCCTCTACTTTGAGAACAACACCTTCAACAATGCTGGAACCACAGAGAATGAAGGCACTGCTGGAGGTTTGACGAATGAGGGTGGAGGCCGTGTAGTAGTCCGCTTTAACACCTTCAACATAACAGACAACTTTAATTTCTCCCTTGGCTGGCATGGGACCGAATCAAGCGGTCGTCCACGCAGTACCAGGGCTTATGAGTATTACCAAAACACTTGGGCCTGCAACAGCACGGTGAATGGATGCCCGCCAGTAATCGGCGCGCGCGGCGGAACCGGCTTAACTTGGGGAAACACTCTCAGCGCGACCTCGGGAAGCACTTTCAACACAATTCTCCAGATGAACACCTACCGTACGCAGGGAAGTCCATCTTCGCCGTGGAACGCCTGCGATGGTTCGACGCCTTACGACACGAATGATGGAACCACCTACTACTCAGGCACCATTACCGGGGTGGCAGGGCAGACGGTCACGGTTTCAGGTTCGCCAGGATGGACAGCCAATCAATGGTCGCCTAACGGAGCGCCCTATTCTGTCCACGATGTCACCAGGAGCACTGGCTCTGAGATAACAGCGAACACCGCCAATACGCTGACACTTGCTTACAGCGGCGGGCCAGGGGCTTGGACTCCGAGCAGCGGAGATTCAATCCAAATACTTCGCGCCACGGCCTGCATAGATCAGGCTGGTGGCAGAGGAGCAGGTACGCTCTACAGCGGTACCCCCCCCGCTTCAACTCGTGCAAACCAGGCCTTGTCACCGACCTATCTCTGGATGAATAGTAGCGGAAGCTCATCGGCCACATCGAGCGCGGATACAAAGAGAGTCATCGCAAACCGCGACTTCTACCAGGAGACAGCCAATCAAGCAGCGCAGACTTCAGCAGCGGCACCCTTCAACGGAACCAGCGGCAACGGCCACGGGACACTTGCCAATCGTCCTACAACCTGCACGAAAGGCGTAGGTTATTGGGCAACTGACCAGGGAAGCTGGAACCAGAGCGGAAAGGGGGGTCAAGGCGACTTGTTTGTCTGCACCGCTACAAACCAGTGGGCGTTATATTACACACCCTATACTTACCCACACCCGCTCACTCAGGGAACAGGCGGCACTACACCTGCACCTGCGCCACCAACCAACCTCAAGGGAACTGTGCAATAACAAGATCCCGTTTGAGTTCGGCGCGTGGGCTGCACATTTCGGTCCGCGCGCTAGCTCTCCTAGTTTGAATACAGCACCTTTGGTGGTGGCAGATCTGGTTTTGGACCCCGTCTCGCAACCCAACTAAGGACCTGAGTTGTTCGCTGTGCCTTCGCATCCCAGGTAAGCTGTTCCCTGGCGTAGTCCATGCCTTGCTGTCGCAAGCGATTAAGAAGTTCCCGATCCTGTGCGAGATCGGTCAGGATCTTCTCGATCTGAGCGACGATTTCGCTCTCGTTGGTCAGAGGCACTCTGTACCCCACGTCGCGATAAACGATATCTCCAGGCCCACCGAAATCCGCGACCACGGGAACGGCGCCCGTAGCGAGCGCTTCAAAAACTACGCCTGCACCGTTGTCGCGAAGAGATGGAAACACAAACAAGTCGGCAGATCTCATGTGTTTGAGGACTTCCGTATGGCTAAGCCAGCCACAGAAGGTGACAGCATTGTCCACCCCAAGGGATATCGCAAGCTGCTCGAGTCTTTCCCTCTCCGGACCATCGCCGATCACGGTAAAGCCAGCCAAATTATTTCGCAAAAGTGGAGCAGCGGCACGCAAAGCAAGATCACACGCCTTCCGCGGAACCAGGCCTCCAACAAAAATCAGTTCAAGTTTGGCGCCCGCCTCCAGATTACGCGGCTCACCGAAACACAGGGAGCGATCTATCCCGGGCTCGGGGACGAAAAACAATTTGTCGCAATGCACGGCAAACTCGGAATACGTCTGGGACGAAGCGGCGACGATCGCTGCCGCGTGACGATAGGTCGAACGAGCAAAAGGTAAGTATCGATACAGATTTCGCAGGTTTGAGACCCATTCCTTCTGCTGCTCGAGTTGGCTAAAGCCTGGTGGCCACGGCAGGCCTCCATTGAGCGGCCCGATCACGAAGGGTATGGGTCCATTGCGCAGGAAGAAAGCGAACGGACTCGGCAGGACCGGTGACATCGGTTGAACACGCAGAACGACATCGAAGTCTCCTGCAAAGATGCGACGCCGCAACTGTCGCCATGCATACCACTCAAAAGCAAGTGAAAAAGGATAGAGGAAAGCAGTAAACACCTGCGTGTCGTAGTTGTACTTAAAAATCTTGCGCAAAGTCCAGGAATAGATGCGCTCGAGCAACGGCATCCGGACGACCTCAATGGAATGAAACTGTGCCTTTGCGCGTCGCACGGCACCTTCAACAGGCGCTCGAACAACCAAGGTGACTTCGTGGAGTTTGGCGAGTGCTGCCGCATGCGAGTAAGTCACATAAGGCATGCTGACCTGCTCCGGATTGCAATCCTGCCCCAGAACCAAAATATTTAACTGACTCATGAATTCCTCTGTTTCGGCCGGCCCGCTAGCTGAAGTTCCGCTCCCTCTCTAGTCGCAAAACCAGACCGCAAATTCGCATGTTCACTCCCAGGGGATGTCATTTTCAAAGTGAGCTCAGTGACCTGTTCCGTCGCGCCCAGGGACAACGGTCGCAGAGCTTGGGTCTGAGGCTTGGCGAGCTTCGGAACAGTTACGCTTGCCATCAGAAAGGTAACAAATAGGAGGCACGGCTCCAACGCGGCCTCGGTTACGTTGTAAAAGATCAACAGAGTCCAAAGGCCCAAGCCTAGGGAGCCAATGGGCGTGAGAGATTTGAGCCGCTTGCAGATCTTGCGATATGTGGCGATCAGGAACACACAGACAACGAATAGCCCGATCAGGCCAAGCTCGAGGTAGATCTGGAGGTAGCCGTTATGCGCCTCCATTACACTGTCGCCGGTTAGCCTCGCCCAGACCCACTCGACACGTGGGCCAAGCCAGAAGCTCTGATAGCCGGTGCCCAGGACAGGATTGATGGGCACGCTCAGAAGCACCTCCCAGATGCGAGTCCGGTCGGACATGTTCCCGGATTTGCCCACTGCCTGGGACAACTGTGCGCCCATGCCGAAGCCGATAGTCAAGATCAGATAAAAAAGAAAGCTCATTGGAGCCAGCGCTTTGACCCAACCAGGATGCCGCCGGCCAAGCTTGCAATGCGATGCAGCAATCACGAGGCAGCCAATGGCGAGGCAGATGGTCGAGGTACTGCTCGCGGAGAGATTCAGCAGCCAGAGCGTCATGGCGATGAATGCGACGTTCACCAGGATGACCCTTCTAGCGCGCCTCTCTTTTCGTTGATGCCAGCGTGTGATCGTATCCCAGAAGAAGAATATTCCGCTCACCAGGCATAGAGCGCCCAGCATGTTCTTGCTTGTCGTTACACCCGTGTATTCCTGACCACCCCAGGCCGAATAAGACTTGCCAAGGTAAGGGTAATACTTGATGAGTAAGACGGAGAGCGGGACGAGTAGATAGCACACGTGCCGGAGCACAGTACGCACTGCTTCGACTGCGCGGCGATCAGACAAAACAACCAGGACCGCCATGTATACGCCCGCATCCCGGAACCACTTCTTGAAAGTTGCCAATGGGAAATCTGACCACATGACACTGAGCAGGGTGATCGCTATATAGAACGTCAGAGCAGCGTTCTGTCTAACGAAATTGCCCCAGTTGAACGCGCGTGAGACGAGGATAGCGAATGCCGTCAGAGTCAGGAACAAAAAAAGCGTGCGGTCGAGCGGATTCCCCTGCTCCAGAGCTTGTGCAGAGTTGCTCACATCCGAAAGTCCGATCCATGTTGACGGCGATCGCGATCCGAGGAAAAACAACCAGATCACGGGTACCCACAATGCCGCCGAGTTCTTGTGCTCCCGGGCTGGGTCGAACCAGAACAGGCACAACAAGAGAACGAACCAGAGCAATAGCGCTAACGCAGGAGACATTTCTACTTTGCGATGAGGACAGGCTGCGCTTGATCGGCCAAATCAACCTTCGACCCGCTCGGTCCAGACTGATTGGAAAGCTGGTCAAAGATAGTATCCATGATCCGGGCAGTGAGGAGGATCTCGCGATAAGGAATGGGCACAGCAGCGTCTTCGCGAATGGAGCGATAGAAGGACTCGATGAGAACCTTCAAACCAGCGTCCATATGAAAATCCCGAGCCAAAAACAGTCTCGCATTTCGTAGTAACTCGCTTACATGCTGTTTGGCAAACGATACCGGAGGAATGAAGTGGTCGGCGTAACTCTTGAGCTTTGTGCCGCGAAGCCGAAGTACCGTCTCGTGATTCTGATCGAGGACGAGACCGTTCTTCGGGCCGAAGATGCGAAATTCGTGGAGCGAAGGACGCATTTGCGACGAAAAGGTGAAATAGGCTGTGGTCTGTTCAGAATCCGAGATGATTACTCGAAGCTCATCCACGATCTCTCTTTCGCCAATTCCTTTGAGAAGCGGGCTGGTAAACCCGTGCGATATTACCCGAACATCGTCACCGGTCAGAAACTCCGCGATTCTGGCAATTCCGTGGCTAATAATGTTTTGCAACAATTTCCCGGGAAGCCTGCGAACCCAATGTTGCCTGTCGCCGAGCAGTGCTCGTGCATAGGCCGCATCCCCCAGGTTGTAACTGTAATAACTCTCCATGTGTACCGGGAGCCCGCCCAAATACCCGTCCCTAACGAGAGCCCTCAGCCGCCGAGTAGCGTGGCTGAATTGGCAGTTGTGTCCCACGGTCAGTTTAAGTCCCTTTACTTCGGCCAAAGCCACCAGTTGCTGAGCTTGGTCCGCATCGACGGTGAAGGGCTTTTCAACGTACACGTGACAGCCGAGCTCAAGGCACATTCTGGCAATCTCGAAGTGACTCGCCGGCGGCGTCGTGATGTGAACTACGTCAGGCCGCGTTTCCTTCACAAGCTCAGCCACATCTGTGAACGATCGATTGATCTGGAAGCGCTCGCTAAGCTGGCTAGCCATCAGCGGCTCGCGGTCGCACACGCCGACAATCTCACATCCTTCTAGCTGCTGAATGTGCAACGCGTGGGCGTCCGCGATTTTGCCGCATCCCACGATCGCGACCTTAAGCATGCTGCTTCTCCTGTCTAATCGCGCGGCAACCGCGGAAGTAACGCTGTAATCCCTCGGCAGTCGGCACGACCGGCGTCCAGCCTAGCTTGCTCTTTAATTTCTCATTGCTGTACCGTGTCGTCTTCCACTCCGCATTCCATCGCCGAGGATTAAAGGTTGGCGGCAATTGTCCCCTCGACCACTGCGAATACTTCTCCCAAAAGCGGCATAGCGTACGGCTGAGGAGATGTGGCACGTACAGTGATTTGAAAGGCTTTACGTTTTTCTTGTACTGCCGCAGGAACTGGCGGCTGGATGGCAGGTCGTCATCGACTACGTTGAATACTTCACCTTCAACGCCTTTCACCAAGCCAGCCAAAGTAATTGCCTCCGCGCAGTTGTCGACGTATGTGAACGGGATGGGGTTTGAGCCGCCCAGGTGCAGGAAGAGCCCGAATGTTCCAAGGCCGACCCGGCTCGTGATTTGGCCTTTACCTGCGCCATAAACGCTCCCAGGTCTGACCACCACACATGGGATGCCAAAGTCCGTCGAGTATGAGTTCACAAGCTTCTCCTGCTGCACTTTGGCAAAACAGTAGGCGTCGCCGCGGAGCTCGGGATGTTGCTCAATAGGGCAGGATTCGTCTAGACACCGCGATTTCTGCCGGTTGGTGTAAACGGTGAACGAGCTTACCAGAACGAACCTTCGCAGGTGCGCAAATCGGAGACTCGCGTCGAGCAGGTTGCGAGTGGCGACGACCGAGTTCATAAACGCATCGGGAAACGACTTCTCCCCGGTTCCCGCCGCCAGATGGATGATGATCGCTGCCCCCTTGCATGCAGCTTCACAATCCTCGCGAGAGAGAAGATTGCCTTTGAGTGTGTCGATCCGCACCGTCTGGGGATAACGATTGATGAGGTCTTCGAGCTTGGTTAGGTCGCTCGAAGGCCGCGCGAAACAGGCAATGTTACGAAAGCCACGATCCAACAGGCATTCAACAACTTGAATTCCGATGAAGCCAGTAGCTCCTGTAACTAGTATCCGATCGTCCGGACCAATCACAAAGTTGTTGCTTGCATGTTTTGAGATCAAGCTCCGAGACAACCCGTCTTCTTGGTTCGAGACGTTGGCTTGCAGAGAATTCATCCCGTTGACTTCCGCGGGTGTTGCTACTCCCATCTAATTCCCTACTCCTACAGGGGATTCCTGCGTTTGGAGCCATTTCTCAAGAACAATGAGGCTGAATAGAATCTTGTGATTGTCTTGTCGACCGGATGCATGTTCATCGAGAAGCCTCCGGCCCGCATTTGGATCGAGATATTGATAGATCCTGGAGTCAGGATCCAGGAAGGTGTCGACCATCTTGCTGTCCATGGCGCTGCGGAACCAATCATCGACGACATTTGCTGCGAACCCTCGTTTGGGACGCTTGATAATCGACGTGGGAAGATAAGTCTCGCAGACTTGGCGGTGCAGCCACTTCCGAGAGCCGTTCCTTACCTTAAGATTGGATGGCAATCGTTCCACATATTCGACGACTTCTTTATCCACGTACGGCACACGAAGCTCGAGACCG
>Ga0126381_100010266_pt1 | contig 10542 bp, 9 predicted proteins | sample PanSoiMetPlot_28_FD_96465 | JGI IMG/M metagenome (GOLD analysis project Ga0126381, IMG submission 96465) | Tropical forest soil microbial communities from Panama - MetaG Plot_28 | ecosystem: Environmental > Terrestrial > Soil > Tropical forest > Bulk soil | place: Panama | collected 2016-02-17 | reverse complement strand
TAATTAGCTATGCTCTATCCCCGGATGCTAGATCCTCCCGATCGGACTCCTTCAACGCAGTTCATCGAGCTGCCCGGCGGCCGCATCGCCTACGACGTGTCAGGACCCCGAAGCGCCCGCCTGATCGTCTGCATGCACGGCATGGGCGATACGCGGCGCAGCTACCGCTTCCTGGCACCCAGACTGGCTGACGCCGGGTACCGAGTCGCCACGATGGACGTTCGTGGCCACGGCGAGACAGGCATCGGCTGGCCGCGCTACGGCGCAATCCCCGCGGCCTCCGACGCGGTGGCCCTGATCCGTCAACTGGGTGGGCCCGCGGTGCTCGTCGGTCACTCCGGAACCGGGCGGACCGCCGTCTGGGCGGCCGCGGAGCACCCCGAAGACGTCAGCGCCCTGGTCCTCATCGACTCCTTCGTCAGGGACACGCGGCCCAGTCTCATCGCGAGGCTCGCGGCTGAGATTGTCGGCCGCAGCGCAACCTTGTGGACCAGGTACTACGCCTCGCTCTACCCAACCAGAAAGCCTGCGGACTTCGACGACTACCTGCGGGTCCTCAAGCAAAAGATGCGGGAACCGGAGCGGCTCACCGCCATGCGGCGGCTCCTGACGCAGCCGCGAGAGGAGAACCGGGACCGGCTTGCCGAGGTCCGCTGCCCCGCCCTAGTGATCATGGGCGGCAAGGACGGCGACTTTCGGGACCCCGCGGCTGAGGCGCAGCTGATCGCCAGCGGCCTGCGGACTGAGGGCAGAGTCGCTCTCATCCCGGAGGCAGGTCACTACCCGCACGCTGAGTTCCCAGAGGAGACCGCTGCGGCGGTCACCCGGTTCCTTGCGGAGAGCTGAAGTTGGCGAGGGTCGGACTTTCCACCGACACGATCGTCGAGGCCACCCTGAAACTCGTCGATGAAGCGGGGCCATCGGCAGTCAACCTCGCGGCTGTCGCCGACCGAGTGGGCGTCCGTCAGCCGTCCATGTACAAGCACGTCGACGGCGCGAACCACCTGCGCCGCCTCGTGGCTCTCGCTGTCCTGACAGAGCTGCAGCGCCGAATCGAGGACGCCGTAATGGGACGCGCGGGCGAGGATGCGCTGCGCGAGCTGATGCGGGCGTACCGCCAGTACGTCGTCGAACGGCCGGGACGCTATGCGATGTTTCCTGCTGCCCCACTACTGGACCCGCTGCTCGAGGCATCCGGCCGCCGGCTCATGAATGTGCTTGCAACTGTGCTCGAAAGGTGCGGCATCACCCGCCAGGGGGGACTTCATGCCATGCGAGCAATCCGGGCCGCAGCGCACGGATTCGCGTCACTCGAGGCGGCGGGAGGCTTCGGCCCAGCCGAAGACCTCGACGCCAGCTACGACCTCCTGGTCAACTCGCTGATCACAGGTCTCAGGGCGTTGCCGGAGCCCTCCTGACGAGCCCGAGGCAATTTGTTTCAAACAGCCGACTCTAAAGTCGGCCAGTCGAACTGGCCGGAGGGCGTTTACGGCCACAACTGATGCTCAGTTCGTGAGATCCGCCTGGCAAATCACCTCCCACGCCCAGAAGTGTCGGGCAGACTGTTTTGACTCAGTACTCCCGGGCAATGTCGACCACGTTCAGCAGGGGCTCATGCGCTAGGTAGCGACGCAAGTTGATGCAGATCAGTTCGATCAGGTTGGCCCGACCCACGGCGTCAGCTCCGGAGACATGTGGAGTCACGATCATGTTGGGCAGCTCCCAGAGCGGACTGCGCTGCGTCAGCGGCTCCTGGGCGAAGACGTCGAGCACGGCGCCGCCAAGTCGGCCATCGCGCAGCGCCTCTACTAGAGCCGCCTCGTCGAGAACCGCGCCGCGGCCCACATTCACGACCCAGGCGCCGGCGGGCAGAGCTACCAGCACATCCCGCCCGACCAGGCTACGGTTCCGGCTGGTCGACGGCATGGCCAGGATCAGGAAGTCCGCCTCGCGTGCTGCTTCCGCCAACCTGTCGACACCCAGGATGCGCTCGGGGATGACGCCTTTCGGGTCACCCGTACCGGGCACGCGGAATCCGTCATCCTCTGTTATCTCCGGCCGCGCCTTGACCGCGATCACGCGCATACCGAAAGCGTTCGCAAGCCGTGCCACCTCCCGTCCGACGCTCCCGTAACCGGCCACGACGGCGGTGAGGCCGCGAAGGCGGCGTCCCAGGAACGCGTCTTCGTGCTCCGGCCAGCGCCTCGCCTGCTGCAGATGCCGCCGCGCCTCAGCGTCCTGCGCCGCCTGCAGCATCGACCACATCACGTACTCGGCGATCGGTACCGCGAAGACGCCCTTGGCATTGGTCAGGACAACGCCGGGCGGAATCTTGCCGACCAGGTGCTCGACGCCGGCTGTGGGCGACTGCAGCCAGCGCAGCTCGGGAGCAGACTTCGGAAGGTTTCCCGCGATCAGCACCTCCACCTCGTCGTCCTTCAGTAGCGCTACGGCAGCCGGCTCTACGTACTCGATCAGCAGTGCCGGCGAGAGGTCGTGCAGCCGTGCACGCTCCGGCTCGGCGAGGTCCACCGCGCAGACGAGCTTGATCATCGACCCGGGACCACCCATGCCACCGGCATGTATCGCACTGACGGTGTCACGCAGAGGGCGGCTGCGACGCTAAGCGGAGGGCCGCCGCTCAGCGTGGCCGCAGCCATCCTCGGGGCGGCCGGCCCCACTCGCAAGCGGGAGCGCGGGTCAAGCGGCCTTCGTAGTAGTCATGAGACATCCCCTAATCATTTGACAGAATTCAGGCAGCTTGATGCGTCTCCTTCGGCCGGCGTTGGAAGAGGAGGTTGTGGCGGCCTTCCTGCGAGCGGAGGCCGACGACACGGGGCGGTATCGAGCCGACATCCTGGGGCGCCTCGGCTCCGACGGCCGATCCCTCGACATCGTCGCGCGTCCCGACCTCGGTGACCGCTGGCAGAATGCCTACCGGCGCCGTTTGCTCGGCGAGATGCGCGGCTTCGGCCGCGGGGATGGAATGTTCGTCGGGTTCCCCTCGCGGGTCGATTGGCATCGCGCGGCGCTGCCCAGAGACGAGATTCTGGAGGTCCGCTACATCGACGACCGCGGCTGCGACGACTACTGGGTCACGTTGTCGGGCGGGAGCCGCCGCCCTCTTGACGCTGCCGCTCGGATCCGCGCGGGGATCGGTCCGGAATGGCTGATCGGGGTTTGGGACCTCACCGGATGTGAGGCGGTCGTGAGCCGGTTGTGCCAGGGCTCCCTCCCTGAATTGATCGTGGCCACCGACCCACAGATAGGACGGGTGGTCGCCGTCGAAGGCAACGGTCGGCTGACCTCGTTCGCCCTGTTCCCGGAGCGCCTACCGGAAGCCATCGAGGTCTTCTGTGCGATTGCCGAAGGCCTCGACAGCTGGGGACTCTACTGATCGCGATTAGCCGGCGAGTCTGGGATGCTGGACCACCGGGCGCCCCGCCTTGAAGACTCCGCCGATCCGACCGGTGCGCGCAAACGCGAGGTCGCTCGGGTCTTCGTCCAACACGATGGCATCGAAGACGTACCCAGGCGCGATCCGGCCATACCGGTCTCCCACTCCCAGGAGTTCGGCGCCGCTTTGGGTCGCAGCAAGGAGCGCTTCCTCGATGGTCATTCCCGCTTCGGCGACCGAGGCTATCTCGCGTAGATTGGTCCCCTGCTGCTCGCTGGTGATGTAATCCGTTCCCAGCGCGATCTTCACGCCAAAGCTCCGGGCGATCATGACTGCCTCTCCCCAGTGCGATGCGACCTCGCGCACTCGTGCCGTGGTGGCCGGGGCCAGCTTTCCCTCGGTGGCCCAGCCTTGAAGGTCGCGCAGAATGGTAAGGGTTGGCACGAGCCAGCACCCGTGCGTCGCCATCTGCCGGGCATCCTCCTCCGTCAGAAGCAAGCCATGGTCGATCGAGCGGACGCCGGCATCCACTGCGTCGCGCAGCCCTTCGCCTCCGAAGCAGTGAACCATCCCCGGTTTGCCTCGGCGCCGTGCCTCCGAGAACGCAGCGGCGATTTCCTCCGCAGTGAACTGTGGCGCCCCGCCCGTGCCCGACATGATGCCGCCGGTGGTGCAGAGTTTGATCCAGTCGGCGCCTGCCCGCAGTAGAAGACGGACCGTCTTCCGGACCTCGTCGGCTCCGTCAGCCACAAGACGGGGGTGACCGGGGTAGTCCGGTATCTGGTAGTTCGTGGAGATCTGGGCCGCCGGGCCGGGGAGATAGCCATCGAAATGGCCGCCCGTCTGGGAAAGCGGCGCCACCGCGACCTGCAGATCCGGCCCCGGAATCAAGCCACGAGAAACGCCATTCCGCACGCCGGCGTCGATGCCGCCTGCGTCACGGGCATAGGTCACCCCAGCTTCGAGCGTTCGCTTGAGCACGCTTGTGGCTTCGAGAATGCGCTCTGAGAGCGGCGTGCGCAGCATGATCATCGTGTCGAGCGACGTGGCTATCGCGTGCAGATGGCAGTCCACCATTCCGGGGAGCACCCACAAGCCCTCGAAGTCATAACTCTGGGCGTCCGATCGGATTTCGCGACCGACGGCGACCACGACTCCACCGTCCACGGCAATGTCACTCGGTCCGCCGAACCCGCCGCCCTCGTCAAGGACCATCGCCTCGCGCAGGACGAAGCTGGTCGGAGGAGAATCGCCGCGATCAGCCCTGGACATGCGTGGCGCCAGCTCGCTGTTTGGCGTCTTCGTCGGCACGAAACTCGTCGGCGATCTGGGCTGCGGTCGCAAAGCGACACTTACGCTCCAGCGCGTATTCGATGACTCGTTCAAGCATCGCCAGGCGGGAGCCACGCCCGATGACCTGGGGATGGAGAGCGAACATGAGGAAGCCGGCCGGGTCACGCCTGATCAGGTCATCGATCTCATCGCGCCAGACCTCCTCAACCTGGCGCGCATTGAGAAGGAGCGCACGGTACTGCGGCGGCCCGTAATGAAATTCGAATTGAGAGAAGTCGGTCAGGATCCAGACAAACGGCAGCTCGACCATGTCGAGCGGCTCAGCGCGTCTGATCAGGCCCTCGGCGTCGATCGTATGGGGACTCGGTGCCCAGAATGGGCGATACCCGCCGAGCAGACTCGAATCGTACCGGAACCCCTCATCGGCCATGACCTTGAGGCAGGTCCCGTCACCGAGGTCGGCCCCAGTCAGCCGGGCTCCGACTGGTCGCTGTCCGGTAATCCGCTCGAGGATCTCATTCGTGCGGGTCAGCGAATACCGCATCTGGTCGAGGGGTAAAGCGGCGATATCCTCGTGACGGAGCGTGTGGTTGGCGATCTCGTGGCCCGCGCCCGCGACCTGAGCCACCGAATCGGGGTACTGAAGAGCCGTAGTGCCCGGGATGTACCACGAGGTCGTGATCTCATACCGCTTGAAGATCTCGAGGAGTTGCGGCGTGGCGTATTCGGCGAACTCTCCGCGGGACAGCGTCCTCAGCCCCGTCTGCCCGGCTGCAGTCCAGGTGCTGACCGCGTCATAGTCGACTGACATGCAGATAGTGGTTGCATACGGTTGCGGGGTAGACATCCTTCCGAATCCTCCTTCTTGCTCCGAGTACCGATGTCGGTGCAGATGTGGACTTGCCATCTGCGGGCCATGGTGGTCGTTACCCGCGCACTTCTCGGAGAGCCGCGTCGCTTGCAACACGGAGAGGACCTCGCGAAGCTGAGCCGCCGGCGCCTCATGTCGGCCGTTTCCTGGCCATCTCTCCAACCCGCCCCGAACTCATTGCTCCCCGGCCGGCCTTCCTCCCCATCCCGTTGACAAATTCGTGGGAACGCGCAAAAGTTGCAAAGGCAAAAGCCCAATCAGCTAAGAGGATAGCCGGAGCAAGAGGTTGTCAACAGAGCGCATCGAGGAAGCGACCGAGGTCACAACGCCGCGCCTGCGCGCCTGGCGCCAGATTGACATGGCCGAAGTCCTCTGGCGGTACGGCATCCTGATCGTCTGGCTGGCGATCGCGATTATCTTCTCGATTCTTCGCCCGGAAACGTTCTTCACATTTGGCAACGTGCAGACGATCGCCGGATCGCAGGCCGTTCTGGTTGTCGTTGCCCTCGCCCTCGTCCCGACACTGACCGCCGGCGAGTTCGACGCCTCGGTGTCGTCGGTGACCGGAATCTCGCTGGTCCTGATCGGCTGGCTCAGCGTGCTTCACCACTGGCCGATCGGACTGGCAATCGTCGTGGCGCTGGGAGTCGGACTGCTCGTCGGTGCCATCAACGCCTTCTTCGTCGTTGTCGCCCAGGTCCAGTCGATCGTCGTCACTCTGGGCATGGGGACGCTGCTCATCGGCGCTGCCCTGGGGATAAACTCGCTGAGCACCGGCGGGATCTCTCAGAAGCTGGTCAATGCGACCCACATGAACCTGCTGGGGTTGCCCCTGGCCTTCTACTACGGCCTTCTCCTGACAGCTCTCTTCTGGTACGTCCTGTCGTTTACGCCGCTTGGACGATACCTCTATTTCGTCGGCGCCGGGCGAAGCGTGGCACGCCTGTCTGGAATCCCGGTGGACATGATTCGAGCAGGATCATTCATTGCGGGCAGCTTTTTCAGTGCCCTTGCCGGCGTCATCCTCGCCGGATGGATTTCGGCCTCGGACCCGAACGTGGGCCCGACCTATCTCCTTCCCGCCTTCGCGGCGGCATTTCTTGGATCGAGTGTGCTGGAACCGGGTCGATTTAACCCGTGGGGGACCTTCATTGCGGTCTATTTCCTGGTCACCGGCGTGGTCGGCCTCGAGCTGCTGGGCCTGGCGGGCTGGATCGAGCAGGTCTTCTATGGCGCATCACTCGTGCTTGCTGTCGCCATCTCGCGCTTCGCAACCCGACGGCGGTTCAACGTGTAAGCGACACCTGCGCTCCGCCCCGGACCGACATCAACCAGGTAGTAAGGGAGGTCAAGGATGAAGACAGTCAAGGGGTTCAAGACATTGGCGGTTTGCCTGCTGGTAGCCGCCTGCGGAGGGACCACTTCGGCCCCCAGCGGTACCGCCAGTGCCAACGTGTCCGAAGCCCAGTCGCTCGCCAAGAAAGCCGTGGCGCCGATCAGCAACTGGCAACCGGCGGGGCAGCCGTTTGAGGCGAGTAAGGCCAAGGGCAAGTCCATGTTCTATATCTCGGTCAGCCTGAGTATCCCCTTCGAGCAATACATGCTCCAGGGTATGAAGGAGGGTGCGGCGATTGTCGGTGCTACGGCGGTCGGCTTCGACGCCAAAAGCTCCGTAGCCGAGGCGACGAGAGGGGTCGGCGAAGCCATCCAGGCCAAGGCCGGCGTCATCTTCATCGACGGATTTCCGCCAACTTTGCTGGCTCCCGCCATAGCCCAGGCGAAGGCGGCTGGAATCCCAGTCCTGACCGCAAACTCGCAGGAGGCAGGGCCGCTGCTGCCCGGCTATCCGGACGGTGTGGTTGGGTCAGCAACTCACTCGTTCGCCACGCCTGGCAAGATCGAAGCCGACTGGATCGTGGCGGACTCGAAGGGCAACGCCAACATCATCTATCTGCGATCCGCCGACGTTCCGGTCATCACTGATTCGGAAAAGGATGCGTTCGTCAATGAGCTGAACAGGCTGTGCTCCAGCTGCAAGGTTCAGGTTGTCGACGTGCCAACGTCACAGTGGAGCCAACTCACTCCGAAGACCGCTTCCATGATCCGGGCGAATCCCAACGTCAACTACTTCGTGCCTGATTTCGACGGCGAAGTCATCTTCATGGTGCCGGGCGTCACTTCGGCCAATGCTCAGTCGAAGGTCAAGATTGTGTCGTTCAACGCGACGCCATCGGTTATGCAAAACCTGAAGCAGCACTACGTGGTCGCAGCGGAGACCGGTGGGCCGAACCTGCTGCAGGGATGGGCATTCGCTGATGAAGGCCTTCGAGTCCTTGCGGGGCAGCAGCCATTGAACGACCTGAACATTCCGACCCGGCTGTTCGACGCAACCAACATCAACGGCATCGACCTGTCTCTCCAGGAGTCGGAGTGGTACGGAGTTGGTGATTATCGAGCCAAGTTCAAGCGCCAGTGGGGCGTCAGCTGAGCGATGACCATGGGGGACCGGCTGTGAGCGCTGACGCGCCGGTCCCCTTCCTCTCTGTGCGCCACCTGTCGAAAACGTTCAGTGGACGTACCGTCCTGCGCAATGTCGATCTGGACATCCTGCCGGGGGAGATTCATGGTCTCGTGGGCCAGAACGGCTCGGGCAAGTCCACGCTCATCAAGATCCTGTCAGGCTTTTATGCGCCTGACCCTGGTGGTGCGCTCTCGATCGCCGGAACGGCGATCCCCTTGCCGCTTGACCCGCGACAGTCAGACGCCCTCGGGCTCAGTTTCGTCCATCAGGATCTCGGGCTGGCACCGCCTATGACGGTGGTCGAGAACCTTCGAGTGGGCCACTACGAAACCGGGCTGCTCTGGCGGATGCGCTGGCGCAATGAACGACGCACGGTTTCAGCCGCGCTCAAACAGTTCGGCGTCGGCCACATTTCGCCGGATGCAATGGTGCTTTCACTGCCGGCGGTCGATCGCGCCGCGGTTGCCATCGTTCGAGCGTTGCATCGGATCGGCAAGCACCAGAAAGGTGTCCTCGTGCTTGACGAGCCGACGGTCTATCTGCCTCGGGACGCGGTGGATCGCCTGTTTGCGACGCTGCGCGAGGTCAGCCGGGCTGGGGCCGGTGTGGTACTGGTCACTCACCGTCTTGAGGAGGTCCGAGCGGTGACCGATCGGATCACGATCTTGCGCGATGGCGCCCGCGTAGACACGGCGCGAACAAGGGATCTGACTCAGAGAGATCTCCTTGAACGAATCCTCGGCCGGACGCTCGGTGAACTCTACCCGAGCACACACGATGTCCGGCGTGAGGTCGTTATGGCTGTCGATCTTCATTCGGGGGATGGCGTCAATGACTTCAGCCTCGAGCTCCGACGCGGCGAGGTAGTCGGTTTGACCGGCCTGCTGGGGATGGGCCAGGATCGGATCCCCTACCTGCTGTTTGGTGCAGGCGGCATCACTGAGGGATCGCTCAACCTCAAAGGACGCACTCACAACCTCCGTTCCTTCACCCCACGGAGGGCGATCGATGCTGGGCTGGCCCTCCTTCCGGCCGACCGGCTGCTCAACGGCGGGGCCCAGGCGGCGAGCGTACTGGAGAACGTGACGCTTCCGACGTTGTCGCGCTACTTCCAGGGCGGGCTGCTCCGTCATAGCCAGGAGAGGCGTGGGGTTGAGCGCCTTCTTCGCGGCTTCCAGGTGACTCCCGCGGAGCCCGACAAGTTGTTTGCCGAGTTGAGTGGCGGTAACCAGCAGAAGGCGCTGGTCGGAAAGTGGTTTCAGGTGAATCCGGTGGTCCTGCTCTTGCATGAGCCCACCCAGGGCGTCGACGTGGGGGCACGCAAGCAGATCTTTGGTCGCATCCGGGACTTCGCGGAATCCGGCGGCGCAATCCTGATTTCAAGCGTGGAGTACGAAGACCTCGCGCATCTCTGCGACCGCGTCATCGTCTTCCGCTATGGCAAGCCAGTCAGCGAATTGCGGAAGCCTAACCTCAGCGAAGACATGATCGTCGAGCAGTGCTTCAAAACCGAGGTGGGGGCTGCATGACAGTCCTCGTCGTGAACTCCTGCTAGGGAATGAGGATCAGCCTGCCGTAGTGACGGCGTGCCTCCATGTCTTCGTGTGCCAGGGCCGCCTCCTCCAGCCGATAGGTGCGATGAATGTTGGGCCGGATCTTGCCCTCCCGAAGCAGCGCGAAGACCCGGTCGATATCGTCGGCCGTGCAATTTGTCGACCCGATGATGGACCACTGATTTCGGAAGAGCGTGATGAGGTCGAGCTGCACGATCTCGCCACTATGCGCGCCGATGGCGACCAACCGGCCATTCCAGGCCAGGGCCTTGACGGAGGCGTGGAAGACCTCCCCGCCAACCGATTCGAGCACGACGTCAACGCCTCTGCCAGAGGTCAGCGCACGCGCCCGCGCCGCGAGGTCCTCGGTGTTGTAATTGATCGTCGCCTCCACACCTTCTGCCCGGACCCGAGCGAGCTTCTCATCGGAACCAGCCGACGCCAGGACCCGGGCTCCGAGAACGCGCGCCAGCTGAATGCCGGCACTGCCGGCACCACCACCGGCGGCGTTCACCAGTACCGTCATCCCTGGCCGCACGGCGACCCTACCTGCCAAAGCGTGCCAGACCGGCGCGAATGTTCCCTGGAGCGCAGCGGCGGCTTCGTAGCTGACGCCGTCAGGCAGCCGGAACAGCGTCCACGCCGGCACGACTACGTACTCGGCGTAGCCGCCGGGCTCGGTCGCACCAAGCACTCGGATATTCGCGCAATGGTTGTGCTCGCCCTGCGCGCACCACGCGCATCGGTTGCAGGACCAGAGATAGCGCGGCATCACCCGCATTCCAACAGTGACGCCGGCCACGTCATCTCCCAAAGCAGCGACGTCACCTGACACTTCGATCCCCGGCGTGTGCGGAAGTGTAAGCGGGAGGCGAGAGGTACCTTTGCGCATGTCGATGTCCCAATG
>Ga0126381_100010265_pt1 | contig 10542 bp, 13 predicted proteins | sample PanSoiMetPlot_28_FD_96465 | JGI IMG/M metagenome (GOLD analysis project Ga0126381, IMG submission 96465) | Tropical forest soil microbial communities from Panama - MetaG Plot_28 | ecosystem: Environmental > Terrestrial > Soil > Tropical forest > Bulk soil | place: Panama | collected 2016-02-17 | reverse complement strand
GGGCTAGTCCCTTGGATTGGCTCGTCCTGCTGTCATACGCGTCGTGGTGCACTAAGCACAGATAAACCAAGTTCTCCAGGGCGTTGTTGCGCCGGTCTTGGTCTATATGAGCAATCTGTCCAGGCTTCTGATCGGCATCACGGTTTAGACCGAAGCAAAATGCGCAGCGCCGGCGCGATCGCGACAGTACGCGGAATTCAACCTCTAGCGGGATCTTCTTACGCGCCATCTACCAGTGATCTCAGTGCGGCCCGGACGCACCCAAGAGAGGCTCCGTGGCCGCAGCGGACGGTAGCGAAGCGCCGCGCGCGACGACCCCAGAAGGCTGGACTCTCATATTGGACAACTCGCTCACCAACGACCCGCCGGCGCAAGGATTATCGAGATGGAGCCGCGCCCCTGCTCTAGCCACTGGAAGCCGTCTGAGTTTCGGAGAAGTGGCTCGACAAGTTCGGACACCATTCGCCATTGCTCGGTGTCGCCTATCCATTTGAATAGGCTCTCACGATTCTGCTTTCGGACACCGAGACTCGACCGCCCGAGTACGGCAACCAGCTGAACGCCGCCTTCCGCGTGCGTTCCAGGCAATTCGTGGATCAAGACGCGATCGACGGCGCCTGCTCCGAGAGACCCAAATGCCGAGTGGAGAGATATCAGCTGCTTCGAGCTGACCGCTGTGATCGCCAGAAGGGGGCAGTCAACGCTACCGGATTCGAGGTATTCGATTCTCACCCTCTGACTCCATGCTGGCGGGGGCGTTCAACGATGAATCTTCGCCTAGACCTACCAGCGCGCAAACCGTGTCGGGGGGACGAAGCGATAAGACTTGACCGTAAGCGCCGCGCGCGACGATCCCCGCAGACCACAGTGGACCTGTTCGCGTGCCAGGCGTCCATGGCTCCGCATCCGTCGTCGAGGACCCGCGGCGGGTCAGCCGCTGCGGCGAAGAGAGCGGCGCGAAGAGGAAGAAGGCCGACGCGTGCGCGCCACCGCAGGGGGCCAGGGCAGCGTGATACTTTCCCCAATGGCAAGGTCTTGCCAGCGCGTCTGCGCGATTCGCAGCCGTTCCACAATTCGGCGCCGGCTGTCCTTGTCAATGAGAGCAGGAGACCACAACCCGCGTGAGTCGGAAGAGACGAGCTTGGCGAACCGCAGGGCAGGATCTACAGCGTAAGCCGCGGCTACGAACGCTTCAACCAGCCCCTCCGACGCATTCCGCTGTTGATAGGCCGCCCGGATTACCGCATTGGATCTCTTGCGCGCATCAGGCAGCGGCCTTCCCGAGACCACCGTCATCCCAGGGAAGAGAGCCCCCTCTTCGATACAGCCCCAGAACCCATGCTTGAGCTTCAGCTCGAACTCGACCACATAGTGGACCAGATCGTGTGGCAGAGGGAGCTTGCCGTAGGAGCTGCGCATTTGAACCACGACCCTGTCGTCCCGGAGTACCACCGTCTCCAGCGTGCGCCTGCCGGTCTTGCGAAAGGTGATCTGCATAGGCGCTCCTTGAATCCCTGAATCAGTAAGACTGAAGCTGTCCGACGTCCGCCCGCTTCACTGCTGCATCTACTCGCGGCGGCTGCAAACCCAATTAGGTCGTGAGTGGTCTTAACCACTCTTTCGTAACGCCAGATTCTTACGAACGCCGATACGACTATGGCCGCCAGGATAGTAATTCCGCAATTCAGAAAACACTTCATAACCCTGTTTCTCATAAAAAGCAGGGGCTTGATGACCGCCAGTGTATGTATAGATGCCGGTGATGTTTTCGTTCGCAACTCTGGTTTCCAGGCGATCGAGAAGTTGTTTTCCCAAGCCCTTGCGGCGAAATTGTTTTTCGAGCCAGAGATCACTGATATAGAACCATTCATTGTGGGTCAGGCCACTGATACAGCCAACAAACTTTTCCGCATCCGTAACAACAAAGCCGTATCGGACTTGCACGACGGGTGGAATGCCGTAATCCAGACCGTATTCGTCAAACCCAGCATTCACGCGGTCGCCGTAGCGGTTATATCGCGTTCAATGATTTTGATGGACATACCACACCTACGTCCTCACGGTTTCTAACAGGATAGAACGCGCAACGACACTGGTACACATCATCACGCCCAGGACGGCGGCGGTCGGCGCCAGCAGCAGAATTGCGAGGAGCGCAAGCGCGTAGCGGGTTCCCGGACTTGACGGCATAGCGTGCCGGTCTTGATGCGCCTCGGCTTCGGTCGGGGCGTTCTCGTTTGGCAAGCGGCGCGGCCGACCCACGTGTCCGGGCGAGCCAGGACAACCCTCCGCAAAAAGTGGGGAAAGCACCCGATCGTTGCCGGGATACCCGAACTCCCCCAGACGGGGGGTGCCCCCGCTCACCACGCAAGACTGTTGTGACGGCGAGAGAGAAACGACGTCGCGCATGACAGGAAGACTGCGCAAGCCGCGGACGGCCGCTCTTATCTCCGGCGCCTGGCTGAACCCTCATCGGACGGCCGCATGATCTGCCCGTCGACGACGGTCCATCCCTGCTCCCGGAGTATCCGGGGAATCCAGGTCTTCGGCGGGGGCTCGCTAGGAGCCGGCGCGTTTTCTTCGGCCGGGGGCGGTTGCCGCGGTTCCGGCGTCGTGGGGACCGGATCAGAAGCTTCGCGCTGGGGCTCCGTGAGCTCGGGCCGTCGACCAAGCTTCTGACAAGTCGGTTCCCACTGTTCGATGATCTCGTGCGGTGTGAGCCGCCGTCCCCTTTCCCAGTCACAAACGCGCTGTTGGCTTGCGCCCAAGGCTGCCGCCATCGCCTTTTGGGAGATGCCGTGCTGCTTGCGGATGACGCGCAGGCGGCGACCGGCCTCGGGCAAGCTGCGGTACCCGTGGCCGCTGCAGGCGGGGCAAGGCTCGCTCGGGTAGCTCACTCGGGCCCTCCCCATCGACCTTTTTCGCGACACACCCTCGCCCACCGTTCGGGTACGTCGTGGGGCACCCGGTAGCGCCCCACCTCCCAGTCGTTCACAAGCTGGCGGGTGACACCGAGCTCGCGGGCCATGGTCGCGGCTGTGATGCCTTTCTCGAGCCGCTGACCGCGGAGGACGGCTCCGGCCTGCGGTAGGTGGCGGTGTCCGGTGCCAGCGCACTTCGGACAGGGTTTGGTCGGGAGGTCAAGCATCGGGCCTCAGGATCGCACAAGCCCGCTGCGCCGAAAGGCGGTGCTCGCCGACTGCTAGGAACGCAACGCCCGCGCAGACGGCGAGCTGGGGCGCACCGAAGCGAAGCCCAGAAGTTCCTACTCAAGCCCTGATGCGTCGTGTGATCGCAAGCCCGAGCACGCCAGCCATCACGAGCAGGCTCGTAGTGGGCTCGGGCACGGGCACTATCACGATACCGTCCGGGTTACTCAATCCCGTGATCAGCGAGGCGTTCACCGTGGCCCCCGAGGTGGTGTATTCGCCGATCGTTCCGGCGTTATAGTTCGCGACAAACAGATTCGATCCAGACACGGCGATGGCAATCGGGTTACTCAATCCCGTGACCAGAGAGGTGTTCACCGTTGCCCCCGAGGTGGTGTATTCCCCGATCGTTCCGTTTCCTCCGTTCGTCACAAACAGATTCGATCCAGACACAGCGATATCGGCCGGATTATTCAAACCCGTGATCAACGCGGCATTTACGGTCGCCCCGGAGGTGGTGTACTCCCCGATCGTTCCTTGAGGGGAGTTCACGACAAAAAGATCCGACCCAGACAAGGCGAGGGCCCCTATGCTGTTAAAAGGCAATCCTGGGATTAGGGAGGCGTTAACTGTCGCCCCAGCGGTAGTGTACTCGCCAATTCCGCTGCCAGACGAAACAAACAGATTCGATCCAGACACAGCGATACCAATTGGTCCGTTCAATCCTGAGAGCAAGGAGGCGTTCACCGTCGCGCCGGACGTCGTGTATTCCCCGACAGTTCCGCCGCTGAACGAGTCCACGACAAAAAGGCTCGATCCAGACACGGCCATATACGTCGGGTTAAGAAATCCAAACGGGTTAAAAGGTCCTGAGATGAGCGTGGCGTTTACCGTCGCCCCGGAAGTGGTGTACTCGCCAACCCTTCCCCCAGCCGGGCGGAATTGTTCCGTGATGAGGAGGTTGTCGCCACGGGCGATGGCAGGTACGGCCACAATCGGCGCCGCGACAAAGGGGAGAGCGGCAAGACCGGTTGCAAGACTGAGCAGCGAGCGCATCGATTACTCCTGGTTGAACAGGGTCCCAGGAGCAGCGCCTGTCGCGGCTCCCCTTCCCGTGGGCATCCTCCCACACCCCAGAGATCGGTGTCCATCAGCATTTTTCCAGGGGAAGGGACGCGAGACACGTGCGCCGAGTCGCCGAACGTCCGCGCTAAACGCCGGTATCCCGCCGAAGGTGACCGCAGCGAGACGCTGGAGTGGCGAAAACCGGACGGTTTTCGCCAGGGCTTAGGCGTCTGATCCGGCCCGCGTCGCCGCTGCGGTTTTCGGCTCGCTGCCGACGACCCTTTTCGCCACCTCTCCCGAGACCAGCCTGCGCACAGTAGATCGGGCAACGCCGAGCCGGCGGGCGAGCGTGGAAAGCGACGTACCCGCGCGGATCCCTTTGGCGAGCTCCGCGCGATCAACGGAGGCCTCTGGAAACGCTTGACAGCGGGCGCGACCCGGGCGCGTTCTAGGCGAAGTGGGTCGACGTCGTCGTCGAGCGGATGCCCTCGCCAGCGACCGACGGGCCAAGAGGTAGAGAGTGAAGCCGCCCGCACAGCCTGTGCGACCGCATCAGATGCGAGCTCCCAACCACATAGATCCCGGATCAAGCGAATAATTCAGTCCCGCCTGGATTCGATTGAGGTTGCAGAGAATGCCAGGATTCTCTTTGCCTGCGAGTCTGGCAGTCGGGCATGGGGCTTCGCATCGAAGGACAGCGACTACGACGTCCGCTTTATCTATCCGCGCCCGCAAGAGTGGTACTTGTCCATCGACGTGGAGGATAGGCGGGATGTGATTGAGCTTCCCGTGGAAGGTCAGCTCGACATCAACGGATGGGACCTGCGCAAGGCCCTCCGATTGCTTCAGAAGTCGAACCCACCGCTACTCGAATGGCTGGGTTCACCGCTCGTCTATCGTGAGCATTCTTCAGTCGCGGTATCGCTTCGATCGCTCGCAGCCAGATATCATTCACCACGCGCGTGCGCCTATCACTATCTCCATATGGCACAGGGCAATTTCCGAGAGTACCTCCGAGGCCCTGAAGTCTGGCGCAAGAAGTACTTCTACGTGCTCCGACCCTTGCTGGCGATCCGCTGGATCGAGCGTGGTCTTGGCGTCGTTCCTACGGAGTTCCCAGTACTGCTCGAGCGCGTCGTAGAAGGCGCACCGCTACTGGAGGCTATCAATGAGTTGCTTCGTGAGAAGCGAGCAGGCGGCGAGCTTGACCGCAGATTGCGTATAGAAGCAATCAGTGCATTCATTGAATCAGAGCTTGCTCGACTCGAGTCGTTTGAGTTGGACCTCCAAGGTGCTCAGCTACCAGTGACAGAGCTCAACCGCCGGAGGGTCAAAAACCCCTCCAGAACCCCTCCACCTGAATTTGGCGGATGAAAGTTGTTTGGAATCAAACAGTTATGGTGGAGGCGGCGGGAATCGAACCCGCGTCCGAATGGCTTCCAGCCAACGCGTCTACGTGCGTAGCTCTCGATCGTAGTCGACCTGGCTTGTCTCGAGATCAGGAGTCACCAGGTCCAGCCCCGTATGGTTCTCATCCTCGATGACGACGGCGCGGCGTTCCGAGGACCAGCCTTCTGATGACACCCGCGACCCGCTAGAAGGCGTCACGGACGGGTGTCGCTACTCTAGTTTCAGCTAGGCAGCGAGAGCGTAGTTAGCGTCGGCAGTTATTGGCTACCAACAGCGCCACCTGTTTAACGACGAATGTGACGACGTCGGCACGCAGCGCTCGCTTTCGACCACCCGTCGAAACCGATCGCCCCCAGCCTACTCCAAAGTGTATGGCTCGGCTGCGTCGGTTGCAAGCGCCGACCGCCTAGGGCTCCCGTGATGCGATGCGCAATGCGACGAGCTTCTTCGTCCTGCGTGCCTTTTGCCAGGAAAGGGCCTGTTCCCAAGGGGCAGCTTCTTCTTCGGCGACGGGCGAGGCGAGCGCCTCGTCGACCAGGATCCCTCGGAGTTCGACGAGGGAATCCTGCGTGGTGACGACCAGACGGGGTGGGCGGGCGCCCTCCAATGCCCTGCGCAGGGAGTCCTTGTCAGGGAATACCGCCACAGGCTTTGGCAGGTCGAGATAGAAGATGACGTCGGTCGGCGCCTCCGGGTAGAACGCGACATCTTCGGGGCTGCGCACCAGCTTTCGCAGATCAAGGGCAAATGACTTGCTCGTGCGCAGAGCGTCCACGCTCGGCTGCTGAACGCCGAATCCCCCACCCAGCAGAATCGCTGCCGCGAGGGCGAGCCCAGCCAACCTTCGATCGAGCCCAGTGGATCGTGCCAGGAACTCGGACCGAGCATACGAGACCGCAAGGGTCGCAAGAACCAGGGCACCAATGGCGAGCGTGGCAACGCGCAGTCCCAGGGGCGGTAGAAACCCGAGCCAGCGCAGCGCGAGCGGCCAAAGGAGCGGGCTCGCGAGGGAAAGGGCGCCGGCGGTGAGGAGCACGGCCGCGATCAAGCGCAGACAGACGCGCTTGGTGAGCTCCCAACCAGGAAGCGATAGGAAGCTCGCCATCAGCAGCGCGCAGAAGGGCGCAATCGGGAGAATGTAGTACCAGCGCCGGGAGCCCGAGAGGGAGAAGAAAAAGAAGACCGCCGCGATTCCTTCGAGAAGCCAGCGGCCGTGCGAACCCAGTTGGCGGAAGGAGGCCCATCCCGCAATCAGCGCTCCGATGAAGAGTGGTGACCAAGGAAGCAGGATCCGGGGCAGCTCGTAAAGGTAGAGGTAGAAGGGCTCGACGTGGTCGAAGGGATGAAAGAATCGCGTGATGTTTTCCCGCCACACGAGATCCAGGCCGCCCAGGCCGCTCGCCTGCAAGACGTGGCCTGGGGGGAGCGCCTCGCGTGCGGCCCAGTAGAAGGGAGCGTAGTAGAGGGCGCCGCAAAGCAGCACCGCGGCAAGATGCGAGAGTCGCATGTGCTCCCACCAGCGGTGCTTACGGAGCAGCCACGGCGAGAGGGCAACGAGCGGAACGGCAATGGCTGGCAGGCCTTTCATCTGAGCGCCGAGGACACAGATCAGATAGAACACGAGGTAGGCTCGAAAACCGGGATTGCGCTCGTGCGCGAAGAACCACGCCACGGCGAGGATCACTGCGGCCAGGTTCTGCATGTCCGCAGCGGCCGTCCTGGACCAGAACACGAATCCGAAGCAGGTGAGGAGCAGCCAGCCCGCGCTCTGGGCGATCCCCTCCGTCCACAGCCGGCGCCCGAGGGAACGCGTCGCCCAGAGTGCGGTGAGCCCCGCGAGGGCGCTGGGAAGGCGGGTCGCGAGCTCCCCGAGTCCGCCCGTCGCATGGGCGGCGATCACGATCAACCAGTACGAGAGCAAAGGCTTATCGAAGTAGACGGCGTCGTTGATGATGGGATGAAAGAGGTCTCCGGTGAGCCGCATATTTCGCGAGATTTCCGCCCAGCGGCTCTCCGAGCCCCAGAGCGCACGGTCCCCGAGATGAAGAAAAAGCACCAGCACCGCGATCGTCCAGAAGACCAGGGTGCGCCCCGGGTGTCGGACGGCGGCCGCTTCGACGGGCTCAGCCCGCAGGGTCGAGTCGCACGGCCACAGCGTTGTCGCGGTTCCGAACGAGGCCGATCAACCAGTCCGCCCAGCCGTACTTGGCAGCCATCAGGGCGTTCACGCCGGGGGTCGCCTCCCGGACCGGGGTGGCCCGGTAGGGCGTCACGCGCCCGTTGCGCTCAAGCTCGATTCCCGGCCGCTGCACCAAGCGTTGATACCATTCTGCGCTGTCCGATCCCGCGCGGATCCAGAGCGTCGGACCCGCTTCGACGATCCATATCTTGGTCGTGAACGGCGTGCGGATTGCATCGAACGTGGTGATCTTGACCACCTCACCGCCCAGGTCGCCTGCCAGCGCGACCGCAATCCCAAAAGCCAAGGCCGCCATGAGCAGCCAAGTGAAGAGTCTGGACACAAGAGGCCCCCCCAGAGACGAGCGTCCCGGCAGTGTTCTCGCTGAACCCGCGCGCTCCGTCAAGCGCCTTCACGCGCCGGGGGCGCGTGGATCTCGATCGAGCGCAGGACTGCATCGAACCAGGGGGCATAGGCCGAGTACAGATCTGACGGGCAATCGGCGATCACCACGAGCACATGGCCTCCCGGAACCTCGATCACCGTCACCTCTTCGACGCTCGGGCCGATGCGGCCCTCCACCACGAGCTGCACCGCACGGCTTTGGCCAAACCTCCGTTCCCGTCGGGCACGCAGGACACCGCTCCCCACGTGGGCGTCCTGGTTGCGTTCGAGGTAGGCCTCCACGGAGGGATAGCCGCGAGCGATCACCTGGATGGACGCGTCGTAGTCCCAGGTGAGACCATCAATCGCGATCACGCCGTACGGCGTTTCCATCTGCATCCAACCCTCGGGCAGGCGAAGCGCAAAGCCGTGGCGAGGATCCCGTGTCGCCTCGACGTTCAGCCGAGGGGTGCCTGCGGACGGGCCCACGGGCGGAGATGGAGTGGCGGCGACCGCGCTGCTCCGCCCGAACACCGTGCCGTTGGGGGTCCGGTAGAGCGCTGCAAACGAGTGCACGTCCTCGGGGGTGAGAGCCGACGCGAGGCTGCCGTCACGCGCCACCTCGTACATGAGATCGGCGGGAATCGGGCTGTGGCCGCGCATCCCGAGGGCGTGCCCGATCTCGTGCAAGGCCACGCGCTCGACCTGGTCTTCGGTCAGGAGGCCGAAGTCGTCGGCGATGTAGATGCGTACTTCCGGCACGCTGTAACGGACCAGCAAGCGTTCACCCGTCTGATCGAAGCCCTGGGCCCGGCAGGCCCCTCCGAGGGGCGTCGTCCCGAGCACCGCCACGTCTGGCTCGGGCGTGGGTGCCATCTCCCCGAGGAGCCGGATGCGCAGCGTGGCAGTCTCACCCGACCCGGTGCGATGGAAGGTCACGAGCCCCCCGAGAGCCGATTCCCAAGCCCCCAGGGCACGCTCGACGGCGTGGACGTAGAGGCCCGCGGGCTTCGGAGCGAACTCGTTCTCCAGGGCTTTCGGGATCTGCGGCTCCTCGATCGAGACCTTCAGGGGGAGCTGCTCCTCCGACCAGCGGCAGAAGGCAAGGACATCCCCTCCCGCATCCAGACCCGAAAACCGGTGCAGCATGAACGGCAGGTAGTTGGGCTCCGGAAGCCCGGGATGCGCGGAGCGGAACGCAAGGTAAGCGCTGCGCTCCGGCATTGCGGCGAGGGGAGCCGAGGGAGAGCCCTGGGGCTGCCCCGGCGCGCACGCCGCGAGCACCAGGGCCAGCAGGGCGCGCGCACGGGCTGCCCCGGGGCGCACACAGAAGTGAGGGCTGCGCCGGCCTCTGAGCCTCAAGGGCCCCCGCGATCGCGCCGGCGCGTCGCCCTCTGCACCTCGCGGTCTTCTTCCCGTCGCCTGATCGCGTCGCGCTTATCGTAGAGCTTCTTGCCGCGTGCCAAGGCGAGCTCGACCTTGGCGCGGCCGTCCTTGAAGTAGAGCGAAAGCGGAATCAACGTGAGCCCCCGTTCCGTCACCTCTCCCGAGAGCCGCCCGATCTCGCTTCGGTGGAGCAGGAGCTTGCGCTCGCGGCGCGGGTCTTTGTTCTCGCGGCCTGCCTCCTCGTAGGGGCTGATGTGGGCGTTCACGAGGAAGATCTCGCCGCGGCGCACGTGCGCGTACGCATCCGCCAGGTTCGCGCGCCCCGCACGCAGCGACTTCACCTCGGGACCGTGCAAGGCGATGCCGGCCTCGAGGCTGTCGAGAATCTCGTACAGGAATCGGGCCTTGCGGTTGCTCGCGATGAGTTTGCGCCCCGCCTTCTCTACGGGCTTGGCCATGGCGGGATCGTAGCGTTCCGCGGCTACTCCCGGATACGATTGTGCTCGTCCACAAACACCCGCTTCGCCTGCCAACCCCGGGCTTCGCGATCTCCGACCTGCACGTAGCTCGCGATGATCACGACATCGTGCGGCTTGATGAGATGGGCGGCGGCTCCGTTCACACAGATCTCTCCCGACCCCGGCTCACCAGGAATCGCGTAGGTGTGGAGGCGGTGCCCGTTCGTGCAGTCATAGAGGTCCACCTGCTCGTAGGGCAGGATATCGGCCGCGCGGAGCAGATTCTCGTCCACGGTCACGCTGCCCTCGTATTCCAGATTCGCCCCCGTCACGGTGGCGCGGTGGATCTTCGACTTGAGCATGGTCCGGGTCACGGCCGTTCCTCCACTCCAGGCTTCGGATGAAGCACACGGTTGTCGATCAGGCGCACCCTCGCGTGGGAGCCACCCGCAACCGCTGGAAAGCGGACTGCGAGCGCAAGGAGGGTCGGTGCGCGAAGTCGCGCCGGCGC
>Ga0126381_100010264_pt1 | contig 10542 bp, 9 predicted proteins | sample PanSoiMetPlot_28_FD_96465 | JGI IMG/M metagenome (GOLD analysis project Ga0126381, IMG submission 96465) | Tropical forest soil microbial communities from Panama - MetaG Plot_28 | ecosystem: Environmental > Terrestrial > Soil > Tropical forest > Bulk soil | place: Panama | collected 2016-02-17 | reverse complement strand
TTACTCAGCCGTTCTGTGAGTTCCAAATCTGAGAGCCGCTGTGCGATTTCCGCATCCGGTTTCCCGTGATCCGCAGCCAACCTCCGCTCCAATTCGGCTACGGTGACGCGGCTAGATGCGAAGGCTGGTAGAACGAACACTGAGAGCACAGACAAGAGCGCCAACTTGCTCACACCAATGCCTCCCCCTCCACTAGACGTCGGCAGACGAGACCAAGTTCCGCTCGGAACGGAATCTCGAAACGATTCGGATCTGTCTCAATAGGCGAGCGAATCAGTCAATTAAACCACAGCAGATCGCGCGGTTAGGCAATTTCCTGTCCTGCTGGGATCAATTGAATCGACGTCAAAAAAAAAAGCGGGCTCACCAGATTGTCGAACCCGCTCTCCTGTTTCTTGTGGGGCTACGGTTTCACCTTGAGCAGGATGATGACCAGAGTGAAGAGTGTGAGCGACTCGATCAGCGCGAGGCCAAGGATAAGAAAGATCATCAGCCCGCCGCGAGCGCCGGGGTTGCGGGCCAGTGCTTCGCAAGCCGAAGCCGTTGCCTTGCCCTGGCCGAGTCCGCAAAGACCAGCCGCGATTGCCATGCCTACACCAGCGCCAATCGGCACCAAGTTGACAGCGGCTGAGCCTGCATCCGCAAATGCCGGGAGGGCGAAACAGAGCGCAGCCAGCGCAATGAACACACATTGAATCTTCCGCATAGTTCTCCTTTTGAAAAGATGTCTTGGCGAGTGCCGGTCTGATTGTATACACCGCCACGGCGCTCACGAATCGACACAACAAGGTCCATGCGGTCGGTTTGCCGGTCATCCGCCCCGAACGCGATAAAACTCCTGCCTATTGCATCTAATCTGTTCGTTGTGTAAGAGATAGAGAGTCATGAGAGGAACGATTGGGCTTTTCTGTGCGACGGCGGTTCTACAGTTTGCATCTATCGCTCCAGCGCAAAGCGTCTACTTGGGTTTCGATAAGAACGACTACCCCGGAGACGCCACACTGCCCGCTCTTCGCAAGTCTTTCCAGTACACGAGCTATTGGCTAAACAATCCTCCGGGCCTTGATCACAACCCGTGGATTGGAAAGCGATCCCTTATCAAACAGCAGGGCTTTGGATTCTTGGTGCTTTTCAACGGCAGACTTCACAGAGAACTTCAAGCCAAAGACGCTACCGCCCTCGGCACGAGTGACGGCAACGCTGCGGTGGATTCTGCAATTCGGGAAGGGTTTCCAAGAGACATTCGCATCTATCTGGATCAAGAAGAAGGAGGACGGTTGTTATCGGATCAGGCCGACTATGTCTTCTCGTGGATCGATGCTGTACGCGGACGCGGAGCGCGGGCGGGCGTTTATTGCTCGGCGATTGATGTGCCCGAAGGAAACAGCCGAATCAACACTGCGGAAAACATCCTCCAGCTCGAAGCCCAAAGGTCGAAACCGGAAACGAAGTCACAAGCCTTCTCGGTACTGAAACTCTGGATTGCCAATGACCAGTGTCCACCGGCACCCGGATGTACTTCGACGAATCTGCAACCCTCTTCAGGAGCGCCGCGACTGAACGACCATCGACAAATCGTGGTTTGGCAATACGCTCAATCACCGCGCCGCGCACAATTCAGCTCAGGCTGTCCGCAGAACGCCGCACCTGACGGGAAGTGCTACGCTCCGCTTCTTCCTCACAGCTCGGCAACTTTTGTCGATCTGGATGTTGCGACCTCTCCAGATCCATCTGAGCAACGCTGATTGCCTTGTGATGATTGGCTCACAAGGGGGGTGCACTTTTCCCGGCCCCTGTCTTCTATCCCGTCAAATCCGAATTGGGATAGGAGACAGGGGCCGGGAAAAGTGCACCCCCCTCCCGTTGTCCAGATCCATTGTGTAAACCAAATGGTAACGACCTCCGGTTCATCGCACGAGAAGAGGCGCATTGGACAGCATCCGGCGCATTCCCCACACATCGACTCTGCTGCGAAGTTTTCGTCAGATTTGAACTCCCACTCCCCGCATTCTTTCGTAGTGAGACCGCATCCCCGACGTTCCACCGCTACCGACATCGCTCGAACTGCAAAGGCTGCATTCCGCTTGGTAGCGTCGAGGGAATCAACGAGCACAGGTTCTGGCGCTCCGCTCGCGGGTCCAGCAAGCCCGTGCGGAGAAACGCCATAAGGTTCTCGATTTCGTCCGGCATCAGTTGCGGCGGATGGAGAAGCAGCGGATCGATCCGTGCCAGAACCGGCTCGATAGGTCCGAGGAGCAGCGTCAGGTCCTGGTCTAGCCCGGCGCGGATGGGATCGTAGTTTCGCGCCGATTCGAAAACATGCAAATGGTGATAAACCGCGTCTTCCAGCCGAGTAAATGCTCCGTTGTGAAAGAAGGCAGCCTGCAGGGCGACATTCCGCAGCGGCGAAGTGCGAAATTTGTAGCGGTCAGCTGGATTGCCGGTGACCTGCTCAAGCCCGAAATCTTCATTCTGGTCCGGACCGTCAAAGATCACATTGCCCCTACCCAAGCCGAACTCGGGCGCAATCTGTGGCACGCCCATTACGTGCATCTGGAAGTCGCTGAACATCTCATTGGATTTTCCGGCTACCGCGTGACATGTTACGCATCGTCCCTTGCCAAAAAAAATTAGAGCGCCCTTTTTTTCGGGAATGCTCATCGCTTCGTGCTCGCCGCGTGCGAAGCGATCGATCGGCGCATCCGCAAAGATCAGCGTGAACTCGAACTCGGCGATTGCCCGTCCGAACATAGAGAAATCGATAGGCTCACCCGCCGCTACGCTCGGGAACACTTCTGCAAAGAGCTGCCGGTATGCAGGCGATGCGTTCAGGCGAATCAGCACGGCCTGTCGTATGGGATCGTTTCGGAAGCCGCTCCCGTCAGGCGGAGGAACTGGCGTCCCCTTGCCGTCATCGAACTGGTCGAACTGCGGCGGGACCGTGCCACCACAGCCCGTGAATCCCGCGACCTCTGTCATCTCGGTAGGCGGCATTTCCCCTTGCGCCTGAAGAAGTACCCGCATAATCGGGTCATGCGGAGGAAATCGGGTCGTTCCTTCCGGCGGGGGGAAGACAAAACCGGCGGAATTGTCGAATGGATCACCCGAAGCGGAGAAAAACCTCTCGTTCCACATGAGGCCGGGGAAGAACGCGGTGTTCGACACCATGGGCGTCCGCCGCTGATTGCGGGGACCGTGCCGGTTCGGCCCCACCAAATTGTTGTTCTGGACTCCGATGGCAATTGACTGGGTGTCGCCAAATCCGTTGGTCGGCGAATGGCAGCCTGCGCAGGTGTTATCGTCGTGCAGCGCATGGATTTTGTCGAAAAACAGCAGCCGCCCGAGGTTCGCGAGTTTCGTATCGATCGGACGGCCCAGCCGGTCCTGGATGCTGGTACCGACCGTACCGGTAAAGCCAGCCCGAGTCAATACTGCCGCGAGCCGGCCGTCCAGATCCTGCGCGTACGCCATTCCGGCTGCCAGCGTGAATACGAGAATACGCCACATTGCAGTCACTCCTTGGATCGGAAAAATAACTGCTAGTTCACATGGAACTCGACAGCGTATTGGTTAAGACCTGGGTTCCAGAACAGCACCGGAACCAGGACTTTGGAGATCGGGAAAGAGGACGGAAGCGGAGGAACGTTGATTCCGGCAATGGCGACGTTGTTGAGACTGACTGGTTTTGTAGCGAGGACCCCTTCGGCCACGGCAAAGGGATCGGGGAGCGCGCTGCAAGCGAATGTCATCACTCCAGTGGTGCCGTCGGAATACGCAACGCGCACGACCGCCACGCCGCCCGACAACTTGTTGAGGTCGCCGATATTGTCAGTGGTTTCACAGGTGCCGCACCAGGCTGGAAGCACCAGGGGCTCGCTCTTCTGAAACTGGATCAGTTCGGTTACCACGAAGGATCCCTTAGTGATCGTTCCATCGGCGGCGATTACTGACCATGTTCCTCCCCCTGTGACGGCATAGGACGATCCCCCGCTGGCCGGTACCACGAAGGTTCCCGAACCGGTGAGGGTTATGGTGGAGCAGCCTACGTTGCCGAAAATGCCGGCGCTCGTGAAGGCGCAGTCCATGGCAGTCGCCGTCGCGGCACCACCCGGGTCTAAGGTGCACGGATACCCTCCGTTTGGCCCGGTGCAGGTAACCGTAGATATGTCCCAGCTGACGTGGTCGGCCTGAGCCGATGCAAGCGGGACCATCGCCGTCAAGATGACAACGAGCGTAAGGGACGAAAGAATGGGCTTTGCGAATTTCATCGCTATGATCCTCCGCCGCACAAGTTGGCGCAATTCGTGTATACGTGCAATGAGCGCGGCATTAGGTCCACCTGATTCGCAGATTTGCGGCTAACTCTTGGTATTTCTGGTAGTGTCGAGGACATCTGAGCGACCTTAGCGGCTGTATAATCTAGCTCCACGACAGGACAGGTCGTCATGAACCCAATCGGCCAACAGCAGCGTGTGGTGCGCTTCGGAAGCTTCGAATTGGACTTTGTCGATTGCGAACTCCGAAAGGGAGGCTTGCTGGTCAAGCTCCAAGCGCAACCATTTCAGCTTCTGGTGCTGTTGGCCGGTCGACCGGGCCAGGTAGTCAGCCGGGAAGAGATCCGCCGAGCGCTGTGGGGTGACGAGACGTTCGTTGATTTCGACCAGAGCATCAATTTTTGCGTAAACAAGCTTCGGGATGCCCTGGACGACGATCCGCAAAGACCTCGGTGCATCGAAACGGTTCCTCGCAAAGGCTACCGCTTCATCGCGCCGATCACTGCGCCTGAGTCCGCTGAAGCCCCGCCGGGACACGTTATGGTTCCAAAAACCGCAGCGCTAAGGCACCAATGGCTGCTGGTCTCGACAGCGATTGTCCTGGTGGCGGCGCTCGCAGCGTGGGCGATCATAATGTCGACCCACTCAGCGAAATCTATCGAGTCGCTCGCCGTCCTACCGCTCGAGAATCTGTCGCACGACGCCGAACAGGATTACTTCGCGGACGGCATGACCGACGACTTGATTACAGACCTGGGCAAGTTTAGTGCGCTGCGCGTAATCTCCCGAACCTCCGTGATGCAATACAAGGGCACGCGGAAAACTGTGCCCGAAATCGCGCGCGAGCTGAATGTGGATGCCATTTTGGAAGGCACGGTAGAGCAGGACCAAGGCCGGGTTCGGATCACCGCGCAGTTGATCGCCGCGGCCCCAGAGAGGCATCTCTGGGCTGATAAGTACGAGGCCAGCCTGAGCGATGTCTTGACCGTACAGGATTCCGTGGCGAAGGCAGTGGTGCAGGCCATTCAGATCAAATTGTCCCAGCAGGAACGATTACAGCTGGGCACACCGCGCGCCATCGACCCCGAGGCTTACGAAGCCTATCTGAAGGGCCGTTATTTCTCGCCGGGCGGGGAACGGAATCTGGCGAAGAGCTTAGAGTATTTCCAGCAGGCCGTACAAAAGGATCCGAGCTACGCTCTCGCTTGGGCGGGAGTCGCCGACGCATACAACGGGCTGGCGAGTTGGGGCGTTCTCCCGCGCCAGGAGGCAGCTCCGCGCGCTCGCGCCGCCGCCGAAAAGGCGCTACAACTCGATAGCAGCCTGGTCGAACCGCTTCTTGCGCTGGCCAATGTCAAAAGGGACTTCGAGTGGGACTGGTCTGGAGCCGAGCAGTTATACAAGCAGGCCATCCAAATGAACCCAAATTTCGGGAAGGCTCACGCGCAATACGCAGTGCTTTTGGCCGCGACCGGCAGGACACAGGAAGGAGTGGCCGAGATGCGGCTGGCCCGTCAGGCCGATCCGCTCAATCCCGTCATCAACGCAAATCTGGAATGGCAACTCTATCTCTCACACAACTACGAGGAAGCCGAGCGAGAAGGCCGCAAGTGGGATGAATGGCACCCCTCGGAGCATTGTGGTTACATTTGTGCCTCCATTTACCTGCAAACGGGGCGTACGCGGGAGGCGCTCGAGGAACTGCGGGCGAGCGCCGCCGAAACGCATCATCAGGCCCTTCTGGAGTTGATGTACCTCGGGCACGACCTGGGTGTTACGGGTGCTCGCGACGAAGGGCGGAAAGTGCTGGCGGAGTTGCAGGTGCTTTCGAAATCCCGATACGTTCCCCCCGATTACCTTGCCATGGTGTACGAAGGTCTTGGAGATCGACAGCGTGCGATGGCGTGGTATCAAAAGGCGGTCGACGAACGATGCATCAATCTTTGGATCCTACCTGACCAGCGCCTGGATTCGATAAGGGCCGATCCACAATTCCAAAATCTCATGCGGCGGGTGGGTTTGCCCAAATACGCCCTGGCTTTCGACCGAACGAGAGTTGCCGAACCCTATATATAGCTATCCCCCTCGAAATTTGACGGGGAAGGGTGCCGATCAACCGCAGGAAGACTACCTAACTGCTACGCAGGTTGTCCCCTATCCATCCACGCGGGCAAGTTCGGCCAATGCCTTCCAGTGTCTCGGATGAGGTGTCAGTCCCTTGCGAATGTCTCGCGCATAGCTGTTCGATACTTTGAGCGCTCTCGCAATTACCGAACCACGCATAGCGAGAAGCGCTGGTTGAATGCGCTCAGAGTAGAAATCTGCCGTCAGCCAAATCGGCTGATCCGATGGCTTCCAGGCATGCGCAGCTTCTCAACGATCCTCATTTTTCCATTGGGTTCAATACCTGCCTCAGAAGGGCGTGCTTGACACCGAGCTTGATGTTGAGCCGGAAGATGTTCTCCGTGAACGCCAGATCATTGGTGGGTGCGACACGTCCCCAGTTTGCGTAGTAGAGCAACTCAACGCGGATTCGAGGGTTTGCAATATAACCCGCGCCGATCTGTACTCTGAAGGGATCCAGATCATTCTTGTCGAAGCGATACATCGGCTCAGTGTTGGCGATGGCATAGAACGTTCCGACTTTCCAGGCGTTCTCCCTATCCGTTATTGGCGCTTCAATCCCGAACCTTGATCGAACACGCTCGACGTTGGTCCATTCATGCGTTGCGTGGCTGTACGTCTGGCGAAACTCCCAACGGGTGAAGTTGAATATGTTCCATTTCTTTTTGTTAGGCAGAAATGCCTTCCATCCGATAAACGGGCGCAGTTCGAGCGTGTCCTGCTTGCCATTCTCGGTAGTGTAGTTGTTGGTGTAGATGCAGAGCAGACCGCCCCAGGCTTGGATCCACGGTTTCGCGCTATAGACAGCTCCAGGAAATCCTCCATACCAGTTTGTGTACGCTGAATCAGGATTCTTGACCCAGCCGAGATAACCGAAGCCGCTCAATTTCCCCTTGATGGGATAGTGCGGAAAAAGCGTGACGCGGTACTCATTGGTCCACGGCGGCGGAGAGGTCGATTGCGCGAGGAGCGAAACCGCCAGAGTGAACTGGAAAGCAAGAGCTACGAGGAATCGAAAGCCCAGTTTCCGATACATGTTGACCAATTCCGCCTCACTGTGCGGTCCCAGCGTTTATCTTCCTCTGCAATTCTTCCTTCACTTGTTCGAGGTTGAAGCTGGCGCCTTTTTGCATGGGCGGGAAGTCAATGAAGGTCTGTGCGTATTCGCCAACGAGTTGCTGCACCAGTACGAAGCGCCAAAACTCGTACTGATACCAATTCGCGAACATCAAGGACCTGCCCAGCCCAGCGCGTTCGAATGGATCGAGGCGGAGATTGACGAGGATCGGCCAGTCAGGTTTGACCGTACCGCCAAGCCAACCGTTGGGCTGGTCGATAAACCGATACTTGAAATCGTTGATGCGGACTGCTCCCAGGGTCCCCTCAGCGAAGTAGAAAATCTCGTGCCGCTTCGATGGTCCCTTCCCGGTGATCAGGTCTGTCTGGTCGTATCCATCAAGATGGACTTTGTAACTTCTGTCTCCGAGTTGCTTGCCCGCCTTCAGTTCTTCAGCGATGTTCGGATCGCCAGCCGCAGCGAGAAAGGTTGGGAACCAGTCCAGGCCAGAAATCATTCCGTTTTCCACCTTGCCTGCGGGAACATGGCCAGGCCAGCGGACGATGCAGGGCACCCGGAAGCCGCCCTCGAGCACCATCCCCTTTTCGCCTGCAAAGGGGTTCATTCCTCCATCGGGCCATGTCATGGTCTCGGAGCCGTTGTCCGTGGTGAATACGACGATGGTGTTGTCGTCGAGTCCCGCATCTTTGAGGTGCTGCATGACCGCGCCAACAATATCGTCCAGTTGCGCCATCCCGGCTTCATAAATGGTCCAGCCGTTTTCCGGCGTGCGCATCGCTTCGTATTTGGGCGAGAGATGCGTGATGACGTGCATTCGCGTTGTGTTCAGCCAGACAAAGAAGGGCTTTCCGGCAGCCTTTGATTTGTCGATGAACTGAAGCGCGTTAGCCAGGATCGTGTCGTCCACCGTCTCCATGTTGTACTTGATCCCCTGCATCGGATGGGGTGGAAGCGGACCCTCGTCTTCTATCTTCTGTTTGCCCACCTTGCCCCATCGCGGCTCGACGGTTGGATCATCGGTATCCGTCGCCACGGAGTGAATCAAGTTCCGCGGTCCTACCTTGTCCTTCTTGGCAGGCGGGTAGCCGGGATGAAAGGGGTCCTCCATCGCGTCGAGGTGATAGAGGTAACCCCAAAATTCATCGAAGCCATGCAGCGTCGGCAGAAACTGGTTCCGGTCGCCAAGGTGATTCTTGCCGAACTGGCCGGTGGCATAACCTAGCGTCTTGAGTGCTGTTGCAATCGTGGGTGCCTCATCCGGCATGCCCACAGTTGCTCCAGCCTGTCCTACCGTGGTCAGGCCGGTGCGGATCGGCAGTTCGCCGGTAATGAAGTTGGCCCTGCCCGCAGTGCAGCTTGCTTCGGCATAATAGTCGGTAAATCGCATTCCTTCCGCGGCGAGCTTGTCCAGATTTGGTGTTCTGCCCGCCATGATGCCCTGGTTGTACGCGCCGATATTGAACCACCCGACGTCGTCGCCCATGATGAACACGATATTTGGCTTTTTTCCCTGGGCTCCGATACTCAACTCCAGGATCCCGAATAGCGCAATAACAACCAGATTGTTCAGCAGGGCACAAATACCCATTGGCCGATCGATTGACCTCATCGCACGACCTCCCGTGTCTTACCTTGAATTGTTTGAGAATCGCCGAATGCTGAGCTGACGACTTTTGGGGAAGCTTTTCAGAGATTCTCAGGCTTGGACCACTTGGCGCGTGTCTCTGGGATGGACGCAGTCACGTATACGGAGAGGCAGGATCGGAACGATCGCCTCATGGGACGTGAGTTTAGAGGATGGCTAAGGGGCACGCATACTGTCAAAAGTGCCAGAAATGTTCTTCTAGAACGCGGTTTCTTTCAGTGCCGTCACTTTTGACAGTTGTGTACTGCGATCTGCTTCAGCAACGCGAAGTCTCAAGGCATTTCAGGTCGACTCGGAAGTTACGAGGGACGATGTTCTCGATGACGGGCAGATTATCACTGACATTAGGACAAATACTCTGGTGTCTGTGAGCCCCAACCTTCTTCGCGCGGAGCTGAAAGGTGACGATAGGGACGTATTCCTCTTCTACGATGGAAAAAACTTTACCGTCTGCGGAAAGCCTGAGAACTACTACGCGACCGTCCCGGCTCCAGCCACAACCGCGCAGTTAGTCGATAAAGTCTATAACGATTACGGGATCGAGATTCCCTTGGTCGATCTCTTCATGTGGGGAACCGACAATTCCACCATCAGAAGGATCACTTCCGCCGTTGACGTTGGCCCCAGCACGGTGCAGGGCATTACCTGCGAACACTATGCCTTCCGCCAAGAAGGTCTCGACTGGCAAATCTGGATCCAGTTGGGCGAGTACCCGCTCCCACGAAAATTTGTCATCCGGACTCTTACCGACGATGCCAGGCCGGAGCATACCTCCAACCTCGTCTGGAACCTGGCGCCATCCTACAACGACGCAGCATTTGCATTCGATCCGCCTCCCGGCGCTCTGCGCATACCGCTCAAAGGCATCAACGCAGACGGCACCAAGGGAACTCAGTAGAAGGAGAATTATGAAGCGATCGAATCTATTCTTCACTTTTTTCGTGGTCGCCGCTTTGGTCTTCAACAATGATCTCTCGGCGCAGAGACGTGGTGGAGGAGGCAACTACGGTGGTGGTCGCAACGTGCGCAGCAGTGCAAACAGCAGCGTCAACGGAAACTACAATCAGAACGCCAACATCAACCGAAACGTCAATGTGAACGAGAACGTCAACGTTAATCGCAATGTCAACGTCAATACCAACTACCACGGCGGCTACTACGGCGGCGGCTACTACGGCGGCGGCTGCTGTTACCATCCGGTCGCAACCGCCGCGGCTGTCACAGCAACAGCAGTAGCCACGGCTGCCATCGTTGGTTCGGTAGTCGAGCCGTGAATTACCGTGCGAGACAAGTTGATTGTGACCGATCTTTCGGTTGCCTAAATCATCCCGCAAAATCAGTTGCCTATTGCCCGCAAGGCCAATGTTGTGGCCTGCACGGCTACAGCAATGATGATTCCGCTCAAAATCAGTCCCATAAAG
>Ga0126381_100010262_pt1 | contig 10544 bp, 9 predicted proteins | sample PanSoiMetPlot_28_FD_96465 | JGI IMG/M metagenome (GOLD analysis project Ga0126381, IMG submission 96465) | Tropical forest soil microbial communities from Panama - MetaG Plot_28 | ecosystem: Environmental > Terrestrial > Soil > Tropical forest > Bulk soil | place: Panama | collected 2016-02-17 | reverse complement strand
CTCTGCCAAGGAGAAGGTCGCTCATCTGGAGATCGAGCGCCTCGCGACTTCTCTCGATATGTATAAGCTCGACGTTGGGACCTACCCGACGACAGAGCAAGGATTGCAGGCTCTCATCACTCGGCCGTCAGGCGCGACCCGCTGGAGCGGGCCGTATATGAAACAGGGCAAGGTGCCCGACGATCCGTGGGGTCGACAATATATCTATCGGAACCCGAGTCAGCGGCCTGGGCACGAGTACGATCTCCTCTCGCTTGGTCCGACCGGTCAGCCCGGCGGCACGGGGGCGACGGCGGCAATCTTCAACGAGTGACCGTCCCATCGGGAATAGTGGCATACAGCACCGGGTCAGTTCTGCTGCCCCAAGCCAGCGTTTGATATCCCTGAGGCAGAGCAGGTCCGGTTCGGGCGACAGCAAATCGGATTACGCGTGCGTTGCCAGGGCCCGATGCGGACGCGGTTATCCGCACCGTCAATACATCCGGGGGCGGCTGGTTCGCGGAGGGCGCGGCCGGGCTGGCCTGCGAAGCCATAGTAAGCGCGGTTGCTACTACAGGGTCGACGGTAGTGGGGTTAGGCTCGGCTGGACCGAACAGCGTCAAATGCGGGCGAATCGCGGCGAGCGTGGCGGGGGTCATGCCGAGTACACGGCCGAGCTCATCGAGGCTCTCGAGCGGTCCGCCTGGCGGGCCGTAATCGAGCCCTGCCCCGCGATATTCTTCGAGCACCGCAGCTTGTGACCGAGGAGACGCGGCGGAGCCGACCCACTCGCCGATTGCGACTGCGAGGCGGCGAGCACTTTCCGGGTCACTGCCGGTGACACGCAATAAAGCTTCGAGAAGAGCCGGCGAGGCCGTGTTGGGATTGATCCACCAAGCCTCATCCTCGAGAGAAATCATCACCCGGCTGCTACCGACGACGAGCTCGCGCGGCCTTCCATCGATCGGCCACCGCTGATCGGGCCGCGGGTCAGACAGGTTGAATATGGCCTCGTAAATCGCGCCGTCGGAGGCTGCCTGTGCGGCGGAATTGTTCAGAAGATTGCTGGCGATCCGAATTTCGGTTCGCCCGCTCGCCGTGAGGTGGGCGATGATGAAGCCGATCAGCACCAGCGTCCACAGCACGATGATCAGCGCAAATCCGTTGTTCCGGCGGCCCTCCTCCCTTCCCTCCCCCGCGGGCGGGAGAGCGGTCGGGAGGGGGCGGAACGTCGGCAGCGGCGGGCGCCGCATCGCTCATAATCCGTTGGGGTTGGGCGAGCCGGGGACACCCATGCGCTGCAACTGCGGAGGGACGAGCCCGGCATTAATAAGAGTGCTGCGCATATCCTCGGTCAGCGCCCTGGCGTCACGCTGATCATGCACGACATGCGGCGTGATCAGAACCAACAGCTCGGTACGCGCCCGTGTGTTGCTCTGCGTCGAAAACAGCAGACTCAACACGGGGATGTCCTTGAGAAAGGGGATCCCCCCGTTTCCCTGCGAAGCATTGTCGCGTATCAGCCCGGCCATCCCAACGGTCTGCCCGTCCTGGATCGCCACCCGAGTGCGGAAAATCTGATCGTTAAAGGTCGGCGATCCTTGGACTGAGTTCGTGGCCTGCGCCGCCACGTCGCTTACTTCTTGGGCGATGTCGAGAGTGACGAGACCGCCGGAGTTAACGCGCGGCGTCACCTGCATGATAACGCCCGTCGAGCGGTAGTCGACGCTGTTGACGACCGGCGCTCCGGCCGCCAGGGTGCTCGTCGCGGTTCCGGTCAGAACCGGCACTTGCTGGCCGACCTGCAGACGTGCCGGTTCATTGTCGAGGACCATGACTTGGGGTGACGAAAGCACTTTGACCTTGGTCACCGCGGAAAGCGCTGCAAGCGCGAAATTCGGAGACTTGCTCAATATGAAATAAGGAGACGCAGAGGGAAAGCTGAGACTTCCTAAGGATGGAAAACTCTGGGGTGATGTGGGGGCGGGCCCTCCCAGCGTGTTGGCGACATGGTCGACCTTGAAGAAAAATTGGGTGCCGTATGCCAGTTGGTCATTGAGGTCGACCTCCGCTATTGTCGCGTCGATCAGCACCTGCAGCGGGATGATGTCGATCTTGCGCAGCATCCCTTCGATCACCGAGTATTCGCTCGGGGTGGCATAAATCAACAGGGCATTGTTGCGCCGATTGGCGATAATGCGCATGCGATTCTCGGTCTCGGGTCCGCCGGCGCCGCCCGGTGCGGCCTCGGCTGACAAAGGCTCGGTGGCGGGCGGCGCTCCTTCCGCGCCGGCCGTTGCCGAGGGTACGGCCGCGGCCTGTCCTCCCGCAGCCCCTGTTATACCCGCGCCGAGACCGCCTCCGACGCCAGCGCCGATCCCGGCACCACCGAGACCCCTTCCTCCTTGACCGCCGAAAGCTCCTTGACCGCCGAGGCCCATGGTTCCGCCACCAAACGCGCCGCCACCGATCGTCTGCTGCTGCGCACCGGGCGCGGTGGTGCCGGGCGGGGCGGGGGTCGGCGAGACGTTTCGCGGTGTGAAGGCACGTTGCAGCAAAAGCTCGAGATCGGCGCTCTGGCCGTTTTGCACATAATACACGTGCCAGCTGCGCGCCGTCGCATCCTCGACCTGATTCGCAAGGCCGAAAAAGCGCCTCGCCGCATCGATGTAGCGAGACTGCGAAGAGACTACGAGAACGGCATTTACCCGATCCATCGGCAGTACGCGCACCACCCCGGCCAGGGCGCCTTCGGACTGCGCCTGCAATACCCTCTCGAACTCAGCCGCGCGTTTCGCCGGATCGCCGTCGCGCACCGGAAAGATGGCATAGGATTGGCCTGCCAGGATATCGATGTCGAAGGCTCGCGCAAGGCCCGCCAAAGTCTGGCGAACCGCAGCATCACCACTGATAATCAGTGCATTGCGCCCCGGGTCGGCGCCGATCTTTCCACCCTCGGCAACATAGGGTTCGAGCACTTTGGCTAAATCCTTGGCCGAGGCGTAGCGCAACGGCACGACCTCCGTACCGGCGCTAATGGTATTCGCTCCCGAGACGAGGTTACGGGTCGCACCTGCAGGCAATGGAACCACCGCATAGACCCCATTTCTTTCTATTACCGTCGCACCATTGGCATTGAGGAGGTTTTCGAGCGTGGGCAGCAACGCTGAGCGCGGCAATGGGGTGCCGGTCTCGATGGAGCCGGTACCGTGCACGTTGGGATCGATCGTGTAATTCAGGTTAAGGGTGGTCCCGAGAATTGTGCGGGCGATCTCCCGTATGTCGGTATCGACAAAATTGAGTGTCACATCTCCGGTTTGGGTTGAGCCCGCGCCCGGCCGGGGCGCCGGGACGGTGGGTACTGCCGCCGGGCCCTGCTCGACAAAGGCGCGCTGCCGGCTGAGATCGGGTGGAATCGCGCCGCTGACGCGAGGCTCTGCCGCTTGCAGATTGCTCGGTTGTTCCAAAGGCTGCAGACTGGGCGGCGCCGGCGCCTGACAGGCGACGGGCAGCGTCAGCGCCATAACGAGGGCGAGCGGCCGGGTGCGTCGCGTCGCGGACATTAGCGCTGCTGCCGCAGCCGCGGCGGCCGTGGCAGGGCACCGGGGTTATTGATCGGGACGGCTGAGCTCGGCTGCACGACGCCAGGAGCAACCGCAGGAACAGGCGGACGGGCCGCGGCGGCGGTGGAGGGAGCGGTCGGGCGTCCGCCGGCGCTTGCAGTCAGGGGTTGCCCGGGAGGCGGAGTAAGGTTCGGATCCATCTTGGGCTGCAACGTCTTGGTGCCGGTCGGACCGCTGAGAGACACCTCGCGCGGCGTGATGCTTTCGATCCGCCAGCCGCTGATGGCCTCGCCCTCACCGACCCTCAACGGCTTGTCGCCGGTTATGGCAAAAATTGCTATCCGCCGCCGCGGATCGGTCACGATACCGGTCAGTCTGGTATCGGCGAGATCGGAATCCTTTGCAGCATCGCCAGATGCGGTCTGGGGCGGACGCCTTGTGCTGCTGAACAGCGGCCGCGCAAGTATCGCCGTCAACAACTCTTCGATCCGCGGGTTCTGCTGTCGCCTCGCAGCTGGGGCGATATCGGTCCTCGACGCTGCTTCAGCTAACACTTCATCTCGCGGTCCGGCGGACTGGAGCTCGATAACGACTATCGAGCCGAACACCAAACACCCGGCAACCAGAAGTAACAAGACGAGGCGGCTGTTCATCGCTTAGCGGCGACGGATTTTTCGCCGTCACGGTAACCGTAGACGTCGAATCCTGCATCGAGCCCCGAGGCGGCAGGAGTTCCTGGCCGCCTTAGCACGCCGTGAATATGCAGATTGTCGATAACCACTGGCGGTGTGGCAGCCTCAAGCTTGGCCAACAACTGTACGAGGGTTTCATATTGGCCACTCATTACGTAGCGAAGCCCAATACGGCGATAGCCCGAACGCGCTTCCGCGGGGAGGCTCTCGGTGCTGCCGATGGTGGCACCGACGGAAGCGGCGAGTTCCTCGATGCGGCTTTGCAGAGTGGCCGCAGCGATGGCATCGCTGGCCCCCTCGAGTGTGATTTTGCGAGTGCCGGCCGCCGCGCGCAGCTGTTCCACACGCGCGCGCAGAGCCGGCAATTCGTCGGCCGCCGCCTGCAATCGCGGAAGCAGCTTGCGCCAGTTCTCCAGTACGGCGGCACGCTCCGCATACAGGTCGGTAAGCGGCGCCGCTACTAGGAGATAGACACCTCCCACAGCGAGCACCATCAGGGCCAGCGCCAAGAACCGGCCCTTTGCTCCGGTCGGCAGGGATGCGAGCGAGATTACGGCCCAACCTCCGCGTTGATTGTGAAAAGCTCCGACCGCAGCGCCTCGAGCCGGGTGACCGGCGCCGCGAAAACCGGGTTCTTGAACTCGCCATCGCCCGCGAGCGCCCCAATTAACCGGGCGGCTGCAGCGGAGCGGCCACTCAGCGTCACCTTCCGTTGCCGGAGCTCCATTTCAGTCAGGTAGGTGTCGTCTGGGAGCGTACGCGTCGAGGCCGCTAATACGACCAGTGGTCGCCCAGCCTTGTCACGTTCGCTGTCGACGAAGCCAGCAGTCCCAGATAATCGATCTATTTCCTGGCGCAGGCTGTCGGCCTCCGCGGCAGCTGCCCGACCAGCGACGACCTCGCGATCAAGGGCAGCAAGGGTCCACTCCTGGCGCGCAAACGGGGTGATTATCGCGGCGAGCATGAGCGCAGCGCAAATCGCCGCCGCCGGCCAAAGGAGCCGACCATAGGCGCGGTGGGTGCGGTTGCCATGGCCGTTGAGCAACAAATAAAATCCTTGATCCGGTCCGTTGGCGATTTCCACCCGCGTCGGCCGGAGGTCGGATCGAGCGAGAGTGGCGAGCAACGGATCGAGGTTCGTTTTGGGGACTAGCGAGACACGCACCGACAACCGGCCGTTTTGCCGGTCGGTTTCGTCGATACGATGGTTCCAATAAAGTTCTTCCACACTGAACGGGGTCTCTCGGTCCATCTCAAAGGAGAGCACCTGGTTAAGCTCGCGTTCCGCGGCAAGCGGCAGAGTTATCGTCTTGCCCAGCACGTCTGCCTCGCCAAGGCGCAATACCGTCGTCCTGCCGGTTGAGCGCGGCATTTCCGGTAGACTGAAAGCATCGAGAGGGAACTGGCCGACGGGGGTCTCCCTTCCATTTCGACGCAAGTGGATTGTGATGGCCTCAACGCCCAGCGCCAGAGGCCCTATTGGGGTGACCACGAGCGCGTCGGCAGCACTGAATGTAGACTGGCGCAACCGTTGAGGCAGCAGGTCTAAAAGTTGTCCAAACCACCAAACGAAGAACTCGCGTATCATGACTCGAAGACCCGACTCGGTCGAAACTCCCCCATGCTTCCTCAATACGGAGTGGTCCGCTGACGATCAGAGGCCGTGATCCCCTACGCCGACCATCCTATAATAAATTTTCCGAATATGGCTCGAGCAAGGCAAACTGCCGCTCTATCCTTAAACGGCCACTTAGCGGGGCAAAGCTACGGCGCCGAAGACACAATCACCCGAATCGCTGCTTTCGTCAAAGCTGCGGCGCGGCGATCAAATCTGGGAAGCGACGCCGATCTCCGTTTGCAAAGACGAGACGAAGACGGATCAGTTGGGGGATGGCCGGGCCGTCCCACTGTGCTTGCCAGCTTCCTGGCTGACCCGGAGATGGAGAACCCCAATAAGCGAAATCGATCTGATCGACCCTGCGAACCAATTCGACTTCGGCGGACGGCGGCACCGGCGCTGCGGAAAGCTCGTGTCTATGCGGGGTCCAGTTGAGGACAAACCGGCCATTCTGCAATTGGAGCGTGATGTCAGCGCGCTGCGTTGTCCCGAGCCCGGTGGGCAAATCGCCGACGAAGGTCACGCGGTCCGTGGTCCCTTTAAAGCCCGGACCACTCGCGCCGGCTGCAAGGCCGACCGATGGCGGGAGCGTAATGCCGCTGAGAAGTATACGCACGATTCGCGCGGCGGCATCGAGCTCGGCAGTTTCGCTTATGCGGCGCGCTTGTGCATTCCATAACGACAAGCCAGCGCGCACGCCTTGGGTAAGCCCGACCATCAGGAAGCCGAGTACCACCAGCGCCACCAGCATTTCGAGGAGCGTAAATCCACCCAACCTGCGGAAGCTGCACTGCTTTGCTAGACGCGGTTTCACGCGCCGCTCCCGCCGGTCCCGAGGCGCAGAGTCCTCAGCGCTACCGATCGCTCACCGGCATGCGCCGGCCATGAGATCACGACCTCCACGCTGAAGAGGGTGGTCGTTACGGGGGAAACGCCGTCCTGCCCCAGCGATTGACGTGCCGACAAGGGCCGGATGCGAAGAGTCCAACGATAGCCCGCGCCATCGTCTCCGGTGAAATCGCCGACCCCGAGAGCCGCATCTCGTCCGAGCGCGGCGAGATGTGACTGTGCCCGCTGGACTGCTTCCTCGACCTTTGCCGCAGTATCAACGGACAAAAGCCCGCCGCTCCCCGCGCGAAAAAAACCGACCAAGACCAAGCCGGCGATCGCGAGCGCGACGACGACCTCAAATAAGGTAAAGCCGTTGCCCCTGGGAAGCCGATCACCGCACATCCGCGACACTCACCCTTCCTGTAAGCCAATCTACGCCCACGGCCATGCTTCGCTGGCCGTCGGCGAGCGCGATTCTGCCGCCGCTGGAACTGCCGTCCGGGTTAAATAGAATATCGCCGACGCCTTCTTGTCGCTTCTCGCCCGCAATCGTCAGCAGCTCGATCGTGAGACGCGCGGGCAGGCTGTGTATTTTGCCCTTTCCGACACGGTACCGATGCCCGATCACGTCCACATCGAACATGACCGATCGATTGCTCACGATTGCCTCTGACCGCGCCAGACGCAAACCCGAGGCAAGCTCCGCGGCGGTTCCCTGGAGACCGAGACCTCTGCTCCACGGTGGCTTGTATCCGGCGACGAGAACCAGCGCAAAGCCAGCAATAGCGAGTGTGACCATCAACTCGATCAAGGTGAAGCCGCGGCAGTTCCGTTGCGAGTTACACGGCGAGGTCATTCAGGCTCAACATCGCTGTCAGCAAAGCGCTGACGATCCCGGCAACGGCAAGGCCCATCGCGATCGTGATCGTCGGCACTGCGAGAGCAACGAGCCGCTGCACCATCAATCGCGCCTGCTCGTCGTGTATATCGGCAGCCTTGAGTGCCATCGACGAGAGCTGCGCGGCTTCCTCGCCGAGCTGCAACAGGTGGATCGTCCTCGCCGGGAATAATCCGGCCGCCGCCAGGGGCCGCGCCAGACCAGCGCCGCCCTTGGCCTCTACCGCAGCCGCCTCGACGGCGGCGGCGGCCGCGAGATTCCCGAGGGCGTCCTTGGCGATGCCCAGCGCTGAAATAAGCGGTACACCGTTCTGCAACAGACTGCCGAGCGTCCGTGTCAGCCGGGCGGCCAGCGTCTCTCGCATCAATCCGCCTACAACCGGCAGGTGCAGCAACAAGCGATCCAGCTTTAGCCGATAGTCGGGGTACAGCAGCAGCTGACGGCCGAGCAAGCCGCCGGCAAGGAGAACCACGATTAGCCAGGGCGTCGCCGCCCCGGCCATCGCACCGATTGTCATCAGCGCACGCGTCGTGGCCGGCAATTCTGCGCCGGCCTGTTCGAAGATCGGCGCGAACTGTGGCAGCACGTAATTTAGCAGCAACAAGATCGAGCCGGTTGCGGCGACAATCAGCAGGGCAGGATAGATCATTGCCGACCGCAAGTTGGCGTTAAGACTACGCTCGCGCTCCAGCAATGTCGCCAGGCGATCGAGCGTCGCCGGCAACGCGCCGCCCGCCTCGCCGGCTCGGACGAGCCCGACATAGAGCCTGGAGAAGCTTCGCGGCTCGGCGGCAAGCGCACCTGCGAGCGAGCTGCCGGAACGGACCTTGTCGCGCACAGTGCCGAGGATCTTCCGGGCCCGGGCATACCGTGTGTTCTCGACGACGAAACGCAACGCCCGATCGAGATCCTGACCGGCCGCCAACATGATCGCCAGCTCCCGGGTCACTTCGCCCAGCGCGACCTTATCGAGACCGCGGCTACGCCCCAACTCCAGCTGCAGCAAGTCCGGCCAGCCGCGCCGTCCCTCGGCCGGGTCGGCGCGCAGTACGATCTGCCCTTGCCGCTGCAGCCTCTCGACGACAGCCGACCTGTCTGCCGCCTCCATGACACCACTGACGACATCGCCCCCGGGATTTATCGCCGACCAGCGAAAGGACGGCACCTCAGCTCCTCTTCCGCAGTCTCATTGAGGCCGCCTGGTTGGGTAAAAGCCAATTACGCCTCGCTGCGGATGCAGCGCACGACTTCTTCGATTGTCGTGTCGCCTTCGAGCACCGCAAGCAGACCGCTGTCGAAGATCGGACGCATCCCTTGCTCGACCGCCGCGCGCTCGATGGCAGCATCGTCCGCACCTTCGAAGATCAGACGGTCGATTGCCCGGTTGGGCACCAGCAGCTCGGCGATCGCCCGCCGTCCCCGGAAGCCGGTTCCGCGGCATTCGGGACAACCTCTCGGATGGTATAGCGTGATCGCTTTTTCTTTTGCCAAGCGCGCAAGGTCGAACCGTTCGATCAGCGCAGTTGGAGCGGCCTCGGGAAACTTGCACCCAGGGCATAGGCGACGAACTAAGCGCTGCGCCAGCACCGCTCTCAGAGTCGCCGTCATAAGATAGTCTTCAAGCCCCATATCGCGGAGACGCGTTAGCGTCGCCGCCGCCGAATTTGTATGCACCGTCGACAACACGAGGTGACCGGTGAGTGCCGCCTGAACGGCAATCTGCACGGTCTCGAGGTCTCGGATCTCGCCGATCATGATAACGTCGGGATCCTGCCGCAGGATTGAACGCAACAGGCTCGCGAAATTTAGCCCGATCTGCGGCTTAACCTGGATCTGGTTAATTCCGGTAAGCTGGTACTCGATCGGGTCCTCGACGGTCACAACGTTGCGCGCGACCGTGTTTAGCGTCAACAGTCCGGTATAGAGCGTCGTGGTCTTGCCGCTGCCGGTCGGCCCCGTGACCAGCACCATCCCGTTCGGCAAGTCGAGCGCGCGTTCGAGGCCCTCCCGGACGTCGGGCGGCAAGCCCAGTTTCTCGTAATCGAACTCGACGGCAGTGCGGTCGAGCACGCGCAGCACGACCTTCTCGCCATAGAGCGAGGGGATTGTTGAAACGCGGAAGTCGATCTCGTGGCCACGCACCGTCAGCTTGACGCGACCGTCCTGGGGCAGCCGGCGCTCGGCAATATCGAGCCGGGCCATAATCTTTACGCGCGAAATGATCGCCGCCTGCAGACGCGCTGGCGGCGGCTCGACCTCGTGCAGTACGCCGTCATAACGGTAACGGACCCGTAACCGATCGGGGAACGGTTCGAGATGAATGTCTGACGCATGAGTTTCGACCGCCCGCGCAATTAGCTGATTGACCAGCCGGATAACCGGCGCTTCGCTGGCAAGGTCCTTCAGCCGCTCTGCGTCTTCTTCCGCCGGCTCGGCATCAGGGGCCGTCTCGTCGAGTATCTCCTCCCCGTCGGCGCCTTCCTCAAGCTCGGCATAAAGCCGGTCAAGCGCAGCCTCGAGTTCGATCGGGACGGCAACGGCGATGCCGACAGGGCGGCCAAGCGCCGCCGAGATCGCGTTACGCGTAAAAACATCGAGCGGATCGGCCATCGCAAGGATTGCCCGATCAACGCTTGCCGCGATCGGCAGTGCTCGCGCCCGGCGCAGAAATTTCGGCTTCAGTCTATCGCAGAATAGCGGCGCATCGGGATAATCCGCGATTTTTACCAGCGGCGCCGCAATGAGCTGCGCATAGGCCTCGGCGAGACCGCGATCACTGATTAACCCCAGCTGTGTGAGCACCTGATCGAGGCGCCCGCCGGTTTCGGCCGCGACACGACGCGCGCGATCCAATGTGCGGCGATCGATCGCCCCGTTATCGACCAGCGTCGTGCCGAGCTTTGCCAGCAAGTCTGCGGCGTCCTGTGTGCCGAGAGAAGCTATAGGCTCGAAGGTCATGATAG
>Ga0126381_100010261_pt1 | contig 10544 bp, 9 predicted proteins | sample PanSoiMetPlot_28_FD_96465 | JGI IMG/M metagenome (GOLD analysis project Ga0126381, IMG submission 96465) | Tropical forest soil microbial communities from Panama - MetaG Plot_28 | ecosystem: Environmental > Terrestrial > Soil > Tropical forest > Bulk soil | place: Panama | collected 2016-02-17 | reverse complement strand
CTGCGATCACAACATCGACACCTCGACCCTCGCGGGCAGGCGCAGTGCCTACAGTCTTCTGCTCAATAAAGGCCTCATCCGCATTGCGCTCCCTTTGCCTGCCAACGCCGAATTCAGCGTCGTGAGCGTCTCGAACCCCTATGGCTGCGGCGATCTCGCCACGGTCTCCATGTACCGCCGTCCGTTGCCATCCACCAATCTCCGGTTCTTGAGCACCGTGATGTGGGACGGCCGCGAGTCGTCGACCCAGACCGGGACGCAAAAGATCGTGCCCACTACCAACCCGGACGACCTGCGGGCGGACCTCGCACACCAGTCCGTGGACGCGACAACCGGTCATGCCCAGGGAACCAAAGTGCTCACACCCGAGCAGCAGCAGGCCATCGTCAATTTCGAAATGGGCCTGGCCACGGCTCAGATCTACGATTACGGCGCGGGCCTGCTCAATGCCAATGGCGCTTCCGGCGGACCTTTGGCGATCGCGGCACAAACCATGCCTGCGTTCTATGTGGGAATCAATGATCCGCTCGGCGGGAATCCACGCGGCGTCCCCTTCACGGCGGTGATCTTCAATCTTTTCGATGCGTGGATGCCGCAACCATCGCTCCACGGACACAGCGACCAGGGCGGTGGCGATGCGCAACTGCGGCGCGCCAGCATCGCTCGCGGCCAGGCGCTATTCAACTCCAAGCCGATCCAAATCACCGAAGTCGCCGGCCTGAACGACGACCTCAATCAAGCCGTGATACCGGGGACCTGCGGTACCTGCCATGACTCGCCCAATATCGGAAACCACTCGGTTTCCGCGCCGTTGAATATCGGCGTGGCCGATGTGAATAGTCCCCTGAACGTCAGCTACCTCCCTGTGATTACGCTGCGCAACAACGCCACGCACGAAATCAAGATCACCACGGATCCCGGTCGGGCCATGATCACCGGACTGTGGAAAGACATCGGAAGGCTCAAGGGACCCATCCTGCGCGGGCTCGCGAGCCGCGCTCCTTACTTCCACAACGGGTCCGCCGATTCGTTAGGCGACGCGGTGGATTTCTATGACAAGCGCTTCAAGATCGGCTTCACGGCCCAGGAAAGGGAGGACCTGATCGCCTTCCTCAGCACGCTTTGATCTACTACCGGCGCGGCATCACTGCCACAGTTCCGTCAGCACTCGCCCCACGGACCCGCTTGGCGTCTCAATTCCGAGAATCGTCGCCAGCGTCGGGGCAATGTCATTGGGAGCGATGCCACCGTCGTATTGGTGGGGGTGGATGCCGGCGCCCAGGAAAATGATGGGGACATGCGTGTCGTAGTCGAACGTGGTGCCGTGGCTGGCGCCGGTCGCCGAGAAGATCCAGTAGGGCTCGAGCAGCACCTCGACATCGGGACTCCGGCGGACGTAGTAACCGTTCATCACGCGGCGGCCGACGTGGTCGTCGAGCGCGGCGCCGCCCATGAGCTGCTCGCGCGTGTAGACACGGAAGACGTGCGGAACGTTGAGCGCGGCTTCGGCAGCCGTCTCGTTCACTTCGGCGCGGCTGAGCTTCTTCTCAGCGATCTGGTCGAGGTTCAGGTAAATGGCATACTCGGCGCTGGAGGCGATCCAGTTGCCGTCGCCGTATTTTTGTACGAGTGCCGCCTGCACGGCCTTCGAAATCTCACCGGAGGCGAGGCGGCCACCAGGCATGCGCCGCTGCGTGTTCACTTCGGGGATTGGAGCGATGCCGTGATCCGCCGTGAGGACGATCAGCACATTCTGTAACCCCACGGCTTTATCCAGGGCCGCAAAAAAACTGGCGAGCATGCGGTCGGTGCGCAGGCACATCTCGTGGACCTCGGGCGAGTCCGGGCCCAACTGGTGGCCGACGTAGTCATTAGCGGAGAAGCTGACCGCCAGCAAGTCGGTGACATCGCGGCGGCCAAGCTGTTCAGCTTCCAAGGCGCGCTCGGCAAGGTGCTCCACCAGTTCGTTGCCGAACGGGCTGGCATCCACGTCGCCGTAGAGCTTGCGCAGATCCTGCGTCATGGTGCGGTCGAGCCACCGGGCGCCGCGGTATTGATCGGCGGGCCGCGCGATATCGAAATCCTTCACCCAGCCCGGCAGATCGGGAAAGTAGAAGGTGCTGCTGACAAATCCGCCGGTCACCGTATCGAACCAGTAAGCTCCGTCGGCCATGTGGCCCGCGGGCAGGATGGCGGCACGATCTTTGAGCGAGATGCCGATGACACGCGACTTCCCGCCGGTGGCGATCTTCAGTTCGTCGCCGATGGTGTCCACCAGCATGCGGCGCGGAGAAGAGCCTGCGCGGGTGGGATCGCCGCCGAGAAGGTGCGTCTGGGGATCGGAGACGCTGGTGACGGACTTGCCCGTTTGGCGGTCGAACCATTCGTTTCCGATGATGCCGCTAATGGCCGGCGTGGCGCCCGACAGGAATGTGCTGTGGCCGATAGCGGTGACGGTCGGGAAATGCTCGAACCGGGCGTTCGTGAAGACCGCTCCCTGAGTGAGGAGCCGGTCCAAGCCGCCGCGGTATTCGCTGCGGAAGCGAGTGAGGTAGTCGTAGCGGAATTGGTCGATAACGATCGCAAGAATCAGCTTGGGTTTTTGAGGAGCTGCCGCCACCAGGCTTGCCGTGATGACGAAACAGGCCAGGAGCTTCTTCAACATAGCCGAACCCTCAGGGTATCACGCGAGCCAAATGTCCATTTAGTGGACAGCATCGGAAGGCGCGACTGTAAATAAAGTAGACACGTACAAACGTAATCACGTTGTAAATTGCTGATTCTACAATATGTACGGATCGGCATCGGGTTTGCACTTGTTGAATTCGAGGAGTTGGGGAGGACATGGTCATGGAACCCGCAAGGCCCAAAGAAGCGGAGCGGAGAAGAAAATCCCGGTTTCGCATTTCCCGTGAGGTCCGTTTTAGGCTCATGGAAGATGAGGAGATCGTGATGGTGGGAACAGGCGAGACGATCGATATCGGCAGCAACGGCGTTTCGTTTGTCTCAGGCCAATACCTGAAGAAAGGGAGTTTCGTGGAGCTCTCCATCAGTTGGCCGGTAATGCTGGAAGAAAACACGCGCATGCGTCTGGTGGCATTCGGACGCGTCGTACGTAGCAACGGCCACAGCACCGCTTGCACGGTGGACAAGTACGAATTCCGCACGCAAGCGCGCATGCCGACCGCGGAGAAGCAGCCGCGGCGTGACGGCATGCTGCGCCGGTGGGTCGAAGAGCTGCGGAAGGACACGCTAAAGGCGGGAGGGGTGATCGCCTAAGTCGCCGTTCGTGTCGCCGGACCGCGGGTGGCACAGGGCATGCCCGCACACCTTTCCCATCCGCGAGATCCGGTTCCCAAAGACGGTTAGCCCACTCAGGGGCGGACGGTCATCCGCCCCATTTTTTCGTTTGCGGATAACGGCGCCTTCATCCGTTCGAGCGCCTGCGGAGAGACGGTACTACTTGTCGGCTGCGGGTGCCGAAGGCTTGCTTCCAGCCTTGGTCTCCGACTTACTTTCCGACTTCGTCTCGGCCCTGGTTTCCTTCTTATGGTCCGATTTGCCGTTGGAGGGCGCCGAGGTGTTGTTGCGGGCGTAGTCGGTGATATACCAGCCGGTGCCTTTGAACTGCAGCGCTGGAGCCGAAAGAAGACGCTCGACGTGGCCGCCGCAGTCTTCATGCACGGTTAACGGATCGTCGGAAAACTTCTGGATAACCTCAAACGTCTTTCCGCACCGTTCACACTTATATTCGTAAAGCGGCATATTGTTGCAGGGAAAAGCCCGGAAGGGCCTTTGATTAATTGTAGCGCAGCCGACTAACGTTTGCCGTTTTCGGACCGTCATAAGAGCAGAATGATGCGGCGGACATGCATGATCGGAGCGATGGCGGCGGGGCTGGTCCTCACTGCCGCACACACCGTTCCGGCGTACTGCCGGCTGGCATCGTCGGCGCGCACCGTGCGGCAATACTGGCACAATTTCGACCGCTCCGGAAAGGAGCTGTCACCGGTGGAGCGATTCATGTTCAGTCTGCTGCTGGCTAAGAGCGACCGTCATTCGTAGGACGGCTACCAACTCCACCTCAGCGCCACTTGGCCGGTGCGAGCGCTGCCCGCTGGTGGGAAGATGGCGGTCGAGATGATCTTGCCGCCATTGGCATTGTTGACGACCACCTGGCCCGGGAGCGGGCTGCCGCCCCCCGACGGTTCGCCGAGGTTGGGATGGTTCAAAATGTTCTGGAAGGAAGCGATGAACTGCAGCGAGCCAATACGCTCGAACTTCACCGTCTTCTGGAACCCCAGATTGAACAGGATATAGCCGGGACCTTCGATGATGCCTCGGCCGGCGTTGCCCCATTGGCCGTTGGCCGGCGTGCCGAAAGCCGACGGGTCGAACCACTGATTCACGGTACGCGGCATCGGTATCGACGACTGAATCAGGTCGGGCCGCAGCGTGGTGGTGTTCGTGTTGGTCGGATCGACGCCCGAAATCAGCGGCGTGAACCAGTTGCCAGTGCTCAGATTGAGGAGCATGTTGAGCTCCCATCCGCCGAGCAGCTTACCGCGGCCGAATGGGAGATCGTAAAGCGCCTGGTTCAGCCACTCTTGGCGCGGCACCGAATAGACGTTGCCACGATCGCGCCGGCGGTTGTACGTGTCTTCAATGGTGGTATTCAGCTCGAAGTCGTCGGTGTCATCGGTGTCGCTGATCTCCTTGGCCCACGTCCACGTGGACTGGAACTGGAGGCCGCGGCTGAAGCGATGCTCCACCTGGGTTTGCAGCCCGCTATAGAGCATGTTGGCGCCATTATCGGCGTAATTGATGGAGTTGAACAGCGGGAACGGACGCAGCGCGGTGGTGAATTTTTGTGTGCCCGCCAGCGGCTGGTTGATATCGCGGCGATAGGCGAGGCGCGTGCCTTTCGAGCCGATGTAGCTCACACGCAGGCCGAGGTTGCGCGCCAATTCGCGCTCCAGCGAAAGAGTGTACTGCTGCGCGTAGCTGTTGCGCAGATCGGGCGAGACGGCGCGCAGCGAGAGCGTGCCCGGCGTTCCTGGAGTGGCGAACGGATTGGCAAGCGTGAATGCCGGTTGTCCGTTGGTGATGACATTCGTGCTGACGGTGGTGGCCGCGTAGGGGCCTGCCACCAGGTCAGCGGGCACATTGCCGGAGTAGTGGTTCCAGTAGACTCCCCATCCACCGCGAATCACCGTGCGCGCGCTCGACCCGAGCTGATAGGAGAACCCGAAGCGCGGCGCGAAGTTAAAAGGGTCGCTGTTGCGCAGCGAGCGGCCGACGCCCGCGGCGGAAGCCAGCTCGACCGGGATCGATGACGGAAACAGCTTGCTGATGTAAGCGCGCGCCGCATCGCTGGGAATGATGATCTTGCCCGTCTTGATGTCGAACGAATACATATTGTCGTGCAGCGTGTAGACGGGGCCGTTGTGCTCGTAACGCAGACCGTACATGATCGTCAGGCGCGGCGTGGCTTTGAAATCATCCTGCGCGTAGCCGGCCCAGTCTCGGCCACGATTGTACTCGGGCGCGTAGGGCTCCTGGCGCGTAACCGTCGCGGGAAGACCGAGCAGAAAATCGGCGTATGCGTTCCCGCTGAACGTGCCGGTGAAGCTGTAACTGCCGAAGATGGGATTGCCGGAATTGTTCGGCATATAGCGATTTACGAACCACTGCGTCTCTTCGGCGCCGAACTTCATCGTGTGCCGGCCGACGATCCATGTGAGGTTATCGGCAAACTGCGCGTGGCCGTCATTCACAGGGCTGAGAAGGTTGATGTTATTGTTGCTGAATCCCGAGATAGAGAAGAACGGCAGGCTGTTGATGGGTCCGCGATCCGGCAGTCCGGAGATGCCGACCTGCTGTAAGGCGCTCTGGCCGTTGAAATCGGCGCTGGAGGCCGAGACCAGAACGACGGCACCCACGCGAATTTCGTTCAGCAGGTTGGGCCGGATAGCGTCCACATCGCCGAAGGTCCAGAAATTGACGCGCCGGATATTATCGGAGGTGCCGACCGTGGTGGGCGGCAGCGCGGAGCGAGCTCCGGGGATGTGGTAATCGTCCTTGCGATTCTCATAGCGCAGGAACACGTCCTGTCGGGTGGTCAGCTTGTGATCGAGGCGGATCTCCTCCGTGCGATGCACCTCGGGACCATCGAACGCGGCGCGATAATTGGCGGCCGTGAGAGTCGGCGGTCCGAAATTGGGGAGCGGAAAAAACATCTGCTGCGCTTTGAGTGCCTGCTGGCTTAGCGCGCTGGATGGAAGAACGGGGCTGGGGAATGCCGCGCCCGTCTGTGGATTGCGCAGCGTGAACCCGGTGAAATCGCCGGACCGCATGGCCAGCGTCGGCACATTGGCGGAAAAAAGATACGCCGCCACGCCGCGCATGCCATCGAAGTCAGCGAAGAAGAAGGTACGGCCCTTCTGAACAGGACCGCCGAGCTTGCCGCCGTAGTTGTGCAGGTTCTGGAAGGGACGCGTAGTGGAGAAAGGATTACGCGCGTCGGTAGCGCTATTGCGCATGTACCACCAGACGCCGCCGTGATACTGGTTGCCGCCGGACGCGGTGGCAATGGTCACCGTGCCCATGCCACCGAATTCGGCGCGGGCCGTCATGGTAACAGCCGTGAACTCCTGGATGGCTTCCATAGAGGGCTGGGACACGTTATCAGGCGAGCCGAAATTCCCGAACGTGGTTTCGATGCCATCCACCTTGACTTTGACGCTGCTCGCGCCCGCGCCGGGCGTGAGCCACTTGGCGCCGTTCCCCACCTGCACCACGCCGGGGACTGTCTCTGGCATGATTTCGGAGATCAGGCCCGAGTCGCCCGAGTTCTTCGAAACGCTGCGCAGGTTGGTGGGAAGCTCGACGATCTCTCGCGCGCCGAGAGATTGACCCACCGCGGGCGTGTCGATATCGAGCACGGGCGAGGCGGCCTCGGTGACGACTACCTCGGAGGTAGCAGCAGAGAGCTCGAAGTGCAGATCCTGGCGCACTGTGCGATACGGTTCGACCGCGAAGGCGCGCGTTTCGAGTGGACGGAAGTTGCGCGCTTCGGCGCTCAGGCGGTAGGTGCCGGGCGATAGGTCGGGGAATGCATAGATGCCACTCGCATTGGTGGAGAGTGTACGGCGGGCGTCAGTCTGCTGGTCGATGAGGCTGACCGAAGCATTAGGAATGGGGGCGCCGGAAGGATCGATGGCGAGACCGGTGACGGTTCCCAGGGGCGTTTGCGCTCGCATCAGAAAGGAAAAGAGCAGCAGGACAATCGGGGCCTGTTTCATATGAAGGAAGCACTATTTTGGCATGGCTCGCCTTGCCCGCGGGGAATGGGCGATGATCGTGGTGTGAAGCAGCGCGCGGTCTGGATCGCGGTACTGGCCATGTTCCTTTTCGCATTCCTGGCGCACGCGGTCGCCAGCGGGCCGGCCGACCGTTTCGATCTCGCGGTGCGCGATACGGTCCACGTGTGGGCGTCGCCGCAACTTACCTTCGCGATGCGCGGTATCACCCTGCTGGGGTCGGTGGCGTTCCTTGTGCCGTTGGGAGCATTGATCGTGTGGCGACTGATCACAACCGGCCGGAGCGGCGCGGCGGCGCTGCTGGTCATTGCCGCATTGGGCGGAGAGGCCTTGGACAATGGCTTGAAGCTCTTCTTCGCACGGCTCCGCCCGGAGGCATTTTTCGGACTGCCCGAGCCATCGACCTACAGCTTTCCGAGTGGTCACTCGATGGCGTCGTTCTGTTTTTACGGCGCGCTGGCAATAATCGCGATGCCCGACGCTCGCTCGCGTCGGGCACGGTGGGCAATCGCGGCAGGCGCGGCCGGGCTTATCGGACTGGTAGGGCTGTCTCGAATCTACCTGGGCGTTCACTATCCCACAGACGTGCTCGGCGGATACCTGGCGGGGGCGGCATGGCTGGCGACGATTCAGGCGGTCAGAGGACGATCGTATGTTCGAAGTGCTTGAGCACGCGGCCGACGTAGGTTTTCGCGCGTGGGGCACGAACGTGCGGGAGCTGTTCGCAAGCGCGGCGGAAGCGCTGGTGGCGCTCGCGATGCAGCCAGACGCCATCGAAGTGCGTGAACGCTTTGAACTGGCCGCGGATGGCGACTCGCTGGAATCTCTGCTGGTGAACTGGCTGAGCGAAGTGCTGTACTACATCGACGGACGCGGGCTGGCGCCGGGGCGGTTCGATGTGATGGAACTGGCACACGGGCATGTGAGCGCTGTCGCCTGGGGCGAGCCGCGGGACGGCAAGAGGCATCCGGCGCGGCTCGTCGTTAAGGGGATCACGTACCACCAGTTGAAGATCGAGCAGACGCCGGAAAGGTGGATCTGCGAGGTCTTCGTGGATGTGTAGGAGTCCGTATGCAGCTTGAAGATATCGATGCCGTGCGGCATCGCATTCGGCGCGATCCGGCGGCGGCGATGCGAACGGATGTCGTGGTATATGCAAGCAGGCGACTACTCGATCAGATCAGCAAGGATGCATCGCTGCAGCAAGCCGTGAATGTCTCGATGCTGCCGGGTATCGTAGGGCCCAGTCTCGCCATGCCCGACATTCACCAAGGCTACGGATTTCCCATCGGCGGCGTGGCCGCGACGGACTGGCGCACGGGTGTCGTGTCGCCGGGCGGCGTAGGCTTCGACATTAACTGCGGAGTGCGATTGGTGCGCACCGCGATCGGTGTGCAGGACGCGCGGCCGAAAATGAAGGCGCTCATTGATCAGGTGTTCCGCGATGTCCCCTGCGGCACCGGCGGCGAGGGCCCGATCCAATTGCAGGCGCGCGAGCTCGAGCAAGTGCTGGAGAGCGGTGCGCAATGGGTGGTGCGACAGGGATTCGGCTTCGAGCGAGATATCGAATTCACGGAAGCGCGCGGTGCACTGCCCGAGGCCGATCCGCGCAAAGTCTCGGAGAGAGCGAAGGAGCGCGGGCGGAACCAACTGGGCACCATCGGCAGCGGCAATCACTTTTTGGAAGTGCAGTACGTCGAGCAGGTGCACGACGCGGCGGCTGCACGCGCGATGGGGTTGGAAGCAGGGCTGGTGGTGGTGCTGGTACATTGCGGGTCGCGCGGCCTGGGTCATCAGGTCTGCACCGACTATCTGGCGCAGATGGGCGCGGCCATGAAAAAGTTCGGCATCGAGCTGCCGGACCGTCAATTGGCGTGCGTGCCGATCGCATCGGAGGAGGGCCAGTCGTATCTGGCGGCGATGCGGGCTGCGGCGAACTTCGCGTGGGCGAATCGCCAAGCGATTCTGCATTTTCTGCGAGGAGCATTTCAGCGGATCTTCGGCGAAGGCGCGCGCATGGACTTGGTCTACGATGTATGCCACAACATCGCCAAGCGCGAAGGACACCGGTGGAACGGCGAGAAGGTGGACGTGCTGGTACACCGAAAAGGCGCCACGCGCGCCTTTCCGCCGGGTCATCGCGAACTGCCGGACGCGTATCGCGATTGCGGACAGCCGGTGCTGATTCCCGGCAGCATGGGCACGGCATCTTGGGTATTGGCGGGCGCCGACGGCGCGATGCGCGAGACGTTCGGCAGCGTCTGCCATGGCGCGGGCCGCCTGATGAGCCGCACCGCGGCCAAGAAGGGCCGGAATGCGCGCGAAGTGCAGAAGAAGCTGGAGGAGCAAGGCATCCTCGCACGCAGCGAAACGCGCGACGGACTTCTGGAGGAGGTTCCGGAGGCGTACAAAGACGTCGACGAAGTGATCGAGGTGGTGCACACCGCCGGTCTGGCACGCAAGGTAGCGCGTCTGCGGCCACTGGGCGTGATCAAGGGATAGCCACCGGGCGGACGGCTTCTTGACACTTATCGCCGACATATATATCATTCATCTATATGGCAGCCATAGAGCTGGATGAGAATGCGCGCAAGAAAGGCAGTGCGGAGCTGCTGGTCCTGGCGCAGCTAGAAGCGAGACCGCGGCATGGGTACGAGATCGGCGTGGAGATCGAGCGCCGGTCGCAGGGCGAGGTCTCGTTCCAGATCGCATCGCTCTATCCAGTGCTGTACCGGCTGGAACGGAAGGGGCTGATCGCGGGCCGATGGGTGGAGGCGGCCGGCCAGCGGCGGAGGAGATATTACAAGCTGACCGCAGCGGGGCGAAAGGTGTTGTCGGAACAGCGCCGGAGCTGGAATGCGTTCCTGCTGGCGCTGCAGAGGGCTGCCGGGTTGGGCAATGCCTGATTTCAGAGACTACGTCCACCGGAATCTTCCGACTTTGGGAGTTTCCGGCGAGGAGGAAGCCGCCATCATCGAAGAGCTCGCGCTCGAGCTGGAACAGCGCTATGAGCGAGCGCTGCGCTGGGGATTGAGCGATGCCGAAGCGTGGCGCGAAATCGCGCAGAACGAGACGGCGTGGCGCGACCTGGCGGCAGAGCTGCGGTCGGTGTTGGACGAGCCGCACGTCGAGCAACTCGCCGAGCCCACGCGGAGGGAAAGCATGTTGTCTGTCTTCACGCAGGACATACGGCGCGATCTGAGCTACGCGGCGCGCCAGCTT
>Ga0126381_100010260_pt1 | contig 10544 bp, 5 predicted proteins | sample PanSoiMetPlot_28_FD_96465 | JGI IMG/M metagenome (GOLD analysis project Ga0126381, IMG submission 96465) | Tropical forest soil microbial communities from Panama - MetaG Plot_28 | ecosystem: Environmental > Terrestrial > Soil > Tropical forest > Bulk soil | place: Panama | collected 2016-02-17 | reverse complement strand
TCCTAGGTTGAAGTAAGAAAGTGAGACTTTTCTCTATGTACAAATCCTGTTTCGCTTAGTTATTGTGGTGCGCCGTATACAAACAGGACGGACATGCCAATCGCTGAGTGCGATCCGACGGCAGCCGCGCCCGGTACAAATTTTGTGACCACTTTTTCTGGAAGGGATTGCACCATGCTCCGATTTCTATCAAAGTCGTTTTTGGGGATCGCCCTACTCGGCAGTAACCTTTGCCTCTCGTCACAAACAGTTCCTCCTGAGCAAGCGAACGAAGCACGCATCGACCAGCTACTCAGCCAGATGACTCTCGAAGAAAAAATGAACCTGATTCGCGGCGCGACTGAAAAGGCGGACACGAATCAAGGGCAAGCTGGCTATCTTCCCGGCGTGCCTCGCCTCGACATTCCCTCGCTGCGCATGGCGGATGGGCCTCCAGGGCTGTTGACGCGCGTTCCAGCACAAGCCGAAACAGCCACCATGGGCGTGGCAGCAACCTGGAGCCGAAAAACTGCAGAAGACAATGGAGCGGTCATCGGACGCGAAGCGCGCTCTCTTGGTATCGATGTCGTGCTTCAGCCCTTCATCAACATTGATCGCGATATCACCTTCGCGCGCGGCTACAACACCTTCGGCGAAGACCCATATCTCACCGGCCAGATGGGTGCAGCCGAAATGCGCGGCGCGCAGGCGCAGGGTGTTATGTCACAGGCTAAGCACTATATCGGTTATGACACCGACAGTTACAACGTGAAGATCGATCCGCAAACGCTGCACGAAGTCTACGTCGCGCCTTTCGATGAAGCTGTGAAGGCAGGTGTCTCTTCGATCATGTGCTCGTACAACCGCCTCAATGGCCCATTTGCTTGCGGCAATGCAGACGCGCTGAAGACGATTCTGAAAGGCGAGCTTGGATTCAAGGGCTTTGTCACATCCGATTGGGGTGCAGTGCACAACGTTCGCTTCATTAACGAAGGCCTCGACATGGAGATGCCCGGCGACATGAGTCCCGAAAGCCCGTTAGGAGCCATGATGCACACATATTTCCGCACAGGCGCGGCACCGGCTCCCGCCGCTACAAAGCCGAACGAGGCAGCGCTCGCTGGAATCCTCGGCGGCACCATTCCCGAGGAGCCGCGTTCGTCGGGTCTGGACCTTAGCACATTTCCTCGCGACTCCGACCCCCTGACGATGGCTGATGCGCTGAAGCGGGGAATTGTGAACGAAGTGACGATCACGGCCGCTGCTCGCCGTGTGCTCTATGAAATCGACCGCTTTGGATATCTCGATGGCAAACAAAAGCACAACGTCACCCCACAGGACATCGAAGCCAACGCGAAAGAGATTGAGCGCACCGCGGAAGAAGCTGCCGTGCTGCTTAAAAATGATAACGGCGCTCTCCCGCTGAAACCTGCCGATCTCAACTCACTCGCGATGATTGGCCCCACAGCAGGTCAGGTGGCCGCGATCGGCACATTTGGGGAGCGCTCCCCAGGACTGACAGAACGGCAGGTCGGGCCAGTCGATGCTCTGCGTAAACTTTCGCCTGAAGTAAAGATCGTCTTCGCAGTCGATGACGATATGACGGGCACGCCGATTCCGGCATCGGCGCTCACTCACAACGGCAAGCCTGGTCTTGAACGCATCGGGTCCGGTAGATCTAAAACCGTCGACGCCACATTGGACTTTACAAAGAGCAATGTTCAAGCGCTCGCCCCGAATACCTCTGCTACATGGAGTGGCGATCTGAACGTCCCTACAGCCGGATCATATTGGCTCTATCTGCAAGTGCTTGGCGGTCGAGGAATGATCACCGTTGATGGTAAGGAACTTGGCCGCACTGGCGCTGCCAAAGGCACGGTACACGGAGACATTCAACACGCTTCGCAGGACAATGGTCTGCCCACCACAGACGGGCTAGACAACGTTCGTCGCGCCATTGATCTCAGCACCGGCAAGCACAAAATTTCCATCCAACTCACGCCTGACACCTCCAACGCACCAGCGCAAATCCGCTTGAGTTGGATGACGCCCGAGGCGCGCAGCCAACGGCACGCTGAAGCTATCGCAGCAGCTAAAGCCGCACACACTGTTGTCGTTTTTCTGTGGACAAGAGGCAAGCCAAATTTCGTTTTGCCCGGTGAGCAGAACAAGTTAGTTGAGGAAATTGCCGCAGTGAATCCCAACACAGTCGTAGTACTCAACACTAGCCAGCCGGTGGCGCTTCCGTGGTTAAGCAAAGTGAAGGCTGTGCTAGAAATGTGGTGGCCCGGCGACGAAGGAGGATGGGCTACAGCAAAACTCCTGCTTGGTCAGTCAAACCCTGGTGGACACCTACCCATTACGTGGGCGAAGCGACTCGAGGATTATCCTGCCACCGACCCGAACCATCCAGAGCGATCGACAAAAGGCGTCAATGGCCTGACTACCTTCAGCGAAGGCGTGCTCGTAGGCTATCGCTGGTTCGATGCACAGCACATCGAGCCCCTCTTCCCCTTCGGACACGGTTTGAGCTACACGCAGTTTGCTCTGTCCAATCTATCTGCTATCCGCGATGCAGACGGCGGCGCAACCGTAACCATGGAGGTGCGCAATACAGGATCTGTTGCTGGCGACACCGTTCCTCAGATTTATCTCGATGCCCCACAGCAGAAGATAGAAGGCGCCAGCTTCGCGCCCAAAACTTTAGTCGGATTTGACCGCGTCACGCTCGCTTCAGGAGAAACGAAAACAATCTCGATCAAGATCGCGCCGCGGGCCTTCCAGTATTGGTCGGTTAAGAATGCCAAGTGGGACACAGCCGCTGGAGCCCGTCAGCTTCACGCCGGCTTCTCCTCTGGAGATCTAACGGTGGAGGCAACGCTTCAATGAACCTCACCAAAACTTCTAAGAATGCAACCTCATTACTTAAAATGGACAGCTACCATCGTCACATCGTCGTCGGCTTCTTCGTCGGGACCTCGTGCTGCCCATCGGGATAATTCTTCAAGCAGATTATCGGCAAACTGACCTGCCGAAGTGCTCTGATCAGTCGCAAGGAATTTTCTGAATTGCTCAGTGCCGAATTCAACTTCAGAGCGATTGTTGGTTTCGGGGATTCCGTCGGAGTAGAGCAGGCACCATTCGCCTGCGGTGAGCGGCAGCTCGCGTGAAGTGTAGGTTGCCCAAGGAAATTTTCCGAGAAATAGCCCGTTCTCTTCGACGTCACGCACACCTGGAGATGAGCCGCCCCACATCAGCATGGGAGGGTGACCCGCGCCCGCGTACGTCAGTGTTCCTTTTGTCATGTCAATGAAGATATATGCCGCGGTGACGTAGTGATGCTGGAACTTCCCGCACAGGGCCTGGTTCAGGCCCGACAGCACTTGCGCCGGATCGGCAGCATTTGGAACCTGGGCAGCAAGCGCGATCTTCAGCATCGATGCGATGAGAGCGGCTGGCATTCCATGTCCTGATACATCAGCGACGAGAATCCCGAGGCGTTTGTCATCGACGACGATGAAGTCGTAGAAGTCGCCTGCGACAGAGGTCATAGGGATGTAGCGAGCGGCAATGTCCAGGCCTTCGATGTTCGGGATCTCGGTGGGGAGAATGGAAAGCTGGATCTGGCGCGCCGTCTCGAGTTCTTTCTGGATGGTTTGCAGTTGCTGCGCGAGCTGTTCGCGTATGCCGCGGAGCACCAGGTGAGTTTGCACGCGGGCTTTTACGATTGCTGGAGAAAAGGGCTTGTGGATGTAATCTACTGCGCCCACCTCAAATCCTTTTGTCTCATCCTCAATTTCCGTTTGTCCGGTGAGGAAAATGACGGGAATATCGCGCGTCTGAGTCTCTTGTTTCAACCGTGAGCACACTTCGTAGCCGTCCATCTCCGGCATCATCACATCAAGCAGAATCAGGTCAGGCGGAGGCGTTGCGTTTGCCAGCTCCAATGCTTTCATACCGTTCGTAGCGATGCGGATTTTATAGGTGTCCTTGAGGATTGAGTTCGCAACCTGAATATTCGAAGGGGCATCGTCTACTAAGAGAATCGTCTTCTGCTGCTCCGGTTGCTTCATCTCACTTGCTCCCGTTTTGCACATGCCTCGGCGATTTCCTCAAGCTTTCTGAGGGCCGCTTCAAAATCGAAGTTGTTGATGAGGTTACCCATGGTTTCCAGTTGTGACCCGTCTACTACGCTCCCTACTATGCTTCGCAAGTTATGAAATGCCTCTTCGGATGAGCCATCGCTTGCTGCGAGCAAAGTCCGCAAACGTACGATCGCATCCAATGCCTCTGCTTCATTGAATGGCGTTGTCTGCACTTCTTCATGTTTGGCAGGCTCCGATGTCGGCAAAGCCAATCTTATGGCCGTAACCTGATGACTTAACGAATCAGCAAATTCATCAAGAAGAGAATGCACCGACTCATGATGACCTTCGCGAATTGCCTTCTCCAGATTTTGAGCCGCCGACTGGACGTTCACAATTCCAAGATTGCCGGCAACGCCCTTTACAGTATGTGCAATGCGCTCCGCCAGCTTTAGATCACCGCTGGCGAGTGCCGACAAAATCTCCGCAGTCGCATCCCCTTGTTTTGCTGCAAACTGAGTCAATAGGTCACGAAAAAGGCGCTTGTTTCCGGCCACCCGCTTTAGTCCGTCGTCAACATCGATGCCTGCTATTTTCGGAATGGTTATATCTTCTGTTTCTTTTTGAGGAACCGCGTGTGGTTCGGATGTTTGTGTAGGCCGCGGCTTTGCCCATCGCAGCAGGGTAGAGAACAGTGCGTCAGGGTCGATAGGCTTTGACACATGATCGTTCATGCCCGCATCCAGGCAGCGCTGCCGCTCTTCAACCAGTGCGTGAGCTGTCATCGCAATGATTGGAAAGCTCTGCAGCCGAGGATCGCTGCGCAGAAGTTTGGTAGCTGTAATACCATCCATTTCAGGCATCTGCATGTCCATGAATGCGACATCGAATGGCGGAGGCTGTTCGCCCCCGGTAAGGATTTTTACTGCTTCACCGCCGTGGTTGGCGATGGTCACAACAGCTCCGGCGCTTTCCAGCAATTCCTTCGCAACCTGCTGGTTCATTTCATTGTCTTCAACCAGCAAAACTCGGATGCCCGTTGCGTTGTGTACGTGAGTGTCGCCTTTCTTCACACGTGAGCGGCGTTCCTCCAATCCGGAAACACCGAACAGATCCACCAGTGTGTCGAACAGCAGCGATGAATTCACCGGCTTGAGCAAATAACTGTCGATTCCAATTTCTGCCGCTTTTGCCTGAACGTCTTCTCGTCCGAATGCCGTCACCATCACGATTTTCGGAACGTGCTGGAGCCGATCGTTGCGCTTGATGATGCGGCTTGCTTCAAGACCATCCATTCCCGGCATGTGCCAATCCATCAGCACAAGTTGGTAAGGATCTTTAGCGTCTGCTGCAGCTATCTCACGAACGGCATCCTCTCCCGAAGAAACTGCTTCTGCGCGCAGCGCGAATACCCGAAGCGCCTCAGTGAGAATTTCGCTGGCTTGCGCATTGTCATCCACGACAAGCGCGCGAACACCAGCCAGATCAGGGATGAAGCGCTTCTCTCGCTCACCTGAGCCAATGCCGAACCAGGCTGTGAAATGGAAGGTGCTTCCGACGCCGGGCTGAGACTCGGCCCAGATGTTGCCGTTCATCATCTCAACCAGCCGTTTGGAGATGGAGAGTCCAAGGCCGGTGCCGCCGTATTTGCGTGTCGTCGAGGTGTCTGCTTGCGCGAAGGCCTGGAATAGACGGGCGCTCTGTTCGGGGGTCATCCCGATACCACTGTCACGAACCGAGAACTTGATCTTGACCCGATCTTCGGCCTGCTCCTCGGCTGCAACCGTCACAACCACCTCGCCCCGCTCCGTAAACTTGATCGCATTGTTCACGAGGTTGATAAGGATCTGCCCAAGACGGAGTGGATCGCCGACGAGGTTCGGAGGAATATCATGCTGCGCTGCGATCAGGAACTCCAGGTGCTTGTCGAGAGCCTTCTGTCCGACAATCGACGACAGATTGTCGAGCACATCTTCAAGCGTGAAGTCGATCTTCTCCATGTCGAGCTTTCCCGCTTCGATCTTGGAGAAGTCGAGAATGTCGTTGATGATCCCCAGCAGCGCCTGTGCGGCCGATTTCACCTTGATTAGATAGTCTTCCTGCTTGGGAGATAGATCAGTTTTCAGCGCCAGATGCGTCATGCCGATAATCGCGTTCATCGGCGTGCGGATTTCGTGGCTCATGTTGGCAAGAAAATCCGATTTGGCTTTCGTAGCTGCCTCGGCAGCCTCCTTCGCTACAGCTAGTTCCGCAGCCTGCACTTGCGTCTGCTCGAGCAGCTTTCTGGTTTCGAGTTTGCTCAGCAGAATCTTGGTATTGAGCGCAACAGAAGGCAGTAGCGCATCGAGAAGTACCTGCTGCCGCGCTGACACCGGTGCCGATAGAGCAAGTTCAATTACCGCCAGCGTAATGTCTTGATTGACGACCGGGACAAAGAGAACACACGCAGGCGTTACAGTCGCAGTGCCCGCAGAAACCAGCAACGGTTTATCTGTTGTCGAAGCGATCTGCAAAGTGCGGCGTTCGACTGCCGCTTGCCCCACGAGAGCTTCACCGAGCGCAAACTCCCGCGGCTCTGTTGCAATATCCGTCGCAAAAGCTCCGACACGCGCAAAGCGCTTCCGATTCTGCTCATCCAGGTAAAACGCCCCGTAGAGAAGATGGAACGATTCCGAAATACGCGAGAGCAGGATTGTGGCAAACTCTACGGAATCCTCCGCCGATTGCAGTTTCTCGACCGTAGTCGCAACCTCGGCCTTGACCCATCCAAGTGTTTCCCGCTCCTTAGCCGCCGCCTGCAAGGCCTGCAATGCGCGGCTCATCTCGCCAATTTCATTTGGGCGGGTAAGGTTGCCGATAGGCTCATCGAGACGTCCCGCCGCAACATCCAAAATACGTCCACGAAAAGACAGCACAACCCGTACCACTTCAACCTGCACGATCATGAGGGCAAGAATGAAAGATACAGTGATACCGATTGTGATCGCGATCCAGGAGATAAAAATCGTGCGATGCGTTCTGAGGGAGAGTTCCTGCGATCGTTGATCAAGTTTCGTTCGGAGCTCGTCGCCCAACTGGATAAACCCCTGTCGAGTTCTAATCAATTCGGGATCAAGCCTCTCGCGCATCAGCTTCATAGCCCGATCGTTGTTGTTGGTCAAAGTTGTTGCTCGTACAGGGCGTGAGTCGGAAACGGTTTGATCGAACTGAGCTGTGGCTCTGTCGATTTCATCGCTGATATTCGGACTCTCGCTCTTTGCCTCCTCGACGCGCGAGTGAAGCTGCTCCACAGTCTCGTCGAGACGCGCGTCGATCACCTGCATTGTGTCGACATCGGTCTCTGCTATCTCCTTATAGAGAAGCAGTGCGAACTGATTGGTTAACGAACGAGCGATGGTCAGATCATGAAGAGCTTTCACATCATGGTTGATCAGGTCGTTGTACCAACCATTAATCCGGTTCATCTCGATCGACTTATAGATTCCGCCGGCGATGACCATGATCACCAGCGGAAGGAGAGCAAGCAGAACCTTGGTCCGAATTTTGAAATTTGCAAGAATACCCAAGTCAACAGCTCCTATCGTTCAGGAAGCAAGGGGGAGACTACGGTGGAGGTGGCTCAATTGTAACTGCGAACTCTAGCGATTTCGGGGCTATTCTCCGCTCACTTTGTCTTCTTCGTGCAAAAATCAAGGAGTAACAGCAAATCTGAGAGATGAATACTGCTATTTATGCCAGTTGCCGAGCCACAGGATGGCATTCTCAAGCAGTTGATTCTGAGTAAGGCTCGTGAATATTTTGTCGCCATGCCCCATGTTTACGTAGAGCATCCGGTAGCGTGTGTTTGTCCACACCACCGGTATGTCGCCCCCTGTGATTGTGTCCTTTAGCCCAAGGGGGTAGTTCGCAGGATCGAGCGTAAGCAGCACTTTAACGTCTTTATTCAGCCGCGGACTCGGCTGCCAGCTGTACCACTCATTCGCGGGCGCAATAAACTTCGCAGGAAGATTTCTTGTGACCGGATGCGACAGAGCATCAACAAGTAGCGCAGCAGGAAGCGGAGGCCAGTTGTTGCCATAAAAAACGCCGCCACCCAGAAAATCGAGAAACCAGGGCCACTGCGTGTCCTTATCGTTATAAGCCGCTATGTGAAATCCAAGCCATCCGCCCCCGTGTGTCATGTAATTCTCAAATGCCCTGCGTTGCTCTTGCGTATGCGGAAAGTCGTCCAGCCACAAGATGACTTGATATTGCGAAAGCGATGTCGCCGTCAGATCATCCCAACGCGTAGTGGATGCGAATGAGAAGTGATTCTTTTGAGCGCTCTCTGCGAAAAACTGAAGTGCCTGCTTTGCGAAGTCGACGTGGTCCGACTCAACATCAGTTGAATAGAAAGCGAGAACTTTGAACGATGTGCTCTGCGCGAAACCCGCAGCCGACGAAAAGACAATAAGAATAGCGATAACAAATCGATGGATCATTGGTGACCGTCCACAATTCGATCTTTTTGCCACGTTCGTTTACTAAGTATTGCATCCACTCCGTCAGAAAGCCCTAAACACAACGCTCTTCTATTAGGCACGCGATTACAGTATGGTGTGCGATAAGGTTTAACTTGCGTCTCTGTTCGGAGGTTTCTTGTCTCTCAGGCTCTCGCCGAAAGCACTCTTCCAGTCACGCCTTATGTTCGGATGCATCCTGGCCATCGTGGTTCTGGCAACGATCCCTTTCGGATGGGCACAGGCAGCATTGCCCTCCGGCGTGTTGCTCAGCAGACAAGCTATCGCCAAAAGCCCGCTGAACCATAAGGTCTACGTGGTCGACAAAGACCATGCCGCGTTGTCAGTGATCAACACCGCAAACGACCAGACGAAAACTGTAAAGGTCGGCGAGGAGCCGGTTGCCATCGCTGTCAACCCAGCTTCTGGTCGCATCTATGTTGTGAATAACGGCAGCGGGACGGTCAGTGTCCTCGATGGGAAAAGCGACTCCGTAATTTCAACGGTGGACGTAGGCGCGCGCCCTTACCTTGTCGCCGTCAACGAGCGTACGGACAAAATCTATGTCTCCAACACGTTCAGCAGCGATCTGACCATCATCGACGGATCATCCAACACGGCGACAAAAAAGAAAATGGGCTCGAAGGACGCCGTTGTCGTCGACACACGAAAGAACAAGCTTTATTTCCTCGGCTACGAAGACCCGAATATCGACATTCTCGATGGAGCCACTGAAGCAGTAGCGAACGTGCACGTTGGCCAACATCTGTGGGGTATGGCTCTCGATGAAGCATCGGAGAGTCTGTACGTAACTCAGGTGGGCGCTGCCGATGTGGCCACTATCGATACAAAAACTGGGAAGGTTTCGACAATTGCAACTGGCACAATGCCTTGCGCGATTGCAGCGAATCCTTCGAAAAATATCGTTTACGTTGCAAACTATGGCGATGACAGCGTGACCGTCATCGACGCATTGAAGCAGACGGTAACCGCAACAATCCCCGTCGGCAAGCATCCACAAGCCATTGCAGTGGATACAAAAGCGAATCTGATTTACACCGCAAATACGCATGGCGATAGTGTCAGTGTGATTGATGGGGCAACGAATAAAGTGATTTCTTCGCTGAATGTGGGTAAAAACCCCTATGCGATCGTGGTAGATCCGGATTCGGGGACGGTTTTTACAGCGAATATTGGCAGTCCAGCCTTCACTGTCATAGCAAAACCCGCGTCGAAAACGCATTAAATTGCTGTTCCACCCGCAAATTACTGCGAAATCGGGTACTTACCTTGCCCTTTAAGAGCTAAAATCAGGCCATTTTGTGCGCAAAATACGTGCCTTTTGAGGTACATTTCACCTCTTTTCGCCTGCTATCCGGTAAACGTCTATGTCAACTTTGATTGGATAAACGGTGCGCCATGGAAAGACTCTGTAAGTTCCTCATCAGCGGGATAGCCATTGCTTCATTGTTCGCCAACTCTGTCTGGGCAGAAGACAATGTGCCTCCTCCAACCAACAGACCCAAAATCGGACTCGTGCTGAATGGCGGCGGAGCCCTCGGCTTGGCGCATATCGGCGTGCTGCGTTGGCTGGAGGAACATCGCATTCCAGTGGACGTGGTAGCGGGCACCAGCATGGGTGGCCTGGTTGGGGGAGTCTATGCGACCGGGCAATCTCCGGCCGAGGTGCGCACACTGGTGGAGGGTATCGACTGGGATCAGATGCTCAGCGATGGCGTTCCCTATCGCGATCTCTCCGTTCGCCGCAAGCAAGACGCCGTCGACTATCCCATGTCCCTTCAATTCGGATTGAAGAACAGAAGGCTGATCACTCAGGAAGGGTACAAGGTAGGTCAGCAGATCCAACTCCTGCTGGATAAGATTGCACTCCCATATTCCGACGTTAAGAGTTTCGACGATCTGCCCATCCCATTTGCGTGCGTAGCTACCGATCTTGTTTCGGGCAAAGAACATATTTTTC
>Ga0126381_100010257_pt1 | contig 10545 bp, 4 predicted proteins | sample PanSoiMetPlot_28_FD_96465 | JGI IMG/M metagenome (GOLD analysis project Ga0126381, IMG submission 96465) | Tropical forest soil microbial communities from Panama - MetaG Plot_28 | ecosystem: Environmental > Terrestrial > Soil > Tropical forest > Bulk soil | place: Panama | collected 2016-02-17 | reverse complement strand
TTGCGTCCGCGACCTTTCTTCGACATGTCTCGCAAGTTGTCGGCTTGCGTTCCGAGGAAGAGATGCTCGGGGCGGACGCAGTGACGCACGTCACACCGATGGCAGACAAACAAGCCGGGCGGAATCGGCCCGACGAAGAGTTCGTACGAGATGCGATGGGCGTACGCATGTTTGCCGTGCGCCCTGTACGCGAGCTCGCCATAGCCGTTGTCCCGGATGTAGCCGATCCAGAGCCAACACCCCGTACTCAGGCTGCACAGGACGTGAGTGAGGAAGCGTTCTTCGAGTGGGGTGATCCGGGCAGTATTGCCGCACCGGGGACTGCAATATTTCCCTGGGTTAGATGGACGACGTTGTGTGAATGGCGTTCCACACTTTATGCAGGTACGCTCGATGGGCATCGCGGAACCAACCTCCGTGGTGTCATGCCCCCGGCCGTACCAGCGGCGCGGGGGCTCTTTGTTCATTTTACGGAGGATTGATCGAATGGCGAACTGGAAAAGCGACCCAGCTCACGGGTTTTCGAATAAGGGTAGAGCGGGGGTATCCCACGTCGTGGGCGGCGCTCCGGGCTTCAAATCCGGCAAGGGCGGCAATAGCAAGAGCGATCCGCCCGCCGGTTTCCACGGCAAGGGCACGAGCGCCAAGTCGCACTTCGCCAGCGGCCCCACCAGGAAGATGGGCTCGAGGAACAAGTGATGGCTCGCCTGACCGCGGCCGCGCGCAAGCGGATGCCGAGCTCCAGTTTTGCGCTGCCTGGTAAGGGCGAGGGCAAAGGCGGCAAGGGTGCCGGCTCGTACCCCATTCCCGACGCCAGCCACGCCCGGAACGCCCTCGCCCGGGTGGCCCAGCACGGTACGAGCGCCGAGAAGGCTGCCGTGCGCCGCAAGGTAGCCGCCAAGTACCCGGGGATCGGCAAGAAGAAGTAGTCCCATGGCCACGAATTACCAGGACATCGCGAACCAGGAGATGGGCGGCGCGCCGCCGGCTGCCGCCCCGTCCCCCGGCGGTGCCATCGACCCGCAAGTCTTCCAGACCGCGACCAACTACGCCACCAGCCAGGCGCAGAACGCGTACAACAACGCCAAGCTGCGCCTCGAGACGGAGCAGCAGGCGTTCGCCGAGGCGCAGCAGGCCTACACGAACGCGATGAACGTCGCGACCACGTTCGGAACGAGTCCTGGCGGCACGTATAACGGCATGCAGCTGCCCTCGGCCGGCACGCCGACCATGGCCCAGGTCAACCAGTGGGTCAGCGCCTTCGGTCAGCAGGCCGCGCCCGGCCAGAACCAGTATTCGCTGGCTGCCCAGCAGCAGGCCTTCAACCAGCAGCAGCAGGCTGCCCAGAACTACGCCGCCATGAGCGGCTACTACACGCCGCAGGGCGCCGGCGACGTGCTCGGCACGATCAACCAGGGCGTCAATCTGGGCCAGATCGACCAGATGCTCCGCGGCATGTACGGCAACAACTACGACGCCGGTCAGTTCGCGCAGTGGACGCAGGCGCTGCAGGGCGCCAACCTGACCAGCCCGCAGGCGATGCAGGCCGTCAACACGGCGATCAGCCGGGCCACGCAGGGGCGCGCGACCTACGCCACGATCGCCGGCGGACTGCCGGGTGGTGGCTACAACCAGGCGCCGACCCAGGCGCAGACGATGGCCATGCAGGCCCAGCAGGCCGGCCTGACCGGCATGACCACCTATCAGCCGTACCAGTCGGGGGCCTGGCTGTACGACCCGCAGACCGGCACCTACGGCCAGGTCAGCGCCAACGGCCAGGTGCGGAACTTCTCCGACTTCAACCAGGCCAAGCAGGCGGGTATGCCGACCGCGGACTGGGCGGGCGGCAATCAGGTCGATCCGGCGCGCGTCACCCAGGTGTCGAGCGCGAACAACTGGGGCGGCATCGGTGGGCAGATGATGACGCCCGCCTACCAGCAGCAGCGGTTCAGCCAGGCGCTGCAGACGGCGCAGTTCCAGGCTGGCCAGGCGCAGGACTACTTGAAGCTGCTCAGCTCGCTCCAGGGGCCGGCCAATTACGGCAACTACCTGCGGACGCTGGGCGCCACGCCGGCCGGGCTCCAGGGGCTGACCGCGGCCGCGGCCGGCGCGTACATCCCCGGCGGCGGCGCGACCACCGGCGTCAACCCGCAGGCGCAGACGCTCCAGAACTTCGTCAACTCGGCCACCAGTGGCGTGAATCAGGCCGGCCAGGCGCAGGGTGGCGTGAGCCCATATCAGGCGGCTGCCGCCGGCGGCTCGGCGACCCCTGGTCAACAGCAGCCGGGGGCTGGCACCCAACCGACCGCTGCCCAGGCCCCCAACGCCCAGCCCGCCGGCGGCACCGGCACCTCGTACCAGGACTTCATGAACGCGGCTCAGAACCTGCCGGCGCCGAATCAGCTCGCGCCCCAGGCCTGGAACGCGATGACGCCCAGCCAGCAGCAGATGCTGACTGGCATGTACAGCCAGATGGGTTACGACGCGAACGACGTCCAGGCGCTCTTCAACCAGAGCCTGCCCAAGTACGCCGCCGGCCAGGGTGTAGCCACCGGATCTTTCCGCTTGCAGTAAGCCATGGCCGTCACCGATTTGCCCGACGTCGACACGAGCTCGTGGCTGCAGTTTCAGGCGAACCAGTTCCAGCAGCAGGCTCAGCAGGACATCAGCGGCGACGCGATCGGGCACGCCTTCCAGCAGGGCCTCGAGGACACGCAAGCCTGGGCTGACAACCTGCTGGGGAACCAGCCTTCGGGAGGTCCGCAACTCGGCGGCGCGCCGGAGCCCGAGCCGGTGCCACAACCAGAAGCGACCCCACCGGTTGGCCCCGAGGCTCCTTCGTCGCTGCCCTCGGCCGAACCGCCGGTGGACACGAGCCAGGTCGGGCAGGGAGTGTCCTCCTCTCCCGTTTCAGCGCCCGACCTGGCTCAGTCCCCTCCCGCGCCAGACCAGGGAGTTACGCCGCCCCTGACTGGCCTGGCCCCGGCCACGCCGCCTCAGCCCGTGCCGCCGACGCCCTCGCCGCTCGAGACGGCCACGCCCGGCGTCACGGCGCCGCTGACCGGCCTGGCCGTCCCGGCAGCCCCGCAGCAGCCGACCGAGCCCGGACTGATTACGGCCGGCAACATCGATTTGAACAATCGGCCGGTTGTCCAGAATCCGGACGGCTCGATCAGCACGGTGCGCTCGATCTCGTTCGACGACGGCGATGGGCGCGAGACGCTGATTCCGACCGTGGCTGCCGACGGCAGTCGCATCCTGTCCAACGACGAGGCGATCGATCAGTACCACCAGACCGGTCAGCATCTGGGTGTCTTCGACACGCCTGAGAACGCGGACGCGTACGCCCAGAAGCTGCATGAGCAACAGGCCACGCAGTACGGCGCCGGCCCGGCCGATACCACCCCCGCGGGTGTCACGCCGCCGCTGACCGGTATCCCCGCGTCCTACCCGGTGGCGACGCCCGAGCAGCCCACGCCGCTGACTGGTAGCCCGACCGAGACGGCCACGCCGGGTGTGACGGCGCCGCTGGTCGGCCTCCCGTACACGCCGCCGCCGGTCACCACGAGCTCCACGGCGCCGGACGCGTCGTCGATGGGCGCGATCGACTCGAGCAGTCACGACGCGTTTTACAAGAGCTTCGCCCCGTACGCCGCCTACATCAGCTCGAAGACGGGTATCTCACCTGACCTGATCACGGCCATGGCGAGCTCGGAGTCGAATTGGGGAAATGCGCCTGGCAACGAGCTCTTTGGGATCAAGGCGCTGCCGGGCGAGAAGAGCCAGAGCCTGGCCACGCACGAGGGCGCCGGTGCGGCTGCGGTCAACGTCAATCAGGACTTCGCCGCTTATGACACACCGCTCGAGAGCGCCGACGCCTTCATCAACCTGATCACCAAGCACTATCCGGCTGCGATGGGGACGCAAACCGGTGCCGATCTGGCGCACGGCCTCAAGGCTGGTGGTTATTTCACGGCTGGTGAGGGCGAGTACGCCGCCATCCTCAGCTCGCGTGCCAGGGAGGTCGACGCTTCGGTGTCGCCGACGGGCTACTCGGTGCCGACCGCGGCGGACGTAACCAGTGGTCGCGTGCCCGGTGGTCGCCCGTCGCAATTCGGCGACCAGACGATCGATAGGGGCACGGCCGCGACGATCTGCGGGCCGGCCGCGGCGATCGCTTTCTACCGTGCCACCGGCCGCGACATGACGCTCAACGAAGCCATGAGCATGGCCTCGGCACGCGGCGACTGGGACGCCGCCTCGGGCATGCACGGCATCGGCTCGGAAGCAGATCTGCTCAAGGGCATGGGCGTGCAGACGCACGTCACCAGTGGCGTCAACTGGGATCAGGTGCAGGCCGACATCGCCAGTGGGAATCCCGTCATCCTCGATAGTCCTGGCCATTACTGGGTGGTCGACGGCTACAACCCGGACACCGGCCAGTACCACTTCGGCACCTCGAGCTCGGACCTGATCGCCGCCAACCATCAGGAGTGGTTCACCCCGCAGGACGCCGCCAAGCTCGGCATGGGGGATTTCCGCGGCGCGCTGTTCATCGACAACGCTCAGCCGGCTGGTTCGGTAGCCCAGAGCGCCGGGAGCGCGAGCGGCGCGACATCCTCAGGCCGTAATGGTGCCCAGCAGCTCTACATGGACGCGATGCAGACCGCGGACGACTCGGCGAACAGTGGGCTCGACTGGCTGACCCAGCAGAAGAACAGCGTCGGTGACCTGTTCTCGGGCGCCGGTTCGAAGACAAACGACCTGAGTCAGCAGCTTGCCGCGCAGAGCACGGGTTTCGCCAACCAGTTCTTGAACCCCTCAAATCTGGCGCCCGAGGGATCGACGGCTGCCACCCAGACGTTGCCGACGCCGATCACGCCGACGTCCGACCTGATCACCGACACCGCTGGCAACGTCTACCAGAAGGTCGGCAGCGGCTTCTCGGGCCTGGGCACGGGCCTGAATCAGGACATCACTGGCGCGAATCAGTTTCTGGACACGGCCGCGCAGCCAGGCCTGCAGCGCCAGCGAGACATCGAGGCGACGATCGACGCCAACAACCCGGTGGGCGGCGTGCCGCTCATCGGCGGGGTGACGTCCGAGCTGGCCAAGACCGGTGCCGCGCTGGGCACGGGCCTCGAGGTGGCACGGGACGAGTACAACGCGCTCAGCGCGGCCAAGAACCAGTTCATCGAGGAGCATAATCCGCTCAACTACAACGGTCCCGAGGTGACCACGCCGACGGCGGACATCCCGGGCATCGGCACGGTTGGCGGTACGATCCGTCCGCTGGGCCTGCTCACGAGTGGCGCCGCGGAGATCGGTACCGATCCGATAACGTGGATCACCGCGCCCGGGCTCGAGCAGGGTGTCTCGGCCGGCCTCAAGGCCGTGGGTGGCGACGCGCTCAACCCGGTGGCGCGCTGGATCGCCGAGAAGGGCCTGGTCGGCGCGGGCTACGGCGGCATCCAGGCGGGCGAGACGCCGAACATCACGCCTGCCGAGGCGGCGCTCGACATCGCCACCGGCTCGCTCACCAATCTGGTCGGCGCCGGCGCGCTCAAGGCGGGTGGGGCTGCCGTCCCGGCCGTCGCCAGCGAGATTGCCAGCCGGTTGCCGGGCGAGCCAGCGACGGTTTTCGCGCACACTGGCCTGCCCGAGGAGGCCGGTGGTGCGATCACGCCCGAGGCGCAGCGGCTTCTCGAGCAAGCACAGGGCGGCGCGATGCCCGCGTTCGTCACCGACAACCTGCGCCGCATCGCCGGCGACAACGGTATCGACGTCACCGAGAACACACGCCCGCAGGACATCATTGACCAGCTGAACACGATGCAGCAGGGCGCGCAGGCGGCGCCGACGCCGGCCGAGGATCCGGCGGTCTACAGCAAGGCGTATAACCGCGGCTGGGCGGCCAGTGTGCGCGAGGGCATGCGCGAGACGCCGGCCGCTACGAGCCCGCTCGAGCGTGCCGACGACCGCGGCGAGCATCCTGGCTGGTATCAGGGCTATCTGGACCAGGCTGCTGGTCGGGACAAGAACCCCACCCCGGTCGCCGAGCAGCCGCTGACTACGGCCGAGCGCGCGCCACTCAGCCCGGAAGTGGCGGCGCGCCAGTCGGACATGGTCGGCAAGCTCAACGCGCTGGACGACCAGATCAACCAGTGGCAATCGTCGGGCATTCAGGCGCCGACCGACATGCTCCAGGCGCGCGACGCGCTGCGCCAGCAGCTCGGCGCCGAGCACCCCCAGCTCATCAGCGAGGCTGCCAGCCACGTGGCGACCAATGGTGCCGCCGGCGAGCCCGTCATCCAGCGTGCCGTGCAGGAGAACCTGCAGCGACCCGAGGTCACCAGTGGCTACGTCCGCACAGGCACGCCGCCGGGCGAGGTCGCCACGCAGCTCGAGCACGACATGCGCGTCGTGAACGGGGGCGCTGCCGAGCTCGCCAATCCTCGCTGGAATGCCGACGGCTCGCCGGCTAACGAGGCGGCGCGGCGCATCCCGCTGATCGAGGCTGGCCGCGCCGGTGCGCCGAAACCGCCCGAAATGCGGCCGGGCTTTCAGGGGCGCCCGATCGAGCTGAGCGACGCCGAGCAGATTGCGCGGCTGCGGCCGGAGGCCATGCACCCCGACGTCGCCCGCGAGGTGGCCAATGCCGCCCGCGAGGTCGGCTGGGCGAACGACGAGCGCCGCGGTGTGATTTCCGATCCGGTCGCGCAGCGCATGGCAGCCGACTGGGCGAACGGCCAGAAGCTCGACGACCTGATCAAGGAGTGGAGGCCAGGCACGGCCTACAACACCGAGCAGCTGCGCGCGCTGCGGGCCGAGCAGGCTCAGCTCGGTGCCGAGGTGGCCTGGCTACACGAGCAGGCGGCGAACCTGCACGAGCTGCCGCTGGACGCGCAGCAGGCGCTGGTGACGCGCTTGCTCTCGACACAGGACCGGCTCGAGGCCGTCACCAGGGTCTTCGAGGCTGGCCGCGCCGAGTCTGGCCGCGGCCAGCGCGCCTTCATGGGCCAGACCACCGCGGCGGACATGTTCAAGAGCGCGCGCGACGCGCAGGATCTCGAGCAGGCGAACGCGATCGCCCGCCGCGAGGCTGCCCAGAATCGCGCCACGCGCGCCGCCAACCTGTCGGATCAGGTCGACGCGCTCGAGCAGGAGAAGCAGGCGGCGCGCCGCAACGGGACGACTGGTCGACCGCAACGAGAACCGTTGCCGACTGAGCTCGAGCCCGGCCACATCGAGGCGCGGCCCGGCCGCGGCTACCCACCGACGACGTCGAACCTCGAGGCGCGCGATCGGCTGTTCAACAACATCGCCGATGCTTACGAGCAGTTACAGCGCTACCGTGCCCAGGGGCTGGACATGAAGGAGGAGGACTTCCAGGCTCTTCAGGCCCAGCGGGAACGGAACGCGGCCAACCGCAAGGCGCTCCTGGACGCGCGCGAAGATCCGCAGAAGCTGCTCGACGCGCTGCGCCAGGAGCTCGCCGGCGAACGCAAGGTCTTCGCCAGTCAGCGACCGTCGATCGAGGCCTACCAGCAGTTCAAGCGCCCCGGTGGCCCGCTCGAGCAGCAGCCGCTCGGCCAGCACGGCCCGTCGCCGAGAGAGGTGCTGCAGGCGCAGAAGAGGCAGGCGCTGCGCGACATGAATCGCGCTAATCAGGAGGCCAAGCTGGCCTGGGACAGGCGCATGACGGCGCGCCAGAAGCTGCTCCAGCAGAAGGGCGAGCTGATGGCTGACCTGTCGAAGCGCGGTATCCCGCCCGACACCATCGCGCGCGCCTCGTCGGCGTTCAACGACATGGTCAAGAGCGGCGCCGACCCGACCGAGTTCGCCCACTGGTGGGCCACGTTCAAGGCCGACCCGGCCGGCTGGAGCGAGTTCCCCAATGCGCTCCACTACAACTCGATGATCTCGGGCGTGCCGACGGCCGAGCGCATCGGCATCGGTGGCTCGCTCAGCGTGCTCTATAGCAACCTGCGCGACAGCGCCTTCACGCCCCAGTTCGGCGCCGCCATGAAGGGCACCTGGCTCGGGCTCATGAAGGGCCTGAGCCTGTTCGCCGAGACGCTCACGCACGGCCAGAACCTCGAGCGCACGCTGCGTGAAGTAGAGGCCGGCACCTATCGCGCGCCGCTCTCTTCTCGGATCCGGCTGGGCATGGTCAATCCCAGCCTGCAGCGGCTCGGGCTCGCCGGCAGGTTTGGCGAGCGGCTGGCGCGCGGGCTCGAGCTGCCTGGGCGTTTGCACAGTGGCATGAACGATCTGCTCGAGTCGGTGGCCTATTACGGCGACGCCTACCGTCGCTTCTCCGAGGAGTCGCAGCAGCTTGGCCTGGGGCCGCAGGAAGAGGCCGCGTTCATCGCCAAGCAGGCCGAGTTGATGAGCCAGGGCAAGCGCATGGACGTGGCCAGGGAGGCGCGTCAGTACGCGCAGACGGCGTCGCTCCGCGGCGACATGGGCTGGATGACCAGCGCGCTCAAGCAGCTCGGGCGCGTGCCCTACATCGGCAAGATCATCATGCCGTTCGTGCGGGTGGCGGCCAACATGACCGCGCGCATGATCGACTTCAGCCCGGTCGGTGGGCTGGGCACGGCCTGGGACACCTTCCGCACCCGCGGCGCCTACGCCGACACGCGCAGTTTCGCCGACGTGCGGGCCCTGGCTCCCGATCGCTTCGGCAACAAGTTCGACAAGAACATGGCGCTACGCCCCTTCGACCAGCGGCTCAAGGACAACGTGGTCGGCTCGGCGCTGACGGCCTTCGCGCTCTGGCAGGCGTTCAACGACAACGTCACCGGTGGCGGGCCGACCGACAGCGCCAAGCGTCAGAACCTCGAGGCGCAGGGCTGGCAGCCCTGGTCGCTACGCATCCTGAACCACTACGTGCCGTTCCGCCTGCTGAGCTACGGCGCGGCGCCCTTCGCCCTGGCCGGCTCGATCCACGACGCGGTCGCGTACCGGAAGGCGAACGAGGGGCCGGCCGACGTCGCCCTCGCCTCGTTGCAGCGCGCGGCCGAATTCGGGCTGAGTGAGTCGTACCTGCGCGATCCGAGCAACGCCGTCATGGGGCTGCAGGATCCGGCGCGCTACGGGAGCTCCTTTGTGACCGACCTGGCCACCAGCATGATCCCGTACGGCTCGCTGCTGGCGGACTTCGCCGAGTCGCCGATCCCGGGTGTTGGCAGCGGCGGCGTCCAGAAGGGCCCGTACACGGGCAACATCCTCGAGGACGCGCTCACCAAGGCGGCGGCGCGCACGCCGTTCGTGACCAACCTCGTGCCCAATCGGCAGGACATCCTCGGTCGCGATCTGCAGACGGCGAGCGGCGGCTGGGCTGGCTTCACGCCGGGCAACATCACCAATGCCGGTCCGTCGGACCTGGCCATCCTGACCGAGGCGGGTCGATCGCTTCAGCCGGTGCGCGACCAGGCCTTCTCGCACGACGAGAAGCTGGGCATCAAGCTGAAGCCGGCCGAGCAAGCGGCGATGAACACCGCCCGCGGCCAGTACCTGCAACCTCAGCTCGAGGCGCTGGCTGCCAACCCGTCGTTCACGAACCTGCCCGACGAGCAGAAGCAGATCGTGCTGCAGCGCGTCATCTCGCAAGCCGAGAAGCGGGCGTCGACCGAGGCCTTCGCGCGTGCGTACGCCGACGATCCCACGCGTATCCAGCCGGCCGTCTTTGGTGGCCAGCCATCGATCGTCAATCCGCGAGTAGGGATGCCGGCGGTAGCCGCGCAGTAGGAGCGCACCGATGCCCTTCGATCCCAAGACTGTCCCGGTAGGGCAGACCACGACGGAGACGGGCGGCGTTCCGCCGGACAAGACGCAGGGCGACGCGCTCCTGCAGCAGCTTGTCAATCTGCACGGTGGCGTGATTTCGACCGGCCAGCCGATCCAGCCACTCGATCCGACTACCCAGCTGCCGGCGCTCGATCCGACGACGAAGAAGCCGGCCGTGATAGCCGACCCGTACCGCCAGTACACGCTCGCCGACGGAACGGTCGTCGTCATGAACGGCCAGGGCGCGATCTACACCGAGCTGCACGGCCAGGGTGGCTACTCGGACATCAAGGAGCTGCCCTCGAAGAACGATCCCAGCAAGCACACGCTCTGGGGCACGAACCCGCAGACGGGCGCCTTCGAGGAAGTCCCGAATGCGCCGACGTTCGACCCGAACGCGCTGAACAAGGTCGACGCTGGCCAGCACCCGGCTATCCCGACGGAAGACGGCCGGATGATGGTCTGGAACCCCAGTGCGTCTAACCCCAAGGCGCCGGGTACGACGGGCGCGTACGTCGATTCGGGTGCGCCGCCGAATCCGATCGCCGCGGCGAATGCGAAGAATGCTTCCGACGAGCTCGTCGCGCGTGCCGGTCTGCAGACCTCCCAGCAGCAACTCAACCAGCAACAGCTCGACGTCCTGAAGACGAAGACACCCGTCGAGATCGACGAGCTCGTCAAACGCGGCAACCTGAGCCAGGCCCAGGCGGACCAGATCAACGCGCTGCTGCCGGGCGCGGTCACGCAGCA
>Ga0126381_100010256_pt1 | contig 10545 bp, 9 predicted proteins | sample PanSoiMetPlot_28_FD_96465 | JGI IMG/M metagenome (GOLD analysis project Ga0126381, IMG submission 96465) | Tropical forest soil microbial communities from Panama - MetaG Plot_28 | ecosystem: Environmental > Terrestrial > Soil > Tropical forest > Bulk soil | place: Panama | collected 2016-02-17 | reverse complement strand
GAGGAGGTTCGGCGCGCCGGGCGCTTCGCAACAGGCATCAGTGCGGACTCAATACTGATAGAGCTCGATCTTCGCGGCGCTCAGTGCGTAGGCGGCCGAGCCGAGGTGGGTCGTCGTGGTCATCAGGTGCAGCTTGCCGGTGATCCAGTAGGCATCATACGGGGCCCGCAGGGTCGTTCGCCGCGTCATCCTGACATACACGAGTTGATTCGGCGGCGGCGGGGGCACGTGGATGCAGGCGCCGAAGTACGGCACGAGCAGGAATTCGTTGACGACGCCGTCGCGGCGCGCATCCAGGGGAATGATGAATCCCGGCAGGCGCACGACGGCGCCCTCGAGGGACTTGTTGCTCTTGAAGTCCGGCACCTGCACCGCAGGCGGTCCGGCTTCGCCGCGGTAGTCGTGCACCGGCGGGGGAGGCAGCGGGCTGTAGTGCTTGCGCTCGCTTTCCGGGAGCAGCTGCTTCCAATCCAGATCCAGCACGCGCGGCGTCTGCAGGGTGAGCTTTGCGCCGCCATGCGCTCGAGCCGCCGGTTCGGCGAGCGCCGCGGGTAAGGCGGCGATCAGGGCAGCCAGGAGTGCCACGCGAAGGACCATGGTGCGGAAATCGTATCGCGACCGGCCCCGCCACCCAAAGCCTCGGATGCGACCCCAAGCCGCGGATGTCTGTGGAATGCGACGGGCCGCACATTCGGTGATAATTCGCCGCCTTCGCAGCCGCCTGTGTGCTTGGGAACTGACGTTTGAAGCTGACCCCGGACTCCCTGCTGACTCATCTGGAGCAGTCGCTGTCTCCCGCCTATCTGGTCTCGGGGGACGATCCGCTGTTGACGGGCGAGGCCGCCGATGCGATCCGCGCCAAGGCCAAAGCGACGGGCTTTACCGAGCGCGACGTGCATTTCATGGAGCGAGGCGCGGATTGGAACGAGGTCCGCGCTTCCACCGGCACGCTATCGCTGTTTGGCTCCCGGCGCCTCGTGGAGATTCGGCTGCCGAGCGGCAAGCCCGGTGCGAACGGCAATTCCACTCTGTCGGATCTGCTCGCCCGGCAGGACCCGGACACGCTCTTCCTGATTCTGACGCCGCGGCTGGATCGTGACGCCCAGGGCGCCGAATGGGTGCGCAGCATCGAGACTCGCGGCGCATGGGTCCAGGTGTGGCCGGTCGATGCGGATCGCCTCGTGTCGTGGCTGCGAGCGCGATGCCGCCGCATGAAGCTGGAGGTCAGCGATGATGCGCTGGAGCTGCTGGCGGAGCGCACGGAGGGCAATCTGCTCGCGGCCAGTCAGGAGCTCGAGAAGCTCGGACTGATCGCACCGGGAGGGCGTGCGAACGCCGATACCGTGCTCGAAAGCGTCGCCGACAGTGCGCGCTTCGACGTCTTCCAGCTCGGAGAGGCGGTGCTTGCGGGGGATGCGCCGCGGGCGCTGCGCGTTCTGGCCGGCCTGAGAGCGGAGGGCGTAGAGCCGACCTTGGTGCTGTGGTCATTGACTAAGGCCATCCGCGACATCTGGAGTGCGGTTGCCTCGGGGGGACTCAGGCAGGGAGGCTGGCAACGGCAGGCAGCCGCACTCGAGAAGGGCGTGCGCCGTGCGCGTAGCCTGTCCTTTTCGGCACTGGCCACGCGGGCGGCGCGTGCCGATCGGATGATCAAGGGGCGCCTCACCGGCAACGCCTGGGATGAGATCGCGCTGCTCGCGGCCGACATCTGTTCAATCCCTGCAGTCCCCGCGCCCCAAAGCATGCTCAAATAGGCCTCAAGCGGACACAGGCGTTGCCTTTCGTCCATCATCCAGGCGGCGGTCATGCAACCCATCGGTCTCTTTGGCGGCGCTTTCGATCCCATCCATCTCGGACATCTGCGGACAGCCTTCGAGTTGTGGCAGGAGTTGCGCCTCGCAGAGGTACGGTTCGTGCCGACGGGCAATCCGCCACACCGGGAGCAGCTGAACGCACCCGCGGAGCTGCGTGTTGCGATGGTGAGAGCCGCCGTGGCCGATCAGCCGGCGTTCGTCGTCGACGACCGAGAGGTACGACGTACCGGAATGTCGTACTCCGTCGACACCCTCACTGAGTTGCGCGCGGAATACCCCGACCGCTCGTTGTGCTTGCTGCTTGGAATGGACGCGTTCCTCGGCGTGCCGCACTGGCACCGCTGGCGTGAGCTGCTCGGGCTTGCGCACATCGTCGTCGCGCACAGGCCGGGCTGGAAGGCCCCTACGAGTGGCCCGCTGGGAGAGGTCATGGTGGATCACGGCACGGGATCCATTCGGGAGCTGCACGAGAAGCTCTGCGGCCGCGTGTACGTGCATGCCGGGACACAGCTCGAGATTTCCTCGACCGAGCTGCGGCAGCTGCTCGTTGCGGGGCGCGACCCTTTGTATCTGGTTCCGGACCGTGTCCGACAGATCATCCGCGAGACGAGGTGCTATGCTCCGAACGAACGCGGTTGATCTCGTCCCAGGAGCGCACCTTTTACCAATGACCACGCGTCCCCGCCCGCGCCGCTCTTCCGAGCGCGCCTCGCCGTCGCAAGCCCCGTCCTCACAGGCCCCCTCCTTACAGACCATAGTGACGGTCGCGCTCGATGACATGAAGGCCGTAAATGTGAAGGTGCTGGATGTGCGTGGTCTGACGGACATTGCCGATACGCTCATCATCGCCTCCGGCAATTCGGACCGGCACGTCCGCTCGATCGCCGATCGGGTCGTCGAGAAGTGCAAGGCGGCGGGTTTCCGCCCGCTGGGCAAGGAGGGGGCACGCGATGGCGAGTGGGTTCTCGTGGATCTTCAGGACATCGTCGTGCACGTGATGCTGCCGCGCGTGCGTGAGTTCTACGGTCTCGAGCGGCTCTGGGAAACCGGCTCGGACGAAGCGCAGTCGGCTACGCCCGCCCGCCGGCGGCGCACCTCGAACTGACATTGCGCGTCCGCGTGATCGCCGTCGGCTCTCGCATGCCCGGGTGGGTGCGGGAAGCCTACGATGACTATGTCACGCGCCTCGGATCCAGCCTCAAAATCACGCTCACGCAGATCGAGCCGGGACCGCGGAGTGGCGCGCGCGGCATTGAGAGCGCAATGCGGACCGAGGGCCAGCGACTTCTGGCCGCGGTACGCGAACATGACTACGTCGTCACGCTCGACGAGCGCGGTTCTGAGATGACGACTCGGGAGCTGGCCGGCTGGCTGGGCACCCGGATGCAGGAAGGCACGGACCTGGCGTTCCTGATCGGGGGCCCCGACGGGTTCGCCCCGGATGTGCTGGTGCGCGGCAATCTTCGTTGGTCGCTTTCCAGGCTGACACTCCCTCACGCGCTCGTGCGGGTTGTCCTTGCAGAGCAGCTTTATCGTGCACATGGCGTGCTGACGAATCATCCGTATCATCGCGACTGATGCGCACCATGACCGAGCCGGTTTTATGCCTTGCATCTGCCTCGCCGCGGCGGCAGGAGCTGCTTGCGCAGATCGGCGTGCCCCACAAAGTCCTCGGCGCTCACATCGATGAAGCGGTGCTTCGGGACGAGGCGCCTCGCGAGTACGTTATCCGCATGGCACGCGAGAAGGCCCTGGCCGTTCGCAGCCAGGGTGAGCGTTTGCCGGTGCTCGCAGCCGATACGACGGTCGTGCTGGATGAGGTGATTTTCGGCAAGCCGAAAGCTCGCCCCGAAGGGCTGGCGATGCTCGCCAGGCTGTCGGGCCGCACGCATGAAGTGCTCTCGGCGGTGGCGCTGTCAGCCAGCGACGACGTCTCGGTCAGCGTCAGCAGCAGCCAAGTGCGTTTCCGAGCTCTGTCCCCGGAAGAGTGCGCAGCGTACTGGGAGACTGGCGAGCCGCACGACAAGGCAGGCGGTTATGCGATCCAGGGGCGTGGCGCCGTGTTCATTGAGTGGCTGAGCGGCAGCTATTCGGGGGTCATGGGATTGCCTCTGTACGAGACGGCGGAGCTGCTGCGGGCTGCGGGTGTCCCCTGCTGGTACGGAGGGTCGAGGTGACGATCGAAATCCTCGTCAATATCGCACCGCGCGAAACCCGAGCCGCCATCATCGAGAACGATGCCCTACAGGAAGTCTACGTCGAGCGCACGAGCCGCCGCGGACTGGTGAGCAATGTTTACAAAGGCCGCGTGTCTCGAGTGTTGCCGGGGATGCAGGCCGCCTTCGTCGACATTGGCCTCGAGCGCACGGCGTTCCTGCACGCCGCAGACATCGCTAACGTACCGCCCCACGACAACACAGTCGTGCTGCCCACTCAGCTGTCATTGGCGGAGGACATCCGGCGGCTCGTGAACCCGGGCGATGACATTCTCGTCCAGGTCATCAAGGACCCCATCGGAACCAAAGGTGCCCGGCTCACCACTTTCGTGGCGCTGCCATCCCGTTACCTCGTGTACATGCCCCGAGGCGAGGGGATCGGCGTTTCCGCACGGATAGAGGACGAAGCCGAGCGTCAGCGCTTGAAGGCTGCGGTGGCGAGTCTGATCACCGCGGAAACCTCCAGCGGGGGCTACATTTTGCGCACCGCCGCACAGGGAGTATCCGTCGAGAGTCTGCGCGAGGACATGGCGTATCTCGACAAGCTCTGGCACCACGTGCGCGTGCGAGCCGTCGAGACGCAGGCGGGGGCGATCGTCCACGAGGATTTACCCCTCGCGCTGCGCGTCCTGCGCGATGAGCTGTCACGTGGTGTGAGCCGGGTGCTCGTGGATTCCGCGCGGGAGCACGCCAACATGGTGGCGTTTGCCGCGGCATTCATGCCCGATGCCGCGACTCGCATCGAGCTTTACCCCGGGCCGCGTCCGATCTTCGACCTGCATGGGATCGAGGAAGAGATCGGCAAGGCGCTCGATCGCAAGGTCACGTTGAAATCCGGCGGTCACCTGGTGATCGATCAGACCGAGTCGATGACCACCATCGATGTCAACACGGGAGCGTACGTCGGACACCGCAATCTCGAGGAGACGATATTTCGCACCAACCTCGAGGCCGCGGTGACGATTGCCCGCCAGCTGCGCCTGCGTAACCTGGGGGGCATCATCATCATCGATTTCATCGACATGCACGATGAGCCGCATCGCCGCCAGGTGCTCGCCGCGCTCGAGCGCGCACTCAACGGCGACCGGGCGCAGACGCACATCGTGAGTCTGTCTCCCCTGGGCCTGGTGGAAATGACGCGCAAGCGCACTCGGGAGAGCCTGGAACATCTGCTGTGCGAGCCCTGTCCAAGCTGCGAGGGACGCGGTTTCGTGAAGACGCCCGAGACGGTGTGCAACGAGATATTTCGGGAGATTGTGCGACAAAGCCGGCAGTTCGCCAGCCGTGAGCTGCTGATACTGGCCCATCAGGACGTGGTCGAGCGGCTCCTCGATGAGGAGTCCGCCACGATGGCCGAGCTCGAGGCGCAGGTAGGCCGCCCTGTCCGCCTGCAGGTGGAAGCGCTCTACGGAGTCGATCAGTACGATGTGGTGCTCGTTTAGCGGCTCCTCCGGTGATGCGAGTGGCAACCCGCTCTAACGAGCTGGGTCCGGTGGTGCCCCAGCGTTGGGGCTGGGCACGCGTCACCCTTGTCGGCCTTGCATCGGCCGCAGCGCTGTTCCTCGTTGTCCTTTTGGCCTATCAGCTGGCGCTGGCCCGGGTGCCGGAGCATCGGGCGACGCTCGAGCGCCTGCTTCAGGCCCAGACGGGCCTGGATGTTCGCTTCACCCAGCTGAGCGTGCGCTGGGGCTGGTATGGTCCTGAGGCGGTGTTCCGCAACGTCGAGCTCGGTGAGCCCGGAGGCCCGCGCGTGCTGCTGCGCGCACCCGAGCTGACCGTGGGATTCGACGCCTGGCGAACCATGCGCAGTGGCCATCTGGAAGCCGGCCGCATCTCCCTGACTGCCCCGGACATCGACTTGCAGCGAGTGGGCTCGGAGTCTTCGGGAACTCGCGGGACTGCCGCAGCCGCGGATCACGGCGTGGTGCGCGCTGAGGGCGCCTCGCGGAGCACGCCCGCAGTGGAGCGGGCCAGGCTGCTCCAGCGCTGGCGCGATGGCCGCATCGACATCGAGGGGGGCACGTTGCGCCTTCCCGATCCCGCGGGCTCCGGCGATCCAACGCTCCTGCAGATCAGACGCGCCTCCGTGCGGCGCTCCGGAGAGGAATGGAACCTGTTCGCGCTGGTGTTCCTCCCGGAACGCCTGGGACGCACCGCCCGAGTCGTGATGCGGCTGGAGGGGGGGCTGGACACGCCGGGAAGTTGGTCCGGCTCGCTGCGCTTCGAGGGACGACGGCTCGCCTTCGCAGCCTGGCGCGACTTCGGCAGCATCGCTCCGAAGCTGGCGCGCTACGTGCCGGTCGCTGGTGGCGGCGACGTGACGGTCGATCTGGATTTCACACACGGCCAACTCGATAAGGCGCAGGGGAACGTGTCCGCGGGAGGCGTCGTGTTGACTTCGCCGACAGCGGCTTCGGGCCGCACGCTCGACCTGGACCGGCTTCGTGGGCAGTGGCGGATGACACGCTATCTCTCGTATTGGCGCCTGCGTGTGGATGATCTCTGGTTGGACGCTGCATCCGAGGGAAGTCCGCCCGAGCGCCCCGCGGTGTTGACCGCCGATGTGGGTGATGGGTGGACACGGGGCAAGCTCGAGACGGTACCGGTGCATTCGGTGGCGGCCATCGGGCAGTGGCTGGCGCCGGACCTGGAGCTGGGGGACGCGGATCTGGGGGGAACGGCGCGCGACGTGACGTTCGACTGGGACAGTCGACGTGAGCCGGGACGCAGGCTGAATGCGTCAGCCCGGCTGGAGGACATCTCGATCGCTCCGCCGTCGCGCGGATTCGTACTCGCCGGCATGAGTGCCCGGGTTTCCGGGAACGAGGACGGGATCGAGGCGGAACTGCAGTCTGAGGCGGCGAGCCTCGAGCTCGCCGGCGCACCCCAACACCCGCTGCAGGGAGTGCGTGTCACATCGCGGCTGACGATGACGCGCCTGGCCTCAGGGTGGCAGATAGGGACCGAGCGGCTGGAGCTGCGCCACGAGACCACGAGACTGGAGCTCGCCGGAACACTCACCGGCGGGGTCCAACCGGAACTGGTGGCGCGAGGCAAGCTCAGTGCGGCTGACGTATCGCTGGTGCAGACGGCTCTGGGAGCGGGTGCTGCACACGCGCTTGGGAGCATCTCGGCCTCGGTAACCAGCGGTCGCGTGGAGCGTGCCGAGTTCGAGATGCGGGGTCCGATCGATCAGTTGCCGTATGGCTCGGAGGGCGGCACGTTCGCGGGGTCGTTAACGCTGCAGGATGCGGCCGTATCGGGGAACGAGCGCTGGCCGGACGCGACCGGCGTTCACGGACGCATCGAGTGGCGGGGCTCGTTGGTTCGAGCCCAGTTGGATGCCGGACAGGCTGGCCCGTTCCAGCTCGCCAGCGCGACGGCGGAGTGGCGCGCTACGGGCGAGGGCGGCGTGCATGCAACTGGGCAAGTCACGACTCGAATGGAAGAAGCCACCGCGTGGCTGCAGGCCCACCCGGCGCTCGACCAATACACGCCACGAGTACAGAGCATCGGTTTCGAAGGCAACGCGCGGTTGGATTTCAACGTCGCGATCCCTTCTGAGGGGAGCCCGAAGGCGCGCGTCGTGGCCTCGCTGGAAGGTGCCCGGCTGAAGTGGGCTTCGGGCGCCGTGCCGATCGAGGATCTCACCGGTTCCCTTGCATTCGACGGCGGGCGGCTGCAACGCTCGACGCTCACGGGCAGCTGGCTCGGCGGCCCGGTGACGTTGAGAATCGACGAGCGTCGCGATCACGGCCAGGCCGTACTCGCGATGCAGGCGCGCGGCAGCATGGCGGCACCGCAGCTGGCTGCGCTGGCGGCAATCGATGCCAACGGCCGCCTTGCCGGTAGTGCAGATTGGACCGGCGATCTGACGTTCTTGCCCGCAAGCGGATCGCAACCCGCGCGCTGGCGAGTGCGCGCGGACTCGACGCTCGAAGGTGTAGGCAGCGATTTGCCGGAGCCGCTCGAGAAACCCTCCGAGGGTTCCCTCCCGCTGCATCTGGAGCTCTCCGGGACCGAATCAGAGGCGCAACTGCGTGTGAGCCTCGCAGACCGCCTCAGAAGCGTGCTCGCGCTCGAGCGCGCGGAGGGCGAATGGAGGGTGGAACGCGGCGCTGTGACCTTCGGAGCTGGCGTTCCGGCATTGCCCGCAGAGCCTGTCGTTCTCATTCAAGGGCGCGTCAATCGGCTCGATCTGCCCTCCTATCTGACACTGTGGCAGCAGGCGCGACTGGACCCGCGCGCGCCGCACTTTCAGGCACAGCTCGTCGCCGCGCAGATGGTGGCGGGGGGGCGCAGCTATCCGGAGGTGCGGCTCGTGGGCGAGCGCACCGACTCGGGTGTGGAGCTGAAGATCGACTCTGAATCGCTGGCGGGCGTGGCTGAGTGGCCTATGGCCAGAGTCGCCGAGGTGCATCTGACGCACCTGAGCGTCCCCGAGCCGACCGAGCCAGGGGATCTCGGTGCGGTGCTCGGTGCGGTGGGTAGCACCGCCCGCGTTTCCGTCGACGATCTGACCTGGGAAGGCAAGCGCATCGGGCAGGTCACGGCAACGCTGTTCTCGCACAAGGACGGCGTAGCTCTGGATGACGTCCGCATTTCCGGCAGCACCCACGACGGCACCGGCTTCCTGCAATGCCAGGCGGCCATGAGCTCCTGTCGCGCCGTGTTCACTCTGGAGAGCAGCGATGCCGCCGCGACACTTGCGGATTTCGGGTTTCGCCCCGATCTTTCGGCGGCAAAGGCGGCTGTGAGCGGCGACCTCCAATGGCAGGCGGACTCCCAGAAGCCCTGGGCTGCGTCGCTTACGGGGCACTTGAGCTTGAAGCTGGCCGACGGTGAGACCCAGTCCGGGACGGCCGAGCCGGGCCGCCCCTTCGCGCTGCTGTCCGTGCCGGCGCTCGTGGATGCAATGAACCTGGCGCAGGATGCATCGGAGCAGGAGCTGCGGTTCACCCGGCTGGAAGCGGACTTCGATCTCGCCGACGGACAGGCCCGGACCTCGAACCTGCACTTCGATGGAGACGCGGAGATACTGATGCGCGGCCGCACGGGACTGCTGGCCGAGGACTACGACCAGGACGTCTGGGTTTTGAAAGGCGAAGAGCGTTTACCCGCGGCAGTGCGCCGTCTTGCACCGACACCGCGAGTCGCCGCGGCGTGGTTGACGCTTCGCGATCTGTTTGCGGTGACGGGTGAGACCCGCCCGCGCGCCCTGTTGCATTTGCAGGGCTCCTGGGATGATCCGAGGGTGGTGTCGGAAGCTGAGTGATCGATGAGAGTCGCCGCAGTTCAAATGACGTCCGCAGCGGACGTGACGGCCAATCTCCAGCAGGCGCGTACTTACCTCGAGGAGGCGGCGCAGCTTGGGGCGCAACTCGGCGTGCTCCCCGAGAATTTCGCCTTCATGGGGCTTGCGGACGCCGATAAACGCGCCGTCGCCGAGGCCGAGGGGAGCGGTCCAATCCAGGATTTTCTGTCTCAGACCGCGGCTCGGCTTCGCATGTGGATTGTGGGCGGCACCATCCCACTGCGCGCGGGGTCGGACGGCAGGGTCGCCGCAGCCTGCGTCGTGTACCGATCCGACGGCGGCCGCGCAGCCCGCTACGACAAGATCCACTTGTTCGATGTCGACATCCCGGCGCGGAAGGAGAGCTATCGTGAGTCGGCTCACGTGGCCCCGGGATCCCGGCCACAGGTGGTGGATACTCCGGCGGGACGCCTCGGGCTGTCCGTGTGCTATGACGTCCGGTTTCCGGAGTTGTTTCGCTCCCTGAGTGCGGCAGGGGCCCAGGTGCTCGTGGTACCGTCGGCGTTCACCGCGCCTACCGGCCGGGCGCACTGGGAGACGTTGCTGCGGGCTCGCGCGATCGAGAACCTCTGCTACGTCATTGCCCCGGCGCAGTCGGGGTTTCACGCCAACGGGCGCGAGACCTATGGCGACAGCATGATCGTCGACTATTGGGGACGCGTCCTGCGGCGGCTCCCCCGCGGCAAGGGCTGTGTGATCGCAGACCTCGATCTCACCGCGCAGTCGGAAGTGCGAGAGAGTTTCCCGGCGCTGCGGCATCGCATCTTCGCGGACTCCGCGGCCGTGACACAGCATGAGAGAGGCTATTGATGACTGAGATTGCATCTTCTGCGGATCCGCTGGGCATCGCGCGTGAGCTGATCCTGCGCCCCAGCGGGCTCGATGACAGCCGTATCGACCGCATCTTCGGCGAGGTGCTGCAGCACTCGGTGGATTTTGCGGACCTGTATTTTCAGCTCGCGCACCAGGAGGCCTGGTCGCTGGAGGACGGCATCGTCAAGGATGGCAGCGCCAGCATCGAGCAGGGAGTGGGCGTGCGGGCGCTGGCTGGAGAAAAGACGGGGTTTGCTTACTCGGACGAAATTGTGTTGCCGGCTCTGGAGGAGGCTTCGCACGCGGCCCGTGCTATCGCGGCCCACGGGAGCGACCGACGCGTCAGTGCGTGGCAGGCACGAGCGGGACACCGGCTCTACTTCCCAAT
>Ga0126381_100010255_pt1 | contig 10545 bp, 13 predicted proteins | sample PanSoiMetPlot_28_FD_96465 | JGI IMG/M metagenome (GOLD analysis project Ga0126381, IMG submission 96465) | Tropical forest soil microbial communities from Panama - MetaG Plot_28 | ecosystem: Environmental > Terrestrial > Soil > Tropical forest > Bulk soil | place: Panama | collected 2016-02-17 | reverse complement strand
GACGCCGGTCATTCTGCATTCCGATCGCGGCTGCCAGTTTACCTCCGAGGAATATCAACGGTTCCTCTCGGCGCACCACATCACGTGTAGCATGAGCGCAGTGGGTAGCTGTGCCGACAACGCTCCGGCGGAAAGTTTCTTTGGCCTGCTCAAACGAGAGCGGGTGAATCGGCGGCAGTACCGGACGAGGGCCGAGGCGCGAGCGGATATCTTTGATTACATCGAACGCTGGCACAATCCCCGGCAGCGCCGGAGACTCGAATCGCAGCAATTGGGGGAGAAACTCTTAACTCAACTGTCCGTCGAAACGGGGTAGAACCCTCCTTTAAGGGACTTCCGTTAGAAGAACGACCGGTTCAAAAAGAAATTATTCCGGCTAATTTCTCTTTCAAGCAGGTTGGAGAAACCATGAGGCAGTGCCTGGATGTGCGGAGATCGGAGATCCAGCTAAAGGCAAGAAGAGGTATGAAATTCTATATGGAGCCTGTCAGGGTTAATAACAAGGACGCTACCCTAGATCCTGACTCGGAAGCTGCTCAGCGGGCCGATCATGCTTCAAATCGGCCCGCAAATCCTGTAGCGGCGTGAGGGGTGCCCTTACTGAATGGAATTGGCAAAGCCGCCGCGTGTAATCTCGGCTCGGACCTTATCCCCCACTTTCTTATCTCCATGGAGTTTCTTGGTCTGCTGGCCGACATAGATCTTCATCTCACTGACATTCTTCGTCGTGGCGAGATTCTGGTAGCCTGTAGATTCGGTTTCGATCGTGTACACCGACCCTTCGATTTTGGTCACCTTTCCATCGACGGTGGTATAGGCCGGTCCGGGTGCAGTATCCATTCGACCGTCCGCGGACGCCCAACCCACCTGTATATACATGACTGCGGCAAACAAAAGTGTTATCGAGATGATGCTCTTGAGCGATTTCATACTGTTCCTCCCTTGTTGGTTGGTGATGTCCGTGCGCGACGAGAGACTTTGTTCCTCATTGCACTCGCAGCCCCTTGTCGCACCCCCAGCAAGGTTTAGGCCCGAACGCAATTGATCTCCATATGTGGAAAATACGGATAGATTGAGTCAACTACAGAAGGTGACTAGCGGTTCTGCCACGAACAAAAATGTTGTGAAATGACAAATTTTGATTGCGTTCGACAGCAAGAGGCGCCTCCTTGCATCATCTATTCGTGTTCCAAAAGCGGTTCATTTTGAACTCTGGAAAAGGGGGATAGACCCCGTTGAATTTCCAGGCAAGTTGTTTGTTATTAGATCAAAGGTTTCTGACGAAACGTCGGCAGTCCCTGAACAAAGGAGGTTCTTTTAAAGTCGGGTCTTCGCCTAACTCCATCGTCGGAATTTTTCGTTGACTTGCCCAAGGTATAGTGCTATCAAGCAGACCAACGCCCAATACTCAGTGGCTACTAAGTTGGTGGGAGAGCAATTCTAAGTTCCTCTTGCCAATACAACCCGGAGTGATAGTCTACTTTATGGACCAGTTAAAGAGGTTAGAAATTTGAGCGACTTCTTGATCCTGCCTAAGGCTTTCGTCGACTATGTGGCAGCATACAGTCGGCTTCCACTTCCCCCGGGTTCCAACCTAGATACCCTGCGCTCTATCATTGAGGTAGTCTGCTTGGAGGTCTCCATGGACATGGCCGCGAAAGTGAACTGTGGAGACTGCGAATTTACACCTGAATAGCTTCCGCAATCGCATTCACCGACTGGTCCAAGAATTGCTCACCTTGAGTCCTTCCTATTTAGGAGTTAGATAAACAATCAGCCCACTGCGCGATTGCATAGAATGTTGTAGCCTCCTATACTCAACTATGGTGGACTCGTGGGCACAGGGGTATGACCTTGTGTGAGAAGGAGGGTCTGAGATGCCACAAGAGACTAAAATGAGATCGATCGAACCCCGGCCAACAGAGTCGCTTCCTCAGGTTTCGTGGCAAGATATCAGGGAGCCCGGGGCGTATGTGGAAGTAGGGAGCGGAGATCTGTATCGATTTCCCAAGGAGTCGCTACAGCAGGGTGCTTCGCCGCTAGTGCGGAAGGAAAGTGCTGGTGCTTCGAGGTTACTCAGGATCAGTGATAACCCGTACATCACAACCCTGGAAGCACGGATGACATGTGCTCAGCACAATGTCCCACCAAACTTCTAAGCCGTCACCTTTTAAACCTAGGAAAGCAAAGCAGGGCCTCTGTGCCCACGTTTCACCTGTTCCCAAGCATAGCCCACCATTCCGTGGTTAGTGGTTGAAGGGCAACTGGAGCGCTGGAAGCTCAAAGGGGTTCCCCTGGCCAAGCCCACCACACATATTAAATTAATTCCTACGCATTCGAAGCGCCTAACTTTGCGATACCTTCAAGCAAAGCCTTTAGACGGAGGTGGTGAAAAAATCAGATTCAGGCTTCATTGGCGCCGGCGATTACAAAGATTTCTAACAAGCAAAATCACAGTTCTACTTCGGTAGAGGCCGTTTGTTTTCTAACTCATGAATGGGTCGGAGTGTGCGCATGTTGTACTCAACTCCACCACACACCACGCGACTCCACAGCTCTCCAGCCGAAAAGTTTCCGTTTCGCGTAAACCTTTACAGGAGTAGTGTGGAGTCAGCCTGAGTGAGTTGGAGTTGGGTGCCGGAAACGCTTGCTAAACCGCGTGCCGTGGGTTCACATTCCGCAGGGAGGATCTCAGAGGAGCTTTGGACAAACTATACCCTTATAGCTTAGATCCTGCCGAATTTAAGCCAACTGTAGCGAACAGGTTATTCTTTTCTGGAAGCTCAAGCATCGTAAGTAACAGGGGGAAACGGTCAGCGCCTCCTGGCATTCCCCTCCAATGCTTGGCATCTCTCACTTTCCTTCCCGTCTCTTCTCCGGAGCCTTGCTGGATTTCGGCTTCAACAGGCTTCGAATCCGTTCGCTCGCCGTAGAGCCTTTTGCCCGCAAGCTGTCCAGCTTAGCCTTGAGTGGCTGCGGGAGATGAATGGCCATCTTCATGTATGATCACCCCCCCTACCTCTGCAGAAATCAAAAGCCTGCTCCCTACCATTATTGCCAAAAGGCAAGTCAGATCGGTCAGCTGCTGAAAGCCGGGGAATTATAAACACGGGAATCATGTCTTGGCAACACGGGGTCTTTTACCCTAGTTCGAAGCAATTTGTTTCGGTGCACTTATCCTGATTGATGTCACTGAGTCTGCTTCTATGTGCCTAGGTATATTTGCAGGGTGTCTGCCTTGCCATGGCGAGGGTCGCAGGTGCCAAACCGCCACGCGGCTTCTTACGGCGGCTCAGCCTAGGTGGTGGTCTAATCCATGTCCTCCCCGCTCTTCTTGTCTGATCTATAGTAGACTGAGCTAATAGTTCGTAAGGACACAAGCGAGGAGGCGCACCATGCGTACCATGCTTCTCGGATTCGTGCTCGGGCTCTTGGTAGGCGGGAGTGTGTGGGCTGGAGGCGGAAGCCAAATGTTTGGCGCACCGGCTCCACGCTCTCAACCGGATCGGTTATGGGAGCAAGACCGTGGCGCTGCTCTGCGGGAGTATCAGCGGCAGCACCAACAAGACGTGGTGCATGAAGAGCAGCTCAATGAGCTTAGGCGAGAAGTTGAGAGTCTCAAACACAAGCCTTGCTGAACAAGGCAAGGCTCTCAAGCCCACGTGACCAAGAAGATGGCAGCAAGCTACTGTGAGGTTGAATTCCACGGGAGGGGTCGGCTCTTGTGCCCAAATTGTGCCCGCCAGCACCAAAACCAGGGCAACCCCACCCAATTCTAGCCAACGAGGACTTCCTGAATGCTCAAGGAGTTAGCTGATCTATTAGGAGATTCCAATACGGTGTGTTCTGTTTAAAGGGGCGATGCTCTGCTAGTACCTCTGCAATATGATTCGTGTTGTCCTATTATAGGACGAGCCGTTGTAAGTCGTTGTAAAAGCCTGTCATCACCTGGAAGACTGCGAATTATTATCTCCTTGATCTTCTTTAGTTTCTTCGGCCCTTTTAAGGCGAGGGCCCTGGGTTCGAGTCCCAGGCGGCTCACCACTTCTTTCAACAACCGGCTTCGATGAGAAGTACGAGCGCGACTACAACATTTTCAATCCCACAAATCAGTACCGTCCAGATAATCCGCTCAACCCAGCCGACAAATTTGATGCGAATAATCCCTTGAACCCTGCCAATCGCTACAATCCTGACACGCCGTTCAAACCGCTACGCTAGGGAAAGCCATGGCAGAATGTTGGTTTCTCCCCTTGACACCTCCCCGCGGACGGCCCCGCCTTTCGTGCCCCTCACCCAGAGAGGAAGTGACCGTTGAGAGAGCATGTTGTCCCTGCTCTTTCTAATCTTTCTTATCGAGTTGTAATTCTGCATGGATGTGGCTTGTGACACTCTGTCTCGATCGGACAACTTTTCAAGTGCACTACAGGGGACTTTCGACGGAAGTGTAGGAAATCTCTCACGAGGCCGACGGGTACTGTTGATGCACACATCGCGCTGATGGAGATACACAAAGAGTTCGACGACATTGCTCAGAACCAGCCCCCAGCCTTGGGTCACGAGGCTGTCAGTTCCGCTATTTTCCGGGAGGCGGACCCGAATTTCTGAAGAGGAGACCGCCATGGCTACCAAGGCTGTTGATGATGAGCTCACACTGTTGGACTGGTGGACCCGCTGCGAAGCGATTGCGGAAAGCGACGCATTCCTTCAGAGCGGGCATCCCGAAGATCAGGTGATACTCCTCAAAGCGGAACTCTTGCGAGCTTCGGCGGAGGGGGTGAACTGGCGAGGGATCTATCGCTGGATCTACGACCAGTGGCATACTCAGCGCCCACTTTTTCCCGACCTCCGCACGATGGCGGCTGACATTGAAGAATATCCCTCGCGCTGGAAACTAATGTCATCGTAATGCGTTTCTCCTTAGCAGGAAGGGCCTGACCGTGACGCCCGAGCATGCCAAGAAGGAGGCACCGATCATGTTCAAACTCCGGAGGTGGCACATGGGCGAATTTAACAAGATGTGCATCGCCCTGGTTTTCGTGTGCTTGCCGCTAGGCTGCGCGGAGCCCTTGCAGGAGACGCAGCAGATCCGATGCGCGTCGCCCGACGGGCAGATCCTCTACTTTGGCCCGTACGACGAGGAAATCTGGAACGGGTACCTCGTCCAGTTGGACGACTTTAGTAGAGCCAACTTCTTTCCCAAGGGCACGTGCAGTAAGGTGCTGGCATAAGCGTTCGTGCCTTTTGGGCAGCCGGCTCCTAATGTGCCTCCTCACCGTCAAGGTAAGTGGTCCTCGTAGAATAAAATTCTGCGCGAGGTTCCCATGCCCTTCACGATTCGCCCTTACCATCGGTTCTCTGTGTGCTGGCCCATACTTTTGCATTGCCCCTAACCGTGGGAGGTGAACCCATGAGAATGAATATGCTTCAATGGATGAGTCGCAAGCACTCCGTCCACATTGCTGTCACTGTCGGTCTGCTGCTCGCATTGACCGCCAGTCCAGCACAGGCTGCGGAACGGTCGGCAGCTCAGAACACAGGGCTACAGGCAGCAAGCTGGTTAGCCACCATCCCCTATGGAGCCGCCAAGCTCGCATTGGCGGTGACCGGTGGTATCGTGGGCGGTGTCACCTGGGCGGTCACTGGGGGGAATACGACGACAGCCAAGGCAATCTGGACTCCCACTATGACCGGAGATTACATCGTTGAGCCACAAAACTTGACCGGAGAGAAGCACCTTCACTTCATTGGTGGATCATCCGACAAATCTAAAGCATAAGGACCACTGGGGGGGTCTTGAATGACCGGGAGGAAGCACATCTGAATCCCGGTCTTTCCTTGCCAGTACTGCTACTATGAGTCAATACTACAGTCGATCACCGCCTTACACGACGGATTGGAACGAACTCCCCCTGGTGAGCTGAAATACGACCATTTCCCCACTGCTCACTACCTCACTTCTCTTGCGTGTCCTGAGTGCGCCTCGTAGAATTGAGCCTCCGTGCGAGACTCTCATGCCGCTCTCCATTCGGCCCTACCGTCGGTTTCCCGCGCAGTGCGCCGTGACCGACGACACGGTTCTGTTCCTCCAGCTGCCGCTGGCCTACCGTTCGGGTTTCGGATCACTGATAACACTCCACTTGCTGAGTTATGGAACAGCATCTGCCGAGTGGATCTCTGTTGCTAGCAAAGTCGAAGAAGGACTGACTCAATTCATTCTATATGTCGAGCCAGACACCATTCGCCACAACGGGAATGCGGTGGAGTTGTCAAAATTGCTGGACTTCAAGACAACACAAACCACGCCAAGCCCCCCGCATTTGTCGGTAAGGTCCCGAAGTGAAATCGACTGCGCCAAAAAGCGCATTCGGGTGCTTGCACTGCTAGCCTTCTCTGGCAATATGGGAAGCGGTGAGGTGGTGTATAGCTCCGCAGAATCCAACGAGCAGGGAATCTTAGTTGAACCAGGCAGTGTTGCTGAAAGTCTGTGGAAGGTTTTGTGCGGTAAGCGGTGATCGCGAAGGACATGAACGACCAACGCCCAAAACGCGAAACCATGTCCATCGAACAGATCATCCCGCAAGCACATTCATGATTCTGACCATGACGACACCGGGCCATTGATTCGCGGCGGGATACGGGTTAACGAGACAAACAAGCAATGCAATGAGACTAAGGGCCTGATGACCATACCTGTGCTCACCATCATCGCTCTTCTCTGCCTCCCCACGAGTGTTGTGGCGTGGGACGCGCTTGGACATATGATGATTACCGCCAGCGTCTATGAGCACCTGACCCCAGCGGCTCGGAAGAACGTCGCGACGCTGCTGAAGCTCAATCCCAAGTATGCGACCTGGGTGGCCGGGGTCCCTGCTAAGGACAAGGAGCGCATCGCCTTTCTGAGGGCCTCGCTCTGGGCGGACGACATTAAAGACAAACATTCGGGGTATACACAGGATGGGACGCACAACGGGAATCGTCCGTCAGGTCCGAATGCTGGTCAAAACATCGGCTATGCCGATACGCTGCAACACAAATACTGGCACTTTATTGATCTGCCGTTCTCCCCAGATGGCACCACGCTCGTCGAGCCTGCCACTCCGAACGCCCTCACCCAAATTGTCCTGTTCCGGGACACCTTGAAATCCACGACCGCCTCCGACGACGTGAAGTCCTATGACCTCGTGTGGCTCCTGCATCTCGTGGGCGATGTCCATCAACCGTTGCATGCCATTTCTCGGTTTAACGAGCTCCAACTCGAACGAGACGACGGAGGAGACCTGGTCGTGGTCTGTTGGACCCCCTGAACGAAACACGAGAAGCTGCATAAATTTTGGGACGAGATCCGCGGGACCATCACGAATCCGACCACGGCCATCACCCAGGCGAAGCGGTACCCTAGCTCTAGGGGATTCAGAGCAGGTGAAGGTTGGACAGCGAATCCTCACGTTTTGGAATCCATTAGGGGTGTTTGAATATACGGTGTCCGATGGAATCATCAGTGCGATTCGCCTCGATGACGATCTGAAAGCAAAAATGAAGAAACTGCTTCAAATTACAGCACTCGTTTCTCAAGGGAACAGCGGCGGTCCCCTCCTCGATATGAGTGGTCTGGTCATTGGAATTACGTTTGCGGTAATTGAAATAGGTCAGAATCTCAACTTCGCCATTCCCATCAACGTGGCAAAGCCGTTCATCAAGGACGGTCCGGTTCTGGCCTTTAGCGAGGTCAAACCAGGTGCAATTTTGCCTGGTGTCAGTGATTGTCCTGTGATAGGCAACATGAAAAGCGGCATTTATCATGTGCCTGGTGGACTATACTACACGCAGCTGCAATTCAATTTGAACGCCGTCTGTTTTAAGAGCGAGGAAGATGCCATCAAACGGGGCTTCCGACGCTCCATGCGATGACTTCGAGCAAAGCCACCTACGACAAGATGAAGGATCAGGTTGTGGCGAAACAGAAGTGACCGGGATACGGAGTCGATAATGAATGATCTTACTTATTTGGAGTCACTGAAAGTGTCATGGTTCATACAATGGCGCACTTTTCTTTTTAGCTTTGTAGTCGGGCTCATTACCGCTAAGGCTGGGATTCGTATGGACGAACCCTTCCAACCAATTATCGTGGCCTTAGGAATTTTCGTGGTCATGCCCATTTTATTGCGACTGGCTATACGCAAGCGCTATGACGGGTTCAGATTCCAAGTTATTCGGTAGGCACATTAAGACACTGCCACTTGTTCCGGCGTGTAGTCTCATCATTCTCGCGCTGCAGTTCTTTGCCGTCTCAACGGCCAACGCAGCCGACTTCACTGGCCCTGTTGTCTCCGTCCTCGAAGGCGACACCATCAAAGTTCTGCACAGCACCCGCGCTGAATGCATCCGACTCAACGGCATCGACTGTCCGAACTACAGCCAAGTTGCATCAGATAAGCAAGTCGCGTTTAATAGCGCGGCAGAAGCGGAAGCGGCGGGGTATCGAATTGCGGGGAATTGTCTATGGGTCGAACGTGAGAACAGCCACACAAAAGACACGCCTTCTATAAAGTTCCGCTTGGTCTCTTAAAGTTATGTAGAGTATGCGAACATGCAACTCGATCCCTCCGCCATATTTTCCAGCGAAGATTCCATCCGCAATTCATCAACTAAACGTCGCCCCGCTCGAGAGCCTGTTCGATCATCCTTTTGGCAATTTCCCGTTCCCCCATGACAACTAAGTGAGCGCCACGCTGTCTCAGATACTCGACTTCGGCCTCAGAATGGGCACGAGCTACGATTTCGATGGACGGGTTGAGAGATCGTGCGCGTTCAATCGCCACCCCGGCTTCGAAAGTATTTGGGATCGCGCTGATGAGGAACGTCGCGTCAGTTACCCTAGCCGAGTCCAGGACGGCCGGCTCTGCTACGTTACCGAGAATGGTATCTATCCCGTCCGAGCGCAGTTGCCCGATCAAGTTCTTGTTGTTTTCGATCACGACCAGTGGGCACTTGCGATCCCGTAATGCACGGGCCACGATCGAACCGACCCGTCCGTGACCAACCAAAATGACGTGGTTCTTCGCCATCAGAACAGGCGGTGCCAAATTATCCGATTGCGCTCTGGAGACGTGCAAGGAATCGAGGGCCACGAACCAGACACGGTTCAGCACAATGGAAAAAATGGATCCCGCCAAAACCAAATCCCGCCCCTCTGGCATCAATAACTCCAATTTGACTCCCAGATCAGCCAGCATGAAGGCAAACTCTGCGATCTGTGCGAGGCTTGCTGAAACAATTAGGGCGACCCGCTGTGGATAGCCGAACGCTAGCACGATCAGCCACGCCGCCAGCGACTTGCCGATCATGATGATCAACAGCGTCCCGACGACCACCCACGGCTGCCGCACCAGCACGCCCGGGTCGAACAACATGCCGACCGCGACGAAAAACAGCACGGCGAAGGCGTCCCGGAGAGGAAGCGTATCAGACGCCGCCTTGTGACTGAGTTCAGACTCATTGAGGATTAAGCCAGCAAAAAATGCGCCCAGTGCGAACGAGACATCGAAAAGAGCTGCCGATCCAAAAGCGATCCCGAGGGCAATCGACAGGGTCGCAAGCGTAAACAGCTCGCGCGAACCGGTACGTGACACCCTCGCGAGAGTCCAGGGAATCAGGCGCTTACCTACTACAAGCATCAGGGCAATGAACAAGCCGATTTTGGCAAGCATCAGTCCGACCGCGGTCAGGAGCGTTCCCACTTGAGGGCTTGCTTCCAATCTGTTCAGCGAGCTGGATAGCAGTGGGACGACCACCAGCGCAATCACCATCGCGATGTCTTCGACGACGAGCCAGCCGACGGCAATGTGACCCTCCTTTGTGTCCAACAGGTGACGGTCTTCGAGCACTCGCAAGAGGACGACCGTACTGGCCGTGGACAGCGACAACCCAAATATCAGCCCAGCTCCGATCGGCCACCCCAGCCCCTTGGCCAATAACCAGCCGAGCACGGTTGCAATGACGATCTGCACCAGCGCCCCGGGAATAGCGATCCGACGAACGGACAACAGGTCGCCGATAGAGAAATGCAGCCCAACGCCGAACATCAGGAGCACAACTCCGATCTCGGCCAGCTCCTGTGCCAATGCCTGATTGGCGACAAAGCCGGGGGTGAACGGCCCGATTACGATGCCGGCCAGAAGGTAACCGACGATGGGAGCAATTCGAAGACGGTTCGCAATGGCCCCAAAAAGAAAGGCCATCACGAAGGCTCCAACTAAGGTTGGAATCAACAGTGGTGAGTGCGTCATTTCGGTGACTTTTCGGTATCACGGCCACAATGTCTTTTCAACTGCAAATCTTTCGTGTGGCGCTTCAGAAGGCATGTTTCAGAAGGCATGTGAGGTTAGCCTCTTACCTTGCGAGATTTTGATGTTGCGGTGTGGCTAAACTGTGGCAGAACTATTTTGCCCGATGTGGTTTTATCGGTGTTACGTCTGCCTCATATTCTTTTTGGGGGAACAAGTGACAGACTGGTCAGTTTGTACGTGCCACTGGACGAACAAT
>Ga0126381_100010254_pt1 | contig 10545 bp, 7 predicted proteins | sample PanSoiMetPlot_28_FD_96465 | JGI IMG/M metagenome (GOLD analysis project Ga0126381, IMG submission 96465) | Tropical forest soil microbial communities from Panama - MetaG Plot_28 | ecosystem: Environmental > Terrestrial > Soil > Tropical forest > Bulk soil | place: Panama | collected 2016-02-17 | reverse complement strand
GGCTATTTGGCCCGCGTCCACGATCCGCCACCCGGCAACACTGTAATCTGGAGAGGTCTGTCTCGCCTCACCGACATTCAACTAGGAGCGATCATCGGTGCTCAACTTGTGGGTAATTGAAAGGCACGGCGTACGCTTACGATCGATACGACTTCCAGAGCGAATTACTACCGGTACAAGCACAAGGTATACATCTCAGGCAAGGGGACTCCCGAGGCGGTAGCGGTAACGGGGGGAGTTGCACTCCCGTGGGCAACGAGTGCCTTAATTTTCCTTGTATTGATGCGGGTTGCGCCCTGTGTCACACATTTAGAGTAAAACTGCAACGAACCTCCACTGGGCACACTTTCAAGAATGGCGAGAATACCATGACCTGGTAGCGGCTGCGCGGTGAGCAGAGTCCCTGAGCTTCGTCGTTTTTCTCCGAACTACTTCTACTTAGCGTGATGCTCCCTTGCGAATGCTTCCGCGGCGTCCAACTCCTTCAAGGCCTGCTCGATATGTGATTGAGCGTTCTCCAGATGTCCGCCCCAATTGCCACCGCTATGTTGGAGCTCGACGCGTGCGCTCATCAGCGACTTTCTGGCAGCATCGACGTTTGCCGGACGGTCTTGCGGAGGCACCGGGAAACCACTCACAACGGGGATCGCAATCATCGCCAAAAGGAGCACGAGGTTAGTGATCTTCATGGTTTTCTCCTGAGGAAGTGGCGGGGACATTGTGCAAAAGCTTAGCACAGATGACCCGTCGATGGTACTGGTTGATCGATGCGAAAGTGTGCCGTGAACTTCAGCGGCTGCAAGTCCAGGCCTGGGAACTAGTCCGCTCCACCGGAAGCAATCGAAATAGCGGCTAGAGGCAATGAAGCTGTCGGAGCTTCCGGGTAAACCTCGCGTTCGTCGCTGCTTGTGGATTAGAGGGGAAAGTTCGGCCTCATGATTCTGAGAGGAGCGGCTCAGTCATCCTTCTCCGCAACGCTTTGGCCAGTGTCAAAGAGTTTAATGGCGCGCGAAAGATCACAGAGGCTGAACCGCCACTCGTTGACACAAGAACTTGAGAAGGGCAGACTGGAGATAGTTTTATCTCGCCATTTTGGTCATTAGCGGTGCCTTTTGCCCCGAAACAATACTTTGCCCGCGTCTGAAAGGCGCCCGGGCTGCTGACCGGACATAAGGCCATCGGCTTCGAGTCTCAGTACGAGAATCAAGGTCTAACATCCACCGCGGTCATGCGCTCATGCTGGAGAGCCCATTTCGACGTTGTGGCCGAGGCTACGGAGTTCCAGAAAACCTGGTGCTGCTCTACGCCAACGTTGAGGGCAATCACATTTCGAACTTTCGGAACGGGCTCAAAAGCAATCACTTGCCGGTGGGGCCTACTGGTTTCGCGAACGATAGCGACGCAAATCCCGTGTGCGACCCGATGTCGTAGACCGTGTGACCGGGAAGCACATGTTTCCTGATGATATTTTGCAAGTGCGTTTCCTCGGTTAGAGCAGACAGCCCAGTCAGTTTTTTCGGTGAGACGACGATTTTTGATGGGCACTCTATCTCTCCAGCAAAGCTCCTATCACCTAAGGAGTTCGCCCCGATGATTCTGCTCAATTCTTGCCGACCGGATCCCCACTGGGTTGCTCAGACTGCGGCCAGCGTCTACACTCTCCCCTGAAACCGATCGGTTGATCGAATTGATTACGAAAGGTGGCCTGCGCTTGTCTAACTTAACGGGAACTTTAGGCGAGCTCCGCGGTTTTTTCAGGGGTGCGTGGCGATACTGGCGCCTTGGCGAGACGGCGCAAGGCAGCCACCACCTCGTACAGAAGCTGTACGCTTATACCGATGGGAGATCTAACGATATTCTGTTCCGGATTCTTGAATCCAAGCGAAGAGAAGCGGCCCCGACATTGAGCTGGAACGAGGTGTCCCTCGAAACTTGTGGCATTTCGGACCAGAGTATAGAGGCGGTGGTTCGTACCCTTCAAGTGGATGGGGTTGCTGTCGTGCCACCCCGACTCAAGAAGGATGCGGTTCGAAGTCTATACGAACTGGCTTCGTCCTGTTCATTGAAAACAACGACGTACGGCACTCCTGGTCCCGAGTATGCCCTCGGGATCCAAGAGACAGTGCCCATCGTCGAAACTGGTACCAGTACTGGAGTCGACCCATCCAATGCCCGCTGTGCGGTGTACCAAGTTCCCCGAGAGATATTGTTGGAAAATCGTTACGTTCAAGGTCTTTTGTGCGACCCCTATCTTCTGACGGTTGCAACTCGCTATCTCGGCGTCTTCCCCATCGTTACGAGGCCCGACATGTGGTGGGATACGAATTGCGTCCCGCAGGGGCTGAGGCCACGACCGTTTCACGTAGACGAAGGGTGCTTGCGGTGGTTAAAGGTCGGAGTGTATCTGACCGACACAACAATTGAGACCCCGCATTTCGTCTATGTGAAGGGTTCTCATCATCCAAATCAGACAACTAGACCCTTAACCAGGCGATTGACGAGTCGGATGAACCTAAGTAATAAAGAAGTCACGGACGTGTGTCCGGAGAAGATTGTTCATGTTACGGCGCCAGCGGGGTCAATTTTCCTGGCTGACACCCGAGGTATTCACAAGGGCGAGCTTTCCCTACGAGGGTGCAGATTGGTTCTTTTTTTTGGTCTCGAGGGGAGCGCCTTTAATGATGCGGTCGGCACTCAACCTTCGCCCCTCAACAAAATCGAGCCAGAGCTGGAGAAGGCAATGAGCGAAAGGCCGTTTAGCTATCAATTCTTTCGTACCACGCACTGAACGAAACCGCTGCTCTATTCGCCTGGGCTGAGGGGCCACAATGGTTGCCCCTCGCGTGACTCGCCTGATTCTGTCGATTCTCCCGATACGACACCAACGTGATTGAGCATGCCGGCCTTCCTGTAGAGCAGAGAAATCTATCCCGCGCTGCGTTTCGTGCACAAACTCCCGGATTCTGTTCCGGTTCGGCTTGAGTCGCCACGGAAGGCGGCTTCGTTGGAATATACTTCTCTGGTCGACCGCAGCCTTCCGCAGTTGCTGTTGTAAATTGAAAGTGAACCATGTGTGGGATCTTCGGAATCGCCGTGCGCAATGGAGCAGTCGATGTGCGATTGCTCGAGGGCGCTACTCAATCGCTTGGGCATCGCGGACCTGACGATTCCGGCACGATCGTGATACGCGAAGATTTCCCTGACCCGGTTCAAATCGGACTCGGCAACCGCCGTTTGGCGATCCTCGACCTTTCGCCGCTCGGGCACCAACCGATGTGGGATCCTGAGACCGGCAATTGGATTGCGTACAACGGCGAGATCTACAACTTCCCGCTCGTTCGAGAAAAATTGGAGGGTGAAGGTGTTCGCTTCCGCAGTCGTTCCGATACTGAAGTCCTGCTGAAAGCATATGGCCGTTGGGGCGAGTCATGCCTCGCGGAGCTGCGCGGGATGTTTGCCTTCGCGATCTGGGATGCACAACGCCATCGCCTGTTCGTGGCTCGCGACCCCATGGGCATCAAGCCGCTCTATTACGCAGTGGTGGGTCAACACTTTCTCTTCGCTTCAGAGCTGAGGACCTTGCTTGGCACTGGCCTGCTTCAACGCCGGATCGACCGCGCTGGCCTACTTAACTATCTGTTGTTTGGTTCGCTGTACGATCCGGTCGCGTTGATCGAAGGTGTTTCCGTTCTGCCACCAGGCCACTTTCTGACTTGGGAAAAGGGCAACGTTGGTACGAGCTCTTATTGGGATTTGGCGACCGAAACACCGGACGTAGTTTTTTCGGCCAAAGAGAGATTTAAACGCTTGAACTCGGTGCTCGATGAATCGATTCGCATGCAGATGGTGAGCGACGTTCCAGTGGGCGTGTTTCTCTCGGGCGGAATCGACTCCAGCGCTCTGGCGGCGATTCTGAGTCGAAGTGGCGCGCGGCTGCACACCTTTTCCATCGCATTTCGCGAAGCGGACTACAGCGAGGCTGAATACTCCCGGTTGGTGGCACGGAGGTTTGGCACCGACCACCAGGAAATCCTTGTATCCCAGCAGGACGCCCTGGTAGCGATCCCCCCTGCTATGCAAGCCATGGATCAGCCGACCATCGACGGGCTGAATACCTACATCATCTCGCAGCAGACCCGCGCGGCGGGAATCAAGGTTGCGCTCTCAGGACTGGGCGGTGATGAGCTTTTCGCCGGTTATTCGACATTTCGCACTGTTCCGAAGATGGAACAGTTTGCGAAGTTCTGGCGACATGTTCCCGGTTTCGTTCGCAAACCCTTGGCCGATGGATTTGCGAGGCTGTCGCCGGCGACCGATCAAAACCGCAAGCTGGCCGCGTTGGCCCGCGCAAATGGAGAACTGCTGCACCCTTACTTCCTCTCGAGACAGCTGTTTACGGCAGCGCAGCGCGAAGCACTGTTGGCCTTCTCCTGCGAGGACTATGAAGGTCGGGCCTGTGAACCCTTGAAACGAAGTTTTTGTCACACCCATGATCTCGATCCCATCAACCGGGTTTCCTATCTCGAAACGCGCTGTTACATGCTCAATACATTGCTGCGCGACTGCGACGTGATGAGCATGGCGCACGGGCTGGAAGTGCGTGTGCCGCTGATTGACCACCGTCTGGCGGAAACGGTTCTCGCCATTCCCGGAGCTGCCAAGCTAAGCGATTCCACCCCGAAACCACTGCTAGTCGGCGCGCTCGCGGGAGCATTGCCGAACGAGATTGTTCATCGCAAAAAACGAGGCTTCACACTCCCCTTTGAGCGTTGGCTGCGTGATGAATTGCGCGCCGAGGTCGAAGCCGGACTGGCGCGCATTTCGGAAGGTCCGCTCCGGTCTTTGCTGAAGCCTGAGGGAGTCCAGCAGATCTGGCGCGAATTCCAATCCGGCAAGACCTCCTGGTCGCGGCCATGGTCACTGTACGTTCTCGAGCGTTGGTGCGAGCTGCAAAGCGTCAGTGCTTAGGCTTGAGGCTTCCTTGCGGTGATGAGCAGGAACAGTCCCCACCTTTGACCAAAGACTCGAGCGAGTCTTCGCGGATAGAGGGTCCACGCCAGGCGATAGATGGGAGCCTGGAAGCGCTCGGACGGACGATGCAGAAGCAGGTCCCCAGGACTGAAGACCTGCCGCATATGAATGTCCTCGAATCCCTTCAAAAGTGAAGCGGCCTCTCCCTGTGTGTAAGTCTTGGTCCCCGGGCTTTCGAGGTGCTCATACACGCACTGTCGCAACGATTTTCCCCTTAGCGCTCCGCAGCGCAACCACAGCATCAGGCCCGTAAGGGAGGGATGGTGGTACACCATGATCCGAGCACAACCCTCGGGCTTGAGAACACGGAGAGCCTCACGGAAGCAAGCCGCTGTGTCAGGGCTGTGGTGCATTACGCCGTAGGAGTACACGACGTCGAACGAGTTGTCCGGGAACGGTAGATTTTCCGCGTCAGCGACGTGCAAGTCAGGCCGATAGCCCTCAGCCTGACAGCGGGCGCGAGCGCGTTCTAGCGATGCGGCCGAGAGATCGACTCCGGTTGCCTGTGCGCCCGCTTTGAGCCACTCCAAGTAGTCGGCGCCTATGCCGACGCCCACTTCCAAGACTCGCAAGCCGCGCGATGAGGAGAACCGCGCAAACTCGTGAATATATGGTTCAAGCGCATAGCGCGCCTGAGCGTGCGCCACGAAATCCTCGGTGCCTTCAAGGTAGCGGGCACCACAGGGATCGGCATTCCAGAACTTACGGACCTCGTCCTTCAACTCGGGGATGGAGCGCGCTTTGGCCATCTTTCCGCTGCCAGCGGATGGTAGCACACGGAGCGCGGTAACACGTGCGGGTCGCGGGTTTCAGGTTCTGCGGTGATTCAGGGTAATATGTTGCGAGCAGTCGGTTCCGTAATGCAGAAACTGGAAGAAGCCAGCCAGTTAGAAGATCCTGCGCGCGCCGCTAAACTCCGCGTGAGCGCGATCGTGCCCGTCCGCAACGAGGCGCGCAACTTGCCGCGCTGCCTGGAATCTCTGCGCGATGTGAGCGAGGTCTGGGTGATCGACTCTGACAGCACCGACTCGACGGTGGAGATTGCCCGCTCCTGTGGAGCTCAGGTCGTGCAGTTTCACTACCAGGGGGGATGGCCGAAAAAACGCCAGTGGGCCATGGATACTTTGCCGCTAGCGTACGACTGGATCCTGCTCATTGATGCCGATGAGGCCATGACCCCCGGCCTGGCACAGGAGATACGGACCGCAGTACAGAACTCGCAATTCGATGGCTACTTCCTCCAGTTGCAGATGTATTTTCTGGGACGTCAGCTGCGTCACGGTGGCGCAAACTTCTACAAGCTTTCTCTCTTTCGCCGGAACAAAGGCCGGTACGAGTGCCGCCTCAAGGATCAGGACAGCTCCATGTGCGACATGGAAGTGCACGAACATGTCATCGTCGACGGCCAGACGGGAACCTTGAAGAATCCGCTGCTTCATCACAATGTGGAATCGCTATCACGCTATATCCAGAAACACGACGAATATTCCAATTGGGAGGCGCGCGTCTGGCTAAGCGGAGAATCCAGCGATGGCGAACTGCCACCGTCATTCTTCGGAACACAAGCGCAGCGCCGCCGTTGGCTGCGAAAGAAGTTCTTCAGACTTCCCGGCTCCCCGGCGCTGTTCTTCCTCTACAAATACATTTTTCGCCTCGGCTTCCTGGATGGCATACCAGGGTTGATCTACTGTGGCATGCAGGGCGTTCAGTTTTTTCAGATCAAGGCCAAGATCTACGAATTGCGGCTGAGGAGAGCCAGTTAGCGCATGTGCGGGATCAGTGGACTGGTCAATTGCGGAGATCGGGAAACCCTGGCGCGCATGACGGCCGTGCAGACCCATCGTGGCCCCGATGATGTCGGCCTGTGGGAAAAACAGTTTCCAGACGGATCCTATGTCGGTCTCGGCAGCCGCCGTCTGGCGATTCTTGACCTTTCGTCGAATGGTCACATGCCGATGTGCAACCAGGACGGAACCGTCTGGATTACCTACAACGGAGAGATTTACAACTTTCCCGAACTGCGCCGGGAACTGCAAAGCAAAGGTTACAGTTTTTCGTCTGATACTGATACGGAAGTGGTTCTGCACCTCTTCGAGGAACTCGGCCCGGAGTGTGTCCAGCGGCTCAATGGCATGTTTGCTTTTGCCATTTGCGACGTGCGTTCCGGTTCTCCGGCATTGTTCATGGCTCGCGACCATTTCGGAGTGAAGCCCTTTTATTACACGCACACCGGAACAAAGCTCGCCTTTGCCTCGGAAATCAAGGCTCTGCTTGAGGTTCCCGGCGTGGAAGCGGAAATCGATCCTACCTCGCTTCACCAGTACCTTACATTCCTCTGGGTCCCAGACCCGCAGAGTATGTTTCGCGGGATTTACAAACTCCCCGCGGGGCAAAGCGCGACCTGGCGTAACGGAGAACTGCGCATTACGAAGTATTGGGACCTGAAGTTTCCTCCTGCGCAAACGTCTTACGCGGCTTCGGAGGCCGAGTTGGCTGAGGAGGTGGGAGACCGTTTTCGCCGCTCGGTGGCGGCCCAGATGGTGAGCGATGTGCCCATCGGTGCGTTTCTCAGCGCCGGCCTTGATTCCTCGAGCATTGTGGCGACCATGGTTCGCGCCGCGCGCGGCCCGGTGCGAACCTACACCATCACTTTTCCCGACAAGTATCGCGTGGGCGAAACCACTCTGGACGACCCCGCCGTTCCGGCGCGCCTGGCTCATTGGCTGGGCTGTCAGAATCAACAGATCATAGTTGAGCCCGATGTTGCTAATCTTTTGCCGCAGCTTGTCTGGCACATGGACGAGCCAACCGCGGATCCGGCGATCATTACGGCCTACCTGGTGTGCCGCGAAGCGCGCAAGCAGGCCACGGTTCTGCTCTCGGGCGTGGGTGGAGACGAATTGTTCGCCGGCTATCGCAAGCACGTCGCCCATGCCTGGGCTCAGGCGTATCAAAGTGTGCCGGCTGGGATACGCCGTTGGTTGGAGCCTGCGCTCGGTCGCCTGCCAAGCCGACGCGCCTCGGCATTGAAGGGAAGTGTCCGGCTGGCTAAGAAAATGATGCGCAGCGCATCACTACCGCCGGCTGAGCGGTTCATCATGAATTGCACGTATCTCGACGCTGAACAGAAGCGAGGGCTCTATACGGAGGAAATGTCGCGCGAAATTGGAAATACGGACCCGGCGGTTCGGCACCGAGAGACTTTTGCGGAGGTGCAAGACGCCGACTTCATCAACCAGATGCTCTATCTCGATACCAAGATTTTTATGACTAGCCTGAACCTCACCTACAACGACAAGATGAGCATGGCTTCGTCGGTCGAGGTCAGAGTACCCTTTCTCGATCGTGAGTTGGTGGAGTTTGCCGCCGCGAACGTGCCGCCGAAATTGAAGCTCAAAGGGTTCCTGCGGCCCACGACCAAATACATCTTTCGCCAAGCCATGCAAAATATTCTGCCGCGAGATGTATTACAGCAACCCAAGGCCGGATTTGCCGCTCCCGTGGACTACTGGCTGGCCAACGATCTCAAAGAAATGGTGGATGATCTGCTTTCGTCTTCGCAAATTCGCAAGCGTGCACTCTTCCGTCCCGAAGCCGTGCGGCGCTTCGTGGAGGAGCATCGCGGCGGCACTCACGACTGGTCGATGCAGATCTGGCAGTTCTTGACCCTGGAAATCTGGATGCAAACCTTCCTGGATAGTCGGAGGAACTTGACAAGTTCCGAAGCGTCGTCTACTCGACAGGCGGCGACCGCATGAAACAAGTGCTGCAGCACGCGCGAACCGGCGAAATCTCGGTGGTTGAGGTTCCAGCGCCAAAGTTGCTGGCAGGTTGCGTTCTGGTGCGAATCGCAGCGTCGCTGGTTTCGGCGGGGACTGAGCGGGCCTCCTCAGAATTTGCCCGCAAGAACTTGCTGCAGAAGGCGCGGGCGCGGCCCGATCTTGTGCGGGAGGTCATCGCCAGGGTTCGCCGCGACGGGTTGCTGCCGACGGTAGCTACCGTGCGCAGCCGTCTCGATCAACCGGGCGCCCTGGGTTACAGTAGCGCCGGAACGGTAATCGCGGTTGGCGAAGGAGTCAGCGACATCAATATCGGAGACCGCGTAGCCTGTGCTGGTGCAGGACACGCGGTGCATGCTGAGTTCGCCTGCGTCCCGCGTCTGCTCCTCGCCAAAATCCCGGAGAAGAAAGTCAGCTTCGAGGAAGCTGCGTTCTCCACCGTTGGCGCGGTGACACTGCATGGCATCCGCACAGGAAACGCGAAGCTTGGCGATGTAATCGCCGTCATCGGCCTCGGACTGCTCGGACAGTTGACGGTACAGGCGCTGAAGGCCGCCGGTTGCCGCGTTGTCGGTCTTGATCTCCAGCCATCTCGCGCGGACCTCGCTAGACGCCTGGCCGCGGATTTTGCCTCGACCTCGGAGTCCGCCTTCGGCGAAAGCTGCTTTGACTATTCGCATGGACAAGGAGCAGACGTAGTCCTGATTACCGCTGAGACTCCCAGCAGCGATCCGGTCAATCTGGCAGCGCGTGTGGCTCGTGATCGGGCCATCGTGGTGGCGGTGGGCACGGTGGGTCTCGACATCCAGCGCAAACTCTACTACGAAAAAGAACTCGACTTCCGGATCCCGCGTTCTTACGGGCCCGGGCGATACGATGCCGCCTACGAGCAGAAAGGGCGCGATTACCCGATCGGCTACGTGCGCTGGACCGAAACGCGCAACATGGAAGCTTTCCTACAACTCCTCGCGGAAGGCAAGCTCGATGTGAAATCACTCATCACTCACCGCTTCCCGGTGGAGCGAGCGCAAAGCGCATATGAAGTAATCACCGGGAAAACTGGGGAGCCATTTCTCGGTGTGCTGATTCGCTACTCCGATCAGGCCGAAGAGATACGCTGCCTGGAGTTGTTACCGAAATCTCCGTCCAGAACCGAAGAAAATGAAGTCGCAGTCGGACTGCTCGGTGCCGGTAGTTTTGCGACCGCTACGCTGCTGCCGGCCATGAAGGAAGTTCCGGGTGTGCGCCTGGCTGGCGTATGTGCCGCCAATGGATCCCATGCCCGGCACGCGGCAGAGAAATTCGGCTTCCGCTACTGCACCACCGAGGAACAACAGATCCTCGGCGATTCCGGTTCCAATACTGTTGTCATCGCAACTCGGCACCATCTGCATGCGTCACAAGTACTGACCGCGATTCGCGCCGGCAAACATATTTTCTGCGAAAAACCGCTGTGCTTGACGGAAGAAGAACTGGAAGAGATCGCCTTCTCATACGGCAAGTCTCTGCCTCCCAAGCGGGTGCTCATGGTCGGCTTCAACCGCCGCTTTGCGCCTCTCGCCGTTCACATGAAGTCGTTTCTCGCCGAGATCCGCGAGCCCCTCGCAATGGATTACCGGGTTAACGCCGGCTATATTCCTGCTGACCATTGGGTGAACGACTCCGAACAGGGTGGGGGAAGAATCCTCGGTGAGGTCTGCCACTTCATCGATTTCCTCTCTTTCCTTTCGGATTC
>Ga0126381_100010253_pt1 | contig 10546 bp, 8 predicted proteins | sample PanSoiMetPlot_28_FD_96465 | JGI IMG/M metagenome (GOLD analysis project Ga0126381, IMG submission 96465) | Tropical forest soil microbial communities from Panama - MetaG Plot_28 | ecosystem: Environmental > Terrestrial > Soil > Tropical forest > Bulk soil | place: Panama | collected 2016-02-17 | reverse complement strand
GCCTCATCGGTTCGAATGCCAACAACGTGTTCTCTCAAGTTGGTAGCGCTATCCAGTAGCGGATCTCGTTCCCATTTCCGAAGTCCTAAGTACGCAACGGATCAGTCTCTGCCGCTGTTCTTCTTTTCCGCCTTACCAAACCACCGTTATTTCGCCGCAGTATTCTCCCTTGAGGTCGTCTGAAGCGCCACCTTCTCACCCTCGGTCGGGATACGAGTCAAATATGGGAAGAACGGCGTAATCTCAAATTCCATTTTCTCTCGGGCCGATGTCAGCGCAACGGGCTTCGCCTTCGAGAGCTCTACCTGGTCGCTCCAGGGATCCACCTTGATCCGTCCTCCAAGAGGTAGTGCGGCGATTTGATCCAGCCGTTTTGGATCAAGTTCGGGTGCCGACGCCAATAACGTCGACATCCTTGTTCCCTTGCCTCCCACAAATCTGTCTCCTAGATGTGGACTAATCAATTTCGGCAGTTCTGGTGACTTTTGCTGCAAAGCCTTCAGAAACAATCCAGCGTTGCCGAGCTTGTCCTTGTATGGAGAGTTTTTCAGCAACTCCACTGCCTTGGCATCGGCCGCTTCCTCATCAGAGACACTCCTCTTGAAGTTGATTCGCTGGAAGGTCTCATCATCTGGGAAGAAGAGCTTGTCGTTGAACGCGAGCTTCGTATCAAACGGATGTCCAAGGACAATGTGGCTTAGCTCGTGCGCCATCACCATCGCCAGTGACGCCTCATCCGGCAAGACATCCAGCAATCCGCGACTGATTACGATCGTGTGCCCGATCGTGAACGACTCCAGCGGCGAGGTCAACAAAACGCGGCAGTGATAGTCACTCTGCAGATCGATGTTGTTTGTGACAAGAAGATTATTCACCACCGTCGCCAGGATCTTGTCCATCTCACCCGGAGGCGCGAGCAGACCAATCTTCTGCAAACGTTCGACCGCATTCTCCTCTGCTTGCTTCTCCCACATGCGCTGTGCAACCACCGGGCTTGCGTCCGCTGCAGCATCGCTCTGATCCTTCACCGATTCGGGTGAATCGACAAGAATCTGCGTGAACTCCTCATTCTTTGCGAGTCCCTTCAAGTCATAGGCCCACAAACGCGTCTGAGCTTTGAAGTGCAGTGTCTTGGTCAACCCGGTCTTCAGATTTGCTTCTTCCACATAGACGTAAGCCGGAAGCCATGTTCCCGGCCTCATGTTCAGGCGCCAACTGTCGAAATGGAAAAAGAAATTGACCTTGGGTTGCGGATAATACGAGCCGTTGAATCGAACGATGTTATATCCTTGATCCTCTACCCAGATCCTGCCGAGAAATCGAACGGACTTCTCTCCTTCTCGCGGCTGAACATCGATCACCAGGCAACGTACTTCACCGAGAAATTCGCGCCGAACGAAGTTGAACTTGTAATACCTCTTTTGGAAATCGCTATCCACAACCACCATTTGCGCGAATCCCAACGGAAGGTAGTGCAGTGAATAAACTCCGGTGAGCTTCGTCAGCATGCGGTGTCCGAAGCCGGGTTGGCCGACGAACGACGTATCTTCCGGTCCGTCTGTCATATCGAGACGCCCGAGGAAATACTGATCCCTGACCGGTGTCGTCTCGCCGTTGGCGTCTGTCTTCAAATCCTGCAAATACGTCTCCACCAATGGATGCATATGGCGCATTTGCGCCATGAAGAAATGTTCGCGTTCCACCACACGATCCATCACATCGTTCAGCGTCAAAGCTGGACCCGACGTTCCTTCCGAAGTCGGCGGATTGGGGCCCGGCGATGTTTGCTTCGCATCGGCCGCAGCAGCCGGAGGATTAGAGGAAGGAGCCTGACCCCAAGCCCCGAGACCGCAGGTCAGAAACAGAAAACTGAACGATAGCGTCGAACCGAACCGAAGCATTCGCATACAAACCTTCTGGAGTTGCCTAAGCTAATTGGAAAACAATGTGTACGACAGCCTTTGAGTCTGAGGGTTGACCGTCCCTGAGCGCCGGCTTGAATCGAATCTGTTCTGCCGCTCGAACGGCGGAGTCGTCCAGACCGTGCCCCAATCCTTTTACGACTTTTAACACACGCAGCCTGCCTGTCGCTTCAAATACGACTTCCAGAAGCACCTCGCCCTCAATCCGCTTGGCGCGGGCTTCTTCGGTATAGAGAGGATTTGGCTTTGAAACGATCTCCGCCGGAGTCATTCTTGTCGCAGACTCCATAGGACGAGACTGAACCGTCGGCGAAGCAGCAACATCTCCATTTCCAAATCCCGCCTGATGCACCGCCTCCGTTGACGCAGACCGAGGGCTCGTCGTCGCAACACCGCTGCCAAATCCGCCGCTGGCAACTACGCCCTTCGCTCCGGCGGATCCATCGGTCCCGTTACCGGAGCCCGGCCCAACCGGCATATCGAACCCACCTGACTGCGCGATGTTTACCGCGCGAGTCTGCACCGTTTTCGCGGGAACACCGTTTGGATCTCCGAAGCCGCCAGTTTGTACTTGTTCCATAGGCTTCTGGATTGTCTGCGGCGCCGAACTACCCGTCGAGAATACATTCGTTCTCACAACCTGTTTCGGAATCGCAGGCACAACCGGAGTCGGCACATCCAGCTTCTTCGCTGCGATCTTGACCTCTGGTACAGGTGCGTCTTCGACTTTTGGTTTAGGCTGGGGCTGAGGCGCAGCCAGACGCAGCGCATTTGGTGGAGAATCAACCGGGTCCAGCTTTGCCTGCAAGATCGGCTCTTTCAATCGCCGCTGCGGTTCGTGACCCTCTGGCACCGGCGTCGGCACCAGCGCAATCGCATGGTAATCCTTCTTCGAATCCACGATTTGCGGTGTCAGGATTGGCACCCAAAAGAAAACCGCGATCAGCGTGGCCTGCACGCCGTAGCTCAGAACAAACTCTGACCATGGAGCTCTCCACTTCGGGAGAGTAGAAAACAACGCAGAACCTTCAGCGTACGGCCGAGTCATGTCCCTCACAGCTGTAGTGTCCTAACCCGAATACTAGCCCAAAAGTTGCCGTTTGCTAGTTGGATTGCGGGGAACCCCTGGGAGGCAGGATTCTGCGCAAAATGCTAATCCGCACAACTCCTAAGCACGACACAGGCCATTCCGGTCCTTGCGCTTCAAGGAACCATCCTCAGAAGCTTCAATGACTTACAGCCTTATGCGGACAGCTGCCACATGATCTCTAAAGCCCTGGCGAAAATCTACACGCCGGACTGACAGATTTCCCCCGTCAAAATTGACGGATACTCGGCAGTACAGAAACTCAGCACCGGACTATTTTGGAACTTTCTATACCGCGGGTTGCATTCCGCGTGTCAACCACCAACTGCGATTCCTGAACGATTCGCCGATAGTCGTAATCGGAGTGATCGGTAACGATCAGCACGCAGTCGTATTGCCCCAAATCGTTCAGATCGGCGCACTTCATCTGCAGGTCATACTTTCGGCCTTTCCCAATGAAGGGGAAATACGGATCGTGGTAGCTGACCTGCGCTCCATCCTTTTGCAGCAATTCGATAATTGTCAGAGAAGGCGACTCGCGCAAATCATCGATGTCTTTTTTGTACGCGACGCCAAGCACAAGCACACGAGCTCCATTCACCGATTTCTTCTGGGTATTAAGCGCGCTAGCTACTGAGGCGAGCACATGGTAGGGCATGTTCGTATTGATCTCACCGGCTAGCTCAATGAACCGCGTTCGGAAGTCGCACTCCTTCGCTTTCCACGACAAATAAAACGGATCCACTGGAATGCAGTGTCCACCGAGTCCAGGTCCCGGGTAAAACGGGTGGAAGCCGAAGGGCTTGGTCGATGCCGCTTCAATCACTTCCCAGATATCGATGCCCATCCGAAGCGACAGTAATTTCAACTCATTCACCAGCGCGATGTTCACGCAGCGATAAATGTTCTCGAGCAGCTTGGTCATCTCCGCGGCCGCGGGAGATGAAACCGGGACCGTGCGGTTGAAAATCGAACCATACAACGCGGCCGCCAGTTCCGATGCCTGTGCGTTCAATCCACCGACTACCTTCGGGATATCGCGTCGCGCAACTGTAGTATTTCCTGGATCTTCTCGCTCGGGCGAGAACGCTACAAAAAATTCATTTCCAGTAAGCGCCTCGTTGCGCGCGGCTTTAAGACCAAGTTTGTTCTCCTTCTCCAGGATCGGAATCATCACTTCTTCCGTCGTTCCGGGATATGTCGTGCTCTCCAGCACCACTAATTGTCCGGCGCGCAGATGTGGAGCGATCGAATGCGTCGTATTCGTAATGAAGCTCAAATCCGGTTCGTGGTATTCATTCAAAGGAGTGGGAACGCAAATGATGATGGCATCCATCTCCGACAATACCGAGTAATCGGAAGTCGCTGAGAAACCATGCGTTTTAGCTGCCTGAATTTCTTCGGTCGCAATCCGAAAGATGTAAGACCCACCTTTCGCCAAGGTATCTACTTTTCGCGCATCGATATCGAATCCGGTCACACGGAAGTTCTGCTCACTGTAAAGCAGAGCGAGTGGTAATCCGACGTACCCCAGCCCGATGATGCCCACGCGGGCTTCCCGCTGCTGGATCTTTGTCTTGAGTTGATCAACCGACACATCTGCGGGAGAGGAAGTCGTCATGGGAATCTCCGGAACAACGGCGAGATGAACAACCTGAAGCGCAATTTTAGCATGCAGACGCGGGTTGGCTTCGCGTGCAAAAGTCTGAAGTGGCCGCAAATGCCCAAATTGGGATAGCTTAAGAACGCCTTCTTTTTCATGAATATTTCATGAATACTGCCATCCGAAAAAGAACTTGGGTGCTCATTCTGATCGTGCTCGCCGGCCTGACACTATTTGTGCGCAACGCCGGACAGCTTCTCGTCATCGACGCTCCCGAACCTTCCGACGTCATCGTTGTGTTGGCTGGTGAGACTGATCGCCGTCCCGCGCATGCGGTGGAACTTTTGAGTAAAGGGCTAGCTCCGCGCGTGGTAATTGATGTTCCTGCCCAGACAAAGGTTTACGACACGATGCAAATCGACATTGCGGAACGATATATCCAAAGCCTGCCGCAGGCTTCCGCCATCAGCATTTGCCCGATTTGGGGACTTTCGACTCGGGCCGAGGCGCACGATGTCGCGAACTGTCTTGCCACTCAGCCCATCCGGCGTGTGCTTATTGTCACTTCGGATTTTCACACCTACCGAGCGCTGAGCATTTTTCGCCATGAACTGCGCGGGAAGTCATTCTCAACCGGAGCGGCCCACGACGACGCACAATTCGGCACTCGCTGGTGGACTCACCGTCAGTGGGCCAAGACTTTTCTTGATGAATGGATTCGTCTGTTCTGGTGGAGCGCAGTAGAACGCTGGCACGACTAAGCCCGTGTGGCGCGGGCGCCCCGCCCGCGAACTGTAAAGGGAGACACTAAAGGTGGGGTTCATGAACCAAGACAACTACGAAATTGTGTAAACCGGTGACTCGACTTCCTCGTCCCACCACACCCCGAGTTCGTCAACCTGCAATTTCTTCTCGAACTTGATACCGAGCCTCCTCAACCACCTCCGCCGAATGGACCCCACCGGTCATGTGGTCAGTCCAATTCAAACGAACGATATGTTTATGCTTGATTCGGGAAATGCGCTCAGTGACCAGGATCACAGGTGAAAATGATGCCACGGGCTACTCGTTGCGAAGAAGAGGACAAATTCCGCGGGGGCAGGAGCAACCATCTTATTTAGTATGTGCTGACTTCCACGCTAGCCAACTTCGTCCGTGGACGCATTTTCGCCCCAGCAAACGCATAGACTGCCACAACTGCATAGGCCGCCAACGGCACCAGATAGGCGATCGCGATGCTGCGTCCTTCGGCGATCAGCCCCATGATTGGAGTCAGAACCGCACCGCCCACGATCGCCATCACGAGCAATGATCCGCCGATCTTCGTATTCGGCCCCAATTCTTTCAAACCCAGAGCAAAGATCGTCGGGAACATTACCGACATGAAGAAGCTTGTGAGAAACACCGCCCACAGCCCGATCCACCCGGGCCTTGCAACACCGATGCAGAGCAATACCACGTTCGTGACGGCATAGACGCCCAACAACTTGCTCGGCTCGAGAAACTTCATTAGATACGCCGAACCGAACCGTCCGATCCCAAACGCGGCCAGTGTCCCTGTCAGAAAATACCCGGCGATCTTTTCCGGCTGATGCGTGAACTCCTGCACATACTGAATGAAGTAGCTCCACGTTCCGACCTGCGCGCCTACATACATAAACTGCGCAAACACTGCCAGCAAAAAATGCGGATACTGCAGCAGGTCACGAAATCGTCCGTGATCTTCTTTGCTGTTTTCATGCTCGCTTTGTATCGCAGGAAACTTCGTTCGCAGAATCAGAATGGCCCAGAAAATTGCGACACTTCCCAAAAATAGGTACGGCTTCACCACCCGCAACTTTTCCGATCGCAGGTACGCCTCATAAAGATGTTGCGCCTGCATTGATTGGATCTGCGTTGAGCTCAACTCTACTCCCGAGAAAATAAAGACCGTGCCGATCAGGACTCCGCTGATCGACCCCAGGGGATTAAACGCTTGCGAAAAGTTCAGTCGGCGTTCGGAGCTATCCGGATCACCCAATTGCGCGATGAAAGGATTGGCTGCTGTCTCCAGAAAGGACAGTCCGCTCGCAATCACAAAAAGCGCCATCAGGAAGAACGCATATCTCCCTGACAACGCCGCTGGAATCGCCAACAGAAAATAGCCCATGTAAAACGCCGACTGCACCAGACCAGCCTGAAATCGACTGATCGAAAACGATTTCATGAACTGGCGGATCAGCACATCGTTCAAATTGTTCGGAATGCCCCACAGATAAAACAGCGCGGTCACAAGAATAAAGACGGTGATGTGCCCCGCAGGAAAAAGCCCGTGTTCCGTTTTGCTGCCACTTGATGGCATACGTTAGCCCCGTGTTGTAACTGAAAAGTAGCTTGACTCCGCCACGCAACCTACAATCGCAACCGAATCCTCAGCGCACTCTGCGAGTCCTCAGCGTTCTCAGCGGTTAGATCTTTTGATCTCACCCTTCAAGCTTAAAAATCCGCTCCATCCGCAACCACTTCTCTCCCGGCCTCGCCTGAGGCAACGCCTGCTGAAACTTCCACATCAACTGCTCCCACTCCTGCACCTTGGGATTCGCTCGATCCGCCTTCGCCTTCTTCTCAAATGAAAACGCATCGTTCACTTCCATGACCATGAACATGCGGGTACCCAGCAGATAGATCTCCATGTCCTCGATCCCCGATTCGCGGATACTCTCCGTGATCTCAGGCCAGATATTCTCGTGATACTTCTTGTACTCCGCAATGAGTTGCGGATCGTCCTTCAAATCTAATGTCAGGCAAAAGCGCCGACTCATTTTTCGTTTCTCCAATAAGAATGGATCATACCTAGAAGGATCTGGGATTTGACCCGAAGCGCGTTAGTTCCCCAACGCAACCCAAGCTGCGTCTTTCTTCGACGACTCAATCGCGGCTGAAATGAATCGCATCTCCGCCACTCCATCTTCGACGCCGGGCACCAGCAGCGACGCAGCCTTCGTTTCCCTGCCCTCGATCTTCGCCGCGATCTGCTCGGCCAGATCGGTATACAACTGCGCAAACGCTTCCAAGTATCCCTCTGGATGTCCCGACGGAATCCGACTCGCATGTGCCGCCACTGGCATTGCCGCCGGCCCAGCCCGCCGGATCAGCATCGGAGCCTTGCCCAGCGGTCGGAACGAAAGATAATTCGGATCTTCCTGCCCCCACTCCAGCCCAGCCTTCTCTCCGTAGACTCTCAACCGCAGATTGTTCTCATTCCCAGTAGCAACCTGGCTCGACCACAGCATCCCGCGGACGCCCTTATCAAAACGCAGCAGCATCTGCACGTTGTCATCGACTCGTCGCCCTGGGACGAATGTCGAGAGTTCTGCCGCGATTCGTTCGCAACGCAGGCCCGTGACGAACTCCGTCAGATTGAACGCATGCGTGCCGATGTCTCCCAGGCATCCGGCCTGCCCGCTCTGCGCCGGATCCGTTCTCCACACAGCCTGCTTCTGGCCAGTCTTCTCGAGCGGCGTGGCCAGCCAATCCTGCACATACTCCACATTCACGACGCGAATCGAACCGAGTTCCCCGTCCGCGATCATCTGACGCGCCTGCCGCACCATCGGATATCCCGTGTAGTTATGCGTTAATCCAAATACCAATCCGGTGCGCTTCACGATCTTTGCCAGGTCCATTGAGTCGGCCACGGTTGTGGTCACAGGCTTGTCGCAGATCACATGGATGCCAGCTTCCAAGAACGCCTTCGCAGCCGGATAGTGCACATCATTCGGAGTCACGATTGCGACCGCATCGATTCCGTCTTCACGCTTGGCCTCGGCCGTCGCCATCTGCCGGAAGTCTGCGTAGCAACGCTCCGGCGCAATACGCAACTCGTGCGCACCCGCGCGGCCTCGCTCCGCATTCGACGACAACGCTCCCGCTACGAGTTCATACCGATCATCCATCCGCGCGGCAATGCGGTGCACCGCGCCGATGAATGCTCCCGGCCCGCCCCCCACCATTCCCAGCCGCAGCCGCCGATTCAACGTACCTTTCGCAGACATGATTTCGAAGAGCCCTCCCCGCCGTCGTTATGAATTCCCGCGAGCGCGCCACAGCCGCGCCCATTTTGATCCCGGCAATTCTACTTGGTGCGGCGAACTCAGCGTAAGATTTACGGAATTATCTTTTGCCAAGGACTCGATGAGCGCGCTGGGAACTTATTACCTTCGAAAGGAGTACCGCGCGGCACGGATCGATCGGGTCCCACCCTGGGTTCCTCTGGTACAGGAAACCGCTATTGATTGAATGACGAAGGCTCTAGTGAAAGAGGGCACAGATGTGCCAACGTCATGCCAAACCACCGCCATCGACCACGAGACAGGCGCCAGTGATCCACCGCGCCATATCGCTCGCCAGAAACAGCACGGCATCCGCTACGTCTTCAGGAGTACCGACGCGTCCCAGCGGTCGATTCGCCGCTTCTTTCAGGAACTCCCCGCGCTCAGTTCCGAGTTGCTGGCACTCAGCAGTCAGCATCGGCGTTTCCACGTCGCCCGGACAAACGCAGTTGACGCGAATGTTGTTCTTTCCGTAGTCGATCGCCATCGCTCGCGTCAGGTTCAGGACGCCCGCCTTCGCAGCGCAATAGGCCGCAGCTTTCGGTCCACCCTTCAAAGACCATCCTGAGCCTGTGTTGATGATGGCGCCCCGCCCTCGGTGAATCATGTGAGGCAAGACCTCGTGAGACAGTAGATACACTCCCTTCAGCGTTACGTCGAGAACAGCGTCCCACTCGTCCTCATTCAAAGCGACAATGTCTTTGCGGACGATGATGCCGGCGTTGTTGCACAAGATGTCGATTTGTCCAAAGGCCGCAATTGTCTGCTCGATCGCACGTCGACAATCCTCGCGAGAAGTCACGTCGCAAGCCAATGCCAGAGCTTTTCCACCATCCTTAGAAATAGAATCGGCCGTTACCGCGGCTGCTTGTTGATTCTTGTCAAGAACAACGACTGCACAACCCATCTCGGCCAGGCGTCGCGCAATGCCTCTCCCAATTCCCGACGCTCCTCCCGTCACGATAGCGACTCTGCTCTCGAGCGACAACGACCGCACAGCCGCGTCTGCGATTTTCAATTGGCTCATCGATTTCCTTCGAACGCAGTAAGAGCTTGATCGAGTGCCTTCAGCGTGAATTCCACATCCTCATGGGTATGCGCGAAGGTAGCAATCGAATGCAGCCCCGCAGCCGGACTCGTGTACACACCAAACTCAAACAGTTTGTGCGATAGCTTCTGGTACGCCGCTCGATCCACGAGGCTGCAGAATTCGCGCGCATCACGAATCCTCGCCGCCTTCGCAAACATGATCTGAAACATCGGACCGACTCGCTGCACGATTGCGGGGATCCTCCTCCGCTCGAACACTTGCTCAATTCCGGCACAGAGCTGATCGGCAATCGACCACATGTGCCGGAACCCCGCGCCGCCATCGCGGCTGAGCTTTCGCAAACTCGCCCGGGCAGCGTGCAATCCAATTCGCGAGGCATTATGCGTTCCGTAGTGCAACACTCCGCCCCAAGCGAGCTTGCTCATGATATCTTTTCGTCCGACAAATGCCGCCACGGGCAAACCACACCCCAGCGCCTTGCCGAACGTCGCAATATCCGGACTCAGTTTGTAATATTCCTGACAGCCTCCGGGGGCGATGCGAAACCCAGTTACGGTTTCGTCCAGAATGAAAAGGATGCCGTTCTTTCGGGCCAACTCCTGCAAACCCTGCAGGTATCCATTCTCCGGAGGGATCACACCCATATTCGCCATGATCCCTTCCGTGATGATCGCAGCAATCTGGCCGCGATCATTCTCGATGGCGCGCTCGAGGGCAGGCAGATCATTCCAGGGGACCACGATCGTGTCGTCAAGAGCCGTTCGATTCAGGCCCGAGCTGTCGGGGACCTTC
>Ga0126381_100010252_pt1 | contig 10546 bp, 7 predicted proteins | sample PanSoiMetPlot_28_FD_96465 | JGI IMG/M metagenome (GOLD analysis project Ga0126381, IMG submission 96465) | Tropical forest soil microbial communities from Panama - MetaG Plot_28 | ecosystem: Environmental > Terrestrial > Soil > Tropical forest > Bulk soil | place: Panama | collected 2016-02-17 | reverse complement strand
GGAGAAAGCCTAAAGATGAATCCCAGGGGCAGCAGCCAGCGCAGCAACAGCAGAAAAAACACCACTTCCTGTTCTTCTAAATCGCTGGCTAGCTTCCTCCTAATTCATCATGCTCGACAAAGTTAAACAATTTCTCGGCCTATCAAATCGAAAGACGGGCAATCACCTGGTAATCAGTTGCGAAAAACTTGAGCGGCGCGTTGCTCTGCTCGAAGACGGTATACTGGAAGAATACAACATCGAAAGAGACACCGACCGGAACATAGTCGGCAGCATCTTTAAGGGCAAAGTAAAGAATATCGAACATGGATTAAAAGCCATGTTCGTTGACATCGGCTTTGAAAAGAATGCGTTCCTTCATTTCTGGGATGCGCTGCCCGGACTGGACAGCGGCGTGGAAGAAGTCAATCGGGCGAGAGAACGCAAATCGAAAAAAAGGATCACGGCGAAAGATGTGCCGGAGATCTATCCCGTCGGCTCTGAAGTCATGGTGCAAGTGACCAAAGGCCCCATCAGCAACAAAGGGCCGCGGATCACAACCAATATCAGCCTCGCGGGACGCTACCTCGTTCTTATGCCGCACAATGATCAGAGCGGCATCTCACGCAAAATTGAAGATCCTAAAGAGCGCGAGCGGCTGCGCACAATATTGCAAAAACTTGATATTCCGGAAGGGATGGGCGTCATCATCCGAACCATCGGTGAAGGACAACGCGCGCGTTACTTCGTACGCGACCTCGGCTTACTAATAGAACAGTGGCGCCAGGTAGAAGAGGCTTTTAAAACCAAACCGGCGGCGACCGTTCTGTTCCAGGAGCCTGATCTCGTCGAAAGAACCGTCCGCGACTTTCTTACTGAAGACATCAATGTGGTCTCCTGCGACGATGAATCAGCTGTTGAGCGAATGCAGAATCTCGTCGGCCAAATCTCGAAGCGGTCGAAAAAGAGAATTTTTTTCTACAACGAATCGGCTCCTATTTTCGACAAGTTTAACGTTCAGAAACAAATCGACGACGCGTTCCATCGGCAAGTCTGGCTGCGATGCGGCGGCTACATCGTTATCGACGAAACGGAGGCCCTCATCGCGATCGATGTAAACACGGGACGCAACAAGGGAGCCAGAGATGTGGAGAAGACAATTCTCCAGACGAACCTCGAAGCCGCGGATGAAATCGCCCGGCAACTTCGTCTTCGTAACATCGGGGGGCTCATCATCAGCGATTTCATCGACATGAAAAACCGGAAGGACCAGCAGTTGGTTTACAACCGGATGAAGGAACGTTTGAAAAGAGACAAGGCAAAAACGCACGTCTTACCGATCTCGCCGCTCGGCCTGATGGAAATGACTCGTCAACGGGCGCAGGAAAGCCTGACCGGATCGATGTTCGTTACATGCCCTTACTGCAGTGGAAGAGCCGTCGTCAAAAGCCCGATGACGATGAGCGTCGAGCTTCAGCGCGCTCTCCATTCTTTGATGCGCCAAAATCCCGGAGTCCACGATGTCCGTGTTATTGTAAACCCGGAGGTCTTGAATCGTCTGAAAACTGAGGATGAAGAACTGCTTGTCGAAATCGAACGCAAATACGAAGGACGGCTAACCTTTCGGTCGGACCCTACCTATCACCACGAAAAGTTCCTTATTCTTGACGGTACGAACAATCAGGAATTGCGGGGTTAGCCCGAAAATCTCCCGAGCCAAAGCGCTCGGGAGATTTTCGCGCTCTAGAGCCGCCCGGGAGGCGGCTCCGGAGAAAGATAGGAATTAAGTGCGGGGCTGCTTCCACGTTTGGTAGCGTCGATTCTGGCGCGGTCGAGTTAGGTTCAGCCGTGACTGTTTTCCGACCTTTTCGGGTGTCATCCCTGAAAGCCTCAGAAGCGGCCCAAGACCCTGTTTCAGGCGTTTAAAAATCCGATCTTCTCCTGGAGCCGCCTTCTGGACGGCTCGTAGCGCGAAAATCTCTCCCCGCGTCGGCCGGGTGAGATTTTCGCGCTAGCCTGCATCGATCACAAATTTCAGAAAATTTTGATTTAAAAGACTATCTGATCGATTCAGGCTCCGGCAGCAGAATCCGTCCGCGAGGCTACCGATTCTGCTGCTTTTTCGGAAAGAAATCTTCAAAACAGACTGTTTCCATTCCTCTTATTTAGAAATCTGCTCTTAAACGGGCGCGAAGCGGCTGTTTAAGAGCTCTCTAGCCCGCAATGAGCGCGTCGCGGCGGCTTCCGCGTGAATTTTTGCGGGCTAGTCCTCAACGCCCCGCAAAAGGTAGGCTGCCCCGGCACAGGTAAGCACCGATCCGATCGCAAGAAACAGCAGATCCCCGGCTATGTAGGCCAGGTCGGCATTATACAGATTCACGCTGCGAAATGCGCGACAGAAGTGCGTCAGCGGAAAGAGCTCAGAGCAGATTCGGACCGCGCGTGGAAGTTGCTCCAAAGGTGCAAAGGCGCCGGACAAAAGCAAAATTGGCAACAGAAAGAAAACCGAAATCTGGATCGCTTGCGTTTGGGTGCGTGAAAACGCCGAAATCAGCAATCCGAGGCCAAGCGAAAAAAGAAGGAACAAAAAACAAGTAACCGCAAGGAGTACTGGTTCATGAAACTTCACTCCAAAATGCAGGTTACCGACCGCGATCGTACTTGCGATCAGGAACAGCGAAATAACGAGATAGGGTAGCACTTTGCCAATCACAATTTCCGATCGGTGCAACGGGGTCACAAGAAGCTGGGACAGAGTGCCCACCTCGCGTTCCCGCGTGATAGCGCTGGCGATTAAAGTCACCGTCAAGAGTTGCAAAATCAGGCCAACGATCCCAGGCACGACGTAGTCGACGAACAACAGCTTCGGATTGTAGAGTGTTTCAGCTTTGATCTCCCATGGACTCATCATTGAACTGAATTCATGGCGAATTTCCTTTGGAAGATTTTTTCCAAGGTCGATAATTTCATCCGGAAGGTTTTCGATCAGATCGTCTCGGCGCGTGCTCTGATACTCACCAAGAAGTTCCTGGAAAATGCCTTGCACAGACGGCGCGGTATTTGTGTCTGTTCCGTCCAAGACCAGTCGAATAGCAAGTGGTGCCCCATTGCTCAATCCGGCACCCCAACCACGCGGGACGATGATTGCCGCCTGGACCCCCGCACGAAACAAATCAATCTGTCCATCTGGGTCGCCACGCCATGCTTTCCACAGAAAGGTGTCTTTCGCTTTGACTAGATCCAAAAACTGCATGCTCTCCTTGCTCTGATCAGCGTCCAAATACATCGCAGGAACATCGCGGAGCGTTGCGTTTTCAAAGGCATGTCCGAAGAGGAACGTAAAAAATGGAGGCAAAACCACCAAAAGGAACAGCACGCGTCTGTCCCTCCATACATGAATAAACTCCTTGTAGGCGATCGTCAGGATGGCGCTGGAGGAGATCATAGATGCAGTTCCGCTCCCACTGCTTCTTCCGCGCGAGAATTCATTTGATACCCCTGAGAATATGCGCGGAAAACATCCTCCATATCCGGTTCAACCCAGTTGAACCCAAGGAATCTCAGATTTGGGAATGGCCAGTGACTCTGCCAATCCCTCAATAGTGCATACGGATCCTCGGCATGCAGGCGGAGATTACCGCTACGAAGATCGACCGCATAGACCCTTGGCAATTTTCTGAGTTCAAACAACGCCGTCATAACCGGCTCGATCTGTACTTCCAGGAGATGCCCAGTAAGACTTTCTTTAAGATCGCGAGGGGATCCTTTGGCGATCAACCGGCCCTGGTCGATAAATCCGACATCGGTACAGCGTTCAGCTTCGTCCATGTAATGTGTCGTGACGAAAATCGTCGTACGATTCTGGCTTAGCTCGTAAAGGAGATCCCAGATTTGCTGGCGATGCGTTGGATCCAGCCCGGAAGTAGGTTCATCCAAAAACAACAGTGCCGGTTCATGAATCAAAGCACAAGCAATCGCAAGCAGTTGCTTGTAACCACCCGACAGGCTGCCTGCGCGCTCCGTACCGCGCAACTCCAGATCCATATCGCAAAGCACTTTCGCAATTCGTTCTTTTATTCTGGCCCGAGGAACCTTGTACGCCCCACAAAAGAAACGGAGGTTCTCATTGACGGTCAAATCCGGATATAGGCTGAACTTCTGAGGTACATAACCAAACCGCGATCGAATCCCAAATCGCTCTCTCCAGATATCCCGTCCACCAATCGTGGCCCTGCCGGATGTGGGCTTGGTCAGGCCGCAAAGCATTCGTATGGTGGTGGTCTTTCCGGCGCCATTGGCACCAAGAAATCCGAAGATCTCGCCGGCTCCGATTGCCATCGAGATTTTATCGGTGGCAATTTTTTTGCCAAATTTTTTCGAGAGATTCTTCAGGACGATGAGCGACTCAGACATGGAATTTCGGAGAGGTCCCAACGCTTTGCCAATCTCCTGGAGATCGATACCGCAAGTTGCACGGGGACGTCAAAACTTTGCTGACAGCCCGATGCGCGCAAAGGGTACGACATCTTCAGACAACACTTTTAAATTGTCTGCCCGAGGGTAATAGAACCTCCGATACGGAACACAGCCTCCTTCGATATCGAGGCTGACGTTTTTCGACAATTTCCAGGTCAGGCCGGCAGACGCTCTCAGCTCCCAGTACTCAAGAATTGCGTTATCGAGTTTGGGAATTCCTCTTGATTGTCCAAAATGCTGATCCATCCGATACGTCGTGTCGCGTATATCGGCTCCTGCAAAGAGCGTCACCTTGTCTGAGAGGAGATATTGAAGCTGGGGACGCGGTGCGATGCCCTCAAGTACCCATTTGCTGCTAATCTTCCAATGCACCCCAATGGCTGGATACAGGGGAAAATCGGCATTGACGTCGACCAAGGCGCCCGCGGTGAAGATCAGATCGGGACTCACAAAATAAGATCCGCCAATCTCGAACGGAACATTGAAGTCCTTGGAAGAAACATCCCGAAAGGTGCCATATAGACCGGGAAGAGCTTCGAGACGCAATAGGACCGCCGGAGATACCTGCCAATCCACACCCACAACGAGATTCACACCTTGAACCGCGTCTGGAATCGGGGCGGTCGGAGCAGGATCAAAAGAATACCCCTGCCATTGAACCCCTAGACGAAGCAGAGCTATATCGCGAATCTGTCTCGACACGACCAATCCGGCGGAACCGCTGATTTCCGTGATATCTCCGACGTTTTTTGATCCCCGCGTTGCTGTGCCTGTCGCAACAAAAGAGGATTCGCCTTCGAGCTCGTATGAGAATGGGGACAGGGAGGACGATTCCGTGAGAGGTCCTTGCGTTCCGAAATGAGCTTCTTGCGCTTGCAAAGACAGATTGCCCAGTAAACAGAAAGCAAAAATGGCGCAGCAAAATCGCCCCGGCGTGTTCGGTGCCCTGTCCCCGAAACACGCATGCTTCTCATTCGGCGGTTGCCGGGTCAGTTGGCCGTTTTTCAACGGTGCCCGAGGCGGACTGGCGGCTGTGACAATCATATCTGCATCGATCCCATAATCTAACGCCCGCCAGGTGTATCTCTGACAAAAGCCTTAACCTCTCTCTGAATCGTCCTCATCATCGCCGCCCCGGACCCGAGCCTTTCCACTCCGCGTAACTCACCAAGTTCCGACGCCGAAACCATGTCGACTCGCCAGACGAGCGTGGCGTCTTGATTCCCGACCTTCACCGGCCAGAGTTGGTAAAGGGTAACAACGGCGTAAACCCCGCCACTCGCATAATACAGGAGATCTGCCGCCTGCCAGCCGTCTCCCTCAGGCTTTCCGTAGCCGGCCGATAAACTCACGGCTGCAGTGCCGTCGGTGTCAAAAATTTGCCAGGTTTGGGACCCGCCTCCCCTTCCACCCCCGAGTGGAGAGGAAGAGATCACTGGACTGAAATGCGATCGAACATTGCCGTTTGCTCTGATCAAATTGGCAACTTCGCTATCGGCTCGTACCGTAGACCCTGTTGTCTCGTAAGGCGGGAGTGCACCCAACCCCCCCGATGCGAAGCTTTGAGCGCGTCCGGCAAGCACTTTGCTCCAAAACGCAACGACCGCGGGAGGCATCGCGCCTTCACCACCACCGCTGCCGGGAGCAAACATTTTTACCTCCGCATTGCTGAGCTGAAGTTTTGAAGCATCTCCAGGAAGCTTCATTGTCGCATCGACGAAACTCTTAACCGAGGAACCACCTCGGACTGATGCGAGATTCTGAAAATTGCCTCTGCCGGAAAAATCCTCCTGGGCAAAAACTTTCAGTTCGGGGTGCCGCGCTGGATTAAATTGCTGTTGCAGGGCGGCTGTTGTTTTGACGGGAGCCTTCACGATATAAGCAGTTTCTACCGATAAGCCACGTGAGTAGCCCATCGGCGCTCCCTTCGAAGCAAGTACATCACCATTGGCGAGTTTACCCAGATCAGCATCTTTAAAAACCGACAAAGACCTGAGCTCAGATATAGGATCGGCTCTGGCACTTAGCTCCAGAAGCGGCAACCAAACAGCGGCGGCTAGAAATGCCGTAAACACGCGAACGGTACCGCCACGCCATTCGAGCACGGGATTAACAGTTCTCAAAGCAAAGCGATGGTACTCTTGGCCCCTCCGAGCGTCAAGACGTAGAGACGCAGCGAAACCATAAGACCGAGACACTTTTTGACCGAAAAACTCGGCGTCAAATAAACACCTTGATTTTTTATTGGCGACTCTGTCGCTCTTCCCTATGTTCTTCCCGCCTTATGGACGCCGATCTGCAAGCAATGGTTGACGCCGGCAAACTCGACTCAAAAGCCGCCGCCGCGCTGGACAAGCTTAAACCGAACACATTTTGTCTGCATAAAAGCTGGGGTTTTGGTCGGGTCAATAGTTGGAACCTGTTCCTTAATCAGATCGTCGTTGATTTTCATGCCAAAAAAAATCATCTGATGCAATTGCGGTATGCAGCCGAGACGCTTCAGCCCCTGCCCGATCAACACATTTTCGTTCGCCGTGTCAACGAGCCCGATGCCTTGCGCACGCTGGCGGAGAAGGAAATTCCGAAGCTTATCGAACTCGTACTCGATAGCTTTGGGGCCAAGGTTACGCAGGATCAGATCCAGCGAGCACTCTCACCCGATATTGTGCCCGAGGAAGAATTCAAGAAGTGGTGGGACAATGCGAAAAAAGCTTTGCGCAAAGACGGCCGCTTTTCAGTTCCGGCCAAGAGGACAGAATCAATAACGCTACGGGATAAGTCCGTTTCCTTACTGGACGAGCTTGTCCAATCCTTCCAAAAATCCCGCCAGTTGAGAGAGCAACTGAATTTTCTCGATCAAATCGTGAAGAATCTCGATAACGAATCGGGGAAGGACACGGATTTACAACCTGTGGTTGCTCAAATCGAAGAGATCGCGTCCCGCAACCTCCGTCTCAACCCCTCCCAGGCTGTTGAACTCGTCATTTTCCGCGACGACCTCTGCGGGCGAATTCCCAGCTTGAAGAAAAATTCACCTTCACTTTCCGATTTGCTGAAAGAGCACGAACACAGGCTTGGAGAAATCGTTTCCCAGGTGGCTTCCAATAAGCAAAGACGGGTGTTGGTGGAATTTCCTCAAGCTTTCCCGGAAGACTGGGTATCACGCCTTTTGACGGTTTCACAGAACGCGGGTTTCCGCATTGTCGGGGAAATCGCCAAGCTTCTTGTCGAACGCGGAGAGACCGAAGAGCTTCGACAATCGCTTAACCGCGCAATCAAGGAGCACTCGATATCGTCGGATGCCTTGTATTGGCTGTGCAAAGAGCGGGGTGCGGGGGTTCTTGGAGATTTGCTTGATTTTGAGTTGATGACCTCCATCTTGAGCGCCCTGGAACGAGATCAATTTAACGAGAATCGACGAGGATCGAAACTGCAGGATTTGCTTATCGACGATAAAGATCTCGTGACAGATATCATGATCAATACGCCATTCGCTCAGGCCCGCGATGTGATGCGGCGCATGATGTTAACACCGGCATTTGAAGAGCTGAACAAACGGTCTCTTATGGCCAGAATGATAAAGGTCCACCCGGATCTCCAATCAATGCTCACGGGCGATTCCGAAGAAAAAGCCGAGGCGCTGGTGGTCTCCTGGTCAAGCCTCCAGAAACGGAAAGAAGAGTACGACGATCTCATTTCGAAAAGGATTCCCGAAAATACCAAAGAGATTGCTGTCGCTCGTTCGTACGGAGATTTACGCGAGAATTTTGAATACAAAGCCGCGAAAGAAATGCAGACCGTGTTAATGCGGCGGAAAGCTGAGCTTGAACAGATGCTGGAAAGAGCCCGGGGGTCAAATTTCGAGAACGCGGACACCTCTCAAGTCTCCATAGGAACGAAAGTCACTGTCATCGACTGCGAATCCGGCGAGACCATGGAGTTCAAGATTCTTGGCGCATGGGACAGCGCTCCCGAACAACAGATTATTTCCTATCAGACTGCGATTGGGCAGGCGCTTCTTGGCAAAAAGATTGGCCACTCAACTGAATTACCGACGGAAACTGCTTCGCGGCAAGTAGAGATAGTAAACATCGAGGCATGCGCGATACCCGAATCTCGCGCTCTGCAGGCCGTCAGCTGAGCGAAGGATTTTGGTGTCCTGTCCCCGAAATAAGCATATCTTTCGTTGCGATCAAAATGGGCCGTCGGCAAGGCGCGAGGAGGGCGCATATCTAAATTGATACGCAACCGACGAGCAACGCAGCCGCCGGCCGATTTTCATCGCAACCCTCTGGGCCGCGGCCAGTTGGCCGTTTTTCCGCGTTGCTCGCTCCTCACATATCGATTTCAGATATGCCCGTCGCTCGCGCCTTGAAAAACAGCCAACTGACCTGCGGCGAAAGGCATGCTTATTTTGGGGACAGGACACTAGATCATGAGTCTTGCGACTTAGGCCCGATTCAGGGTAGAGTTTGTTATGTCGCTAACAATCATTTCTGATGTCAGAGCCCGACAGGTCCTCGATTCTCGAGGCAATCCGACAGTGGAGGTCGACGTAGAGTTAACCAGCGGCGCGGTAGGTCGCGCCATCGTTCCAAGCGGTGCAAGCACCGGGGAACACGAAGCCTGGGAGCTCCGAGACGGCGAAAAAGACAAGTACCTCGGCAAAGCAGTCACCAAGGCTGTTCAAAACGTCGAGGAAAAGATAGCCGACGCAATCGTTGGAATGGATGCGCTCGATCAGATTTCGATCGACAGCACGATGATCGCGCTGGATGGTACCCCTAACAAAAAGGAACTGGGCGCCAACGCGATTCTTGGAGCGTCGCTCGCCGTAGCTCATGCGGCGGCAACCCAACTTGATCTTCCGCTGTTTCGTTACCTGGGTGGCCCTAACGCAAAAGTGTTGCCGGTTCCGATGATGAATATCATTAACGGGGGAGCCCACTCCGACGCACCGATCGATTTCCAGGAATTCATGATCATGCCGAAGGGCGCGCCTACATTCTCCGAAGCGCTTCGTTATGGAGCTGAGATATTCCATGCCCTGAAGAGCGTTTTGAAAGCACGCGGACTTTCAACAGCCGTAGGAGATGAAGGAGGTTTCGCCCCAAATCTCAATGGTGTCCAGGACACTCTCGACACGATTTCCAAGGCAGTGGAGAAGGCAGGGTACAGACTGGGCGAAGATATCTTTTTTGCTCTCGATGCCGCCTCAAGTGAGTTCTACGACGCCTCATCAGACATTTATGTTTTCAAAAAATCGGACGGCTCAAAGAAAACGGCCGATGAGCTTGTCACATTTTATAAGGAGCTCTGCTCGAAATATCCGATTATCTCAATTGAAGATGGCTGTTCCGAAAACGATTGGACCGGTTGGAAGAAGCTGACTGAAACCCTTGGTGCTAAGGTGCAATTGGTTGGCGATGATCTATTCGTAACAAATGTGAAATTTTTGCGAAAGGGCATCGATGAGGGAGTGGCCAATTCTATTCTGGTAAAGGTTAACCAGATCGGTTCGCTCACGGAGACCTTGGACGCGATCGAATTGGCAAAAGAGAATCGTTACACCGCGGTGGTCAGCCACCGTTCGGGGGAAAGCGAGGACACAACCATTGCAGACATCGCCGTTGCGACTAATGCGGGACAGATCAAGACCGGATCACTGTCGCGGACCGATCGCATCGCAAAATACAATCAACTTCTGCGTATCGAGGAAGAACTTGGTGACAACGCCCAGTATGGAGGTAAGATGCGTTAAGCGGTCGTTCATTTCCGCTCACGATGAGTTTCGATCAACCAAGAGATGATTGGATTCGTTCATTCCTGAACCGAATTGTTTATCTTCTTATCATAATTGCCGCGTTCATCTTGCTAATCTGCTGGTTCTTGCCTTTGGTCAAAGAACAACAGCGGCAACAGCGCGCTCTTCAAGCCTTGAAGCAACAGGTTGAGCAAGAGCGCGCGAAATACAATAAGGAGAGTAAAAAGCTTACCCTGCTTGAAAACGATCCGGCTTACACCGAATTGTTGGCGCGCGATAAGCTCGATATGATGAAACCGGGCGAAACCATTTTTCGTATGGATCAAG
>Ga0126381_100010251_pt1 | contig 10546 bp, 23 predicted proteins | sample PanSoiMetPlot_28_FD_96465 | JGI IMG/M metagenome (GOLD analysis project Ga0126381, IMG submission 96465) | Tropical forest soil microbial communities from Panama - MetaG Plot_28 | ecosystem: Environmental > Terrestrial > Soil > Tropical forest > Bulk soil | place: Panama | collected 2016-02-17 | reverse complement strand
TAGGGCGGCCCTTGCGAGCTTGCGCGAGGCCGCGATCACTTGCGTTGTGCCGCCGCCCCGCGAACCCTTGGTCCCCAAGAGATACAGCGCGACGACCAAGATAAACAGCCCGATAAAGATCACGAAGCCCCGCTTTACGAGGTCGGTGACCCATTGGAAAAACTTGCCGGCTTCGGCGGCGCCACCGCTCATATCGGCGGCGGGGTTGTCCGGAGTCACCGCGTCCGGGTTGCCGCTTTCCATACCGGGCTCGTCGAACGGCAATCCCTGCGCGCCCGGGTCCTGCGGGAAATCGCCGGGCGGGCTCAGACCGGGTCCGCCGGCCGGAAACGTATCGGGCACGCTACTGGGCGCGATGTCGGGGCCGCCGCTCGTTGTGGGGAACGCATCGGGCGGGGATGCACCGCCGCCAAGCAGGGGCTCGCCGGTCGGTGTGAAGGTCGATGTCGTGTCGCCAAACTGGGTTTGCGGCCCAAAGCCAAAGTTGGGCGCGGCGGCGGTTTGCGGCGAGTAGAGACCGGGCGTGTTTGGGTCCGGGGCGGTAAAATCCCCTGTGCCGAAGCTTGGGGTTCCGGTCGGTTCCGCTGACGGCGTGAACTCTGGACCAAACTGCTGTTGCCCGACCGGAACCACTTGGATGCCGCCGCCCGACGGCGCGAATATGTTGGTATTGGGCGGCAAGTCGGCGCCGGCATAGCTTGGGTATAGGTCGTTACCGGGGACGACGCCGTGGGGCGGTTCGACAATCGATCCTAGAGCGGCGTTTGGATTGACGTAGCCAGGCGCCGTTTCGTTTGCACCAATGCCAAACGAACTAAATGGAATGTTTGTAGTGGTGAACTGCGTTCCGCTGGCGTCGACTTGCGTAAGATAGGGACCGCGAAAGTATGACGAGGGCACGTCTTGGGTGAATATCTGTCCTACGCTTGGCCCTTCGATGGCGGTATTTGCCGGCACGGCACCGATGTTGACGCCTATCTGCGGCGTTTCGCCTACCATGCCGGTTGTGAAAGGGTCGAGCGGACCTGTCCCGCCGGTCGTTGCCAGCGGGTTGACCACAATGTTGGGTCTGACAACGGTGACCGCCATTTACAATCAGCCCTTGATTGTTGCGCCCCGCGAGCCCGGCATGAAATTGGCGAATAGCTGTTGCGGGGTCGTGGCAAACCCCGGCAAGGCTCGCTGAAAGATGCGCTGACCTCGCAAGACGCCTTGCGCTCGCTGGGTCGCGTGAAGCGGCTTTTGGGTCACATTGACCGTGCTCGCGGCCCCGTAGGGTCGAATGCTGCGATCCGGCATACCGTATACAAATCCGCTTGGCCCCGGGACGTTTGTCGAGCTTGGGAGGTTGAGCCCGTGGGAACCAGAAGCCAAGCGGTGGCTCGACGGCGCGAGCGCAATGTTTGTGACGAAGCTAGGCATTGGTGTTTCTCCCTAGACGGCGCTGGTGCCGCGCAACCCCGACGGAATGGTATTTGACACAGGCGATCTCACATTGGCGGCGTTGGGCAATGGCCCGCAGGCATTGCAAGTAATGCCGGCGCCGGGCTGGGTTTGCGTCGGCGGCTGCATTGTGTTGATCACGGGCGGCCCCATATTGTAGATGCCCGGCGCATTGTAGAGCAACCAACTTGGTCCTGCTCCCGTGTCCGCGACCGCCGCCAAGCTTGCTGCCATTGCTGGCGGGGTTGCCGGGACGGTTCCGGCCGGCGCGGTTGCGTCTGCGATGTCGCCGCTTGTGAGCATGCCGCTTTCTCTAACAAATTGCCAGATGACATACGCGACCAGCGCGAGCAGCGCGACCATGGCAATGGTTCGTTCAGTCTTGGTCATGTCCATTGTCGAAGCTCGCTTCCGCGTTTCTTAGTCCTTATCATCGCATTCATCCTGCAAGGCGCGTTGCACCGTGGGACATTCCTCGACCACGGCGATGAACTTGCCGTCAAGCGTCAACACTTGGCATTTGACGTGTTTTGAAAAATGCTTGCTGCCGTCGGCTACCGGCCCTCGCAGCGCCACGACCTTGTCAGGCACCACGGCGAGGAAATTGCCGTCGGGCAACGTCAGATTGATCATGTCGACCATAGTGTTTCTCGCTGGGGCTAGCCCCTTGTCGCGCCCCCTAGCCCAGTGATGTTAGAGACAACCTGTTGCTGCTCGACACTGGCGATGTTTTGCAGGCCCAGGACCTCGTTCATGTTGATTTGAGCCTGTTGCACTTGCGAACTGTAGAGTTGGGCGTTGTTATTGTAATTGTACCAATTGGCTTGGTTCTGCACATCGAGAGCATGGGTTGCGATTTGGTTTGCCCCGGCTATCTGTTGCGCCCCGAGATTGTACATGTAGGCATTTTGCTGGTTCTGCACCGCCATCCCGTATTGATAGTCTTGCGATTGCAGCGACGCCTGTATCTGTTGCGTCTGCTGATTTTGTTGGTTCAAGTTGGCATACAAGCCGGCCATCGTTTGCGTATTCGTGATCGACGCATTGTCCGCCGCGAGTTGCACCGCTTGAGCCGCTGCCGTCTGATTGTTTGCCACTTGAGCCGAGAGACTAGAGACATATTGCTGAGTCTGAGCCTGTAGGCTCGCATAATCTTCTTGCCCGGCGATTTGCGCCACGCCAAGCTGGTACGATAGCTGGTTGCCCTGTTGCGCGGTTTGCTGCGATTGGCCGTAGGCGGTGCTTTGCGCATTGATTTGCGCCATTCCGAGTTGCGCGGCTAGCTGCTGATTTTGTTTTGCTACGTCCGCTTGTAGGCTCGCCACGTCAACCGCGCCCTGTATCTGCGCCTGTTGCGTCGTCGCCTGGATTTGCGCCAGATTGCCCTGCGATTGCGCGGCAATCTGCGCGGTTTGCATTTGCGAGGCCGCCTGGACCTCCGCGGCGTAGTCTGCGCTAAGGTTCGAGGTCGGCGCCTGCGCGGTTCCCTTCGATCCGCCCGACAGGACCAGCCAAAGCAAAATGATCAACAAACCGATGAATATCGCGCCCGCCGCATACGGGTGCTCCTTGACCCAAGCTAACACCCGTTCCATTTAAGGATTTCCTGGCAAGCCATAGAGGTTTGGCGGGGTTTGACTGTAGGGATTGATCAGCGGCTGCAAGACATACTGTCCTGCAATTCTCGGCAAGCCAACAATAACGGTCGAGGGGCTGGTCCACGCGGGCGCGGCGGGGAACGGTTTCAAACGTTTGCGCCAAGCATGAACGCCCGGTCCGAGCGGCGTGAAAGCCGCCATTTGGATGGTTTCCCAAGCAAATGCCTGCGCGCCGGGCGTCCGCTGAGGTTTCTGTTCCCACACGGGCGTAAAGCTGCCGGGCGTGTCGGGCGGTGTAGTGAATTGCGGAACCGCGGGACCGCGCCGCGAGCGGTTGAGGTGCCGACCTCCCAACGCCTCGACAAAGGGTTGCTGGGCGGCAAACATATCGTGCGCAAGGTTGCCTTCCATGCGTCCGGCCGGCGCGCGAGGCCCATGCCCGGCCGCCATGACTTTGAGCAGATAGTTGGGCAAATGAAACATTTTTGTTTTCCGAAGCCCGCTTTTTTCGCGCGTTCTAGTAATTGAACCCCAAGGTTGGCAGATTGGGAAGCATCATTCCCATGCTGCCCTGTCCCGGGTAAGCGAGATTGGGCGGGCTTGAGTTGAGCGTTACCGGGCTCACAGCCACGTCCAAGGCGTTCGAGAATGCCGATCCACTCGCCTGGATGACGGCGGGCGTCTGGCTCTGTTTGCTGACCAACAACGCGACGATGGCGACGCCCGTGATGGCGACGCCCAGCGTCACGATCATTTCGGTGACTTTATCCATGATGTTTGCTCCGTTCTCAAGCAATGGCGACGGTCGGGATGCCGGCCGAACCGGAGCCCCCTCCGCCGCCCCCTCCGCCCGTGACGGGCGCGGTTGCGGCGTTGATCATCGCGGCCATGCTCGAGCCCATGCTGGAAAGCACGCCCGACGTATTGGCTCGCTGGCCGACCAGCACGGCGATCAGTGCAACCCCGAGCACGGCGGAGCCGATGACGGCGATTTGCTCGAATACCGGATGCATCGTTTTCTCCCTTGCGCTACCTCACGGGTGCGGTTGCAGCGTTGATGATGGCGGCGAAAGCACTGCCGGCGCTGGTCAGGACATCGCTTGTCTTGGCCTTCTGGCCGACCAGCACGGCGACGATGGCAACCCCGAGCACGGCGGTCCCAATCACGGCAATCTGCTCTATGATCGGGTTCACGAGGTAAGGCCTCCCGCGCCGCCCATTCCGCCGCCCTGGTCCTGTATTATCTTGACGGTGACCGGGTCCTTCTTGGGCGCCTCGAGCACGAGCTTGCTTGTCGCCATGATCGGGATTTCGGTCGGCATGGCGGGTTCCTTGCCCTGCGGGGGCTGGGCCCCGCCCGTGAAGGCCGCCTGCAGGTTGCCAAAGAATTTCTGGCCGCCCTGGCTCACGAGAACCGAAACGATGATCAGAGCCATTAACGCCATGCTGAATGTGCGCCAGGGCGCCCAATAGCCGATGATGCCGCAAAGCAGCATCGCGCCGACCCACGGCAGAAAGCCGCCCATGTCGGAATAGAGTTGCGCGCCAAGCTGCATATAGGTGTCGCGCGCCCCGGCGACGACGATCACAATCCCGATGAAAATGAGCGGCAATGCCATGATGAGGCCTTCACACAAAGAACCCCATATACTTGGGAAGCTCGCCCTTGGCTGTGATGTAAATGAAAAACGCGAAGAAGATACCGCCCATGATGACCGCCGATTGATTGATGGTCACCGTAGGCGTTTCGACGTTTACCCGGACCGGGGAAAGCGCCATTATCGGGCTCCCGTTCAGATACCCAATTGCGCCCCGAACCGCGGGAATTTGTAGCCAATGAAATAGCCAACCGCGAGGGCGGCGAGCAGGATGAACCAGTGCGAGCCATTCATTTTGTGTCTCCCACGCAAGCTCCCTGCCGGGTTTGCGCTTTATTCGACCCCCGCAATGATGTGGCGCAGGATCAAGGCGTGCCACATCCAGGCCAACAAGATGACCAAGCCGACGAACAGGAACCAGTGGAACGTATCCATGTCCTGCGAGAACGGCCGTTTGAACCAATCCTGAAAGTAGGACCAAACGCCCTGCATGGCGGTTTCCCTTCGTGTTCCTGGCGGCGATCAGGTCCCGTACAAGCTGCCGGCTTGCGTGATCTGGTTGATGTAGGCCAAGCTCTCATAGCCGAGAAACACGGCGCTGTTGGCGCTTTGCACGTTTGTGGGGTTCAGAATCAAGGCCATATTTCCGAACTGGATCGTGGAAATCGGCCGCGTTCTGTGGTCGAAATAGTATGTGCAAATCCCGTTCGAGGCCGGGAAATCGTCCGAGATGATCCATCGCGTCAACAGGCTTGACATCCATGGATCATATTTGAGGATGTTGGTGAAATTGGCGCTTTGCAGCGCCCAGTAGCTCGCGTCCGAGCCCAGCGGCGCGGTCGCATAGCCGAAATTGTCATAGATGGCGAACGTGCTCATGAAATCCCGAAAGTTCGCGTAGGGTATCGGGTTGTCTTGGTTGCCGACCAAACCCGACACTTGGGTGTTGTTGATCAAATAGGCTGTCCCCAAATCGAGGGTTGGCAAGACAACCATATTGTTGATGATCGGCAATTGGTCGAGGAAATTCTGGAACACGGTCACGGTGAAGGTAGGTAGCGTGCCGAGCTGCGCGGTGCTCGACTTGTACGCCGCCAAGGTCGGATCGGCGGTCGAGCCGACAAAAAAGTTGGGGTTGACGGTTAGTTGGAGGTTGAATGTGGCATTGACGACGTTGGCGTAAATGGCGCCTCTTAGGTCCATGTCCCCGTAAGCCACGGGGATTTCGTAAAACATGCGGAAAGGCTGGGTTGCCGTATAAGATGCCGGCGATGTGATGACCGGATAGTTTGACGCAATCTTGACCGGCGCGTCGTTTGTAAACGCGGCGCCGGCCGCGAACTGGCGTTTGGCGGTTGCGAGCAGATGCAAATGCCAGCCCGCTGTATTGATGCGGGTCTGGTTCGACAGGTCTGTCAACAGGATATTCGACAAAAAGTTGGAAATGCCGAACTGGGTCAGGGTTTGCGTTTCCGCGGCGCCGACGCCGACATTGCCTGAAATTTCGACAACGAACCGTTTGACCAGCCCGACGTTTCTCAAGGGAACGTTGATCACCGTCCCCACGCCGCTGGTAAAGGTTTGGGTATAGATCGGCAGCCATTCGTTGATGGCGTTGGCCAGGACAAGCTGGCGGTTGACGGCGTTTTGCTGGGCCGGACTGAGTTGCTGCGCCTGCGGCATGGAAACCCCCTGCTATCCTTGCGACATCTTTTGGTTGATGATGTGCATCAACAGGGCGCCGATGAGCCACATCAATATGACGATCGCCCAATTGACCGGGTTGGACATCAGTCCCCAGTTGATCAGCGTCGGGACCGGGACGCCGCCAACATCAGCCATTGCCGAACCCTCCGCCCATGTTTGAGCGGATCGCGCTCGAAATGAAACCGAGCACGACGTAGCCCACTGCGCCCATCAGGAAAATCGTAATCCAATTGGGCAAGTTCCAACGGATATAGTTGGTTTCCATAGCCGCCTCTTTTCAAGGCGGCGAGCCCCGGATCAGGTCCGGGGCTGCTTTAGACCGCCCATCGTTTCGGCGCGAGGCGCGCCTGTATCCTGTCCAACACTACGTCGGCGGGCGGGACCGGACGTAGCGGGACCAAATGGTTGCGGTCCACGTCGTACCAAAGGCTATGGTAGTCTGGCAAGCGTTTTCTCATGATCTTGTCGTCGGGCAAGAACCGCCAAACCTTCTTTCTGTCATCGCGGTCATTCAAATGAAAGATTGCATATTGATTGGCCTCAGAAAATACAAATCGAGATATCCAGGCGGGACGTTGCGTTATGATAAGCGAATTAATTCCCTTGCTGCGACCTTGGGTCAATATTGCGGGAAACGCCCCATTATCAGGCACCATGTAGGCTTCGTCGAAATACAAGCCGGAATTGCCGGCCTCGTAAACCCGCCAAAGCCATTTCTCGACATCTTCCTCTTGATGCGGGAGAGGTCGGACAATGTAAATGCCCGGCTTGCGCGGCAAATCCGTCAGGCCAATTTCGTTGGCGCGATCAAGCTGGGCGATATGATCGTCGCCCTTATAGTCCACGATATAATACGGCTTGCTCTGAAAATTGGCCTCAGATAGCAGAAAAAGGGCGAGCACGGTCTTGCCGGACCCGGTTCGCCCCATGACAGCAGTGCGGTGATTACTTGATGGTAGGCGGAACGGCATCCGGGTTCCCGTTCGAAAACCGGCGCTCGCCGGGTTGTTGGTGTGTCATCAGTCGTCCCCGCCGGTTTTCGACGGGGTCCCGTCGCGTTGTATCTCGGCTATGGCCGCCCTCGCCATGTTTTGCAGCAACGTCAAGTCGAGTTGCTCCAAATCGTCCGGCGGCCCATGGGTTTCCACAAAAGCATCCCATGCCTCTTCAAGCGCCGCAACAACCCGGTCAACCATGTCCTGGTGCATCATTGCGTTTCCTATGTTTGAGAAAAGCGCATTACGGCCTCGCCCGTAGGATCTTGGGTCCCATGGCAGAAGCTTCCAGCATCCGTTGCATGCTGCCGAGCCCCATGTAGACATGCGGCGCCGTTCCGGTCGCGACCGCCGAGATTATGTCCGGGTTGCCGCCGACCGGAACCACGATGGCGACCGCCGACACGATCCGGCCGGTCGCAATGGCCGCCGTGACTTGCGCCAGCCATTGCGTAAGCTCCGGCGGCACATTTTGCGCCAGCGCCTGCTCGAGCCCGTTCGCCCCGGACCTTTGATCCGGGGTCATTGCAGCGCCCCCGGCGTCGGCGTCGGCGGTTTGGGCGTGCCTTGAACCCCGGCAGGCCAAGCGGGCGGCGCCCCTCCCGCGACCGCGCCCGGCATGGGAATGACCCCGCCAAGGCCTCTGGGAGCCCCGCCCATAGGCGTTTGCCCGGGAGCCTGCCGGGTCTTGAGCTCGACCCACGCACTGAACAGGATCGGCCCGTAGAGCACGCTGGTCGCGATCCCGAAATTGGACCAGAGCACGAAGGTCGCGTTGGCCTCGACGCTGTAATGGCGGGCGAGCGCAAGCGACGCCGCGGTGAAATGCTTGGCCTTGGCGGGCGGATCGATCACGAGCCAAGGCTTGCCGGTAAGCTGCGAGAGCATTTCGTGCGCCTGCAACAGCAAGGTCGCCGCCGCGTCGGCCCCTAAAGGACCGCCCTTCGCTTTGTTTTTGGCGCCGGGAGGTCGTCCGCGACCGCGTTTGACGGGCTCTCCGCCATCACTATCTCGGTCCGGGGCGGCCCCTGCGGGATCGGTGAACTGGATGGGGCCGGCGCTGCCGTTGCCGTCCCCGGCGGGCTCGACAACGCTAGCGCCGCCATCGAGGCTGTCATCTCGGTCATCAGCGTTTTCAGGCTCGACACGTCGCTCTGTAGGTTTGCGTACTCTTGCCGGCATTGCTCAATCTCCCTTCCTAGGGTTTCGATCCGTCGCCCCTGTTCAGTCGTCAGCGCCGCTTCGGCGATCGCCTGCGCGGTTTCCTCCGCCGCCGCGACCCGGATCGCGGCAAGCTCGACCACGTCGGCCGCGGCCTCTTTCTCCGCTTCGGCCTGGGCTGCGACCTCTACGGCGGCCTCGACTATCTCGGACTCCGGCGCGTCTGCCATTGGTCTATCCCCTGTTCAAGCAGGCTCAATCTGATCTCGTGGTCTGATAGCGCAAAGATCAGGTCGGCCATGCTTTTCGGATTGTTGGTCATTGGTGATATTTGCGACGGCGGGATGGGAAACGCCGCCATCAACGGATGATCGGGTGGCAGTAGGGGCGCGTTGGCCCCTACTGCCGTCAAGTCTGCCAAAGGACGCGGTGATTTACCGTCCTGTTCCGGCCCCGCCGCCGGCGGCAGACTTGTTTGATTTGGCTCGCGCGGCGGTAACCCCGTGAGCCCACTCGTTCGCCATGTCGCTGTGGTATTTCCCCAGCGATTGGCCGAGTTCGAGAACAACATTTTCCAAATCAGTGAGCCGGTCACCACTAAGCAGGCTAGCAGCAGGCTTAGCCTGATCGCCGCTTGCAGATTTGTCGGCCGTTCCAGCACTCGCGCCAGCATGTTCATGGGCCGGCGATCCTGTGGTCGTTGGACTTGCCATTGATGGGCTCCATGCGCATCGATCTAAGGATGGCCAGTATCTCCGCCTGCTGCGCTTCATAGACGGCTAGCCGTTCGTCAAATGTCACGACGCGAACCCGCATATCCTCAAGCGAGTTCCAGATTGCTTCCGGCGATATGCCTAGAAGCTTGATAAAACCGTTGATCATCATTTCTTGCGTGTTCATTCGGTTGTTTCCTTAGTTCCATAGGCTATAGTTTAGCTCGAGTTGGACATGGCCGTAAAATTGGCTTGTGTTAGAGGCAAGCGCCAGCACCAAGGCGCCGGCAGGCGGCGCGTAAGCCCCAAAGATTTGGCTGTCATCTTTCAAGGTCAGCGAACCGCTGTAACCGGTCGGAACCGACAAGCGATGTGTGAACAGATAAACGTTGATTGAAGGGAAATACAGGTTGAGCACGGGTTGGACAAAGGAATTGAGCGGGTTTACCAACCATGATTGGGTCAAGCGTATTTGGGAAACAATCATCGATGTCGAGCCCGCGACGATAGAGCCGCGATAGTTCGACAGCACATCGGTGACCGATGCGGGGCCGTTATTGTAGTAGACCGTCATCGCGTTAGTGAATAGGTTCAAATCGATGATGGTCCAAAGATCGCCCGCGGGCTGGTTGGACCATGCCTTGGGATTGCCAGGATTGTTCGTCGCAAGGAATTGAACGTGGGTCGCAAGATTGGAACCGGATAGGACTTGAACCGGTACCGGGACTTGAACGCCATTGACCGGCATTTGCGCCACATTGCCAAAATAGACCGTGGTCGTCGGGGCGCCCGACAAAGTCGTCCCGGGAAGGCCGTTGATGAACACGGTTGCTTGTAGACCATTGGTGAGAACAGGTGCCGCTATCTGATCGTTCGCCGGACAGATCACCTCGAAGCCGGTATCGGGAAAGTAGACCGTGACCGGATAGCCGACGCCCAGATTGTCAATGACGATGGATTGGATGATGTCGAGAGGATTGACAATCTGTTGCTGGTTGAGATTGACCGCAACGCCAATGGTCGGGTTGGTTCCGCCGAAAGGCAAGGCTATGTAACGGTTCCAATCAAATACCAGCGGCACGCAGCGCGGCGGCAGCTTGGATTGCGTGCAATACGAGATGTTCTGTTCGACTACTAAAAAGCCGGAATAGGGCGGATTGAAATAGTTGGTGAAATGCTGGCTCACGGCAAGTTCCCCAAATATTCGCCGAAAATATTGATGTTGGTCCCCATTGCGGCCACGTTGGAGGATGATGTAATCGCCAGATTGATGTTGCCGTAACCAGAGCCGCCATAACCGAATGCAATTCCCGACTCGCCAAAATCGTACG
>Ga0126381_100010250_pt1 | contig 10547 bp, 9 predicted proteins | sample PanSoiMetPlot_28_FD_96465 | JGI IMG/M metagenome (GOLD analysis project Ga0126381, IMG submission 96465) | Tropical forest soil microbial communities from Panama - MetaG Plot_28 | ecosystem: Environmental > Terrestrial > Soil > Tropical forest > Bulk soil | place: Panama | collected 2016-02-17 | reverse complement strand
CCGTCCACTGGGTCGGTACCACCGCTCTATGCCGCTATCTTGGGTGCGAGGGTGTACCGGAACGGCAGGACCAGAATGGTGGCTTCCGTGCATTGCGGCTCCCTGCCCCTAATCAATTGGCACGCAAGGGTGTGTACTCAGCATGCAGGATTTTTTCTCTAAACTCACCAAGTCGCGAACTAGCCCCCAGCTTGGCAGGAGGTTTCCCTCACGTCGTCTGGTCCCGTCTTGTAGGCAGCCTCTCAGTCGACGTGTCCTCCAGGTTGTTCAGTTTCCGACAGGCCTGATTCATCTCGCAAGAGTTCCTTGGCGACGGCGCGACCCAATGTAGTTAGACAATACACGGGCTGAAAGCCCCATTTTTCTCCCCATTCGTAAAGGCCGGTCTTACGCACCAGCCCCTTCTCCTGCTTGAAGATGCAAGAACACTCTTACAAAAGCGGAAACTGGGCCCTAAGAATTTGTGCCACGGAAGGGGTTCACCCCAGCGTCAGGGTCCAACAAGGGTCCAAAACGAGCATTCAGGGCTAGGTTTTGGGGGTCAATCGTTCGCAAGTACGATTAAATCATCAGGACTTATGGTCTGCCCTTCGGGCTCATAACCCGAAGGTCGTCAGTTCAAATCTGACCCCCGCAACCATTCAATTCGTTAATGCACAAGGGGTTGCTCACCAGGAGCAACCCCCTCTTTTTTGGATTTGGGCGCATTTGGGCGCAAAATCCCGCCTAACTGCTCCGCAAATCTTCCGTCATCCTCACTTTCAAAATGTGTGTAAGTTCCGAGCGTCTGCGCTGGGTCGCTGTGACCCACTCGCTGCATTCGGATCTTCACGGGAACTCCAAGGCGATCCATGAGCGTGATGTTTGCGTGCCGGAACGCGTGCAAACCTCCGCGCTTAATTCCGAGAGAATTCAGTAACGGTTGCAGCTTCCGTTTCACCACCAGGTTCTGATCCCATGGAGTACCGTTTCGCGTGGCAAAGAGCCATCCCTTCTCATTCGGCTTCCATCCCCGCAAATACTCTGCGAGGTGATGGAGCAGCTGAGGAGAGAGTCGGAAGCATCGGTCAGGATGCTCACTCTTGGGAGATTGCATCTTGCCGCGCCACACACTGCGATTGACCCTTACCAATCCGCGGTCGAAATCGAAGTCGCTGACTTGCAAACCACACAACTCCCCGCCCCGCATCCCAGTCTCGGCAGCAAGCCAGTAGAGAGTGCGCTCCGGTTCTTCGGCTGCTTCAAGAATCCGTTGAATCTCATCCACGGTATAGAACCGCTGGGCTACCTTATGACGCTTTGGCAGAACTACATCGGACACCGCATCATGGGCCACATAACCCCACAGGCGGGCCGACTTCCACAACATCTGCAGAGTAGCGACGAGATTCTTCTTCGTTTTCGGACTCACCTGAACTGACGAAACGAACCGTTGCACTTCCTCCGGCCCAATGTCGCGCATCTGCATCCGCCCAAAGAAGGGATTGAGATGCTTTCGGAGATGACTGCGAATGGTGACTTGGGTGGAGATTTTGTGTTGAACAAGCACTAACGACTCCCAACGAGATGCGAAATCGGCAAATGTTGCTGTTGGGCGGGCGCGATAGCGAGGGTCGTTAACGACAACCAGCTGTGTTTGCAATTCACGTTGTGCCAGTCTCTTTGTCGGGAAATCCGATTTGGAGCCCAGCACCCTTGAACGCTCGACGCGCTCAACCTGGCCGTCTCTAATTTCATCCTCTCTCCAGCGTCCAACCCATACTTCTCTTCCTTTCTTACCTCTCAGAAATACTCGACCAGTTTGGTACCTCCGGCGAGCCAATCCTCCTCCTCGCTCGCCGATCTTTTGCCCTCGGGCAGGGAGACTATCACAGTTAGCTGTATTAGAAGCAGCTGGACCGAGCCCTTGAGACGTCGCTGAGAAGACGAAGCGAAGCTTTTGCAGCGCCAATACGAGAGTCGCGACAAAATTTGTGCCGTTTGAGCCGCTCTGCAAGGTGGTGGCCGACACTTCGTTGCCGCCCTGCGCAGCGAGAGACGTGCCACCCGTGAATTTGACTTTTTCAGCCATCACGGTGGACCGCTGCCCGTTGTCTCACCCCGGCCCAGCAACCGTTCATTACGTTGCCACGCGCCGAAGTCCCTGGAGCCCATCTTCATCAGCTCATCCAGGGTTCGCCAACGGGGATCGTGCATCTCCGCAAGTTGGGAGCCGCAAGTGGGACATTTATCGTAGGGAGTTAGAATCGTCGGAGGGACTTTTACATCTGACGGAGGATTATAGAAAGCTCCCACCGTATGAAATCGCCTAACCGTGTAAAACGCTTTTTCGAGAGAGGCCAGGCGCTCAGGAGAAGCCGCAAAATATTTCCAAGACGCAGCCGGATACTTAATTGCATGACGTAGTGCATGGCGAAAACTCTTCGCCGCCTTCACGGACACAATCGCGTACTCGCCAATCACCGCAGACCACAAAGCTGATGCCTCACGATTTTTTTGCTGAATGAATGGTCCGCAGAAAACCGCATGAGCATGTAGGTTAGTATTTCCCGGTCCGAATTCGGCACACCACGCCGCGCCCCAGTCCCCTTTTCTCCAATGATTTTGGCGGGCGAGTTGAACAAAAAACCGGCGCATCGAGCGATTAAACCAGCGAACTTTTTCCGCGCTCGGCATGTGACCGTCGTTCCGAATCGTAAAATCAACCTTCGCGACCACCCGTCGCGGACAATTCCCTGTCGCCGCCGGCCATTCAGGAACAAGACGTGTAGCGACTGGACCTAGGCGTGCTACGGCGTCGTAAAACAAAGATTCATATACCGAGGACATGCACGAAGCACAAAACCTAAGGCCGCAACGGAACACTCGATGCCAGAGGTGACCGTTAGCCTTACATTGACGAGTCCACCCGATGCGTGAACATTGAGCTTGGCGCACCGCCAAGGAGGACATGCCTTGGCCCCACATCTCCAGTGCCTTTGCCAATATAGCCCTGTCCTGCCAAACTCTTTCGCCGAGCGCAATCAGCTCCGTGCCCGTTGGAACCATCGGCGGCATATTTCTTGCCCGCTCCAGGTCCGTCAGCTTTTTGCGCATACGCTTGCCTACGGTTCTTCCAGGGCGTCTGAAGTAAGGTTGCTCAAGAACGCCCCGCTCTTGCCAGTGGTCTAACCTGCTCTTCCATACGCTCGCCCCCGTAGCGCCTGCTATACAGCGGGAGGCTAGCTGGGCCTCCAGCGCAGCGCTCTCGGCAGTCATTAGTAAGCGTTCGGATTGGAGTGTACTTTGCACAGTTGGCTCTGAATCTCAAGTAAAGGAGCCCTCGCTCCGCGAGGGCTCGCAGGCGGTAGCGAGAGCTGCGGAGTCCTTCAGATTCGAATCCTGGATCAGCTGCAGGCGGCGATTTGTTGCGTCCAATGCCGCTATGATTTCAGCGTGGCGCTCTTGGGAAGACTGGCTATAGGAGGCAGGCCGCTTCGCGGCCTGAGGGGAAGCCCCTAGGCCCGCTCGAAAACGCTCGCCGCTTCGCGGCTCGCTTTCGCGGGCTACCCCCGCGGAGAATCGCGCAACTGCATCAAGAGCATCACAAAAGCTGCAATTGCAAATCCGGCGGACAAAGTCGAAGACATCTCCACCCTGGCCGCATCCGAAGCAGTAGAAGATTTTCTTTATCGGATGAACATAGAAAGAAGGGTTCCGTTCCGAATGGAACGGACAACGGCCAACATACTGAGAGCCTACTCGTCGCAGCGTGACGTACTGTGAGACTAGCGCTCGAAAGTCGACTTGGGATTTCAAATCGCGGGCAGAATACAATCTGGCAGTTGTCATCGTGGAGCCCTCCGTCGTGCGGCAGGCACACGCGTCTTCTGCGTGAATTCATGGAGAGCTGTAGGCGGGATCAGGAGGCGCTTGCCTACACGAACACACCTCAATTTGCCTTTATGAACAAGTTTGTCGACAGATTGGACCGAAACACTAAGGAGGGATGCGGCTTCTTTACGGTTAAGTAGTAGTTTTTCCATTGCGCGAAAAGCTCCTGAAGCGACACCCGCAAGGGTGCTCTACTTCAGTCACTTTTCGCGTTCGACCTCGCCTCCTACCGTTCGCGCTTGAGTCCCTTCGCGTCTTTCGCGTCGCATGTGGTGCGCCTACTCGACAACGAATTTATTGAGACCCAACCTACCAGGCAGGTACTCGCAAGGGCGATCTACTCAGTAAACCGCCGCATTATGCGGAACCACACTGTGCAATAGCAAACTACAGCAGGGCTCGACGTTATGTCAAAGCATTTTCTCTTTGGAATCGCTGACACCTGATCCCTGGCGGCCGAAGCTGTCTATGGACGTAGCCAAGTTCCACAGTCAGTGACTCTTTGTGCTTTCAGGCATGATCTTCCATGAACCACATAGTACTAGGCTGGCGACGTATACTTATATTAAACTCATCTCAATTGATTCTCAGTTTATACGGCAATCAGGCCTTACGATGCGCTTTTTCATCAGTTCCACCTTCGTTGATCTTCGCGCCGAACGAGACGCTGCGTCTGAAGCACTCCGCCGTTCTCAATTGGTTCCTTGGGGAATGGAGCTTTTCGTCTCCGAGCCTTCATCCCCGCTGGATGTCTGCCTGCGCGAGCTGCGCCTCTCGGACGCGGTCGCTCTGATCATCGGCTTCTACGCAGGCTCGCTGATCCCTGAAGGGCACGGACTCACCTACACGGGAGCGGAGTTTAAACTGGCTAAAGAGTTGGGCAGGCCCGTATTTGTCTTCTTCAAAACTGAAGGCGGAAAGCCGCTCAACAAAGAGACCGACGACGCCAAGAAAAAAGCACTCGATGATTTCAAGAGTGCTGTCACAGGGGCCAACATCACGCCGGCATATTTCGACACTCCAGCGCGGCTACAGGTGGAACTGTTACTGGCAGTGGAGAAGTGGAATGCGGAAGGCAGACCAGGCAGCCGTCTCATCTTCACGACGCCGAAGGAATTTTTCGCCCAGTTTGAATCTGGCACGCCCCGTCTTTTCGACTTCAAGCAGACGCTGCGTGGTCGCGACTCACGGATCACTGAACTGAACACATTCCTTTCGGACCAGACAACCGTGATCGGCGTCCTTGCCGGCAGAGGTGGGATCGGAAAATCCAAACTACTGCACGACTGGACGCAGACCGTGACGGGTACCACGGTCCTCTACGTGAGAGAGGAGGCGGAGTGGCATCCAGAAGCCGCAAAAGAGATCCCGGCTGGCGACGTGCTAATCGTCGCCGACGATGCACATAGAGTTGCGTTTCTCGACAAGCTACTGTTGCTGGTCAGAAAACTAAAGGAGCGTCAGAAGGTGAAAGTTCTGCTCGGCGCCCGCCCAAGTGGCCTTCCCCAGATCGAAGCTATGCTTGCTTTACGCTTCGGGGCTGCTGAGGTATCTAATTTTCTCAGGCTCGAACAGATGTCTCTACAAAGCGTCAGAGAACTTGCAGTGGAAGTCCTCGGAGCAGCGCAGGTACAGCATGCGGCGACCCTTGCCGCGGTTTCTGCCGACACGCCGCTCGTAACGGTTGTCGGCGGCCGGCTAATCGCGCGAGGCGATATCTCGCCGGCGCTACTCGCCAATGAAGAAGAGTTTCGACACGAAGTCTTCAAAAAGTTCTCAGCAGAATACGAGCAGCTACTGCCCGCTGGCGCGGTTGATTGGCGAATGCTGCTTAATCTGGTAGCGGCTGTGAGTCCAGTATCGCCTTCGGCAAATGACTTCGTTGAGCCTGCGGCACAGATCCTGCGGATTAGACCGGATGAAATGCGGTCCGCCCTCGATCGACTCGAAAAGCACGGCCTACTCTTACGCGGTGGGCGACTCATCCGAATCGTACCTGATCTTCTATCGGATTTCCTGCTCGAAGGAGCCTGTCTCACGGGCTTTGGCGACAGCACAGGGTTTGCGGACCTGATGTTCGCGACTTTCCAATCGACGTACCTCTCAAACCTGTTGAGAAATCTTGGCGAGTTGGATTGGCGCATCACCCAGCGGAATCTCGACCAGGGGACGCGCCTGCTGGACCGCGTGTGGGAGGAAATTGGGCGTGCGTTCGATGCCGGCAACGCGAGCGCCCGAGTCCAGTTGCTTAAATCCCTCACAGGCGCAGCGCTATTTCAACCGGCGCGGGTATTGCAACTGATTCACCACGCGATCGCAAACGAAGCGACCGAGGCAAGGATTTTATCGGATTTCGCACTCAGGCAAGAACATGTCCTGCGCGAAATTCCTCCTTTGCTCCAGGGGATTTCATACCACTTCAATCACCTCGAAGAAGCGGCGGAGATCCTTTGGCGCTTGGCCAAGAGCGACACGCGTGAGCCGCATCAGTACCCCGACCATTCGCGACGCGTTTTGGAGGAAATGGCTGACTATGGACGTCAAAAGCCGGTCCCGTTCAACGATTGGATGGCCGACTTCGCCGCACGCAAGTCCAGTGATCCCCAGGAATTCGAAGGCAACTTCACGCCGCTGCACTTGGTAGACAAACTCCTCGAGAAAGAGTGTGACTTCACAGAGTCCGAAGGCTTTACGATTCACATCGGCACCGTCGGCTTGAACTACGACGTGGTGCGACCGGTTCGTGAGAAAGCGTTGAGGGTGGTGGAAGCGTGCCTGAATTCGGGGAATCCAAAAATCGCTCTTGGAGCGACAAAATCCATTGAGAAGGTGCTTTCCGGGTTTCTTCCAGCCGGGGTTCGTCAAATTACCGAGGATGAAGTGAAGTGGCAGATGACTGAACGACTCGCCGCTCTGCGAATCGTCGAAGCCCGGCTGAAAAGGGAGACGTCGACTCCACTCCTTCGCCAATTACGATCAGTGCTGCGGCGCGCGCGTCCCCGAGTAAAGGACAACCCACTGCTTGCTCCGATCGATGGTCTGCTCACGAGCATTCCCCAGTTAGATGACCTCTTGATTTTCGACGCATTCTCTACAGGCGAATGGGATCACGAAATCTTCTACGACACGATCGAGGAAGGAGAGCGCTCTCGACGGGAACTCATTTCCCGTGGCGTTGCGGCTTTCAAAAAGAAATTCCCTGAGGGTCACCGGCAGGTCGATGGAATTGTCGAATTGGTGCGTGATGCCGAAGGGTGCGGGATCAACCTCGGGAGCCAACCCTACAGCTTCATCGAGGGGCTCTGCTCCGAAGATTTTGTGCGAGCGTACCTGGCATACGTGATGAACGATCCGCACCCGCTGCTCGCCCAGATGATCATGGTCGCTCTTCGCTGGCTCAGACAGACAGACCCTGCTCTATACCAGAAGGCGGGAATTGCGGCGGCGATTCACAAAAACGCTTTCGTCGGGTACGGTGTGGCGAATGCAGTTTCTTACGGTCCCAACTTAAATCAACCGATCCCAGAGGATGCCGCCATTCTTAAAGAGTTGGCGAAGCATGCGTCGCCGATGGTTCGGCACTTGACGTTCACCGGGATTGGGCGACTAGGCGCGCATGACGCGTACGAGCAACACGCAGTCGAAATGCTGCTTGCCATGGAAATAGGAGACGACGCTCGATTGGCAGAGGAGATGTGTGGGGCCGTCGACTACCACGGCATCCGCAGAGGTCATTTATCGGAAACACAAGCCCGAGCGATGTTGGACAAACTGGTTCCGACGAAGAAAATCGATGACCACCACATAGAACGATTTCTTTCGTGGATCGGGGAGAACTTCCCTTCGGCGCTATTCGAGTTCACCTTGAGACGTCTGGACCGGGGCGCTGAGATCGAGAAGGAGAACGAAAAAGGGAGCGAAAGAATTACGAGCTACACTCCAGTTCCTAATAGCCGTTTCGGTAATGCATTTCGCCCACTGATGAATGGACCGCAGTACAAACACTTCCTCGAGCAGGTGGCAGGACGACTCGCGACACAGCCCAACCAGGGCTTCTGGTTGCGGAGTCTCTTCTGGTCGATCGGATCGATTGACTCGACAACTCTTTGCGTCATCGACGAACTCGTGCATCGGGGCGACAAGGACTTGGCGCGAGACGCTCTGTTGCTCCTCGGAGGTACTCCTCCTGAGCTTGCTTTGAGCCGCCCCCATTTCGCGGTTCACATCGTCGAAGAAGCCGGTCGCGTAGACGCGCAACTTGGTATCTCGGCGGAGGCGACCCTCATCGGCAACGCGCTAAGCGGCCCTTTCAACAGAACTCCGGGCCAACCTTCGCCAAGGCATTTGTCCATAAAGGAAAAAAGCGAGTCGCTGCGCGATCTCTTCCCTGCGGGTTCTACGGGCCGTCGGCTGTTTGGCCGTCTGCATGCTGCCGCGGTCGAAACGCTAAAGCGTGAGCAACTCGATGACGAACAGATAGAATTTGATTAGTGATGACCGCAGCCGATTTCACCGCTAGGAGAGTGGAAGCAAATAATCGCTATAGGCTTCACGCAACGTTTTTCTTGACTGCCAACACTGACCCAATCCACGTAGACGGATTCAAACACCCCGACTGGAAAAAAAACCGACTGGAATGAAGAAGATATTGGATTCTTGAAGGAAATGATTTCGTCGGGCCATGAGATCGGGGCACACAGCGTACACCACAGACATCCATTTTTAGACAATGATCCTAAGTTCGAAGCTGAGGCCTCGAAGCAATGGATTGACCGCTGGGACGTAGTAATGTGCAATCCAAAACTGGCGATAAGTCTAAAACAGTAAAGTGGTCCCGAGGTTGTGGAAGTCGGCCACTCAGCCGATTTCAAGGCGCCTTCAGCTCATCTATCAAATCACCTATGGCGCGCACGATGGCCTTAGCCTCTCGCATCGGCCGGCGAGACACATCTGTTCCTTCGGGCAGGTGTCTGCGCCTCTACACGTGTGCCACAGTGGAGCCTGAACCGGAGGAATAACATGGCGCAAACAATCTGGCTTCACCGGCTCCCCGATTCGAAAAAGGCAGAGGCGGATGGAATGGAGTACATCTGCGAGCACCTGTTTCAGGCGCTGACGCAGGCTGGCAAGCTCACGAAGGTGAGTGGTTGGAATCCGGTCCCGAACGCCACTGCGAAAGACGGCACTGGGTATCGAGCACTGTTCTGCGATTCGTGTGCGAAAAACTACAGCAAGGGCAACTTGAGAACGGCAAAAGAAGCTATGCTGGTGTAAGGCTCCGCCCTGCCTAGAACTGGCCGCTCTCATTGCCGGGGTACTGATACGTACTTGGACGGTTTGCTCGTTAATCGAGACCTACATTCCAAAGTTGTCGCTTCGAGCAAAAATGGGAGTGACTATAACTTTGGGTGTCTTCGGCCCAACGTCCCGAAGCAGCACCGTGAGGGTGTACTGAGAACGATTCATCTTGAAGTCGGAGCAGCTTCTGTGCCAGAAAGCTGCTCCACTGCCGCCTGTCGTCACAACCCAGCTATCAGCCGTTACACCATCTTGTGGCGAACCGACAGCGTGACAGACAGTTTGTCCTTTGTGATTGACCAAGGCGACTTCAATAGTCAGTCCTAAATGGGTTAATTCTTGGCGCTCCCGTTCCCCGCGGACAGGCCCCTGCACTTCGAGTAGCAGGTTCACCTCTTCCCTCCGGGTCTGTCGAAAATGGAACACATGCTTGCCCGGCTGGTCCAAGCGGAAACTCCGCAACTCAGGATGTTCGTTCGACTCCGGTGTGGCTGTGTTCTGTGTAACAGAATAGGGTTCTGACGGGCGAACGTAAGTCAGAACCGCCGCGACTAACAAGCACGGTCCAAAGGCGTTTTTCATGATTGAAGATTATGCCAGAAGCTCAACTCCTGATTCGTCGCAAAATCGGAAACACAGAGGCAGTACCATTGGGGAGGTAACCCCGTTTATCAAGCACTTAGGATTGCGGAGGCACTTTTAATAGAATCCGAATCCTCAAACGCCTGTGCTAGATTGCCGTTGAAATAGATGCGCGAAGGAGGACGCTAGTGCTCAGACTCTTGCGGCTCAGAGTTTTTTCGCTATGGGCGCTAGTTCTATCCGGGGGCTGCCAAGAAAGCGTGCCGGAATTTCCGACAGGCGTAATGAATTTGATGGTCAGATACAACCAACACGGGCGGCACGATGACGCTATTCGGGTAGCACAGAATTGGCTGAGCAAGCACCCGGAAGAGCACGAGATGCGAGCGAAATTTGACGAGCAAATTGCGGTGTCTTTCTTCATGAAGGTGCCGAAAGACGCCTCGCATAAGGAGGAGTGGATACGGCAGGCTATCTCTTATTACGATGACTATCTTTGGGTCTATCGTGAGTACCACGTAGACATTGTCCCTCAGTATGCAGGCGTTGGTCTCGAGGTGGCTGGCGACCTATCGAGTAGCGAACGTTGCTTGTACTACGGAAGGGCGTTGAAGGTATTCGCGGAGCCTTACGACAAGTATCAAAAGACCTTCCCGGGCACGCCCAACTGGAAGGAAGACTCGCTGAAAAGAGTGCAGGAAAAATTTGACAGAGCTGGTTGCAAATAAAACGCCACGTAAGTTTGTGTTGATTTGGGCTCGTCAACTCCTGATTCGTCGCGAAATCGGAAAGGT